>Ga0209056_10007617_pt1 | contig 11136 bp, 8 predicted proteins | sample GraSoiAngelo_114_FD_185876 | JGI IMG/M metagenome (GOLD analysis project Ga0209056, IMG submission 185876) | Grasslands soil microbial communities from the Angelo Coastal Reserve, California, USA - 14_0903_13_40cm (SPAdes) (version 2) | ecosystem: Environmental > Terrestrial > Soil > Grasslands ... | reverse complement strand
CCATCCGCCCACGCCCCAGCCTAAGACCGGTTTTACTGAGAGCCCGTGAAGCGCACCTCGGTAGAAGTCCAGTCTCTTACCGGCGCTGTGCTTGGAATCCTTTCCTTGCATCAGCATCACCAGTTCCTCTTGCTTGGTCCTGAGCTCGTGCGCCGCTTCTCCTCGCACCCAGGTCGGGGGCATCAGGAACAACATGGCCACAACCGCCGCAGCTCCCAGCGCGAACACCCGCTGGGACAGGCGCGGCCCCACGTTCGGCTGGCGGATGAATGCAAAAAGACTAATAACCAGCAGCGACCAGATCATCGCGCCGCGCACTTCAGAGGCGATAAGCCCCGCAAACAAAAATGGGAGACAGAGCAGAAGCAGAAACCTTGCCAAGCGGCCTTCAAAGAGCCTTCTGAAGTACAACACCAGCACGATCGTCATTCCAATGAGCTGGCCGATCCCGATATGGACAACCTCCTCGTGTGCTGAGAAGGTGCCCCCCGAGGTCTCTGCAACCCTCGTCCATCCCGCGACCAGCGCAACGCCCACCAGGGAGATCAGGAGATGACGAAAGTCCTTTTCTTCTCTGAGCAGGACAAAGGGCGCGAGGAAACAGAGCGTTCCGATGGTCAGGAACCTCAGGAGCTTGTCCCCCCCGTAGTCGGGAGCGTGCGTGTACGTGTAACTGATCGTGACGACCGCCGCAAACAGAAAGTAAGCCAGGATCCCCCGCTTTTGGATCCTGAAGAGCTCTCCCAGCGTCCGCGTTCTGCGCGTGGCCAGCAGCGCCAGACGGAAAAGAATTGCTGCGCATAGCAGTACAATCGCGACTCCAAGAACCGTCAGGCTGCCTTGAAAGTCTTTCTCGAGCAACGGATAATGGCGTACTCGAGAAGTCGCAAGCGCAAGAGCCGTCAGGCTGCTTTGAAACCGCGCCGGGAGGAGGGGCAGTGGCTTAAGCTTGGGCATGAACAAAACCGGGACGATGAAAGCGGCCGGAAACTTCCACAGGGCGATCAGAACACACGGCACGAAGATGGCTGCCAAGAAAACCGGGACCGGCCCGATCCCCAGATCGAAAATCCCATTGAGAGCCAGCAGCGCAACCAGGACCGCCGCGGCGTATATCGAATATCGAACAATGCCGTTACGCATAGCTCCTCTCACGCGGCGCTCCTCTTGTAGCTGAACCAAGCCAGCCGCCGCCCAGGAAATGCCTTCTCCCAAACAAATCCCAACCAGGGGGAGCCGAGTCTGCCGAGCGCGACCAGGAAGAGGCCGCTCGCCAGCAGCTCCCACAAGAATGTCAAGAGGCTTTCATGAGCGTCCGGCTGGATCCGGCGAAATGCGAAACTCGCGGCGCCCATCAATGCCGCTGCCAGCAACGATGGCGCGCATTTACCCCACGGGACGCTCAAGTTGTAGAGGTCCCGGAAGGTACGGGCCGTCAGCATCCCCAGAACACTAAGTGCTACTACGAGGGCCCCCGCAATCCCTTCGAGCAGGAAATTGGCGGGCAGCGCTTTCAAGGTCACAGCCGTAAGCGCCAGATAAATCACCAGAGCAGCCATAACGTTCCCTGCGTTTCGAGGCTTCACGGTTACGGCGTCGATGCTGCTCCTGAGAGCCATGTAAAACAGATAGGGCGGGATGGCGAGGATCAGCAGGCGAATGATTGAGATGCCTGGCAGAAACCTTGGCCCTACCCAAACGCGCACCAGAACGTCGGCGAACACAACCAATTGGAGGGAGGCGAACACGGAAATGTCCAAGACAGCCCTGACGAGGTGTTCCAGAGACTCACGAACCTCTGCCAAGCGATTCTGGCCCAGCATCATGCTGAACTTGGAGAGAAGGACTACGGTAAGAGGCCCGGCGGTGTAGCCCATCACCAGCAAGAAATTCGAGCCGAGGAGCAGGTACGCCACCTGGGTCAGCGGCAGGTAGTGGGTCGCCATCAGGGGCCCGAGCGCGAAGAGCGCGGCCTGGCCGAAATCGCCGGGCACACGCCCAACGCCATACCGTAACAACTCTGCTGCGTAAGGCCGCAGTTTCGGCAAGGGGTTTCTGGCGAGCTCTCGAAAGATGGGCCTCGCAAACAACGCGGCAGCAACCACCGTCAAGGCGCCTGCTACGCCCACGATTAAGGCTACCGAATGCGCCGGATAGAGCAAGACCACGACCCCGATCGGTATAATGGCAAAGTGGAAGAGCTGTATCGCGTTGGCGCGCTTCATGGCCAAAATGCCGCGATAGTATGAGAAGGCGGCCGTTTGCGCCGCGAGACCCGCAAGCATGAGGCCAAGTGGCAGAATCAGGCCGGCCAGGTGAGCGTCGCCGAACAGCCAAGTCGCAAAATATTGCCGCCCAACGTACAACGCCACTCCTACGCAGACGGTAAATCCCATAAGGCAACTGGTTCCGGCTAGGAAGTAAGCGTTGCGTTCCGCTTGCGGCTTCTTCACGCAGATGGCAATATAACGCGGGAGAGCATTGCCCATGCCGAGCAGCACTCCCGCCAGCAGCCAGGCGGCGACGCGGCGGAGCAACAAGAATTCGCCTAGCGCGACGGGGCCCAGCAGTCTGCCGAAAAGAGAGACCAGGACCAGGCCGGCGGCGAGGACGCTGAACTCGGTCGCCATGGTCAGCGTCAAATCCCGCAAAAGTGGATGAAACTTGGTTCGGGAGCCGACGGGCTTTGAAGCTTCGTTGGAGGCTTCAGCGGGCTTCATTATTGGTGCGCTCAACGCGGACAAGAGCGCCTCATTTGGAACGTCTTTACTCATTGCAGAATCTCTGTGCATTTTTGCTCTCGCCCCTTGCGGAGGTTGGCGGAGAACCAAGAATCCGGCGGCGGGGAAAATCTCGTCGGATTCGGTGTCGAGCGAATAGAGCTTCGCCCTGTGAGTCACAGGCTCTCTGTGACCCAAATCGGCCCGATCAATCCAAACCGTCGTGCGTAGTCGGTCGGACCGACCGTAACGGGCCGGTTGCTACAGCTTTCGGTAGAGCCGTTCCGGGATAGGGAAGGTGCGCTCGCTCAGCACTGCCCCTATCAACCGCACACTCGCGTCGTCAAAGCTTTCCTTCACCTTGCGCGCCGTTTCGCGGCGCGTGGAACTCGACTTGAGGACCAGGATCACGCCATCCACCAGCTTGCCGAGAAGGGCCGCATCGGCATACAAGCTGGCCGGCGGCGCGTTGATGAGCACCCGGTCGAATTTCCCGACCAGCTCCTTCATCCTCGCTTGCAGGCGGTCCGACGTTAACAAGATATGAAGGTCCGCAGCCCTGGACCCGGACGCGACCACCCAAAGGTTGCTGCCCCGGACCTGCTGCGCAAAGGTTTCGATAGGGCTCGAATCAATCAAGACCGCGTCGGCAAATCCGAAAGCACCGTCGAGGCCGAAGTATTCGTGCAGGGACGGCGAACGGAGGTTCGCGTCCACGACGCAGACCGAACCGGGCATCTGGGCTGACAAGATTTCACCGGCGCGGGCGCAGACGCTGCTCGAACCATCTCCTTCTTCGACCCCGCAGAACACCACCGACCGCGGGGCCTCCTGGCCTGGCAGCAGGAACACTGTCTGCACCAGCTTGATCTCTTCCTCGCGGGCGAGCGCTTCCACCCTCATCACGCCGCGCTCGATCTTGCTCGGAGCCAGCGGAGTTGCGGCCGTCCGAAATAGTTCGGTGTCCTTGTGGGCTTGCTGCAGAACCTCAAAATTTTTGCTCATATCGTCTGTCGAAACTCCTTAACGCGTGTCTGGCTTCACCGCGTGGTTTGGGCTGCGGTATAGCCCATTGGCCCCGGCCGGACGGGGCAGCACAACCCGCTGTCCCACTTCAATGCGATTGGGGTTGCGAAGGTCCGGATTGAGCCGGAGGATTTCACGTAGCAGCTTCGAGTCGGACCCCCCAAAGTACTGACGACTGATCCCGTCCAGCGTCTGGTTCCGCTCGACTACGACCGTGATGGTCTGGATACCAGGCGCGAGGGTCGGCGCTAGAGATTGCGCAGCGTTCTGCGGTTTGGCGCTCTCGACCGTGGCGAAACTCTGTAGCCATGTATGCCTGTCGCTGAACGAGATCGAAGCCACGCCCGCCAAGGCAATCACCAGGGCGGCGACAGCAGCGCCGAAGCCCCAGCGTCCCGTGCCCCTTGTCCGGGTCGGCGGCGCGGGCATTTGAGAAGGCGAAGGCATCTCAGGCGGTTCCGAAACTTCATACGGGCGCGCGGAAGTCGCGGGCTCCGGTGCTTCCAGCTCGAGGTCCGCCAGAACCTCCTCCACCACGGAACGGTCAATCGCCTTCTTTTTCAGCGCGTAGCCAAGGGTCAGAGCGTTGAAGCAAAGATTGTTGATGTTTCGCGGAATGCCCTCGCTTCGTTCCGCAATCAGCGCCAGGGCGTCCCGTTTGAACGGGTTTCCTTCGAGGCCCGCAACCCGCAGCCGGTGCTCGATGTACTGGCTCGTCTCTTCGGGTGTCAAGGGCTCAAGACGGCTCACAATGGAGATACGCTGCCGGAGCTGTATCAGGTCGGGCCGCGCCAGCTTCTCAGCCAGCTGCGGCTGACCCGCCAGCACGATCTGCATCAGCTTCGAGCTGGGCGTCTCAAAATCCGACAACAAGCGCACCGATTCGAGAACCGCGTCCTCAAGGTTCTGAGCCTCGTCAATGACCAGGACGAACCGCCTCTTGGCCCGCGCTTCGCGAATCAGAATCTCGTTCAGCTTCTCGTGCATCTGAACCAAGTCGAGACCGGTAGTGTCCACTCCGAGGTCCGTCAGCAGGTAGCGGAAGAATTCGCGCAGGTCGCACTGGGTCTGGAGCCTTTCCAGGAGCTGAAACAACAGGGTGGTCTTGCCCATCCCCGGCTTGGCGATGAGCGCCAGAAACCCGCGCCCCGCCTCGATCCCGTAATAGAGCGAGGCCAGCGCCTCTTTATGGGTCGAGCTGAGGTAGAGGTAGCGCGGGTCCGGCGTCACGCCGAAGGGTTGTTCGCGCAGTTTGTAGAAGTCGAGAAACATAACGTTAGACCCTGTTATCCTTGGCATGGCCGTTGCCGTTGCCAGCTTTCGGTAATGACGCGAGTACGGGAATCTCCAGGGACGACTGCACTTCTTCCGGTGTGCGGAACGTGGGGTCGAAGTACTCGGCGCCGAAGGCCAGTCCGATGCTGCCCCCCGCCGCCAGAAAACCGCCCAGCAGCACGATCAGCCACTTCGGATAGGCGGGCAGGACGGGCACCGTGGCGGCCTGGGCGATCGACACGTTGACGATCTGCCGGCGGTCCAGGGCGTCAGAAATGCGCGCCTCCTCCTGCTTGCGGAGGTAAAGCAGGTAGTTATCTTCCGCCGCTTTGACGTCGCGAATCAGGTCCTGCTGGGCGACCTCTTTCTCGTCCAGCCACCGGGCATTTTGTTGGTAAGCACGCACGGCGACGGCGGTCGCCGCAGCGCGCGCCTGCAGGCCAGCGAGATCCGCGTTAGCCTTGGCCAGCTCGGTCGCTAGAAACGTCTGGGTCGGGTCCCGATCCGTGGTCTCTTCCTTGATCGGGGATTTTTCCGCCCGGGCGATGGCCGCGCGGGTCTCGGCGATCTTCTGCTCCACCTCTTGGACCGGCCGATAGCCTGGCTCGAATTTGCTGAGCAGTTCGGTGCGCCTCAGTTCGAGCTCGAGGAGCGTGGACGTGAGCTGTTGCAGAAGCTGTCCGTTGTCGCCCCTCTTGACCTGGGTGGTGATGCGGGACGGCGTGCTCTTAGTCTGCGCTTCGAGAGTGCGAATGCGGTGCTCCGTGTCTGCAATCTCTACTTGCGTGGTCCGCAAGGCCACGTCGAACTGGCTAAACTGGCGCAACGCGAGGTCCTTCTCGGCCTGCCCGTCCACCACGCCTTGCTGTCGGGTAAACGAGACCAGGCGCGCCTCGGCGTCTTCCAGTCCCTTGCGGTACTGTTGTGCTTCCTGCTGGAAAAAATCGAACGTGCCCGTCGGCCGGTGGACAGTCGCGTGCTTCGCGAGGTACAGTTTCTCAAGCTCGTTCAGTACTCGAGCTGACAGTTGCGGGTCCGGGGTTTCGTAGGCTACCGCGATGACGTGGCTCCTCTTCACTACCTGCACGTCGAGCTGTTTCGCCAGCTTGAGCACCGCTTTGGCCACTTGCTTCGGGTCCGGCTGCGCGGCTTGATTTGCCGCCTCGGCGCTCAAGGAGGGAATCAGTTTCGCCAAGAGAACGTCGAGGAGGCCCGGGCGATAGAGGTGGCAATCCCGGACGATCGCTTCGAGCAGGTCCTGGCTCTGGAGCAACTGCACCTCAGAGTTCAGCTCCTCTTCGGTCACGTCAGCCGGCGTGTAGTCCGTTTGGACGGGTGCCGCGGGTGACACCACCGGGTTACCGCGATCGCGGTTGACCAGGATCGCCATCTGGGCCTCGTACTGGTCAGGCAGTACGAGCGCGGCGACGGCCGCTGCCAGGAAGATCCCGAGGAAAGAAAGCGTGATCAGCCGCCGGTGACGAAACACCACCCCGATAAAATCGCGGACTGTTGCGGACGGTGCCCGGCGGTAGCCGTTGACCTTGTTGCCGTACTTTTGCTCTTCCATACTAGTCTCCTCTCCTCGTCTTTCAGTTCTAGCGATCCGTTCTTATAATCCTGCCGGGTTGACGTACATGCTTACAGCTTGTGTCGGCAGGTACCGTCTGATTTTCCCGATCGTGCTCTTAGGCACAAACAGCATGTCTCCGGGCTGCAGTGCCATGTCTTCACTCAAGTTCTCGGCTTGAAGCAGCTTCTTCAGATTGAGCTTCTTGACTTCCACCCAGTTGTTGGAGGCGCGACGGAAGAGCAGCACCTGGCTGTGTTTTGCCTGGTCGTTGAATCCGCCGGCCATGGCCACGGCCTGCGTGGCGGTCGTGAAGCCGCGTAAATCGTATTTGCCGGGCTTCGTCACCTCCCCGGCTGCGACGAAGTAAGGCTTCTCGAATTCCTTGAGCGTCACGGTGATCACCGGATCGTGCAGAATATTTCCGTAGACCTCGCGGAGCCGGTCCCTCAACTCGGGTGTGGTCTGGCCTTCAACATGAAGGTCGCCCGCGCCGATCAGGCTGATGTAGCCGTCCGGTTGCACGGTGACGGTTTGATTGAATTCCGAGGTGAAGGGAAAATTCAACTCGATCACGTCGCCATATTCGATCTGATATCGAGGATTCCTTCGCTGGAGAGCCGGGCGGCCTGAGTCCTTCTCCCAGGCTGCGACCAGGTCCGCGTTTCTCGTCTGCTGCGGGGCAGGGCTGGCCGCGAGGCGAGTATGCCTTTCCTGACCTCCGAAGGCCCAAACGCCGCTTGCCCAAATGACCGCTACGCCGATTCGCAATACCTTTGTCATGCTATTCATGGACTTCTCTCCTCGCTTTCATTTCAATGCTGCCTGCGAGCTCGCAAGCACAACCGTTCTCTGCGTGACTTGTGTTTCTCACTTCGATCGCGAAACTTCCGTTCGCACGAAGCAGTAATCTGCAATCGTGGCGGCAAGAACATAGGAGGGTTGACCGTTCGCCGGGGGGACCGCTCGAACGATGGCGCCGCGGCAGATCACCTCCGCCGCAGCCTCGCTCGAAATTTCAACCGGCAGCACGAACCTGATTTCGATCGAAGTTTTCGGCGCCAGATAGTGATCGGCTCGAAACAACAGGCCCGAGCGGCTAATGTTTTCTATCTTGCCTTCGCACCAATTCGTCTGGCCGGTTTCCCTATAGAGCACACGCGCGCGAATCGCGAAACGTGGGGCCCGCCTCAAACTGCCTGAGGTGTACACGCGATGTCCTGTCATAATCAACTGAGTTCCCCGAGAACTGTGGCGGACTAGCTCGTCTCTTTCATCTCCGTCAGGTTGTCTACTTCCGTTGAAGTATTATCAAGTGCAGGACTATCATCGCCGAGCCGCTTAAACATAACAATGGCCCGGAGGTGCTCAGGGCATAGCACCTAGGTGCTAGCTCTAATACCATGTCGCTGAATGGGTTATCGGGGTTTTACCGGACAGCACTGCCGGTGCCGTTCCGTCTTCCGGAATTGAGCCTGTACACGAGCGGGAGCGGCAGTTCCCGAAAATAATGAACTGCCTGGCGCAGAAGTAGTCACGGAAAGGCGGGAGCTACACGTGGGAGTTGCGCGTAGGAGCTACACTAGTCGTTACTCACCAGTTGGTGGTTCACGGCGAAGAGAGCCAGCTCCAGTCGGTTGGAGACACCGAGCTTGTCGAAGATATTGGTGAGGTGGTGTTTAACCGTCTGCTCGCTGAGGGAGAATTTCAGCGCGATATCCTTGTTCGTATAGCCGCTGACGATCGCCGAGATGACTTCCATTTCCCGGCGGGTAATGCCAAAGTGGTTCTGCCGGTCGCCTTCATCCGAGGAGGGGAGGAGGTCGCGAAGCGCCTCGACGAGGCTGGAGACGACTTCGTGCCCGACCCAATACCGTCCGGACATCACGGCGCGAATGGACCGCAGCAACAATTCCGTCGCCGACTCTTTCAGCACGACGCCCCGCGCGCCGAGCTGGATGGCCTGGGCTACCTGGGCCTTCTCAATCGCAGCGGCCAGCACCACAGTGCGGGTGCTGGACAGCGCCCCGATCTCGCGCAGCGCCTCGAGCCCCGTCTGTCGGGGCATGTTCAGATCCAGCAGGAGCAAGTCGGGCTTGAGCCGACGCACCCCTTTGACGGCCTCGATGCCGTCGCCAGCCTCCCCGACGACGCGGAGGTCGGACTCGGCCTCGAGCAGCCTCCGCAGACCCTCGCGAAGGATGGGATGGTCGTCGGCTATCAGAATGCGAACCGTGTTTGGGGTGCCATCCGTAGTTTTTTCCACAATGTTGTCACCAGTTTTATCCATATCAGTAGTTTTATCCATATGCTTTATGCTTTCTGCGGTAGAGCGATTTCGAGTCGGGCGCCGTGGCCGGGAACCGACTCGATCGCCAGCTCACCTCCGAGGGACCGTACGCGTTCTTTGAGCACCAGGGGACCCCGGCGGCTCGTGTCAAGTTCAACCTGCGAGAGACGCCCGGAAAACTCAAAGCCTCGACCGTCATCCTCGATCACCAGCTTCCACAGGCCGTCCTCCGCTGCGAAGCGGACCACCACGCTGCGCGCCTGACTATGCTTGCGGACGTTGACCAGCGCTTCCTGGATGATACGCGCCACCTCCCGAGCCAGGTGCTGCGGAAGAGTGATTTCCTGGAACTCGGAGACGAACGTGGCGGAGATCCCCGTCTCGTGGCGGAACTTATCAACGATCTGGGCCAGGGAATCAAGGAATTGCCTGCCGTTGAGCTCGATCGGCTTTATTCTTTGGATCAAGTCGCGGACGCTCAGGATCTCCTCGCGCAGGCGGCCGTGGATGCGCCGGAGTTCGTCAGCCATGCGAACCGGGTCGATGGCCGCCTGGCGACGCAGCACCGCGACCTCCATTTCTATGCCGATGAGGGTTTGGATGACCCCGTCGTGGAGTTCGCGCGCGATCCGGGCCCGCTCCATCGACACGGCGCGGGAACGCAGGCGGCGCAAACGGTAGACGCTGTAAACCGCCGGCCCTACCTCCTGCACCAAGCCGTGAAGAAAGCGCAGTTCACCCTCCCGGTCTCCCCCGACGCGCGGGTCGAAGAGGAAAAGGCGACTCGACCACTCGTCGCGCTCGCCTGACGTAACAGCAGCAGTCAGAAGCGAGTTGAACGGGTGCCAGGTGAGGAAATAATCGGGGAAAGAGCAGGTCATGTTGAACAGCCGGTCGTTCTCGTTGCCCCGGACCAGCAACTGGAATCGCTTGTCAGCCTTATGAGGCAAAGGCTGGCGGGTGGCGTACAGCGCCGGGCCTGGTACAGGGAAAAAGTATCTCTCCTTTTGGAAGGATTCGAGCTCCGACACCTGGACCACGACCTCGTGACCCCCTTGCTGGCGCTCCGCCTCCCACAGGAAGGCCCGGCCACTGCCAGTCTGGCGAACCGCGAGCACCGCCCGGTCGGCGTCAAACAGATCCAGCATCGTGCCGAGCACACTCTGCATGGTATCCCGAAGTGCGACTTCCGAATGAGCCCTGCCGACGACCCGGGCAATCGTGTTGGTGTTGGCTCGAAGCTGGTTCTCGTTTTCCCCCAGGTATCCTACCAGATAGCCGGTGACGAGCAGAGCCAACGCCTGCATAATGAAGTGGTTGAGGTTCGATTCCTCTCGCGACAGGAGCCATATGTGCCCTAGCCCCATGGTCCCAAGTATCTTTTGGGCCATGAGGAAAACGACGCAGACCCCCGAAGTAGCCAGCGTTTCCCGCAGACCCCAGCGATAGGCGGCGGCCAGCAGCACGAAGATAAAGAATACGTCCTCAAACAAGAGCCCGCTGGTCGGGCTTCCTGCGAACCAGAAGATCAGGGCCGCCCAGAGCGTATCGACTGCATGGACGCTCAATCGCAACGCTGGCGTGGAGTCCTGGCTGGTCCGCAGTAAGACCAGTAGCAGCAGGCTGTAAACGACGTAGGTGAGAACGAAAACATAGACCAGCGGGCCGTAAGGCGTCGGTACGCTTGGCTCAAAGTAGATCGCGAAGCCGATCGCCAGCACGAAACGGGCGCCCGCTAACACTTGCTCGCGGCGTTGTGATTCACCCGGACCGGTCGGAACACGGAACCAGCAGAGAAGCCCGTTTAGACGGGAAGTAAAGCCGAAATCCAAGGAAAGCCCCCCCAACAATCCAAAGAACCAGCCGGGTCAGTAACCCTCGTGGCACACCCACGACCGACCAGAACTTCAGCAAGCCTGACGAATCGCCCAGACAACGCGATTGATTACCGAAAAGTTAACCGCCAGCCGCGAGCTCCATCCCCGCAAACGCTGACCTCATTCGCCTTCCAAAGCACGAACAGCTTTCTGCTGTTGGAAGACTCTATTTATACACCGTAAACTGCTCTGGGGTCAAGTATGTAAAGCGTTAGTTACACAGTTAGTTAACTGCCACCCACCCCTCGGTAGTATGGACATAGTTATCTTAAGCTTATGTCGATACTCCTCCCCTCTCAATGATAACTCTGGGCTTACTTCGGTTTCGGATCTAGTCGGCGCACGTCCAGCCGATACCAGGAGACGCCCATAGCCAAT
>Ga0209056_10007610_pt1 | contig 11142 bp, 10 predicted proteins | sample GraSoiAngelo_114_FD_185876 | JGI IMG/M metagenome (GOLD analysis project Ga0209056, IMG submission 185876) | Grasslands soil microbial communities from the Angelo Coastal Reserve, California, USA - 14_0903_13_40cm (SPAdes) (version 2) | ecosystem: Environmental > Terrestrial > Soil > Grasslands... | reverse complement strand
GAAACCGCTGTTGATTAACGCGGCCAAGGCTAGATAACCGCCCCAACTGTACGGCGAATAGACCGAGCCTGTGAACAGCATTACCTTGCTGAAGAATCCATTTAGAGGAGGAACTCCTGCGAGGCCGAGAAAAATTACCGCGATACTCAAGGATGTTTGCGGCATTCTTCGTGACAGGCCGTTAAAAGATTCGAGATCTGTGACTGACAGTTTGGTAGCGACTGCTGCAGCAGCCACGAACGCGGCTGTCTTCAAGATTGCGTAATTTAGAACATGGAAGAGTCCACCCGCAAGACCAAGTGGTACATGGGTTGTTGTGAATGGAGTGGCCAGGGCCATTAGGATGTATCCTGCCTGCGCTATGCTGGAATAGGCGAGAAGTCGTGTGAAACTCTTCTGCATCAGAGCCGCAACATTCCCGACACTCATTGTCACAACAGCTACGATGGCAAAGCTCGAGTAGAAGTCCACGTTGAAAGCTAAGATGCCTACGATGAACACACGAAAAGCAGCGGCAAACGCTGCCATTTTCGCACCAGCGGCCAAGAACGCGCCAATTGTCACCGGAGCTCCTTCGAAGGCGTCGGGTATCCACATGTGAAACGGAACGACTGCCATCTTCACTCCGAATCCAACGATAAACAGGACAATTGCCAAGACCCCGAATGGACGAACATCGGGTCCTGCCGTCGAGAGAGAGCTCGCAATGGCTGTGAGCCCAGTGGCGCCTGTGACGCCGAAGACCAGGGAAATGGCGTAGACGATGAGTGCGGAGGAGAGTGCGGACAGGACGAAGAACTTCATAGCCGCTTCGTTGGAATTCGGATCCTTCTTCCTGAAGGCTGTCAGGGCATAGGTAGGAATGCTCATCAGCTCCCAACCAACGTAGAGAAGTATCAGATCCATTGAGGCTGCCAGGACGATCATTCCGAGGGTCGAAAGGAGCAGAAGCCCGAAGAACGGTCCCTTGTTGGGATCCTCTCGCATGTATTGCAGCGAAGCAATGGTCACAAAGATCGCTACGATCAGCAGGACGCCTGAGAAGAACAGAGTAAAAAGATCAACTTGGAACCCCCCGAAAGATACTGGCGAAGGGCTTGTGAACCCAAGCCATACTGTCGATACTAGGGCGATTGCCAGACCTAAGATACAAACGAACGGCGCGAGACCGAGTTTCGATTTTCTGAAATGGAGAAAGCCAGCAGGCGTGGCGAGTAGTCCGAACACTGCTAAGCTTAGAAACGGCGTCAACGAAAGTAGAGCCAATCCAGATCATCTGGCTCCAAGACCAACTATGGTTCCAACCCATTTCTCCACTGTAGGCGCTATCACACTCCCGAGTATTGGGGGAGGATACACGCCGAAGATCAACAAAGGCACGAGAAATGCGACAAGAATCAGGATCGAGTGAAGATGCAGCTCGTTCTTTGGGCCTACCGGGGGTGTCATCGCCACGCGCCGAAGCATCCAGAGGAAGTATCCGACGGTTAGGGCTGGAGCGACTATGGCGATCGCGAATAGATAGCTCACACTGAGAGCGCCCTGGATGACGAGGTATTCGCTGATGAAGTTGGCAAACCCAGGGACAGCCATAGCGGCCATCGAGGCCAAGAATAGGAGCGAAACCGTTTGCGGCATCTTTCCTCTCAGTCCTTTCAATTCGTCGATATTCCTAGTTCCTGTGTGCTCATGGATGTATCCTGACATGAGGAATAGCATTCCAACGGCGAGTCCATGGCTGAACATCTGAAAGACTGCTCCTGAAACTCCTGCGACTGTTGCAGTGAATGCTCCGAGGAGAACGTAGCCCATGTGATTGACGCTCGTAAGGGCAATCATTCTCTTGATGTCCTTGGCTACGAATGCGACTGAGGCGCCGTAGATCATGGTGATGAGGCCGATGGTGGTGAAGTAGGGCCAGAGAACACTCACCGCCTTAGGGAAGAGCAGCAGGTTGTACCTGATCAATCCGTAGCCTCCCATCTTCAGAAGCAAGCCGGCCAGCAGAACGCTAACCGGTGCAGGGGCCTCCACGTGCGCATCCGGTAGCCATGTGTGAAGTGGGAAGATGGGGAGTTTTACGGCGAATCCGACGAAAGTTGTGATAGCTACCGCGAGCTGGAGCGGGAGCGCAAGAGTCGGGATCCTCGCTGCCAGAACATCATAATCGAACGAGGGACCTCCAGGGTAGGCCGACGTTCCAGTCCAGGCGTATAGGGCTAGAAAGCCGAACAGCATCACTGCGCTACCGGAATAGGTGAAAATGAGGAATTTCAGGGAGGCATATTTCCGACGGGGTCCACCCCAGATTCCGATGAAGAAAAACATCGGAATGAGAACGATTTCCCAGAAGAGATAGAACAGAATCAGGTTGAGCGAGGTGAAGACGCCGATGATTCCTGTTTCGAAGATAAGAAAGAGAGCATAGTACTCCGAGTGTCTGAAAGTGATCTGATCCCAAGATCCCGCCGCTGACAGGAGGCTTAGAAACGTAGCTATCATCAAGAGTGGAAGGCTGATCCCGTCAATCCCGACTTTGTAGTTTAGGCCAAAGGACCCGGCCCAGGGAAGGCTCTCAGAGAGCTGGAAGCCCGCCTGGCCATATTGGAAAACAACCAGAATTACGATCGAGACGGCGAAGACGATCGCCGTGGTCCCTACTCCCAAAATCTTTGCCATTTTCGGGTTCTTCCTGCCTAGCAGAAATGTCGGTGCTGCGAGGACCGCGGGGAGAAATATGGCGATTGATAGAAGTCCAATCATTTACGTGGCGCCAACGACGAATAGCATGTAGGCGAGGAGGAGGATTATTCCGATGGCGAACGCGATGACGTATTGCTCCGTCACCCCCGACTGAAGCTTTCGGAGGAGATTGCTGAGCCTGGACCCGTACGATGCTACCTCGTTTGCGGCTCGGTCGACAACCTGAGTGTCGAGTTGATCACTCGCCCGTGAATAGTCCATTATGTCACGACCAATTGTGTTGTTTAGCCTGTTCCAGATCCCTTGTTCAACGTACGTGTAGAGTCCTCGGCTAGCGGCGAGTAGGCCGGAAACGAAGACTTTGTAGTAGATAGCGTCGAGATACCAACGATTGTAGAGGAATCGCCGAATCGGGTTCATGTCAGTTTTGAATACGTAATTTTTCCGGAAGTAAAGGAGATAGGCAATTTCACCCCCGACTACAGCAACAGCTGTGCTCACAGACAGCAAGAGTAGGTCAGTGAGACTCGAAGCTGAGTTGATTGCCGCAGGAAACTTGTAGACTGTTGAACTGAAAGTACCCGCAATATACGTGGCCAGAGGACCACTGTAGAGCGGATAAGCTAGTCCCAACACCAGGCTGCCAACGGCGAGAAGCAAATAGGGAATGAGCATCGTAAGACCAGCTTCGTGCGGATGCTTTCCACCCTCCATGAGGTCCTCAACATGCTTGCTAGGCTTTCCTGCAAGCGTGATGCCCAACATTCGAACAGTATAGAAACCTGTAACGAATGCGGTGACAAGCGCTAGTCCGTAGAGGATGTATTGTCCTCCGAGAAAGCTTAGAGAAAGTATCGCGTCCTTCGTCCAGAAGCCGCTGAAAAGTGGAATGCCCATTAGGGAGAACCCTGCTAGGAGCATCGAAGCCGAGGTAAACTTCATGGCCTTCGCCAGTCCTCCCATTTCGTCCATGAAACGAGACTCGGCAACGTGCAACACCCATCCCGCGGCGAGGAAAAGTGAAGCCTTGAACACAGCGTGGCTCAGAAGGTGAAAGAGCCCGGCAGTATAGCCTGCGAGAAAGTTGGCGCTGAGCCCTGCCATTCCGAGGGCCAGCATCATATACCCGATCTGCGAGACCGTGGAGTAAGCCAGTACCTTCTTTATTTCGCGAGCGACCGCGGCCTGACTTGCAGCCAATAGCGCGGTAAACGCTCCTATCCAGGCGATGACGCCGAAGAATTGTGACACTTGGTTGAATTGAGAGAGGGCGATGAAGAATACGGGTCCCATCCTTCCGGTGAGGAAGACTCCAGCCTTGACCATTGTTGCAGCATGAATTAGCGCGGAGACTGAAGCAGGACCGGTCATCGCATCCGGGAGCCATTCCTGCAAGGGAAACTGTGCTGACTTCCCGATCGGTCCTCCAAAGAACAGTAGCGCCGTGGGAAGTAGAAGCCCGAGGCGAGCCAGATTCGCAGCCCAGCTCCCCGACTCACCCGCATGCGCTACTAGCTGATTGTAGTTGAAGGTCCTCGCGAAGGCGAAGATCAGAAAGATCGCGATCAGCAACGCGATGTCTCCGATTCTTGTCATCACGAACGCCTTCATCCCCGCTTTCGTGGGCGAGTATTCTTCCGAAACACCCAGGGCTTTGTCCCCCGGGCTACCCACCCAGTGCTTCGGCTCGTCTCGGTAAAAGTGGCCGATAAGTGCGTACGAACAAAGGCCTACGCCTTCCCAACCGAAGAACATCATCAGGAGATTGTCAGCGAGGACTAGCAAGAGCATGTTTCCGATGAAGAGGTTCATGAAGAACCAGTATCGCGTCATGCCGAATTCGCCTTTCATGTAGCCAACGCTATAGATCATGATGAGGAGGCTGATCCAAGCGACGATGTTTGCCATGAAGAGGCTCAGAGGATCGACGAGAACGCCTGCTGTGATTCCCAGCGATGGAATCCAAGGGACCATATAGTCCCGAGCTGGGACCGCCAGGGCCGTTATGGTCGCCAACAGGGCCGCGACAAGGGTGAAACCAACTGCTGCTATATCGCGGAGTCTAGAGTGAATTTTCGCAAATATGGGTGTTAGGAGAGCGCCTGCTAGTGGCGTGATCCAGATGAGCCATGCGAGAAGAGAGCTATCCAATCCTCTATGACCCCACTATTGATCTTGCGGCGGACAGGAGTCTGCCGAGTATGGGTTCAGGATAGATGCCCAAGATTATGGTGACGATGCTAAGAGCGATGAGAGGAAGCGTGATTGTCCAGGGCGCTTCCTTGACATCGGAAGTATCCGAGTTTGTCGCTCCAAAGAAGATCTTCTTCATTGCCATCAGAGAGTAACCCGCGGTAAGGGCTGTGGCAATAATTCCCAGCGCAGCAATTACGAGGCGATATTCGGACGCCGTATCAGTAGCTCTAACGAATCCGCCTTGGAACAGGAAGAATTCGGACAAAAAGCCGTTTGTCGCGGGCAGACCGGCGAGAGTCAGGGACCCGATGAAGGCCGCGGTGGCCGTTATTGGCATCTTACTGGCGAGACCTCCGAGCTTGCTCAGGCTCCGTTCGCCCCGAACCTGAAGCATGACCGCGCCAACAACAATGAAGAGTATTCCCTTGGCAGTTCCATTGCTCACGTATTGAAACATTGAGCCGGAAACGCCGAACGAGTTGAATGCTGCGAGCCCGAACAAAATGTAGCCCATCTGGCTGATACTAGAATATGCAAGGAGTCTCTTGATGTCGTCTTGCACAAGTGCCATCGTGCTGCCATAGATCATCGTGATGAGAGCCCATCCTGCGAAGAAAGCGGAGAAGGAAAGGAAAGCTTGTGGAAAGATCGTCATGACTATTCTAACCGTGGCGTACCCACCAATTCCCGTCATAGCAGCGGCCAGAATCGTACTGATTGGAGTAGGCGCCTCGGCGTAGGCTGATGGAAGCCAGACATGAAGTCCGAACTGGCCGATCTTCACGAAGAACCCGAAGCACATCGCGGCGACAATTCCGAGGCGGAGGGTTGTCGAGATTAGTCCTGGATTTACTGCAAGGTTGCCGATTACAACATCCATGTCGGTCGCGCCTGTCAGATAGGCAGTGACCAGTATTCCGACGAGGAGGACTAGAGCTCCCACATGTGTCCAGATGAAGTATGTTAACGAAATTCGCTCTTTCTCGCCATACCCCCATTCAGCGATGAGGAAGAAGGAGGGAACGAGCATGATCTCAAAGAAGAGATAGAACTCGATCAGGTTTGTGGCAAGAACGGTTCCGATCATTCCCAAGGAGTAGAGCGCGTAGAGGCTGTAGTACAACCCGTAGCGTCCCGGATCTTCGCCTATCCTCTGATGCATGTAAGGGACGGAGAAGAGAGAGACCAGAGCGGTTAGGAGGCTTATGATGAAGAGTATCGGAAGGCTCAGATTGTCGACTCGAAAACCGAAGTTCCCAATTGGAGACCATGAATACAATTCCTGGTAGGTCCCTTGAGTGGACCCGGAACCCTGAAGCGCAGCGTACAGGATTGTAACGAGCGGGACGATTAGGAAGGCGAAAGAAACGAATCCGGTCTTCTCTCTTAGCCATTTGGAGAGAGCGTAGAGGATTGGAATCGCTAGCAGCGGCACGAGTATTGCGCCGAATAGAAGCAGTGTCATTGATGTCTATCCTTTCAGCTTTGATAGTTTCGACAGGTCTATGTCGGCGTTCAGTCTGGAGACTAGGATGATTATCGAGAGCCCGACAGCCGCTTCCATCGCGGCTAGTGCTATGGTGAACAATACGAGGACTTGCCCGGTGACTATGGGAGGATTGCGAAGGCGGGCGAAGGCTATGATGTTCAGATTGGCCGCGTTGTAGATCAATTCAACGGAGAACAGTATGCGAATGGCGTTCCGCTTCGTTGTGAGACCGTAGATTCCGATGCCGAGCAGGATTACTGATACGGCGAAGAAACTCGATAGGGCCTCCATTTTCTACTGTCCTCTATCTGTCTTTGACAGGGCCAATGCGCCGATTACGGCAGCCGCCATCACTAGAGACATGAATTCTAGTGGAACGCCGTAATTCTTCAGAAGAGAAGTACTGAACAAAGAGAGATCGCATCCGGATCCGCACGAGTCTGGTCCCGGAAAGGCTGTTGCGTTGGCCAGCGCACCAGTCATTCCCAGCAGCAATGACACTAGCATTGCTGCGAGAAGAGACACTCGTTTCAGCCCCAGTGGGGTTTCTCCCTTCTTCGGCCCGACGAGCATGACCGTGAAAAGGATTAGGACTACGACTGCGCCGATGTATACTGCTATCTGGAACCAGCCAACGTAGGCTGCGTCTAGAAGAAAGAATAGTCCTGCTACTCCGAGGAAAGCGATTCCAAGCGCTGCTGCTCCGTATACAAGATCTCTTGCTTCGATCGCGAGGATCGCAGCGCCGATCGTTACGGCCGCGAATGCTAGAAATAGGAGGTCTGTCATTTTTGGATTCAGAGCGTTGGGAATCCTACGACCAGAAGGTAGGTTATGCCTATGTTAATGATGGCGAGCGTTAGAAGGGTGGTCCAACCTGCCCTGAGAAGTTGGTCGAGGCGGACTCGGGGAAATGTGGATCGCAGCAACATTATCAACACGATGACTATCAGAGTTTTGAGCAGCATCCAGAAGAGAGGAGGAAGAAAACTGGGTCCAAGGAAGCCTCCTAGGAACATTACGCTGAAAAGGGCGGAGAAAGCGTAGAGTTTGACAAAGCCGGGGCCCTGGGCTGCGAGGAAGAGGACCCCCGGATACTCGGCTTGCCAGCCCATCATGATTTCGGATTCTGCTTCGGGAAGGTCGAATGGGAGTCTCTCCATTTCTGCTACGCTAGTGACCAAGAAGATGAAAGCTCCGAGAGCCTGGGGGAGAATGAACCATCCGTTGGTTTGGGCGTTAACAATCTGGGCAAGATTCATTGTTCCCGCCATCATAATGACGCCAAGCGCGGAGAGCCAGAGTGGAATCTCATACGCGGTTTGCTGAAAGAGTGCTCGTAGTCCTCCGATGAACGGGAACTTGCTGTTGGCACTCCATCCTGCGAGTAGGATGAGGGTGGGAGAAAGGGTAATTATTGCTAGGAATGCTGGGAGTCCGACCTCGATGTTTGCGATTTGAAGCCCAGGCGCGAATGGGATCAGCCCGACCAAGGCCGCGCCAAGAACGAGTCCCGTCGTCGGAGCCATTATGAAAAAGAAGGCATCGGAATTTTCTGGAACGAAAAGTTCCTTGAAAGACAGTTTGATCAGATCCGCAAACATCTGGAGAATTCCGCCAGCCGGGCTGGCGTAGAGCGGCCCGATTCGTAGCTGCACGCGCGCTGTTACCTTGCGTTCCAGCCAACCAAGCAGTGCTCCTATGATAGCAATTGACAAGAGGCCCGGAAAGAGGACGATTTCGAGAAAGAGAGGACTAGTGAGCATGTCAATTACAGGTTGCAACGGACCAAGAACTGGCGCCAAGCCGAGTCTGGACTCCTACCAGTTCTCGCGATGGTCGGCGAGATGGAGTGCATACCCCAAAGGGATCAGCAGTACAACTATGAAAACAAGGACCGGAACAGACCCCGAGGCACCAAGGGCCCGTAGATTCAACCCCCAGGCGAAAAGAAACATGGCGATTACATCGTAGACGACGAACATTAGGAGATAGGGATAGTACTGAATGATGAATCGGGTCCTGCCGGGGCCGGCCGCGATCTGCCCAGACTCGAAGGGTTTCTTCTTTTCAGGAGTTGGGCGAGGGTCTCTCGGGCTAACGAAGAGCCTCAGAATGATAACGAGAGCAACGGTCGAAACGAAGAGAAACGCGATATAGGCCCCGATCTCCGGGATTCCCTGCGCAACCATTTCTCGGACCCGTGCACGATCTTTGAGCCACCGGGAGCTGAGCCATTATAAACGTTTGAGTGGTTCTGCTAAGCCCTGGTCGCACGGCTTTGGTCTTGTCGGTGGTTGACTTGGCTTGCCTCCATCGACTCTGGGGATTACCGTCGTCGTCGGGTTCCCCTTCACTGCTTCACCTGGAGGCCCGTTGGGGCTGAACCTCAGCCCTCCCGCGGCTATGTTCCTAGCCGCGTTCTCGTCCCTGTCTAGTATGGCTCCACAGTGTGGACACCATAGTCTTCGCTGGGTGCTCTCTAGGGTCTTGTACCCGCATATCGAGCACCGTTTGGATGTGTTTCTAGCAGGAACGTAGATTACCCTGACTCCTTCCCATCGAGCCTTGTACTCTATCTGTCGCTGTAGCTCTCCATAGCTCCAGCTGTTCATCCTGGCCCGATAGTTTCTGCTCTGCCCGTTGCCCTTCTGGTAGAGTCTTCTGATCCCTGTCAGTTTCTCCATGACTATTCCGTACCGCCGAGACTTCGCCTCATCAACTATGCTGTTAGACACACTGTGTAATAGTGGTTGTATACGGTTCCGTTGCTTCTCTCCATACTTGGAGAAGACCCGTGTCCTTATTCGCGCATCGTTTCTCTTGAACCGGCTTTTGACATAGCGATAATCGGACTTGATCCTGGTCGCCTTTGACAGGTCGAATGTTTTGACCGTCAGTTCAGTTGATGCGGCAGTCACATTGTCCAAGTTACGGTCTACACCCACGTATCCTTCAGGGTTGATCTCGACTGTTTCTCTTGAGTAGCCTATGCTGAGCGTCCACGGGGTCAACGTGACCGAGCGAACATCAAGTCCGGAGAGGGCCTGGAGAGTGTGACTGTTCAGCTTAACATAAACGAACTCTTGTGGTTTAATCGGAAGTCTGAGACATCCATTGTGGATTTTGAACCCGTAACAAGTGGTCAGCATTAGCTTTCTAGCATATGGCATCCTTGTCCGAGGATTCTTTCTCTTGGCCCTTCGATAGTTGCGGATCATGCCTGTGGCCGCGCTAATCGCGCAGAGCCTGTAGTAGCTGAGGGTGTCACGATTGAGACGATGATACGATTTCAACGAGAGAGCCTTAAGACTGGAAACGTTCTCTTCAATTCCGACCGCAACACAGACGTTTACCATGCGCCTGAACTCATCCAAGAAGGATAGAAGTTCTTGTGAGGACTGGTTTTCCTGCATGATCGTCTTCATCGCCAGCCTCAAGCCGAACCGAAAGGGGTGAACGCATTTCCTAATCGAATACTCAGAGAGGAAAGCGAACATAACCAGCAACAAGAACAAACTTCAGCTAGACGAGAGCTAACAAGTCTATCCGAGGGACGAATCAGCAGGGCGGTTAGATCTTCGTTTCGCGCTCTATTCTTTTCTCTTCCAAAGATAATCCGTGAATTCTTCGAGAATCTTCCGGTTTCTCAACCGTTTTACCTTCCGCAACGACGCCTTCGCCTCAATTGCGTAATCTCTCGCGCGTTTCCGGGCAAATTCTAGAGAGCCCGTTTTTTTCAAAAGCTGAAGGACTTCTCTGTTGCTGTGTCCATTATTTGAGTTCAACATGTCCGAGTTATTGTTGGGACGAGGTGCCTCATGAAGACAATGGGAAGTCACAATGTTCGGCCCCTTCAACAGCTGTTCCCCAGACCCGTTGTGGAAGTCAAGCACGTCATCTTGGATCTGAAACGCCATTCCGCCTGACCTGCCGAATTTCTGCATGCTAACAAGATCCTTTCCCCCTACTCCGGCAATTGCGGCCCCGATTCCCGCAGCGCTTCCGAATAGTGATGCAGTTTTCAGGTCAGCAATCGCGATACACTCGTTTACGCTCGCGTTCAAGTCGGAAATAATGTCCAGAAGTTCTCCTCTACTGACGTCCACCAAAGTCGAGCCGATCATTCTCATAACCTCCTGGTTCTTGTAGTTCGACAATAGCTGGACACCTTTGGATGCAAGGAATAGCCCCGAGGTCAAGGCTTTCTCGTTGCTGAATGCCATGTGAATCGTGGGGGCTCCTCTCCGAACCTGATCTTTATCGATGAGATCATCGAAAACGAGGGTCGCGGCGTGGATAATCTCGAGCGCCGCCGCCGCATCCAGTGCCTCATTAGGATCTCCTCCGAATGCCTTGGCTGAAAGAACGACCAACAAGGGCCTACATCGTTTTCCTCCCGTCTTGAACATGTATTTGATAATCTGATTCGCTTCTTCTCTATCGAAATTTGTCTCAAGCGTGTTGTCAATTTTTTCCTGGATCGGTCCCCGCCAACTCTTGAAAACCGGAGGAAAGGCACTCATTCAACTATCATCTCGTCGAGATTTCAGCTAGCGGTTGTCCACACTCGTATTTAATCGGTTGCAACCACGGGAATTGTCTTGATTATCGGTATGTAGATGCTTGAAACAACCTTTATACCAAAAGCAACGAGCCCAGCGTTATTCAAGTGGAAAAAATGGAAACCACACCAACGACACCTCAAGCACCGAAGCTTAAGAGCAGTACATGGAAACTCATCGCGATAGTTG
>Ga0209056_10007609_pt1 | contig 11142 bp, 10 predicted proteins | sample GraSoiAngelo_114_FD_185876 | JGI IMG/M metagenome (GOLD analysis project Ga0209056, IMG submission 185876) | Grasslands soil microbial communities from the Angelo Coastal Reserve, California, USA - 14_0903_13_40cm (SPAdes) (version 2) | ecosystem: Environmental > Terrestrial > Soil > Grasslands... | reverse complement strand
GGACTTGCTCGAAGACCGCGCTGCGGAACTGGGTGCAGCGTTGGAGGCGCAAGCCGACCAGCTCGTAAGGCTGTTAGATGCAGCGCGAATCTCAAACTACAGCGCGGACCATCTGCGGCGGTTGTGTCGTGACGGAAAGCTGCCCGCCAAGCGCGAAGGACGGCGTCTTCTGTTCCGAACAGGCGACCTGCCCAGGAAGCCGACCGTGGTTGACGGACCGCCACGGCGCGCGTACGATCACAATGCCCATGCTCGGCAGGTGGCCATCCGGCGTTCTCATGGAGGTTCTCATGACACGCAGGAGGCTGCCTAAGATGAAGATCCAGACCGAATGGCATAAGAGCGCCAAGGGATGCTGGTCTCTGACGCTCGGGTGGCGTGGTTGCCGGGTCCGGGTCACGCAGCGCGAGCCGGGCGGAATGTTCTATGGGATCACGTGGATCGCAGGACGGGGCCAGGACTGGAAATCGTTCGGGACCACGAGCCGCTCGGAAGCGCAAAAGCACGCGGAGGCGTTTTTACAATCGCTGTTCGAGACGGATGGAACGCCAACCGCGCACCCCCTCACGCTTGGGGAGCTGTGGACCAAGTACCAGCAGGAGTCGCCTGGCTATAAACAAAACACGGAACGCACACAGGGCGACAAGGGTGCCTACGCTCGTCGCCTGCTCGCCTTCTTCGGGGCGCAGAAGCGAGTGGATCACCTGACGCCCAACGATGTCGAGCGATACGCTCATGCGCGGAGGACGGGGCAAGGCTGGCCCGACGGCCATACAACGAACCCCGTTCGAGCGAATGCTGTCCGGGACGACCTGGCGCTGCTTCGCACCATGATCCTCTGGGCCACGCGCGAGCGGAAGCCCGATGGCGCATGGCTCTTGTCGGAGAACCCGCTGCGCGGGGTGAAGTTACCGCGTGAGGAGAACCCTATGCGGCCGGTCGCGACCTACGACCGGTTCGTGAAGGTGCGGGCAGCGATGCAGGAGCTGGCCACGCAGGAACCTAGTAGGACGCGGTGGGTGCGGATGGAGCTGGCCCTTGTGCTCGCTGAAGCGACGGGCGCGCGGATCGGAGCCATTCGCGGGTTACGCTGGTCCGACGTCGCGTTCGACCCTGCGAGCATCTGCTTTCGGGCGAAATTCGATAAGCGGGGTCGCGAGCGCGTTGTGCCGATTCCCGAGCCGTTGGCGGACGAGCTGCGGCGCTTCAGGGTGCGGCTCGGCGCAGTGGCAGATGATTGGCTCTTCCCCTGTGCCAGGAGTGATGAGCCATGGCCGCGGGAGATGTTTGGTGCGTTGCTGTCGCAAGCAGATCGAGGAGCTGGTCTGCCTCGCGTGCCGCACGGCGGGTGGCACAGTTACCGCCGGAAGTGGGCAACGGAGCGCGGCGACATGCCGTTGAAGGCGCTCATGGTGGCGGGCGGGTGGAAGGACACGCAGACGCTGGTCACCTGCTACCAACATCCGAGCGAAGCCGCGTTGCTCGAAGTAATGGCGCACCCGATGAAGTTGCGGGAGCGGAAGACAGGGAGTCACGGGTGAGAAACGGTAGCAGAAACGGTAGCAGGCGGGCGGAGAGAACAAGCCCCACAACACGTAACGTGTTGCAGGGCTTGATTGCCCCTCCTGGGCTCGAACCAGGACTCTCCTGATCCAGAGTCAGGCGTGTTGCCAGTTACACCAAGGGGCAGAGATTGCTCACCGCCAAGATACTCTCCTCATCCACGACCTTCCATCCCCCCGACTGGGGCGACGTCTACCTCAGCGACATGTCCGGTGCCGCTGTTCGCAGGACGCTTGAAGAGCACGACGAGATTGATGATCACCGCAGGCACCAGCACACCCACGGCCGTGACCAGGACCCACGGCGCAGCGTAGCCGTGAGCGGCGCCCACCAGATCCCACCGCCCGATCGCGATCACGGCGGCGATACCGGCCCACAGTCCCGTCTCGAGAGCGTTGATGCGCTCGTCCGCTCGCAGGTGAAACCCGGTCGCCATCAGCACGATAATGGCGAGGCCGATGGCCGCGAACGGTGTCAGCCACGGCATAATGCCCGTCGCCATCGGCAGCACCAAGCCGGCAGCGCCGAGCACCTCCGTGACCCCGATGAACACCACCATCGGACGGGGCAGCTCGGAGAACCCGGTCCAGCGCTCCATGCCGCGGCCGATGAGCTTCGGGGCGCCTGCCGCCAGGAAAAACAGCGCCAGAAACCCCTGCACGCTCCAGAGGACTGCGTTCAACACGTTCATTGCATTACCCCCCTGCTCTGCGTGATCACCCTCCGGATCGTATAGATGCCAGGTATCATCGGCAGGATTGCCGTATACATGCCCGGGAAGTAGTACACGCCGGTTGTTTTCACCCAGTAGTTGTGCATGTCGGCGACGAACCGCCCGTTCGCCACGGCTTGCGATATCGAGCCGGCGAGCTCCGGCTGGATCGCAGGCTTGAGCACGGGAAAGATGAAGTGCGTGAACTCCGCCACTCCCGGGCCGATGAAAATGAACCAGGCCAGAAATCCGGCCAACGGCACCCGTTTGTACAGGCCCAGCGCCGTCAGGGCGTACAGCGTCGGCCCCACGAACGCGAACACCATCAGGAACGACCGCTCCGTCCAGCTGATGTCGAACAGCCGGCTCATCGCGGGCCCGAACCCGGTCACATACTCCTCGATCATGTGGACCTCGAGCGCCGCCACCGTCAGCAGAAACCCCGGCAGGATCACCTCGGCGTCGAGCGGCCGCGTGAGATAGGTCTTGATCCACAGCACCAGGGCCACGACGCTCGATCCACCTACGATCACGACCGGTGGCAGCCCGATGCGCCTGTAGCCGGCCGTCATCGCCACGGCGGCGAACAGGACGGCCGCCAGCACGCTCAAGACTTGCACTCGTTTCGGCGTTTCCATACGGTCACCCCTTGCGGGCCAACGGCTGTTGACTATGATCGTGTATATCAACGGTTGTTGACCGCCAAGGGTTCCCATAGCGCCGTGCGACACCTAGGCAAGACCAAGGCGAGGATCCTGGCCTCGGCCCGCAAGCACTTCGCCGCCTCGGGCTACGAGCGGGCCACCATCCGGGCCATCGCCGCGGACGCGGGGATCGACCCGGCGCTGGTCATGCGCTACTTCGGCAACAAGGAGAGGCTCTTCGCCGCGGCGGCCGAGTTCGACCTGCGGCTGCCCGACCTGACGGCCGTGCCGCGCGGGTCGGTCGGCTCCGTGCTGGTAGGGTTCTTCCTCGAGCGGTGGGAAAGCGATGATTCGCTGCAGGCCCTGCTGCGCGCCGCCGTGTCGCACAACGTCGCGGTGGCGCGCTTGCGCGCCATATTCGCCACGCAGGTGATGCCCGCGGTGGCGCCCCTGTGCCCGGACCGCACCACCGCCGCCACCCGGGTCGGCCTGGTCGCCACCCAGATGCTGGGAATGGCGCTGTGCCGCTATGTGCTGCGGTTGCCGCCGGTGGTCGCGCTCGATCGCGCCGCGGTGATCCGCTGGCTCGCCCCTACGATCCAGCGGTACATCATCGGGAGACGGTAGAACGGCCTCACCCCTGTGCGTCTACGCGTCCGCCTGCGTCTGTGCGTCTAGTCTTATGGAGCTGAGGGGGCTCGAACCCCTGACCTCCTGGGTGCGATCCAGGCGCTCTCCCAGCTGAGCTACAGCCCCGCGCGGGAGCGGAACTTAGAATCGCCGCCCCCCACGAGCAACCCCTGAATCTAAGGCGGCAACGGGCGGCAAGGGCGGCAGAGAGGCAAAGGGCGGCAACGGGCGGCAACGGGCGGCAAGGGACTTGTCGGGCGGGCGCACCACCTTGCCGCCCTTGCCGCCTTCTGCCGCCCTCTGCCGCCCAGGTTGTAGGTTACAGCCATGCGCCCCATCTCGCTCACCTACTCCGGCCTCGTCGGCGTCCCGATCGAAGAGGTGTTCGAGCTCCTCTCCGATGCGAGCCGCATGCCCGACTGGCTCCCCAACTGCACCGCTGCCGTGCCGGGGCCGAGCAAGAAGGGTAAGGGCGACCGCCACCGCATCCACTTCGAGCGCGACGGTCGCAAGGCTGACTGCGTCATCGAAGTCATCGAGTTCGTCCCCCCCACCACCTACGCCTGGGTCGAAATCATCCACCGCCGCGGCGCCAAGACCTTCTTCAAGCTCGGGTTCCAGGGCGGCGCCACCCGCATCACCATGAAGCACGTCTGGACCCCCTCGGGGCTGCGCGCCTGGCTGCTGGGGCATTTCTACCGGCGTCGCAGCGCGCATCGGATGTTCGATGGCCTATTGCAGAATCTGCGAAAGGCGCTAACGAGATAGGCGTTGTCGGGAGAACCGTTGCCGGGTGAAGCGTTGCCGGGTGAGGCGTTCCCGGAAAGCTCGTGGCGGTGGACGTCGGGGTCTCCCGGAGCGACTGTGTAGTTTTGTCGCGGAGGGAGACCCCGACGGCCACCGTCAATCGCTGAACGGAACCTCAATCGTCATTCCGTCCTTGGCCACGATCGTCTCTTTGAAGACCTCCCGCGCCTCCTTGACGAGCTCGTCCGCACTGATCGAGTACCGCGCCGAGACGTGACTGAGCACTAAGCGCCGAGCCTTGGCGGCCAGAGCGACCTGCGCCGCCTCGCGCGCCGTCGAATGCCCCGTCTCCTTAGCCCGCTCCTTCTCCTCCTCCCCAAACGTCGCCTCGTGAATCAGTAAGTCCGCCCCCTGCGCAGCGTCGACGACGGCAGCACACGGCCGCGTGTCACCCGTGAACACGATCAGCCGACCCGGCCGCTTCGCGCCCACGATCCCCTCGGCGCTCACCGTGCGCCCGTCCGCCAGTGCGACCGTCTCACCTTTCTGCAGCTTCCCCCACAAGGGTCCCTCCGGCACGCCCGCCGCGCGCGCTTTCTCGGGATCGAACCGCCCGGGCCTCTCATGCTCCCTGAGCGCATATCCCACGGATCCTCCACCGTGTTCAGTAGCGAACACGTGAATGTCGTACGTTTCCCCTTTCCCGTTTCCCGTTTCCCGGATTCTCTCCCCCGGCTTCACTTCGATGACGTCGACGTTGAACGGCACCCGCTCCACCCCCAACTGAATCGCCTGCCCAAGGATCTTCTTCGCTCCCTTCGGGCCATACAGCCGCATGGGATCGGTTCGCGTCTGGAGACCCAGCGTACGGATCAGCCCGATGACTCCGAGAAAATGGTCCGCGTGGAAATGCGTGAAGAAGATCTCGGACAACGCAAAGCTCACCCCGTAGCGCATCATCTGGCGCTGGGTGCCCTCGCCGCACTCGAATAACAGCGTCTCGCCCTCGCGCACCATCGCCATGGCCGAGACGTTGCGCTCGACGGTGGGCCGGGCGGCGGAGGTGCCCAAGAAAGTCACGGAAAGCATGGCCGGGAATATAGGGCGCGCGGTGAGAGAAGCGTGACGGGAGCGGGCAGCGGGTCTCCCGAAGCGACTGTGTTGTTTGGTCGCGGAGGGAGACCCGCTGCCCGCTCCCAACGTCTCCCCGTCCGCGCGCGTAGCTTCTGCATCTCCACCCTCTCCAGGAGACCCGGATGTCCGGCCGCCGTCTGCTCACGCTCGCCGTCTTCTGTTTCGCCGCCCCGCTCGCAGCGCAAGGCCACCATGGCCTCGATCCCGCGAACCTCGATACCACCTGTGCCCCCTGCCAGGACTTCTACCGCTTCGCGAACGGCGGCTGGCTGGCGCGCACCGCGCTCCCTCCCGAGTACCCGAGCTACGGCAGTTTCACCGAGCTGGTCGAGCGCAACAACCAGACGCTGCACCGCATCGTCGACCGGCTCGCCGCTACCGCGCCGGCCAACTCCAAGACGGCCGAGCAGAAGCTGGGCGCGTTCTACGCGTCCTGCATGGATTCGACCGCCATCGAGCACGCCGGCGCGGGCCCCTTGAAAGACGAGCTGGCACGCCTCGACGCCATCGCCTCACGTGAGGATGTGGCGCGCGCCCTGGCCCGCGGCCACCACCACGGCTGGGACCCGCTGTTCAGCTTCGGCGGCACACCCGACTTCAAGAACAGTTCGATGGTCATCGCGGCCGCGTCGCAGGGCGGACTCGGCCTTCCGGACCGCGATTACTACGTGCGCGACGACTCGACCGCCCGTAACCTGCGCGCCGCCTACCTCGAGTACGTGTCACGCACGCTCGGCCTCCTGGGCGACGCGCCTGCCTCGGCCGACGCCGCGGCGCAGCGCATCGTGGCGCTCGAGACCGCTCTTGCCCGGGCGTCCCTGACCCGTGTAGAACGGCGCGACCCCAACGCCAACTACCACAAGCTGGCGCTCGCCGCCGCCGACTCGCTCACCCCCAACCTCGCCTGGCCCGCGTTCTTGCGGGATGCGGGCGCGCCTGCCACGGCCGCGATCAACATCGGCCAGCCGCGCTTCTTCCGGGCGGTGGACAGCCTGATCACGGCCGCGCCGCTCGCCGACTGGCGCGCGTACCTCCGTTGGCACTTCGCGCGTCACCTCGCGCCCTGGCTCTCGACCCCGTTCGTGGACGCGAGCTTCCGCTATCAGCAGGCGGTGAGCGGTGTGAAAGAGCAGCAGCCCCGCTGGAAGCGCTGCATCCAGGCCGCGAACTTCATGCTGGGCGACGCCCTCGGCGAGGCCTACGTCAAAGAGACGTTCACGCCCGACGCGCGCCGCCGCGCGCGCGACATGGTCGATCACCTGGTCGCCGCCCTGGACGACCGGCTGCACACGCTCGAGTGGATGGGCGACTCGACCCGCGCCCAGGCGGTCGGCAAGCTGCGCGCCTTCGGCAAGAAGATCGGCTATCCCGACAAGTGGCGCGATTATTCCAAGCTCCTGGTCGACAAGCACGACTTCGCGGGCAACGTGGTGCGCGCCCAGACGTTCGCCACCGCGCGCGACTTGGGCCGCATCGACAAGCCGCTCGACAAGACCGAGTGGCGCATGACGGCCCCCACGGTGAACGCGACCTACAGTCCGTCGTTCAACGACATCACCTTCCCCGCAGGGATCCTGCAGGCGCCGTTCTTCGATCCCGAAGCTGACGACGCCGTGAACTACGGCGGCATGGGCGCCGTGATCGGCCACGAGATGACCCACGGGTTCGACGATCAGGGCCGCCAGTTCGACGCCCAGGGCAACCTGCGCGACTGGTGGACCGCGGACGACGCGCAGCGCTTCAAGGACCGCGCCGGCCGGGTCGCGGCGCAGTTCGACGCCTATACGGTCGTGGACAGCGCCACCCACGTGAACGGCCGGCTCACCCTGGGCGAGAACATCGCCGACCTGGGCGGCCTGAAGATCGCCTACGCCGCGTTCCAGCAGTCGCTCGCCGGCAAGCCGCGCCCGGCACCGATCGACGGCTTCACACCGGAACAGCGCTTTTTCCTCGCGTGGGCCCAGATCTGGCGTGGCAAAGCGACCGACCAGTACCTGCGCAATCAGGTGGTGGTGGACCCGCATGCCCCGGCCAATTGGCGCGGCATGGCAGCGTTGTCGAACCTGAAGGAGTTTGCGGAGGCGTGGGGATGTAAGGCGGGAGATCAGATGGTGAGAGCGGACAGCCTCAAGGCAACGATTTGGTAGCACGCGGCGCCACGGGGTGAGGAGAGCGGGGCGCGGGTCTCCCGTAGCGACTGTGTTGTTTTGTCGCGGAGGGAGACCCGCGCCCCGCTCGCAACGACTGTGTTGTTTTGTCGCGGAGGGAGACCCGCTGCCCGCTCCCGTTCTAGAAGACTTTCACCGTCAAGTATCTCCCGGGCCGCTCTTTAAGATCCGTTAGCAGCTCAGAGAGGGACTTGAGGGTGGCGTTCAAGTTCTTGTAGAGCAGCGTGTCGGTCGCCATCTTGCCGAGCGTTCCCTCACCCTTGTCCATCTTGTCGAGCAGCCCTTTGAGTGAGCCCGTTGCGTCGGCGAGCCGACTCGTCAACTGGGTGAGATTCGTGCTGAGCGTATCGAGCCGCTTGCCGGTTTGCGCGGGGTTGGCGGCTCCGAGCAGCGTGTCCAGGTGCGACATCACGCGCTCGAGCGAGTGCAGCGTGGCCTGAGTCTGCTGCACCGCGGGGCCGTTGGTCGCCTGGGTGAGCGCGTTCATGCCGCGCTGAGTCGCGATCAGCGTGGCGTGGATATCGCTCGCCAGCTGACCAGGATTGAGCCCCTTGTTCACGTTAGCGATCAGCTCCTGCGCGCTCTTCGCAGCTCCTTGCGCTACGTCGGCGAACTGCTCTTCAGTGAGACCCTGAATCGGCTCGCCTCGGGCGAGCAGCGTGTCGCTCAGGCCGGGGTCGTAGTCCACGTACTTGGCGCCGAGGAAGTCGGCCGACGCGACCGTGGCGCGCGCGTCTTTGTGGGGCCGCACTTCGGGATCGAGCTGCAGCGTCACCGTCACATGCCCCACCCGCTGCAGCCGCACCGGGCCCACCCGGCCTTTCTTGACGCCCGACACGCGCACCGGGTCGCCCTCTTTCAGGCCGCTGACGTTTTTAAAGACGACGCTGACGGGGACGGACTTGGACACGAGCGAGCGGCCGGTGAGCCAGAACATGAAGCCCGTGAACACCACGAACCCCACCACCACCAGCAGGCCGACCCGGACTTCCTGCTTATATGTGATGTCCACTCGTGTCCCGCACTCCCCCCTTGGCCTGCGGGTCAGATTGGATCAGCGCCATCTCGAGATCCCGCTCCAGGAACTGCAGCACCGCCGTATCCTGTGATGCGAGGATCTCCTCCGGCCGGCCCACGGCGCGGATCTTCGCCTGCCACAACAGGGCCACCCGGTCGGCCACGCGGAACGAGCCGCGCACGTCGTGGGACACCACCACGCTCGTCACGCCCAGCTCGTCGCGCAGTCGCTCGATCAGTCCGTCGATCACGTCGGCGTTGACGGGGTCGAGCCCCGAAGTGGGCTCGTCGTACAGCAGATACTTGGGCTTCCCCGCGATGGCGCGCGCGATGCCCACGCGCTTCTTCATGCCGCCCGACAGCTCAGCCGGATACTTGCCAGCCACGTCGAGCGCCAGGTTCACGAGCCGCAGGCATTCCTGCACGCGGTTTTCGCAAAACTTCTCGTCGTTGTAGCACGTCTCGTCGGTGATGCCGAGCCGGATGTTCTCGTGCACGGTCATGGAGTCGAACAGCGCGCCGTACTGGAATACGTAGCCAATTTTCGCACGTAACTCTGAAAGCTCCTTGCGCTTGAGCTTGGGCACGTGCAGGCCGTCCACGATCACGTCGCCCGTGTCCGGGCGCAGCAGGCCGTTTATGGTCTTGAGGGTGACGCTCTTGCCCACGCCGGAGGGGCCGAGCAGCGCGACGGTCTCGCCCTCCTGCACCGTGAGCGACACGCCGTCCAGCACCACGTTGTCCACGAAGCGCTTGGAGACGTTGATGAGCTCGATCATTTCGCGACCAGGAGCAGCCGCGTCGTGAGCGCGTCGAGCAGGAGAATCGCCACCGACGCCGACACCACCGCCGTGGTGGTGGCCCGGCCCACGCCCTCCGCTCCCTGCTGCGTGTTGAACCCGATGTAACAGGGAATGAGCGTCACCGCGGCCGCGAAGCAGTAGCTCTTGATGAGCGAGTACCAGAGATCGAGCGGCCGGAAAAAGTAGCGCGCCCCGTATTCGAAGTCCCCGTAGGTGAGGCCGAGCGAGCCCTTAGCGACCATGTACCCCACCACGATGCCCGTGGCATTGGCGAACATGGTGAGCGCCGGCACCACCAAGAGCCCCGCGAGCACCCGCGGTAACAGCAGGTGAGACACGGGGGAGCGGCCCAGGCTTTCGAGCGCGTCGATCTGCTCGGTGACGCGCATCGTCCCCAGCTCGGCGGCATAGCGCGCGCCGATGCGGCCCGCGAGGATCAACGCGGTGAGCACCGGGCCCAGCTCGAGGATCATCGATTCCGAAATGACGGCGCCGGCGTAGTAGAGCGGCAGCGTGCCGGTGAACTGGTAGCCGGTCTGGAGGCTCGTCACGGCGCCGGCGAACCCGGCCACGAGCAGCACGATGAAGAGCGAGCCGTAACCCACCGCGACCGCCTGCTCGAGCGTGCGGACGACCCAGATGCGCCACTCGACGAGCCCGCGGAACAGGTCGACCACGAGGAAGCTGAAGCGTCCCACGTGGTCGAGCGAGCGGAGGCTCGAGCGCGCGACCAGTCGTAGCGGGTCAAGCGTGAGCTCCGCCCCGTTTGTCATGTGCAGTATCTTGGGGAGCCATGGGCAGGAAACGCAAGGGAAGAGCTGGCCTGTCGTCCCCCTCTCCGCATTGCGGAGAGGGGGACAGGGGGTGAGGACGACGAGAGGGGAACAGGGGATGAGGTTTCGTCGCAAGTTGCTCGCATGGTGGCGTCGCGCCGCACGCGACCTGCCCTGGCGCCGCACGCGCGATCCTTATCGCGTGCTCGTGTCGGAGTTCATGCTGCAGCAAACGCAAGTGAGTCGCGTGGCGGAGTACTATCCGCGGTTCATCGAGCAGTTTCCGGATCTCGGTGCGCTGGCCCGCGCGCGCCCTCGAGCCGTGCGGGAAGCCTGGGATGGGCTGGGGTACTACGCGCGAGCTTCCAATCTCCATGCGTTGGCGAAGAGCGTTGTCGGAAGAGGCGTTGTCGAGAGCGACGTTGCCGAGAAGGGCGTTGCCGGAGACGGCGTTGCCACGTTGCCGGATGATCCCGAAGAGCTCATCAAGCTACCTGGCATCGGACGGTATACTGCTGGCGCCGTGGCTTGCTTCGCCTATGAAAAGCCGGTTCCGGCAGTAGACACGAACGTACGTCGCGTACTGTTGAGAGTTTTCTTCGGAGAGGCCCGGCAACGCCTCACCCGGCAACGCCTCACCCGACAACGCAGCACCCGGGAACGCCCCATCCCGCAACGCCTCATCTGGTCGCTCGCCGCCGCACTGGTGCCCCGCGACGGCAAACGAGCCTGGAAGTTCAATCAGGCCGTCATGGAGCTGGGAGCGCTTGTTTGTGTGGCGCGGAAGCCGAAGTGCCCCGAGTGCCCGGTGAGACCCGTATGCAAGACGGGGAAAGGCAAGACGCGGAAAGGCAAAAGCTAGACGCACAGACGCACCGCGGAAAACAGAGTGGAGTGAACGGGAGCACCTGCTCACCCAAACTGTTCACCGCGGTGCGTCTGTGCGTCTAG
>Ga0209056_10007608_pt1 | contig 11143 bp, 10 predicted proteins | sample GraSoiAngelo_114_FD_185876 | JGI IMG/M metagenome (GOLD analysis project Ga0209056, IMG submission 185876) | Grasslands soil microbial communities from the Angelo Coastal Reserve, California, USA - 14_0903_13_40cm (SPAdes) (version 2) | ecosystem: Environmental > Terrestrial > Soil > Grasslands... | reverse complement strand
CAGAACCAGCACCTGCCGGTATTTCGCAGGCAGAGACGCCAGCCCCTTCTTAATAGCCTCGCGAAGGCGCGCATTCTCGAGTGCTTCAGACGGTATTTCTCGCCAATCCGCAAAGTCTCGGGGAATATAGTCACCCTCATCTTCTCCCTTCCTGGGCTGGTCGAGCGAGTCGTACAGGTGACGCCGGTCCTTTCGAAGCTTCATTCGCGCTTCGTTGATCGCAATCTGAATAATCCAGGTACTGAATTTCGCCTCTGCACGAAAGCGTGCGATTGCCTTGAAGGCTTTTAGGATGGCTTCTTGCACGACCTCTTCGGCGTCTGCGTCGTTATTGACGATTGAGAGTGCCGCCAGGTATATGCCACGCTCATGCGGCCGGACAAGCTCATAGAAGGCTTCGTGGTCGCCGGAACGCACAAGTTCCAGAAGATAGGCTTCCGATTCAGGTTGGACTCTCGCCGTTGCCATCAAGAACCAACGTTCTTACATGTGATATAGGCAGTCCCAAAACGTAACACGCGATTCCGAATTCTCTTGTTAGAAGCGCTGCTGAATACAGGGGTCAAGCAACGGCTATGACTTTGGATTTTGTCGTGCCCAGGTGCCCGTTTCCCATCTCCCTCAAGACCTCCTTGGGTGGCATCTGAGGTGGAACGTCTGGGTTATCGAGAAAAATCGCGATCTTCCATCTGCCGTCTGCGCCTTTCTGCCAGATCTCGAGGTACCTGGTGCGGGTGGTCATCGCCCTTCCGCCCCTTTTGGGTGTCAGCGTGAGCTTGTGCCAACCCCAGTCAAAAGCCAGCGGGCCTTGAACGCGAATCGAGATGATTGTGACCGCTAGTTGGGCACGGTATCGCGCGAAGAGTTGCTTCATGCGATACCGAAGCACTGCCTGTGCTTCGGTGCCATAGAAGGATGCAAGGCCGGCCGACATATCGCTATACCCGTCTGCAAAAACCGCCAAGACGCCATTGACGTCCCCCCGATTGTACGCGTCACGTAACTCAGTCTTTGCAAGTCGGATAGCGTAGGCATCATCCATCGCTTGTTTCAGAAGCTTGCGACTCATTCGCCCACCCGAAACAGTTTCCACGCCTTCACCAAAACCGTCGAAGGCGAGGTGAAACTATACCCTACCTGCCTTCTTCCTGCACGGCGCTAGCCGTCACAGCTGCACCCGCCAACGCGATTTCTTCATCTTCCTGCGGACTGTTTCCGCTCGCGCCGATGGCTCCGATCACCTTACCCTCAACCGTAATGGGGATCCCGCCCTGAAGGGGAGTTGCACCAGGAAGTGCAAGTGCAGCCACGCGTCCGTTCTTCACTTGATCCTCAAACACCTTGCTGGGTCGACGGAAGATGGCCGCTGTCCGGGCCTTGCCGATTGCGACTTCCACGCTCGCCACTTGAGTATCATCGAGGCGCTCCAGCAAAATCAACTGCCCGCCGTCATCAACTACTGCGATTACCACTGTGGCTCCTCGCTTCTTGGCTTCGGCCTCTGCCGCCGCGACCAACTTCTTTGCCATCCCCAGGGTTAGGACCTTTTTTGTCGGCAACTCCGCTTGTAGAGTCACTGCAGCGCATAAAATAAAAGCGAGAAGCAAGTTGTATCGTGTTTCCATAATTAATTTCCTCACAATGAACCAGTTTTGAAGCCTCTTGGAACGGATCGGTTTATCCTCACGGGCGAATCCCGGGAATATTTAGCCGAATGCGGTACAGACCCGTCTTCGCGCATAGATAAAGGGTCTTCCCGTCATCATCACCCCAAGCAAAATTATGCGGATGCTCGGGTCCAACAATCGTGCCTAGATGTTTGCCCTCGGCAGAAATAATCCAGAGGCCGCCGGGTCCCGATACGTACAGATTTCCCTTCTGATCAATCTTCATGCCGTCGAGTGCGTCTTCGCCCTCGGCCGAGGTCATGTCGAAAAAGACTTTTCCGTTCGACAAAGTGCCATCGGAGTTCACTTCGTATCGCATGATGATCTTCTTCTCAGTGTCCCAATCGTCGACGTAGAAGTACTTCTCATCTGGAGAGAAGGCCAGACCGTTCGGTCCCTTCAAATCGGTGGTCAGCAACTGGACCTGCTTGCCATCTGGCGAGACGCGGAATACACCGCTGTAGGGCAATTCTTTACGTGGATCATCGAAGAACTTCGGCAACCCAAACGGTGGATCGGTGAAATACAGCGCTCCATCCGACTTGTAGACGAGATCGTTGGGACTGTTGAGCCGCTTCCCTTCATAGCGATCAGCGAGGATTGTGAGCTGACCATTCTTCTCCATACGAACCACGCGACGATTCCCGTGCTGGTTGATGGTGAGCCGTCCCTGCTTATCGAGCGTCAGGCCGTTTGATCCAGGTTGACCATACTCGCCAATGTCCATTCCGCGGTAGCCACTCTTAGTCAGGAAGATCGACAGCTGTCCGTCTTGTGTCCAACGGTAGATGAGGTTGTTGTTGGGATCGCTAAAGAGAAGGTAGCCGTCTGTGTCTTCCATGCGCGGAACCCAGATTGGTCCCTCGGTGAATAGAAATCCTCCCGCCAATTTTTCGATCTTCGCGCCGGCTGGAACGATCTCATCAAGCGCAGGATCTTTTCGGATGATTGTCGCCGGCGTTTCGCTGATCGCAACTTTCGGCGCCTTGTAGAAATCTAACGTCGCCGATTTGATCCAGATGAAATTTTGCGGACTGTACGAGATTGGTCCGTTAATTCCGAAGACGGCAAGCTGAATCCGCTGGCCTGGTTGGGCGTTCCTGGTGATGATGACTCGATTGGGCGCGTTGAATCCCTTAATCACTGGCCCGCCAGGTTGACCAAGAACACGCGGCATCTTGCCGTTGACCCAAACTTCAGCGTAGTCGTCGATCACGATTTCAAAAGCGACGGTCGAACCCGCAGTTTCGAAGTTGCCGACTTTCTCCGGGATAGTGACATTAATTCTGTACCAGTTGAAGCAGACCTTGGCAGTGGAACGCCGTTGGTCAAGAGTTGTGGCATCGATGGCTTCCCATTGAGAATCATCGAAGTCCGCCGCGCCGGCATATGGAGCGTAGTCGTAGGTCTTGATCGGGTCGCCGCTCGGCTTCAGGTCGGGGCCAACGGCGCGAGAGTCTGCGTCCACGATTTTCACGTCGTGGTAGCGCCATTGACCCTTGACCAGTTGCACGCTGTCGCGTGCGGCAAGATCGACCACCGCGTCCGGGCGACCGAACGGGGGGTCCTGGACGACCTGGGCGGTCAGTGTGAGCGGCGCGAACCAAAACAGGAGTCCCGACAGGATCGAAATCTTACGGAGTTGTTGTTGTCTATGCATGATCGTCTCTTCAACGAACCTTCACCACGTAATACAGAAACGGATTCGTCACTTCCAGAAACTGGTGTGGCACGCCGTTAGGCACCACGATCACATCACCTTTAGCAATTTGTCGCGTCTCCCCGTTGCGGATGCTGGTGCCCCGCAGTTCGTCGGGAGCGGTAGTTTTGGCGTCGACGGCTTCTCCGCCGGTAATAAACTTCGCCGATCCCTCCAACACGTAAATTACGTCCGCATCTTTTGTATGTATCTCCGCCTGGCCCGGTTTTTCGCGGCGGCTGGCATGGACCATATAGTTGCGACCATCGCTGCCATCCAGCAGGATCGTACCCTTCGAGAAGGCTTCGTCCACCTTGCTCTTCTCAAAGTAGGAAACTGGGGGCGTTGAACCACCGGCTGCGGTTGCCCCTGGCGTGAATGCGTTTGCTCCGGCGATGGCGAGCTTTTCATCCTGGTCGGCACTCGCTGCGCCGCTGACACCAACTCCGCCAACGATCTGCCCGTCGACCGTGATCGGAATCCCGCCAATCAGAGGAGTGAAGTTCTCGAGTGCCGTCATTACCGTGCGCCCTTTTCCGCTGGAATTGATCAGCTCTTCAAAGAAGCGGGTAGGTTTCTTGAACATGACTGCGGTCCGAGCTTTGCCGATCGAGATATTCGCGCCCGCGGAGAACGTGCCATCGAGCCGCTCCAGGGCCATTAGGTTACCGCCGTCGTCCACGACGGCAATGACTCCTCCTGGCGCTTGTAGCTTTTGCGCTTCTGCTTTTGCCGCGGCGATGACGCTCTCCGCTCCCTTGAGCGTAAGCGTCTTCTTCTCAACCGTCTGAGCCGTTACTAAGTTCGCCACAACCGAAACAATTGCAAATAGCCACACGTTCCGAATTCCAATTGCGTTTTTCATTTCTTTGCCTGCTTTCCATGTTAGTTATGGGGCAGTGGTCCACGTCCGTGGCAGGTCCGCGCCCCGGTCATTGAGGTTTTGCCTACTGAACGGGGCTGGAGAAAGAAGCCTCGCCCAGATTCGTTTCCGCCCATGCGCACCAGATGATTACCTTCGATACATTCTTCACATAGCTGGGCAGAACGATTTCCTTCTGGTATTTGTCGCTAGGCAGCGACTTCTTTTTCAACTTGTCGAGGTTATAGACATTGCCGTCGGAATCGACGACCTGCCAGTGTGGATCGGGAGTATCAGGAACAACAAAGTCGTCGGACAACGTGAGGACGCTCTTGCCGTCGCGGGCGCTGTGAGTGACGTGTCCCTTGTTTGCCTTCGGGCCCTGGAACTGGCTCGAGGTGTGCATATCTTGAGCAAATGCCGAGGCGGCGAATAACGTTGTCATCATCAGCATAGCCAGGAACAGAAATCGGATAGTCTTATTCATGTTCATTCCTTTTGCCAATTGCTTGGAGATTTATTCGTGAGTTTGTCCGTAGCATCCGGCGATGAATCGTCAACGATTCGCGAGCCCATTTGAGTCGCGGGCTCATGTACCGTGCTGAGGTACTCACGTGGCAGTGGGATTCGGAACTGTCAGGAAGGTTTCACGAATGGCGTGAGAAACCAAACACGCGGACGAGTGTCACTTTCTCAATCCCACGGCATCCAATCGGTCGGTGCTCGTTGTGTCACGCAAACCAAGGGTCGTAGAAATCGATTGCTATGCGGTTCGTAGGGAGTTGTCGAATTACCTGGAGGACGATCTCACGCCTCAGCTCCGATTCCGGATTGAGGGCCACCTTGAGGACTGCAGTCACTGCACGGCTGTCTATGATGGTATGCGGAATGTAGTGCAGTTGTTGGGCGACGAAAAGGCTATCGAACTACCCACAGGCTTCAGCCAACGTTTGTACAAACGACTGTTTCCGATCCAATGATCTATCTTCATAGTCGACTGGATCGTTCCCTTTAGCCTGATCATTTATCAGGACGGGCGGAAGGGCACGACTTCCAATCTGGCAGCTTCCTCCACTTGCGAGTGGGGCTAGTGCCGTTTTGAAGGCACGTTCGGTTTCCAGTTCTCAGTTACGTGCCGTGCCCGCGGAAAAGGAATAGCAACTCAATAATCAGAATGATCACCACCATCAATTCCAGGGCAAACGCCCGGCTCTGGTTGAACTGATCCACCATGAAGCGGTAAAGCTCTTCGGCGGTTTGTAGCTTCTGGTTAACCAGGTCTTTGTAATCCGGTACACCAACCTTGGCAGCGGCCAATTTGTAGAGGCGGGCAGAAAACATGTCGCTCAGGAACTTAATGGCGTTGTCGGCGTGCTCGGTAAGCTCGGTGACATCCAGGAAAACCGTGTGCAGCTTGCGCGCATCGCGCGCCATGCGCCAGCGAGCGAGCATGCCAGTTCCCTTATCTAGCGAGGCGTAGACGCCCTCCAGCTCCCGCGTAAGCAGTTCGTCGTAGTGCCGGAACTCCAGCAGCTGCGAATTGGCATATTCAAGAAGCTGAATGGCGGTCTCAGCGCCGATTTCACTGTCGTAAAGAAAGGCGGCATTCCAGCCAATCACAGCTAAATCATTCGGATAGTACGAAATTCGAGACTGCAAGATTTCGTTGCGTTCGCCATCGGACAATTGCGCAGTCTCTCCGCGGACGATCTGGGCAATGCGCGCCCCTTCCGCACAGACCAACTCAGCCGCAGTCGGGGAACCAGCGATTTCGCGGAGGTGAAAAATAAAGTAATCTTCACTCAGCCAGCTTGCGTAAGGCTTGACCAACGCCGGGGCCGCCCGTTCCAGCCGCTGCCTCGCAATGCGGGCCGCCTGACGCTCGAAATCCACCTCCCAAACCCAGCGGCTACCCAGCCGGATCATAGCGTCCCAGTCCCCAGAGAAGGGCAGCTCGAGGACAACGCTTAGCACACCATAGTCGTAATATTTGATTTGGCCTTGCAGGCGCTCACCACTCTCCAAGACCAACGGTTCGATAGGTTCCACTACCGGCGGCCGTTGATAGCGAACGTATCCCGGCGCCGGATGCTTGAAACTAGGTTGCTCAACAGTACGGGCGCTAAAGATCTCACGAAGCCGGTCGAGCCGAATCTCTTCGCAAACATCGAACTGGATCAACACCATCACCGAGCCGTGCAAAGCAGCCGGGGCCGAAGCCTCGGTTTTTATCTGCACCGGGGTGTCAGGGAGTGTGAGGGCGTTTTCTAGTTCCCGAGCCATGGGGTCTTACCTGCCGGGCAAGAATTGACAAGGTGAGCTTGGAAGCCCGGCTGATATATTGTCCCAGATTACCGTCGCCTTGGGGAGAGACCGGGAGATAAAACAGCTAAGTTATTGAAAACTATGGGCCTCATTAGCCCGTTTTGGGGCTCAACATCTTTCTTCGCTATCCATCCGACATCCTCACCCGCGTGCGTCGGGCCGGTTTATCAAGTCAGGACCAACCGTAGATCATTCTAGGTCGAGAGCAATTTTCATGTGTTCCTCAATTGTTTTCATGGATTGCTGATCCAGTTTACCAATGCTTCGCCCGAGCCGGTCGGTCGTAATCGCGCGAATCTGCTCACACATCGCAACGGAATCGAGAGCCAATCCGGCTGTCCCCTTTCTTAACAAAACCTGGCTTGGGTAGATCTTGCTGCAGTTTGCTAAATCAGTACAAGGCACGCAAACAACCACGCTGCTATTGTGATTGATCGCGTCCCTGCTGACGATAATCACCGGTCTCCTGCCAGCTTGTTCAGAGCCCCTCGTTGGATCGAGTAGTGCGTAAAAGACATCACCCCTAGATGGAGTTTGTGGAATTATGGATTCTCGCCTTTCTCCGCTAGCCGAAGGGTCTCACCGTCACTGGAGGCGAATTCCTTCGCAATAGCTAAAGACTCCCGGTGATATTGTGCGTCGTTTCTCATCTCAGCAAACTCCGTGTCAATGGATTCACGACGCAACTGCTTTAGTTTTTCTTCGAGGGACTTTATGAGCAGATCATTTAGACTGCTGGCGCCGGCCTTTCCTTTTTCTAAAGCGCCCCGGGCTTCCTCATAGAGGCGCTTGGGCAATCTCACAGTGGTCGTCAGCAAAGAGGACTTGTGAGCAGTAGCAGACATATTCGCTCCTTGTAATTTAACGCTATTCGAGATGACACACTGTGATACCTAATATGCATACATAAATAGTATCATACTATGCATCATTTGGGATGGAAGCAATCCCACCCAGGACTGGATTAGACAGAACTGCCCGCAGTCCCCCGAAAGGCCATCTGGATAACCTCTGCCAGATGCAGGGCTTGACGACCCGTACATTGGGCAATCTGCTCCCTGCAACTGAAGCCATCCGCAATAATCAGATGGTCGGGTGGAGCGTTTCGCACTGCTGGGAGAAGCTCCAGCTCGCCGATGGCGATTGAAACATTGTATTTTTCTTTTTCGAAGCCGAACGAGCCTGCCATCCCGCAGCATCCCGGGGCCGGGGCATAGAAATCGATTCCCATCCTTCCCATGACCGCCTCTTCGTCGGTCATGTTCATGACGGATTTGTGATGACAGTGGCCATGAATTATAGCCTTGCGGGGAAGCGTGGGTAATTGAAAATGCTTCGCTTTCTGCTCCAAGAATTCGCTCAGCAGAAAGGTCTGCTCCGAGAGCCGCTGGGCACGCGAGTCCTTGGGAAAAAGATTAAGAAGCTCGTCCCGAAATACCGCCGCGCAACTTGGCTCGAGCACCACGATTGGCACCCCGGCTTCGATCTCGGGAGCAAGGGAATCCAGAGTCCTCAGCAGCAGTTTCTTGGCCCGGTCCAGCATGCCAAAGTCATACAGTGGCCGCCCGCAACACAGGGTTGCGCGAGGTATTGTCACGTGAAATCCCGCCGCTTCGAGAACGTCAACCGCCGCTTGGGCGGTGTGAGGATGGAAATAGTTGTTGAAGGTATCAGGCCAGAGCATGACCTGACTTGGCTGGTGTGGAGGCGGGTCTTCGACCCGCCTGGACGGGGCGGAGCCCCGTCCCCACACAGGCGATACCCGCCGCCTGAACCATTCCCGGAATGTCTGTGACGCAAACGCCGGAATTTTCCTCTGCTTCCGCATACCAGCGATTATCTTTGCAATATCCCGCAACAAGGGCGCCTGCGTCGCAAAATTCACCAGCCCAGGCGCAATCGACGCCACCCGAGCCCAGATGTCAATATTCCCAAACGCATACGCGCTCAGTGGCCGCATTCGGCCTTCGTAATAATGGGAAAGAAATTCCGCCTTGTACGTCGCCAAATCCACGCCCACCGGGCAATCGCTCTTACAGCCTTTGCAGGAGAGGCATAGGTCGAGCGAGTCTTTTACCTCATCGCTTTGCCATCCATCCTGCACAACTTCGCCTTTGGTCATCTCCCAGAGCAGATGTGCGCGTCCGCGGGTTGAGTGTTCCTCTTCGCGAGTCACACGAAAGCTTGGACACATCACCCCGCCTTCGTGGTGCCGGCATTTCCCCACTCCAACACAACGCTGGGTAGCGCGGACCAGGCTGCCGTGATCCTGGGGAAATTGAAAGTGAGTCTGCGGCTGCCATGGCCGGTAGTCCGCTCCCAGCCGGAGATTCTCATCCAGCCGGTATGGCTCAACCAGCTTGCCGGGATTCATCTTCCAATCGGGATCCCAGATCGACTTGAACTCGCGAAAAGCCTGCACCAGCTCGGGCCCAAACATTTTCGGCAACAACTCCGCTCGTGACTGCCCATCCCCGTGCTCGCCTGAGAGCGAGCCGCCATAGCTGACTACCAGGTCAGCGGCTTCCTCAACATATTTGCGGTATTTGGCGATACCCTCTTTGCTTTCAAAGTCGAAGTTCGTCCGGTTGTGGACACAGCCATGGCCGAAGTGCCCGTACAGGCTGCCGCGATAGCCATAACTGTTCATCAGCTTGCGCAGGTCGCGCAGATATGGGCCGAGTTTTTCAGGAGCGACGGCAGAGTCCTCCCAGCCCTCCCACGAAAAGGGCTCGCCCGGAACATAAGCCAGCACGCCTAAACTCGATTCGCGAATTTCCCACACATGCCTTACCTGGCGGCTATCGGTGAAAAGCCTCATCTGCGGCGGACTCGCGCTTCTACCCAGCGCATCCATCAAGCCGTGCGCCTGGTATTCGGCTTCAGCAGGGGTGCTGCCTCCGAACTCAGCGAGCAGCCACCCGCCGCCTTCGGGGAGCAGCGCCAACCCTTCTGAGTTGATTCCTTTGCGCCGCGTAGACTGGACCAGCAGGTCGTCGATCCCTTCAAGGCCAATCGGGCTATGCGTCATGACTTCGGGGACATGATCGGCGCACTGGTAAACATCGGGGTAAGAGATGACCAGCAGAACCCGTGCCGGCGGACTCTCGACCAGGCGGCATGTAGCCTCAAGCACGGTAACGCACGTGCCTTCGGAACCGACCAACGCGCGGGCCACGTGGAAGCCGTTTTCCGAAAGAAGAAAATTCAGGTTGTATCCCGAAACCCGGCGCGGAATCTTCGGATAGCGCTGTCGAACCAGATCGCCGTACTTATCCCGCAGCGATTTCAGTCCGGCGTAAATCCCGCCTCGCCTGCCGCCTTTCCGAATGATTGCGTCCAGTTCTTGATCGCTGGTCTCACCTACTTTCATTCGCAGGCCATCGTATGTCAGGATCTCCAGTTCCTCGACGTTGTCATCCGTCTTCCCCGCCATGATCGAGTGCACGCCACACGAGTTGTTACCAATCATTCCGCCCAGAGTGCAACGGTCATGCGAAGCGGGATCAGGAGCGAAGGTCAAGTGGTGCTTCTCAGCGGCGTTGCGCAGATGGTCGAGAATTACACCGGGCTGCACCCGAGCGACGCGGCGCGCTGGATCGACCTCCAAAATCTCCGCCATGTACTTGGAGAAATCCAGCACGACAGCAACATTGCAGCATTGCCCGGCAAGAGAAGTTCCGCCGCCGCGGCAGAGGATGGGCGCGCTGAATTCCCGCGCCAGCGTAATAGCCGCGACCACATCATCAGCGTCGCGGGGCAGCACGACTCCGATCGGCACCTGACGATAATTCGACCCGTCAGTGGCGTAGAGCGCGCGGCTGCCCGCGTCGAAGCGCACTTCGCCGCGAAGATGCCTGCGCAAAGCCGATTCGAGCCCAGCCGCATCTACCTGAGCAGTTTTAGCTGCATGGGCGAGTTCGGAAAAGTTTTGGGGCATCCCGAAAAGCAGATTCCTCGCGGGCTGAAGCCGGCTCGGAATGACAATTTTCAATATCTCTAGCCTATCGGGCGAGTGGAGTAATCGGCAAGGCTGAGTGTCAGGAGAATCAGCAGCCAGAAAAGAGCGGAGACAATCACCATGACCGTGAGCCTTTCGCTGGTGTATTTCACGTGCATGAAGAAGAGAACAACGATGGTTGCCTTACCGGTCGCGATCAGCAGCGCCGCCACTGGATTAAACCATCCCAGATCAACCTGGGCCACCAAAGCAGTTACAACCGTCAGGCAAATCAGAATAGCCCAGATCGCCCAATACAGCTTGCTTGGAAGGATGTGCTCAGACATAGTTAGTTCCCTATCTTGTCATTTCCGAGCGGGCTTTAGCCCCGAGGAATCTGCTGCTTCATTTGTGCCTGTCAATCAAGTAAAGCAATGGGAACAGATAAATCCACACAATGTCCACGAAGTGCCAATACAATCCGCCGATCTCAATCGGCGTGTGATACTCCGGCGTAAAGCGGCCACGCCAGGCCATGAAGATCAGCACACCGAAGATCCCAACCCCGATAATCATGTGCAAAGCGTGCATGCCCGTCATCGCAAAGTAAAGCGAGAAGAAAATCTGAGCGTGCCGGGGATCGATTTTTG
>Ga0209056_10007607_pt1 | contig 11145 bp, 14 predicted proteins | sample GraSoiAngelo_114_FD_185876 | JGI IMG/M metagenome (GOLD analysis project Ga0209056, IMG submission 185876) | Grasslands soil microbial communities from the Angelo Coastal Reserve, California, USA - 14_0903_13_40cm (SPAdes) (version 2) | ecosystem: Environmental > Terrestrial > Soil > Grasslands... | reverse complement strand
CACGCCGAGGCGGCTGCGAATTGCGCAAATGCATGCGCAATTACGGCCGCCTTTGTATCACAAGATTACGAGGAATTGTGCGGCGCTTTTGCTGATTATCTTCATCAGCCGTTTCGTGCAGAACTGGTTCCCTTTCTCCCAGCGGTGGTCGCGGCGGCTGAGAAAGCCGGCGCGCTCGGCGCTTTCCTCAGCGGCAGCGGATCGACAATTTGCGCGATTGCTTTGCAAAACAGCGATCGAATCGCTGCCGCGATGAAACGCGCTGCAGGATCTGTCTCATCGCGCATAATGATCACGCGTGCTGACAACCACGGCGCGCAAGTTTCCAATTCGAAATCTGAAATCACCAATGGGCCGCCGGCTTGAAAAACTAGAGGAGTTTGGCATCGATGTCGTTCTCGAGCGCCGTCACGGCATCCGAGCGTCGGTCCTACGGGGAATTCTTTATGCGCTTTCATTCGTTTACGACCGGGTGATGCAGCTACGGCTTTATCTCTATCGGAAAAGAGTCTTCCGCGAACGCACGCTGGGCTGTCTGGTCATCAGTATCGGCAACCTCACCGTGGGCGGCACGGGCAAGACGCCGGTTGTTGAGAAGTTTGCGCGCGCCCTGCGGGCGGGTGGGCGGCGCATTGCTATTTTGAGCCGCGGTTACAAGAGCGTGCCGCGCAAGCGAAGCTGGCTGAATTGGTTTCGCAGAGACTCCGAGCCTCCTCGGATTGTCTCCGATGGCAAATCATTGTTGCTCGACTCGCTCACCGCTGGTGACGAGCCTTACATGCTCGCGCACAACTTGAAGGACGTAATTGTGTTGGTGGACAAAGACCGCGTCAAAAGCGGGCGGTTCGCCATCGATAAATGGCAGGTCGACACGTTGTTGTTAGATGATGGATTTCAGTATCTCCATCTCAAACATCGGTTGGACATGGTGCTTGTAGACCGGCAAGCACCTTTCGGAAACGAATTCTTGCTACCTCGGGGCACGTTGCGTGAAACGCCGCGCAACCTTCGCCGCGCCAGCTATATCTTTATTACAAAAAACTCCGGCGAGCCCAACTTCGAACTGATGAGACGCATCCGCCGTTACAATCGTACCGCGGAAGTCATCGAATGCGCGCATAAACCGCTTCATCTTCAGAATATTTTTACGGATGAACGATTGCCGCTCGATGCGTTGCAGGAAACGTTTATCGGCTCGCTCTGCGCGATCGCGGCACCTGCAAGCTTCGAGGAGGCTTTGAAGAAACTCGGGGCGCGCGTCGATCTAGCGAAAAGTTACATCGATCATCACTATTACACTGAGGCGGAACTGATCAGCTTCATCAAGCGTTGCATCCGCCGCGACCTTGCAATGATTGTGACTACCGAGAAGGACTCGGTGCGGATGCCACGTTTGCCTGAAGCGGAATTGAAGGTGCCGATCTATTTTCTGCGGGTGGAAATTGAAATCCTCAGCGGGCATGAAAGCTGGGAGCATTGCGTCGCGCGCATCTGCAAGCCCAAGCCTATGCTTTCGCCCGAGCGTTTTTTCGCCTGATCGTCTCCTGAATGCATTGTTCGACGTTGGACGCCTGTCGCGCCGTTGCCTTGCGAAGGCGGATTGGACGTTGGACGTTTGCTTCGCGTATGCCCAACAAAGCTGAACTCGTCGTCGAGGACCACAAGATTCAGGTGTCGAATCTGGACAAGATTCTCTACCCGCAGGTCGGATTTACCAAAGGACAGGTGATCGACTACCACATTCGCATTGCGCCGGTCTTGGTGAAGCATTTGAAAGATCGTCCGCTGACGATGAAGCGATATCCCGACGGCGTGGAGGGAAAATTCTTTTACGAAAAGAATTGTCCCTCGCATCGGCCGAAATGGGTGCAGACGGCAAAAGTGTGGAGCGAAGGTAATCAGCGGACCATGCAGTATTGCCTCGCCAATGATCTGCCCACGCTTGTTTGGGCTGCAAACCTGGCCAACCTCGAGCTGCACACATCACTGTCGCGCAAAAATAAGATCGAACGCCCGACCATGATGGTGTTCGATCTCGATCCTGGCGCGCCAGCTGACATCGTGCAGTGTTGTCAGGTCGGGCTGTGGCTTCGCGATTTGTTAGGCCAAATGAAACTGAAATCGTTCGCGAAAACGAGCGGCTCGAAAGGTTTGCAAGTTTACGTGCCGCTGAACACGGCAGTCACTTACGATCAGACTAAGAACTTGTCGCTCGCACTTGCCCAGTATCTGGAGCACGAACATGCCAATCTTGTAACCTCAAACATGTCCAAGGCGGTGCGTAAAGGTAAAGTGTTCGTCGATTGGAGCCAGAACGACGAACACAAAACCACAATTTGCGTTTATTCCCTCCGCGCGAGAGAAGAACCAACTGTTTCCACTCCGGTCACTTGGAACGAGGTCGAAAACTGCCTGAAAAAGAAGAAAGCCGATCTCCTGAGATTCCGCTCCGACCAAGTTCTCGCCCGCGTCGAAAAACGCGGTGACCTTTTCGAGCCGGTTGAAGAAGCGAAACAAAGACTGCCGAAGAAGTGGAAGATGTGATGGGAGACGAGACGGTGTTCATCGAAGAAAAATCCGCAGGCAAGGCGCTCCAATTGGTGAGTGAAGTTCAGCAAGAGCTCGCGAAAGCTCTCGATTCGCTCGGCGGAAACAAGCATCGAGGTCTGCAGGATCAGTTTCCATTTTATTCGGCGTCCCATATAAATCGCGCTGTTGAAGGCTATGTTTTGCTCAGGCAGCAGTCGCGCCTTGACGCTTCCAGATTGTTAATCAGGCCGACGATCGAGGCCGCAATTAAAATCCTCGCCGTACGCAAACAGCCCGAGTTGCTCTACCAGATAGCTTACTCGGAACGATTGGAAGACCAGAAACTAATCAGAAAAGCAACTCGCTCGCAAAGGAATGGCGGCGAAATCGCATTAGGACAACAAAGATGGGATGAATTCGTGAAGATGTACGCCGATCATTTCCCGACACATAAGCGTGTCGACAAGAAATTGTCCTTGCGTATGGCTGCGACCGTTGCGGGTATTGAAGATTATTACGACAGCGCGTATCGCGTGTATTGTCAGTTTACTCATGCAGCGTTTCGCGCGATTACCGGTAATTTAGACGACCTCTATGTACACGATAATGCAGCAATGGGTCTTTGCGCGCTAACCGCGTTAGAGGCTGTTAATTTACTTGGAGCCGCAATTCCGGATGTGGAATTGCTTCGCGCGAGAATGGTTAAACTCGGCATAAAGCCAAGCGACTAAGACTTGTGCGCGCAAAGTGAATTTGAAAGACATTGTGGGGCTGGAGCCATGAGGTACTTATCCTGGCAAATTTATCGAGCATGAATAATTACATATGGTTTGATGCGATCGGATGGGTGGGAGCAGTAGCGCTCCTTGTCGCTTACGCGATGGTTTCCCATAAGAAATTGGAAGGAGACTCGGCTATCTACCAACTCCTCAACATCAGCGGCAGTCTTCTGTTGGCTGCAAACACAATCTTTTATGGATCTTATCCGTCCACTTTTGTGAACCTCATCTGGGCAGGCATCGCTGTTCTTGCGATTGCCACCAGGAAGCGAACTGCGTCTCAGTAAAACTGCAAGCATGGCCAAGTTTCCTTTGAAGTGCCTCTGCAGCGCCGCGCTTGTGGCATTGAGCGCTTCCGCGCTAGCTGGCGCACAACGTTGTGGGAATTTCCGAGATTCACGCAGCCGTAGCTCTGTGGACTTTGCACCGCTGGAGGGGTATACGGACGTATGCTCTCGCGATTTTCAATTGTGTGTAGCTCTCACACTAGGGTACCCACCGAGTGTTGAAACAATCGGCTACTTCGTCCCCAACGCGCAGTGGCAGGCATATAAGACAGGCAAACTCAAAGGATTCAGCCGATATTTAATCGCTCAACGTTCGGGTCGAACCTTGTCGAGCGAAGAGTTCACCGATTTCAAGCGTTACGTTCACGCACAGCAAGGCGCTGTTGCAGATCACTCGAAAGTACCAAGTTTCTTTGAGGTTCAGGGACGTATGCCACTCGGCATCGTAGATGAGACTGAGGAATCAATATCCTACGGTACCGTCGTCAAGTTGGAGAAGAAAGATCAAAGCGAACACAGTTCGGAATTGGTGGGCGCGATTAACATTGCGTTCCAGCTCAAAGGCGAGAGCTTATCGCTCTATGTCTTTGACGTTGTGAAAGACCCAAACGACGTCACCAAAATAAAGGCTCTCGCAAAGCAGTGGCTGCAATGCATTCGACATCAAAACACCTGACGCGCACGTACAAAGTTCGACAGTTATGCGCAAAGTAAATCTCAAAAATATTCCGGAGCAGGAGCGGAAATCGCCCAAGGGAAAGTTTGGCCGCGTATCGAAGAACATTTCCATTGCGCTCGGACGCGAGCCGGAATCGCTGGATTTATCGAAGCGACACCCGTTTGATCTCGCCCTGGTGCGAATTCCCAAGGGCAAATCGCTTTGTCCTTATCACGCGCACGCGGCGGAATCGGAGCTTTATCTCGTCGTCTCTGGTCGCGGCAGCGTGCGCGACAACGATGGGACAACTGAAGTCGGCCCGGGTGATGCGTTTTTCTTTCAGCCGGGCGAAGCGCATCAGCTAACTAACGCTGGCGACGAAGATTTTGTTTATTACGTGATGGCCGATAATCCGAGGAGCGGCGGCGCAACCGGTGATTCCTGTTATTATCCGGACAGTAGCAAATGGGCGGTGGCGAAAGAGGGATCAGAAGAAGCGATCGTGAAAGGAACTGAGATCGATTATTTCGATGGCGAAGAATGATTTTTCACCGGGGAAGAGGACACGGATAAAGATTTAGGTTTTGCTCTGCGAACTCAGCGAGGTCTACGGTGAATCGACAATCATGAAAAAGGTTAATATCAATGAGATCAAAGAAGAGGCATGGCAGTCACCTGGCGGAAAGTATGCCGTCTCTTTCAAGGGAATCTCTGAAGCGCTTGGGCGCGAGCCTGCGTCGCTCGATTTATCCAAGCGTCATCCCTTCGATCTGGAATGGAGTCGCGTGCCTCCTGGCAAACCAAATTTTCCTTACCACGCACACTCGGCGCAATGGGAGCTTTACTTGATTATTTCGGGTGAGGGAACTGTCCGACATAAAGATGGTACGACCAAGGTCGTGGCTGGCGATGCGTTCATCTTTGGACCTGACGAACCGCATCAACTGATTAACTCTGGCGAGACAGACCTCGTTTATTATGTGATCGCAGACAACCCGATAGGCGAATCGGCCTATTATCCCGAGAGCGGGAAGTGGAAAGTAAACAAATCATCAGCGACGAATCGCGTCGTCATAAAAGGTGGGGAAACGGATTATTTCGACGGTGAAGAATGAGCAATTCTCATGTCGAGCCAAGTCGAGACATCTCTCCTGCAACAAAAAGAAGCGAGAGATTCCTCCACTTCGGTCGGAATGACAAAACAGCGAAGGCGAGAAGTTAATTTCAACAAAATCCATTAAAGCGACGAACCATGGCCTCAAACACCGCTGGTAAAGAATTTCCGTACAAGACTTACCTCAACATTCTGCACGGTCCGCTTGAGCTGATTGATGTGCAGAAGCTGGCTGATGTCTGCACGGACAAATGGTACAACCAGACACTTTGCCAGGTGAACGATTCGGTCGTCAGGATGGCGGTGGTGCAGGGCGACTATCACTGGCACGAACACAAGGAGATTGATGAATTCTTTTTCGTCGTCGACGGACGTTTCCTGATCGATCTTGAGGATCGCACCGTTGCGCTTTTGGCGAGTCAAGGCTTCGTCGTGCCCAAAGGCGTGCGCCATCGCACACGCGCGCCTGAACGAACCGTGATCTTGATGGTCGAGCGCGCGGACATCGTTCCGACAGGCGACTGAATGCGCCGTGTGGGGCGGGTGAAAATAGTTTCGGGTGGGCAAACAGGCGTTGATCGTGCGGCCTTCGATGTCGCGCTGAAACACGGAATTGAGTGCGGCGGCTGGTGTCCTGCTGGACGGCTCGACGAATTCGGGAGTATCCCGGATCGATATCCACTCCAAGAGCTGGAAGTTGGCGGGTTCCCCGAGCGGACGTTCCGGAACGTCCAAGATTCAGATGGAACAGTCATCATTTACCCAGGGGAACTTGGCGGCGGCACTGAGCAAACACTCCATTTCTGTGTCGAGCAACGACGGCCACACGAGTTGATTGACGCATCAAAGGTTTCTACAGAAGACGCCGCGAAACTGATTTCTAATTTCATCCGCAAGCATAGGATCGTGATCCTCAACGTCGCTGGTCCGCGCCTGAGCGAATGGCCGGAAGGATACGACTACGCCTGTCGCGTGCTGGATCGCTTCTTGAAGTTGATTACGAGCGGGAGCACGAGCAGGAGTAAGAGATAGAATCACTCGTAGCGCAGCGCTTTGACCGGATCGAGGCGCGCTGCGAAGTAGGCAGGGATCAGCGCGGCAAGTGAACAAATGAAAAATGCGCTGATGCAAATAATAGCGACGTCTCGCGGAATAACTTCCGCGGGGATGGACGAAAACTGATAGACTTCACGGGGGAAAATCTCGATGTGGAATGTCGATGCGAGCCAGTGACTGAATTCGTTGCGATAGCGAATCAGGGTCATCCCGAGTCCCAGACCCGTAAGAGTCCCAAAGAGACCGACGACAGTCCCCTGGCCAAGGAAAACCCAGATGATTTGTGCGATGTTCGCTCCGAGCGCTTTCATGATTCCGATTTCGCGTCGCTTTTGCACGGTCACCGTGATCAAGGTGCTCATGATCCCGAAGGCCGCGACGACCACGATGAAGAACAACAGGAAAAACATCACTGTGCGCTCAAGCCGCACCGCTTCGAAGTATTGACGATTCATGTCGATCCATGTCTGGGCGTATTGCGGTGGCTCGAGAAATTGTTGAATCGCCTCTTTGATTCGTTCGGCGCTGTAGGGATCATCGGTTCTGACGGTGATGCCGTGCAGCGCGTCACCCAAGCCGTATAACTCCTGCCCGACATAAACTGCCACGAGAAGAAACTCGGAATCGTGCAGGTAATGACCAGTCTCAAAAATGCCGGTAACGGTTAATTCCTTCGGGAGAATCACGTCGCGCAACTCGTCGATCGCTTTTTTCTCTTCTTCGCCCTGGGCGTTCTCAAGCTTCTTAATGCTATCGAGAATCTGACCGAGATTGCCGGGCGAATAGACCGTGATCTTGTCACCAACACTCACCTGCAGTTTTCGCGCGAGCTCAATCCCGAGGACGGCCGATTCGCCCTCCAAATCGAGCTTGCCGTATTTGATGAATTTTCGCAGCGGAATCACTTTTTCTTCCTGCGCGGGATCGATACCGCGAATCAGCGGCGCAACCCGCTGGTTTTGAAACTCCACAATCACTGGTCCTTGAATGTACGGGGCAGTTGCAACGACGCCCGGCGTATTGTCGATCTTTGTCTTGAGCGTTCGCCAATCTCGCAAAACATCTTCGGAGCTCACGAGAATATGCGCATCGAAATCGATCACTTTCTGGCGAAGCTCCCGGTCGAAGCCGGTCATCACCGAGATCACAAGAATCAGTACCGTCACGCCGAGCATCACGCCGAGGACGGAAATCAGTGTGATAATCGACAGAAAAGTCCGCTTCGGTTTGAGGTACCGCAGCGCTAGGAAAAGACTAAATGGAAGCTTCAATTTGGCGATAGCGTGGCGGTAAACTCACTGGGATTCAACCGTGTGTGGGTGCTGGCCTATTTCATCGCGTGCGCCTTTAGCTCTTCCAGTGTGACGAATTCGAGCGCGGACGCGTGGGTGGCTTCAAGATCGACAGGAGCGGCGCGGTTATGGTCAAGTGCGTCTTTCCAGCGCGTGACGCAAACGCACCATTTGTCGCCCGGTTTCAGCCCCGGGAAACCCCATTCCGGATGCGGCGTGACGAGGTCGTTTCCATCGAGCACGGAAAAATCCAGAAACTCCTGTGTGACTTCAACGCAGACAGTGTGTTGGCCGACATCTTCCGGACCTGTTCGACAAAAGCCGTCGCGGTAGAATCCGGTTATCGGGTTGCGACAACAACATTTCAGCTCTGTTCCCAGAACATTCGTCGGCATAAATGAGATAAGACGTTACTATTTCAAGAACTTTACCAAAGGAGGAAACAATGCCAATCCGAGCGAAATACGTTCATACAAATCTTATTGCCAGAGATTGGAAAAGACTGGTTCGCTTTTACAGCGATGTCTTCGGATGCGAACCCAAAGGCCCCGAACGCGATATGTCCGGCGCGTGGCTCGATAGTGTGACCTCGCTTCCGAATGCACACCTTACGGGCGTACACTTGCGTTTGCCTGGCAATGGGGACGATGGGCCGACTCTCGAGATTTTCAGCTATGACGAACTCGTTGAACGTGGGATGCCGATGGCGAACCAGTGCGGGTTCGCTCACATCGCATTCGCAGTTGACGATGTGGACCAGGCGTTGCAGGCGGTGATTGCGGCTGGTGGCGGTGGAGTCGGAAAGATTGCCACAAAAAAAGTGGATGGTGTCGGTCTCCTTCGCGTCGTCTATGCGCGAGATCCTGAAGGCAACATCGTTGAACTGCAAAAGTGGAGTTAGCGCGTTTGTGTCCAGACGAACCGTCATTGCTTATTGGCTTATTCCAGCCGAGCCGGCTCGCAGCTTTTTTCAAGCAGCGATCAATGACCTCGCGCGCCGGTACGACGCGCCTCCTTTTGAACCACATGTGACTGTTCACGTCGAAGCGAATGATACCGATGCGACTGAGAAAGCGTTGTCAACAGCGGCGCATGAACGCCAGCCGTTAAAGCTCAACGCCGTTGAGATCGGTCACTCCAGCGAGTTCATCCAAACGCTCTTTGTGCAATTCGCACTGAATACAAAGCTGCGGCAACTTAATGAAATCGTTCGCGACGCTGCACAAGAGTCGTCCCACTACGAGCTCAAACCGCACTTGAGTTTGCTCTACAAGAAAATGCCAGCCGCAGCGCGGCGCCAACTGGCGGGTTCGATCACGATGCCGTTTTCGGAAGTTATCTTCGATGCACTTAAAGCTGTTCGCTGCATTTCGCCCACGCGAACTCGTGCCGATGTAGAAGCATGGCGAGTAACAGCGACGAGAGAGTTGTCTATGCAATAGTGCTTCAACGCTGTGATGCCGTTGGGGTGGGGCTCAGCTTGGCTGTGGTCGACGAAATTGCCGGCGACGAAGTTGCAGAAACAACAGCGAGCTTGGTTTTCGCTTCATCGAGCAATTTCTTCTCTTCCGGGTAAATCTTTCCATCTTCGGCTGCCGCAATGTACTCCTGTGCGCCACCGAATTGGCCCGCCCCAGTCAGCAACAGCGCGACATAGACGGCTGCATGCTGGTCATGTAACTGATCGGGCGGCAAATTCTTTATAATGGCAACGCCCTCGGAGTTTCGGCCGAGGCGAGAAAGAGAAAACGCGTAAGTGGCAGCGCAATTGACCTCATTAGGCGCGCGATCGTACGCTTCTTTGGCCAGTTGGTACGAGCGTTCTGTATTTTGTTCAAGGTCGAGGCCGAGCCGGGCGAGGTCCGCTGTGATTGGCGCCTCCGTGGGAGAGGTCTCATGAAGGCGCTGAAGGACATCGTAAAGCTTCCCTGTTTCATTCTTCGTGCGATAAAGACGGCGAAGCGCCTCAAGCGCTTCACGGCGCATCGGAGGATTTTCAGCGACGCGCTGCCAGAGTTCCTCGGACTCTTTCTCGAGTTCCCATTTGGAGGTTAGACGCGCTAGCGCCAATTCATGTTCCGGCTGGTTATTTGTTAATTGCACTGCGGAGTGCCACAGCGTTTCGAATTCCGTGTTAGCGGCTCCATCGCTGCGAGGCTGTGATTGCCGAGTCGCAATTGCCTGATATGCGAGACGCAGATATTCGGAGTCGCCCCATGCCCCGGTCACGGGACTCCGTGTCCAGCGTTTCAGATGCGACCAATTTTTTACCGTCGCATATGCGTCCGCGACTGCGATGGATGCCGGTGGCGAGCTGAGCTGTGCTGCCGGCAATTTGTCGATCCACTTAACAACATCCCCCGCGAGTCCGTTTTGATTCATCCACTCCATGAGCGATGCCAGATCAGACAGATTGCGCGCAGCAAACGGTTTCACTTTTTCCAGAAGCAGCCGGAACTTTTTCTCATCGAGCTTCCGATAAAAATTCAGGCAGAGGAGATAATCGCCAAACGTGATCTCCGTCGACATCTGGAGTTGTTGCGCAAGGTTATCAGCTGCGGCGAGGTCATCGTGTGCTACAGCATCATTCAGCAACGCTCGCAGCGCACCTGTTCGGTAAGGGGCCACCTTGCTGAGTCGCTGCAGAGTATCGCGTGCTTTCGCGCTTTTCCCCGCGTCGCCGGAGTGAATTCGCAGCGCAGCGAGGTTGAACTGATAAAGATCGTTGCTGGGCTCTTTTTTTGCTGCGGCCGCGAACTCCTGCTCTTGCTCGGCAAGATTCCCTTCGGCGCGGGCCAGCCAACCTGCAACGACGTGAAAAGCTGCTCGGTCCCGATTAGCGATAGCGACCCGATCGAGCGCTTCTCGCGCCAGGTCGAGCTTTCCAAAACGCAAGGCTGCCGATGCGAGATTCAGCTGGCTGTCGGGGTCTTTGGGCAGCAGTCGGGCTATTTGTTCCCGCCGCCAGACGGACTCTTCAAGGTTTTGTTTCTCCGCTGCCTCCGCCAAAATGTAGAGCGCCGGTACAGAATCGGGATGTCGTGCCGCGAGCTCTCGCGCGGTTTGCGATGCTTCGCTGAGCTTTCCCTGTTGTAGCAATACAGCGGCCTGCTGCAATAAACGGTTTTGCCGCCAGTTCTCATATAATTTTGATCCGTAACTGACGAAAAGTGCGCCAAGCAAAAACGCGATTACCAAAGCGGTAACCATGACAGCGAAGCGCGCTGGCCAGAGCCGCCCTTGGAAGAAAGACTCTGGATCGCGTAATGACTGGCGATCCCTTCCACGCGCGGCGTCTTTGATTCGTTCCGCCGTTTCGTGTCCTGTTTTCGAGCGCATAGTTCGGCTTTTCCTCCCGCGCATGCTGTCTCCTGCGCTAAGGATGAGTCACTACCTCGGGTTCTTGAACTGCAAGAGCCGCGTCCATTTG
>Ga0209056_10007603_pt1 | contig 11151 bp, 9 predicted proteins | sample GraSoiAngelo_114_FD_185876 | JGI IMG/M metagenome (GOLD analysis project Ga0209056, IMG submission 185876) | Grasslands soil microbial communities from the Angelo Coastal Reserve, California, USA - 14_0903_13_40cm (SPAdes) (version 2) | ecosystem: Environmental > Terrestrial > Soil > Grasslands ... | reverse complement strand
TGGGCTGGCTTGCGCCTCGATCGCATGCAAGAGCCGTTCAGCTTCCTCAACCTCTCCTCTGGCTATTTCATAGTGGGCTCGTTCCCCTGCCAGGAGCGGCCATCCTCTTCCGACACCCGTTCCATCGAATGGGGAACCATCGTCGTGTTCGCCGTAGCCGTCCATGTTGTACCGGTGCCAGACGGGGCCTGTCCGGGTCTCTTTTCGGAGAATCGCGTCTATCACCTTGACAGTGTCGAGGATTCGCGGGTCCTTAGCTGATCGTAAACCAAAACGGACGAGAGCGAGAGCGTCCACGCTAACTACTTGTTCGCCTGGTACCACTTCCTGTCCTAAGGGACGATTTCGTAGAGAGACAAATGCTGAAGCTGGAAGCTCCACGTCGGAAGGATTCGCAGGCGCGATTCTGACATAGTACCCATTGACTCCAATACGGTTCGCGAGTTTCGTTCCTGTGACATAGGTCCAACGTTCAATGGCTTCGTTCCATGTGTCTGCTGTGTCTCTGAGATACGACGCCAGCCCGTAGTCGCCGTTCTCTTCGGCAAAGTCAGCCGCCGCAAGCAATCCGGCGATCTCGGCCGCGAGGGTGAATGGAGAATATCCGCCGTCTTCCTCCCACCTGTCCTGCTGCGTTACAGGACCGTTTCGGACGAGATATCCTGCCGCCCGTTGTATCATCGACCAGGGGTCGAACCCAGAGAGAGCATCGACACGTTTCAGCTGGTCCGCGACAAGTATAGGGAAGGCTGTTTCATCCATCTGTACCCCTTCCCAGTAGGGTGATCCGTCGAGCCACATGTTCTGCAACCAGTGGCCATCTTCCTCTTGGGTAGACATGAGGTAGAGGAGAGTCTCTCTCGCGTGTTCACTGTCTCCGGAGGCTATGAACCCACCAGCTGCCTGCGCCAAGTCCCTAGGCCAGATCAAATGATATCCACCCAAGTCGTCATCGCTCTTGGAGAAGCCCCATGGTATGGAAAGGCTAGCGATTACCGCCCCTGGGTAGGATTTTTCTTCGTGTGTCCGGAGGACTGTGTTGCTTACGCGGTAGAGGTCGAAGCCCGTCTCGTAGGTCTTTCCAAGATCCATGCTTTGCGACTGGACCTCTTTCCATCCATCGACAAACGTCCTCTGGACTCTGTCGAAGTCTTTCAACAACGCATTCCGGGCCTGCTGTCCCGCCTCGTCCGGCGTTCGTCCGAAAGCAATAGCGGTTACACACTCGCCATCATTGCTCGTCAAATCGAGCTCTGCGGTCAGAGCAATGTTTCCGTTAGAAGCTGCGGAATATTCCCGTGTCATCTTCTTGTTGGCACTGACATCTTGCCAACCATCGCTGACACCAACGTATCCACAGCTCATCTTCCTGAACGGAGTCGAACAAGCAAGGGCGAGGGAGACGCCTTCTCTCTGCGCGAAAAGCATCTGTGTGCCCTTGTAGTTGCCGATCCAACCGTTGTTTCCGTATCCACGGTTTCCAATGTGCGGGGCGAGAAGAGCATAGACGCCGTAGTCTCCGAGTCTGCCCTTGCCAGCATCGAAGTGGAGCTTCTGCAGGAGCACGTCTCGCTCTGGATCGGTGATGACGGTCTTTGTCATCCTGTAACGTCCTCTCTTGCAGGAGTTGACGAGTCTGTATCCGGGGACGCCTTGTTCTAGGGGTGAGATTCTTCTGTTAGTATCTCGCTTCTCTTCGGAGAAGTATTGGTCGCCGTCAGCGACAAGAAATTCCATGTCGCGAGTATTCGCTTGGTCTATTCTCGGGTAGTAGACCTCGTTCAGGATTCCGTGAGAAATTGTGAACCATACCCTACTCTGGTAGCTGGCGGAAGTTCCGACTCCTTCTTTGGCGCTGGAAGTCCATCGTGGCGCGATACCTGGCCAGCCAGGGGCAGCATTCTCGACAGGTGACGCCATGAGACTGCGTGGAACCAGTTACTTGCATTCAAGACTTGGCTCACTTTCAAGTGGCTATGTTGGTTTGACGATTATTTGCCCTGCCAGCCAGTTATGCCAAGCGCAGGTGTACCTGTAAGCTCCAGGAGTGGTCAAGCTGACGGAGAAGGTTTTTCCTGGAAGGATTAATCCAGAGTTGAACAACGACGCCCCTTGGGGGGCAACGACTGCTGTCGCCGTGTGCGGCTGAGTGTCCTTGTTTACCCATTCTATTGTATTATTGACTCCGACAGTGACGGTGATGTTGACAGGATACGGATAATTGCCAGTCGCGAACTCTGTCTGAAACCGGGTCAGGTTGAAACCGGACGGCTCGATGTAGGATCCTTGGGGAATGTTTATCGTAGTGACCCCTGAATTGGTGCCGCTATTTACCGAAGAGAGTGATGCGAGATAGACGTATCCGGCTATGGCCGCGGCCAACACTGCCACGATTGCAATTGCTAGGACAAAGACTCGCCGTGGCATTTCCTTCACGTGAGATCCAGCCTTCTGAGAGTTGAATGTAACTGTTGGGCGATGAATCGCCTACTGTTCTCGGTATGGATCCTAATGTCTGATCGACCCTGAATGGGAACGGTGGTCGGGACTCCCCGCGGGGCCGGATGTTCTAGGTCCTCTTCTTCGAACCACCAGTATGTTATCCCGTGACTACTACCGTTCCGTGCATCCAAGGATGATATGAGCATACATAGTTGTATGTCCCGATAACCGTGAAAGTTGCGGTATATGTGGCGTTCGGATTCATGTTCCCGGAATCGAAGCTGCTTGCTCCAGACGGCACGCTGGTGGAAGTTACCGTGTGGGGAACTGGATCATTGTTCTTCCAGACAACCGATCCGCCCTTTGCGACGGTTACGCTCGCGGGAACATAGTTGAGGCCCTGCGAGGTACCAACTCCATCCGGCATTGAAACACTCACTGAGCTCCCGCCCGTTGTCGAGCTTGACAGCGAGAAGATGGGCGACCCTGTCGCGAGCTGGTATATTCCTGCGGAGGCGAGACCGATACACGCGCCTATGGCAATTACGATCAGGACTGGGACAATAATGAGAGTGTAATTGGTTGGTTTCTTCGGAGCGGTGTCCAACTTACAACCCAGCGACATGACGAACTCAGAGAAAATAACACTTTCGAATGGAGGCAACTCCCGTATCGAACCTTAGTGCAATCTAAAATACTAGTAAGCAAACTCTCACACGAGTCCTCATGGTCAGTCAGACCAGGCGTGAATTTCTAAAGCTCGGTTTAGCCGCTGCCGCAAGTGCGGCCGCAGCATCTGGGATCGAGATTCCTCTCCTCGGAAACCAGAACTCCAATCTCCAGAACCAACTAAACAGCGCGAATACCCAAATGACCAACCTCAAGACTAAACTCAATACAGTCACTGGGTTCGTCAGCCTGAACATCAACGAGCAATCTCTTGTAGAAGGGATCGTGGAGACAATCATACCCTCAGACAGCACAGGTCCCGGAGCAAAAGAGGCAGGAGTCATCTACTTCATCGACAGAGCACTAGCAGGAGATTACGGACAGAGCGCTAACATGTTCATGGACGCTCCGCACAATCCACCAGGGATACCTGCCAGCGCGGGCCCACTCAAGGTCAAGCCGAGTTCTGCATGGGCATTCCTCCAGAATTACCAGCAGACCGCCTATCTGCCCGCGGGGGGAGGGGGGGGAGCAGGGGCTGCCAACCCGATATCCTACCCTGGAGCAAGTCGGACTTACACGGTAGGTGTGACCAATTACACGGTCAATTATGGCATCACCGCTAGCCCACGCGTGGGCTCAGGCATCAACCTTCAGTATCCGGTTAATATGAGAGAATTTTGGAGGATCAGCCTAGCTGCACTCCAAGCCTACTCCAACAAGTACTACAGCGGGAACTACCAGACTTTGAGTTCTGCTAATCAATTGCAGGTGCTGAAAGATCTCTGGGCGAACACGCCAAAGACGCAAACTAATCCTCCTCCTCCCGCGGACGATCTTACAGGATTCAGCAACATTCTACCGTCCGACTTCGCGTACGAGCTGACGTTCATGACATGGGCAGGGTTCCTCATGGACCCGTTGTATGGTGGAAACCAGAATATGGTCGGGTGGGACTATGTCGGATTCAATGGAGTGAACTTTGGCAACTTCTATGGTGAGGGATTTGACCAGAAGACGCTCATGGTTGCCTCAAGTCCTACGAAGCTCAAGCCGGCCAGTCTGGCGCAATACCAGCAGCAAGCCACTGGCGGAGCATAGTCATGTCAACGGTGATCCAAGAAAATCCGGTAGACGTAGTCTGCTTAGGTGTCGGATTCATGAGCGGGGTGGTAGCAACTGAGCTAGCCCTAGCAGGTAACAGTGTTGTAGGGATAACCAAGGGTCCATATTGGGACTATGTCAACGACTATTCAACAACCAAGTACGACGAGTGGGGGGTCGGACTCGGACGGAAATACGACAGCCCGCTTCCTCTGCAAAGCACCACTATTCGGAACGACAGCAGCCAGTTCGCGCTTCCAGTCCGCAGGTACACTATGCCGATCCAGTATCATGCGTTGGGACATGGGGTTGGCGGGGCAGCGCAGCATTATGGCGGAGGAATGGGCCGTTTTGGCCCGTGGGCGTATGAGATGGCATCCCGAACAGCAAGCGCGTACGGATTAGGCTTTCTTGCCAGCATTAATCCCCAAGACGATACTCACGATTGGCCGTTGGATTACGCTCACTATGAGCCGTACTATGTAGAGTGGGAGAAAGCCCACGGAATCTGCGGAAACTACAACGGAAGCCCCTCGAACAGCCAGTCCGACATTAACTATCCGTGGATGAGCCAGAACTACCCGCTTCCCCCTCATCCGCTGACTCCGCTCGCGCAGTTATTCCAATCGACTGTACAGGGCATGACGGCTCCCAATGGGCAAAAGTACAATCCGTTTCCAAGCGTTAGTGCTCTGGCCTCGCAGCCTTACACCAACCAGTACGGTGTGGCGGTAAACCCTTGCGTTTACGAAGGCTACTGTGCGGGACTCTGCGACTACGCATGCGAGACTGGAGCAAAGGCAAATGCTGCCTATCGAACGATACCCGCAGCAATAAAGTCGGGCAATTTCACACTCGTCACTAATGCCTACATATACAGGCTTGAGCTTAGCGCATCAGGCAATCAAGTCATAGCAGCACATTACTACGATGCACAGGGAAACGATCACCGGCAGCCTGGAACCGTATTCTTCAACGGAATGTGGGGCTACAACATGATACGACTCATGCTCTTGTCCGGTCTTGGCACACCATATGTCTACAACTCTGGCACAGGAACAGGAAGTGGCACCGTTGGAAGAGGGCTCACAAATGGATACACACCGTACAGGGGTACGAACGTATCAGGAACTGTCAATATCGGAGGCAACTCCTATCCCGCTGGCAACGGTAGCGGTGGCGGGGTATCGGTTTTCGATCTCATGGACGACAACTTCAGCCACACCGGTCTGAACTTCATCGGCGGTGGCCTCTTCGGTGCCGGTGGTTATCTCGGAGGAGGACCTGGGAATATCACCTTCGCCGGAGGTGTAAGCGCTCCTAATACTGCGAATCCCAACGGAGCAATGGGTAGTGCTTTCAAGGCTACCCAACAGAACAAGTACCTCCCAACGAAACAATCTGTAGGCGCGACTCCCTTCGCCCCAGATTTGCCGACCTTCATGAACTATATCGATCTTGATCCGCACTACACGGACGCGTACGGTGACCCTGTCAGCAGATTGACTTACGACTGGACCCCGAACACCTACAATGGAGCAACATACCTCGTGAACCAAATCAAAGCCATACTCACCCAGATGGGCGCAAACCCTACTGTGAGCAATACAGTAGCACCATACTCGGCTCACAATGACTGGTGGGGGCATCATCTCAGAGGAGGATTAAGGGTCGGCACCGACCTGAACGCCGGTACCGCAACTGCATGGGCGGCCCTCAGTGGATACAACCAACTGTACTACAATTCGAATACTAGTGGATTCAACTATTTTGCCGCGGGCGAGATCACGAACACCACAGGGAACAATGCAACAGCCGGGACACATGCCGCAGGACCTCAGTCTTATCGAGCTGCTGAAGGCATAAAGAAATACCTAGCTAATGTGGGGATGCCCGGCGGCGTCAACTACCTAGCATCGTAGGCTATTTCTCCGACAAGGTCAAAGAGGTTCCCTAGGGCAACAGCGATGCCTGTGCTCATCGTACCGGACAAATCAAAGCCTCTCAACATACCGGTATTTCAAAGCAGAATCCCGAAACCTGAGGAGCTAGTAGTTCTAGACAAACCTCTGCTTGAGGCAACCATAGAGGTAGGAAATCTCCTCAAGGACTGCAAAGCCAAGTGGGCGCTAGGGGGCGACATTGGAGAGATACTCAACGGAGTAAACGTACAGCCCGACCACATTACAATACTCACCAACGTTGTGGGATGCGAAGAAATCAGTACGAAACTCAAAGGGTTCCAAGTCGAAGCGTCAAAACTGGTCGAGACTCAAATTAAGCGTAATGCCGAAATCGAACCCAAACCTCTGCCAATCATGATCAAAAGTTACACATCACGATTCGACCTAAACGGCCAGAGACTCAACGTTCACGGCGATCTACGGATTAAAGTGGGAGATTGGGACTGGGGGGACCCACTTGACTACGAACCTGAATACGTTTACGTAGTCGGCGTTAAGGTTCCAGTAGTACCTCTGGAACTGAAGACCCGGTTGTACAGGGGTCTAGGCTGGTACGACAGAGTGTCGAAGATCCACGCGGCAATGGCTAGACGCCATCACAAGATCGTCTAGGTTTAACATGCTCGCAAGTCGACAGATTGGATCAACTAGCTACCCGATCTTCTCAAAGAACTTTCGAAGACTCGAAGGAAAGGACGCTTGGCGCAACAACCTAGAACTAGCCGCCCTTGCGGCGTCCAAAGTCGCAAGCTGTTTAGGACCCACTGGCGCGTACAAGCTCGTCACCTACCACCTGGGTCCAAAGCTCGTAACCAAGGTGACAAAGGACGCAGTGGACATAGTCGATGAACTCGGCGTACAGTATCCTGCGGTCAAGACTCTAGCCGAAGCAGCGAAGATTCATAGGGACGAGGCGGGAGATGGCGTTTCCACACTTCTCGTTCTTGTCTCCGCCCTCTTGAACGAGGCTCAGAAATTGACAGAGATGGGAGTCCATCCCGTCGCTATTTTGGATGGATACAGAGAAGCGGCGAAGAAGTCAATCTCGATCATCGACGAGATCGCTTCAGAATATTTTGGAGACCTTCAAGACAGTCTACTGCGAGTGATCGATTGCGGAAGAGGGCTGTTGAATAGGAGACTGCGTGAAGAGCTCTCTCAAGCCGTGAGTCTCGTAGAACATACGGACGGCTTGGACCTGGCAAGAATCAAGATCGAGAAAAAGCTCGGAGGAGCAACCGAAGACTCGCGACTAGTACGCGGGATCATAATCAAGAAAGAGAAGAGGCATCGCTCAATGCCTGATCGGATCGATCAGCCGAGAGTTGCACTAGTGTACAAGCAACTGGTGCTCAAACGTTCCGAGCAGTTGGCAATAGATGAAGGCCCTTTCAACGCCATGCTAAGCGTTACGGAACCGGGACAACTTCGCCAGTTCAAGTCTGAGGAGAGCGCTCTGAGAGCCCGAATGGTCCAGAGGGTCAAGTCCGCAGGTGCTAACGTGCTCCTATGCGGGTCGAAGATCGACGAACGAGTTGCGGACGGACTTAGCAGAGAGGGTATCTTCGCCCTAGAAATGGTCGAGCAAAAGAGCTTCGAAGAGGTAGCAAGAGTCACTGGCGCCAAGATCGCAGGCACTGTTGACTTTCTTGTGAAGGAGGATATTGGTGTGGCGAAATTGTTGGAGGTGGACAAGATCCCACCGGAAAAGATAGCGATTCTTCACTGCGACGGAGCAGCCACACTCCTCCTTCGAGGAAGTTCCCCCGAAATCGTTCAGGAACTCGAGAAGATCGTGAGGAAAGGACTGCTTGTCCTAAAGCACTCGCGTGCCAGATCCAAGGTTGTGCCTGGAGGAGGAGCCGGCTTTGTTGAACTTGCCCTCCGGTTGCGGAGCTTTGCCCTTGGGTTTTCCGGAAAACAGCAGCTCGCGGTCAAAGCATTCGCTGATGCCTTAGAAACAATACCTAGGTGGCTAGCATTCAATTTTGGGTTAGACCCGACTGACATCATGACACAGCTTCGGCAGCATCACTCCAATCATGAGTTGAATATGGGCGTCCGAGAAGGCGGATGCGCCGACGTGTACAAGGAGAATGTTGTAGAGCTTGCATCCATATTCAAAACCACGCTTTGGAGAACCTTGGAAGTAGCTTCCCTTCTATTGAAGATCGACGACTACTTCTATGTGAAAGATCTGCCCATCGTTCACAAACAGTGATCCAGGCACCACAGTCAAAGCATTAGCTGTCTGAGTAACTATGTTTTACAAGACTTGGGCGTCAATTGAAAATTGAAGAGAAAAGAACCCATCAAGGGTGAACCGCGGCCAAAGGCCATCATCTTCGACATGGACGGTACTCTAGTCAGCAGTCTTCCGGTGATCTTTCATTGCGAGAACGAGATCTCTCGGAAATATCTCCAGACCTCACTGACCCTTGAAGACGTAATCTCCAAGTTTGGACCTCCAGCACATACGATCATCAGGGACATGACTAGAAATCTTTCAGATGAGGTCCAGAGTCGAGCAGTCGCAGACTATTACGAGTGTTATCGAACTCACGTCTCCAGCCGCGGACTCGTATTTCCCGGTGTCACCAATCTGTTACGTAAGATCAAAGTCTCTGGACGGCGATTGGCTCTTTTCACGGGGGTAGAGAAGAACATGATGGAGTATACTCTCAACCCGTTCAAACTAGTCGACTTCTTCGAAGTGCGTATTACCGCGGACGACATCCAGAAGAGCAAGCCCGATCCTGAAGGTATCAATCTGGCGTTGAGCCGAATCAAGGCCAATGCGAAAGATTCGATGTATATCGGGGATTCCCCTTCAGACATCATCGCCGGGAAAAGAGCTGGGGTCCTGACCGGTGCCGCCTTGTGGAGTCCCGAGAATCGTGGAGACCCTACGACAGAGCATCCCGACTATGAGTTTCGAAGTGTCCAGCAGTTGTCAGATTTTCTCTTTCCGAGGAAAAAGTCTAGCGAAGAACCATATTTCGGTTCACGTTGGACCGAAGAAAAGTTGTGAGAATTTTCGAGAGGAAGAGGACTGCGATCTTCTCGCTTCAGGGAGTGAAGAAAAAAGGAGATTGGACCTGAAACGAACAGGTCCGGGTTTAGTTTGCTGCTAGTCCGTCGGCTCCTGCTGGGATACCGCTGGTCGTCTGTAGCCACGTGAGGCTGCCGTCTGCGAGGACTTTGTATGCTACGATTGCGTGGTCTCCGTTGTCGAATACGTAGAGGAACCTGCTGTTCCTTGCGAGAGCCATGTCGAGATCAGTGCCGCCGACCGTTGCCGCTTTGGCGTTGAGCAGCGAGATTTTTCCGTTGCCAGCAATGGTGTAGGACGATATGGTGGTGCTGTGGGCGTTGGCGGTGTAGGCGAACTGGCCGTTCCCGGTTACGACGAGCCAGCATGCTGCCTGCTGAGTGTCAGGGACAGATGCGCTTAGTGTGGTTAGACTGCCGGAGTCAGAGATGGTGTAGGATGAGACTGCGCTGGTTCCGGAGGGTCCGCCGGCTGCTTCGCTGACGATGAGTGTGCCGCTGGGGGCAAAGTCGAATCCGAATGGGGTTCCACCGCTAGAGGATTGAACGTTGGGGGCAGACGCAACGCCTTCACTGTTGACGAGGAATGTGTCGATCTTGCCAGTGCTCTTCTCGGTGACAACCAGTACTGTGCCCGTTGGGTTGAAGGATATTTGAGCAGGTGCTGTCACGCCGCTTAGAGGCTGGACAGAGCCGGAAATCTCTGAGAGCTGGCCATCGCTTAAAGCGAAGCCTGCAATGTTACCGGTGCTCTCGGCTCCACCAGAATTGAGTACGTAGACGACGCTTCCATGAACCGTCAGGCTGATGGGCATGGTGCCTTGTGAGCTAGTCCTGTCAGTGAGTGTCAAGCCTTTGTGATTGACGCTGAAGACGGAAATGTCATTGCTGCCAGCGTTTACGACGATCAGCCAGCGGCCGTCTTCGCTGAGGACTAGTCCTCCTTGGTTACTTCCGGTCAGGCCGGTGATTCCGAGACCGTTGGTTGCATAATTTGCCTTCCAGGTTAATGTGCCGTCGGCTGCTCTGGTATATACTATGACTTGGTTGCCGCTGGCTGAGTTAGACATGATGTAGACGCTCCCGACAACTCCCTGTGCATTAGCAGGCGTGATTACTCGCCCGCCGGAGAAAGCTACGACGAATAATGCGAAGAGTCCGAGGATAATGAACAGATTCTGCTTTTTCATTCCTTATTCCACCTCCCGCTTTCTAGGTTGTACTGGGTGACGGTCGGAGTCTATTTGAGAGATTGGCGAGATGTGGTGGACGTTTGGTCTAGATCTGGGCCTGTTCTAGCGAAGGGTTGTTCTGAAGAGGACGAGTATTCCCAGGACTTGCGCGATGTTTATTCCTAGAAGGTAGGGTAGGAACGGGTCTCCGATGAATGGTGACATGGTCACGAAAGAATAGACGGCGAGTATGTTCTGTGCGAAGAGGATCGCTGCAAAGATCGTTAGGCCTAGGCTGAACTGTGCTCTAGTGTCTCTGTAGACCTTGGCGTAGGTGAGGATGAGTCCGAGCAGTAGTGCCGCGCTGATGGCGGCTGTGTAAAGACTAGCGTCCATTAGTGATACCATTACTTTTTCACCTCCCTGGCTCTGGGCTGGATCTTGACCCAGATCTCGTCAAAGATCGGAAGGTGCGCCTCCATTTCCTGTGAGAGAAAGTACAGGCGTCCGTATCTCTCGCCTGAAGGTGAGACTAGGTGATTCTTCTCTAGAGCACGGATATGATGTTCAGCGACTCGATAATGAACGTCGAGAGCCTCGGCCAACTGGTTCACGTTCTTGGGCCCCTCTCGTAGCAGGTTGACTATCCTTCCCCGGTTCGGTCCTCCACGAGACCCTGCTAGAACATACCATAGGAGACGTCTCCAGGAGGTTTCTGAAGGAGAGAGAACCCTAGCCAACTCTAAGAC
>Ga0209056_10007601_pt1 | contig 11151 bp, 13 predicted proteins | sample GraSoiAngelo_114_FD_185876 | JGI IMG/M metagenome (GOLD analysis project Ga0209056, IMG submission 185876) | Grasslands soil microbial communities from the Angelo Coastal Reserve, California, USA - 14_0903_13_40cm (SPAdes) (version 2) | ecosystem: Environmental > Terrestrial > Soil > Grasslands... | reverse complement strand
CGCCTCCCAGCGCCACCCGGCCCGTGATCCACGTGAGATCCATTCTCGAGCTTTCATCTCCCGCATCGCCGGCGAACTCTGTCACCCGGCCAAGATTTGTCGCCAAGGCTCTCGCGTACTGTTGTAACGCCGTGCGCAACCGGTGTTCAAATTCCCCCTGCCGATTCATTTCAATTTTAAGGGATCGCGGCCTGTGACTTTTTTCGCCGTTGTTTTCTGGTCCGTAACTCCGCTGATTCCCAGATGATCCAGCAGTATCTGTGTCAGCGAACTTTGGGCCTGCGATTCATCATCAATGGCTGCAGGATAAAGTCCGATCATTTCAAGCAAGTATTTGATGGCCTGATATTGTCCCTCCTCCTTCACCGCGTCAATCGCCTGCTGCACCATCGAAACGGCGTTTCGTGCAACCGGTTCCGTGGTCCGTCGGCGCAGAGCCGAGAGATCCGCGGCGCAATCGATCGGATCTCTCGGCATAGGGCCACTGGGCGGAGCGGGCAACAAAGAAAGAGCGCACCTTGCGGCGCGCCCTTTTTCTCACTCTTAAGTTAAGCATAGCATTATGAAAAGGAAATTGTGCCATACTTTGCAGAAATGTATTCCGCTTGTTTGCAACCAAAATCCGCCTCCTTCCCCCTCTTGACAAGAATTTTCCACAGCAACGGTCGGCAGGCGGTTCAGCAACCCACCGTCCAAGAAAAGTTCGCTGATTCGGTCCAGCGCTTCGAGAAACTCGGCAGACCGTTCTACGCGCACAATGCAGAACTTCGCCGGCTTCATCCTGGGTATAGTCCTGGAATACGATTGTCGCTACCAGTTGCTGGGAGAATGCGTTCAGATGTTCGAGCGCATGTTCCGCGTCGTGGACGAAAATGACCCCATCCTCAAAACTCGTCATGCGGTAAGAAGTCACCTTCGAAACAGCTCCCGGCCTAAGAGCGATGGCAGCCTGCCAACTTCGATCGAAATTCGCAGGTATCGCCGCAGCAAGGCGACCGTGCGCTCACGTACAGCCACATCTCGGCATTTCGAGATACCGGACCGGCCGCTTCGAACTCCGGTATCGCGCAAATCGGCAATGCAGGATTGGGCGCAGACGTATCCTCGGACAGCACTGAATAGCTGTCACTCATGCTTTGCCTCCTTCACTCCAAAAGGCGTGTTCCGCGGGCCGGAAAGCTTCCGGCTGCTGATCACTTAGAAAGCGTGAATTGGGCGCCAAACCTGCCATTACCAGCGCGCAAAATCCACAAAACACTAGATCTGAGCCTTGCGGCTGTAGCCACAGTGCGCCGCAGCGCTCGCAATATTTGAGTTCCAGTTGAATTGAACCGGCTTCTAATGGTTCCATACTCGCCTCCTATGCGAATGAGTTTCATGAACAAGAGAAAAGCCCTGCAGCCGGTAAGATCCGGCTACAGGGCTCGTTTGTTTTACGACGACCTGTCCTTGATTATTTGGTTAGGCGTGAAATGACTTAGAATCTCAAGTGGCTGGCTGGCGAAAATATCCCTCCTCGTATCCTGACTTCAGAACGCGGCCATTTTGAACGACCACGCTGACCTTTCCGTTGAATTGCATCTGCGGTAACATGTGCTCCATGGCTGCAGAGAGCACCTCCGCGGCTCGGATTTTGCGGCGAAACTCAGCAAAGCCCGCCGCCTCCCTCTCCTAGGAAGTGCGGCATATAGTCCCTTCTTTCTCCCTCGCCCCTCAAAGACATTTCGGTTATATGTTGCGCTCATTGTATAGCTGTAAGTTTTTGCACGTCAAGGACAGTGCGTATTTCCTTTGAGGTGTGTCGGTTGAAAGTGGAATAGCATTTGGTTATAGCAATAGGCCTGCATTTCCATTGTGGAAATTAGTGGAAAAGTTCTTGGCTCCCAATTTGACAAATGGAATTATTTGCCAGCAGATATGTTAACAATAGTAATAGCGGAATGCTATAGTCCACGTGCTATACTGCGCGCATGAAATTCAAGAGCCTGCAGGAAAATCTACGAAAAACTTTGTGGGGCCGGATCGATGAGGGAGACCTGACTGGCCTCAGGCTCGCCGAGCAGACCGGGTTTAAGCAAGCCCATATCTCCAACTTCCTCAACCGCAAGAGGAGTTTGAGCCTGGAAGGAATGGATCGAGTGCTCACCGTACAGCGTCTTTCCGTTCTCGACCTCGTCGACCCTGACGAGGTCAATAAGCGCGCCAGCATCCCTCCGCCAAGCGATGACGAATTCGAGAATATTTTTGTGGTTGATGGCCTCGTCGCCGGCACAGAGTCGCTCATTATGAGCATGAAGGTTCGCGAAATTCAGAAGTTCAAGCGCAACTTCCTGCGCAAGCTTCGGCCCGATATGCATGGCAAGCGCAGTGATTGGGAGCGCTTCGTTGCGGTCAAAGTAGAGGCTGGCGACGGCATGAGCATGTACCCCCGCCTCCTGCCTGGCGCTACGGTTCTGATAGATCGCCACTACAACTCGCTCCAGCCATATCACAAAGGCGAATTGAACATGTACGGCGTAAATATAAAAGACACTTGCATTGTGCGCTATGTGGAGCTGGCCGGGAGGAATCTCGTACTACGGCCTCACAACCAAGCGTACGCGGTCGAAGTTGTGCCGCTGGCGGAAGGCGAGAACTACTGGGACTACCTGACCGGCCGCGTCTGCTACATGGGAATCGAAACCTAGCCTAAAGCTTGTCATCCCAGAGCGAACCAGGCAGGTGAGCTTGCGAAGCGACCTGCACAGTCGAGGAACCTGCTGTTACACGCCGGACAAGCCCCATGCAGGGTCATAGTCCTTTGTCTTTTCCTTCCTCTTCTTGTACAAAGATCGTCTGCATGTACAAATTCCTGCTGACTGCAGTTGCGACGGTGACGTGCATGACCGCTGCTTACTGCATTTTATGCATCATTGCGGCAGCTCAATATATCAGCCGACGCGCCCGGCCTGTCTCCATCAGCCATAGTATGCCGCCAATCTCAATCCTTAAGCCGTTGAAGGGAACTGATCCCGAAATGTACGAGAGCCTCCGGTCCCACTGCACTCAGGATTACCCAGAGTACGAAATCCTATTTGGGATCAGCGACCCTCAAGATCCGGCAGCAGGAATAGTAAATCGACTGCAACAGGAATTCCCCAATCGCTCCATCCAGTTGCTGCATTGTGAGAAGGATCTCGGCCCCAACAGTAAGGTCAGCAGCCTGGCGCAGCTGGCAGTCGTCGCGAAGTATGACATGCTGTTAGTCAATGACAGTGACATCCGTGTTCCGTCAAGCTATCTGAGCATCGTTGCGACAGAACTGCAGCAGCCTGGCGTCGGTTTGGTTACGTGTCCGTATCGCGGAGTTCCAGCCCGCACGTTTGGTTCGCGACTCGAATCGCTGGGCATCAGCACAGACTTCATGCCGGGAGTTCTGATTGCTATGCAAATCGAACGTGGACTTCGATTTGGTCTCGGATCGACCCTTGCCTTGCGCAAAGGAGACTTGGAAGCGATTGGCGGATTCGAGGCTCTGGCTGACTACCTTGCCGACGACTACCAAATCGGCCGGCGCGTTGCAGAAAGAAATCTCCGAACTGAACTTTCGCGGATAATCGTTGATACCTACCTGCCCAAATACGACTTTGCCGGGTTCATCATCCATCAATTGCGATGGATGAGGACCATTCGAGCCTCCCGTCCTGCAGGCTACGCTGGATTGCCACTTACATTCACTCTGCTGTGGGCCATGCTTTCTGTGATCTTGGCGCGGGGCGCTCAGTGGGCATGGGGACTATTCGCAGTCGCAGTCTTGCTGCGATTCGCAGCCGCTATTGTGACCGGCGGCTTTGTGCTTTGTGACCGCAGCCTTCTTCGATTGTTCTGGTTGCTCCCTCTCCGTGATCTGCTGGCGCCATTCGTCTGGATGGCAGGGCTTGTGGGCCGCAAAATCGTCTGGCGCGGCAAAGTCTTCGAATTGGAGCACGGCAAGCTAATACGGCGAGGCTAGTTTCGCGCTGCGCATTAGTAACGCCGCGCTTTTTCGGAGGTGCTGCGGCTTTAGCACTGCCTCAGTCGAGAATTGCGCAGTGGTTTTGGGTGGCGCAGCGCTTCAGTGCTGCAATGGCAGCAGCAACCAAACCAATAAAGCGAGCTTCAGCTCGACACAGCCCTGTGCTGCGCGATGATTCGTCCCTCACTTGTAAACCTGTACGTCTCGCCGCGCCAATAAAAGGTGTGGCTGAGAAAGCTTGCGACCCATACTGCAAATCCCTGCAGGTCTCGCAGCGGATACAGCCAGCACAAACGCAATGCTCGCGGATCGCGCAGCAGCCAACTGCCAACCCCAACAGACTGGATTATGCGGTTGAAAAATGCTGCGGCGAGCAATGCCAGTCCCAATCCGCCGTGTCCTAGCGCAACCGCCGAAATCAGGCCAAGCACCCCGAATGGCATGGCAAACGTCAGGCCTGTTCCAATGTGTCCGTTTGGACGCGAATGGCGCGTGCTCTTCATCCAGCGCAACTGGTCTCCCAGGGTGCGCAGGAACGGTCGGGGCGTGAGCACGTGATAGATAACGTGATGCGAAAAAATGACTCGATATCCAGCGGCCCAAATTTTGTTACCGAGGACATAGTCGTCCGAATAGTAGTCTGCAGTTGTCCGAATTCCGCCAATCGCATCCAGCGCATCTCGACGCAAAGCCACAGCCGGGCCGAGCGCAAAGCGTATGCCTTCGAGCATGTCCGCCATTACCACGCCGGAAGGCATCTCTACTGACATTCCCAGCGCCTCCAAGGACGACCAAAAATCCGACGCCGGCTCACCCCGGTAAAGACACGTAACCAGGCCAAGTTTCCGGTCAAATAGTGGCGGGATCACGTTGCGCAAGAAGTCACGCTCGACCCGCACGTCGCTGTCGCTGATCACAAGGAAATCGTTTTGTGATAGCGGAATCATTTTGTCTAGCGTGAACACTTTGGCATTCGGCCATTCCGGCGGTCCTGAAATGACAATGCGGCTCTTCACCTGTGGATAACGCGCGCGCAACTGTTCGGCCAGTTTGATAGCGGGGTCGCCCGCGCTGCGGGCGCCGATCATGATTTCGTAAGTGGGATAATCCTGCTGAAAAAAGCTCTCGAGGTTCCGCTCGAGCCGCTCTTCCATCCCGTGCACTGGCTTAAAGATCGTGACTGGAGGAAGTTGTCCACGCGCGACTCCCGAAACGGAGGCCTGCAATTCTTTCCCGCGAGTGTTGAATCTAGCGGCTGCGATGATAACGAGGACAAGGAATACCGTTGAACTAACCAGCCCGAACGATGCAATTCCGAAAAGCACGCGCCAGAACATGAGGCTCATGGCCCAAGTTCCCGGTTCGTAAAAATCGACTTGCCTCCGCGCCGTGCCAATAAATACTGCGGCAGCCCAGCCAGTTCCTTCGGATGGTCCTGATCGGTCCACAGGAAAACCGTGGACGGGCTCGCCCACAGCTGATCGAACGAAGCCTGAGTTTCAAATACTCGCGGTGCATCAGGCCACTGCGAACCATACCAAAGATTTCCGCTCGGTTCGTGCAGCACCCGCACACGAGTCTTCAGATAGAAATTCAAGGTTGAGGCCTCGTGATACTGGCCGTCTATTACGATCACGTCTCCCGGCTGGTAGCGCTGCGCGATTCCTGCTGCCAGCTGCTTCGACGAAAGGATCGGCGAGAACGTGACGAACGCCGCATGCACGCACGCCAGCAGAGCCACCATCATTCCGGCCAGCACCATATTTCCATATTCCGGCTTGCGCTGGTAACGCAACCACAAATTCAGTCCTGCTCCTAACAACAGAGATCCGACTGACGCAATTAATTGCGGACGAAACATCCCGAGCGCTTCAGGCGTCAAATCGAGAAAATGCCCAAGTGCGAGATCGTAGTCCTGCGGATTTTTCTTCAGCAAATCAGCCAAGTCCGCGTCCGGTGCGGCTGGTTTTGACGATAAGAGCAGAGCAAGTCCAACGATCGAACCCAGCACAACCACCGTAAACAGAACCCAGGATGAAATCTTCGAGGCGCGGAACTCTGATTCCGGCGAACCACTCTCTTTCGCCAGCCAAGCCCCAAGCAGCAATGCGAGCGCCGGGATTGCCGGAAGCGTGTAGTACTCCTGCCGGGTAGAAAACGTAAAGAATCCCACAACCACTAGTGCCCAAATGAAAAAGAAAACGCATGCGCGCTGGCTTCCTGTAAGCGGATTTCGCAACTGACGCAATCGGAGCGGCACCTGTCGAACACTCTGTGGCAGAAAAACCATCCACGGAGCGAGCCACAGAATCGTAAGCCCCCAAAAAATGACTAGGGGCACGGTGTCATATCCGGGAGGCCAACGCTTCCCCACGTATCGCAAAAACTGCTCGTTCACAAAGTAAAACCACAGAAAGCCGCGAACCGCATGTTCGCCAGCGCCTTGACTTGGATTCCGCAAGGCCGCCAGCACATGCCACGGTGCGGAGATGACGAGAAACACGATCGTGCTCGAAAGTAGTCGCAGTTTCAGAATGTGTCGCAAATTTCGCGTGACCAGCAGATACAAGAAGATCGCGCCGAGCGGAAACACCAGGCCGATCAGGCTCTTCGTTAGGACATTCAACGCGCAAGTGGCGGCAAACCCCCAGCAAACCCAACGCGACGGTCGTTCCTGCCCGAGAGAAATCAAAAAGAAGAACGCACTCAGAGCCATCCACAGACCGACGATGATGTCGGGAATCTGAAAGCGCGTAAAAATATAAGGTCCGAGAGAGGTCGCTAGTACAACCGCGGCATAAAATCCCGTGCGCTCGCCGTAGGCACGCTTGCCCAGAACGTACGTGACCAACAAGAGTGCCAGCACCCCAAGCACCAGCGGTAGCCGTGTGCTCCACTCGCTGACCCCAAACAGCTCATAGCTGACTGCTGTGGCCCAATACATGAGCGGCGCTTTTTCCAAATAACGAATTCCGTCCGTGTAGAGCGTCACCCAGTCGTGCCGCTGCACCATTTCACGGGCGGCTTCCGCATGGATCGTGTCCACATCATCAAGAAGCGCGGGACTGAAAATTCCGGCCAAGTAAATTGCGCCCCACACCAGCAAAATGATTGCCAACGAAAAATAGCTCGCGCGCGCCGTCAGGCGATCGGGGACAAGAACAGGTTCGCTGGGTGCATCTGGGCGCTCCGCTGAAAGACCCATGTTGGAAAGCAATTATACGAGAGCGGATTACCTGGCCCCAGCGGCCGCTGCGGCGTGTCCGTGGGGCGCCGGCTCATGGTCTCTCGCAGTTTCGTGGCAAGCAGGCTGAATAGATACGGTTTTTGCAGAAATTGCGAGGTCGTTTTCACTCCTTTTCGTCTGACCAGATTTTGGGGATGTCCGGAAACAAACACGACCTTGATATTCGGTTGCGATTTCGCCAATGCGGCGGCCAGTTTCACACCGTTCATGTGTGGCATGACAACGTCTGAAACCATGAGCGCGGTTTTCCCACGATGACGTGCTGCCAAAGCAAGCGCTTCTTCCCCATTGACCGCAGGCAGCACCTCGTAACCAATTGATAAGCGCAGTTCGACGGTGCACTCGCGGACTGGGTCATCATCTTCAACTATAAGCACAGTCTCCGAGCCGTGGGGGATGCTGGATTCGGCCGGTTCTGAATTCCTGCGATTCTTCAGCGCCCGCCCGACCACTGGAAAGAACATGCGGAATACTGTCCCGCTGCCGCGCTTGCTTTCCACCGTGATGAACCCGCCACTCTGTCTTCCCGTCCTCTCCACCATTGCGAGCCCAAGTCCATTCCCCTTGCTCTCCGTCTTTGTGGTGTAAAACGGACGGAAGATTTTGGATATCTCATCCGCGAAAATTCCTTCGCCGCTGTCTGCGACCTCCAGCAGAATGTACTGGACGCCGGCCGCATAGCGCCGGTCGAGAACACCGTTTTGTTCAGAGGCTAAGTGTTTCGTCGTGATTGAGAGCCTGCCGCCCGACGGCATGGCATCACGGGCATTCACCGCCAGGTTAAGAAGCACACGCTCCATCTCACCGGAATCCGCTCTAATGCATCCAACGTCTTTCGCCAACGAAACGCACAGTTCGACGTCTTCTCCGATCACACTCGGTAAGCAACCGGCAGGTGTCTTCCACAACCGAATTCAGGTTCACCGAATGTAGCCCCGGCATCTGCCCGCGGACCGATGCCAGCAACTGCCGCGTCAAGTCCGCCGCTCTTTGCGAAGCCGACAATATCTCCTGCAAGTTCCGGCGCAACGGATGATCACAATGGAGTGTCTGCAGGCCAAGCTCAGCGTAAGCGCTGATCACCATTAGCAGATTGTTGAAGTCATGGGCGACGCCACTCGCAACCGTTTCGATCGGGTCCATTCTTCTAGCGTCCCGGAGTTCGGCCTGTATCTCACTCTCGTCAGTGATGTCACGAGCCGTGCATACTACGCTCGCCATGCGCGTGCGATAGTCACGTACTAGCGTCATTGCGAGATCGAGTTCGATTCCGCGGCCATCCTTGCGAACGGCGCGAGTAGTTCTGTGGTAGATGCCCTTTTCTAGGACCTCTACCAAAAGGGACTTGCCCGAATTCGCGAGCGAATAACCTTCATTCTTGCTATCCGGGTTGCTGTTTATCATCAGGTCTAGGCCGCCAACCTTCGCTTCTTGCGCCGTGTGCCCGGTCAATACTTCGAATGCGGCGTTGACGAACTCAATCTTTCCCGCGGAATCAGTAATGAAGATCGCATCATGACAATGGTCCACGGCGCATCGAAGGTTAAGCAGTGCCTGCGCCGTCCGGTCCGGCGCAAAATCCTGAACGGTTTCGAGTTCCTGGGTCTTCGTCGCCATATTCGGGTTCCGACTGTTACATCGCACGTTCTTCCCTCCGGCTTTCGACGCTCGGCGCGGCTAGTACCATTGGTAACCATCGTCGTAGCCCAATATGGGAATGTCTTATTTCGTTTCCTCCCGGACGCATTCGGCATGCCGCTTCAGGCCCGCCCTCTAGTGACCACAGGTCGAGCTACCCCCTGTTCTTGCTTGACTTTAGGTCGCCCCAGAAGAGAGACTTCGCCTAGTTCGTATGGATTCGCCTACCCAGCTCACAGGGGTTAACAAGCCTTCTGGCACGGCTCGCGAGCGTGCAGCGCCTGACGCTTCAGATGCCGTATTTTCGGCCCTTGTTCAGACCGCAACCTTGGAATTTATTTCATCGATGCAGTTGCTGGCAGAACGGGCGCGCTTTCTCAGCGGGGCTGACGGAGTGTCTGTCGCCCTGAAGCAAGACGGCAGCTTTGTCTATTGTGTTTCCGTGGGAAGCGCCGCCGAAACTGCTATCTCTGCTGATGTACACAAGGCACCCATCGCTAATTGTCTGACGAGTGCCAAATCTTCCATGGTTGCGACCAATACATCCCGAGGTCAGCTAGTCAGGGCTGCAGTCCCCATCATGCGGCAAGGGGAAGTTGCTGGATTTTTTGAGCTCTCTGCCCCGCGCTCATGCTTCTCGAACGAAGACTTGCTAGCAGTCTCAGATCTAGCTGAAATGGTGGACACTGCTCTGGACCATAAACAGGCCGCCGAGAGCGCTCGAAAACAGATGCTCGATTTCGCGATACCAGCAAAATCTGGGAGTGTGCCGCCTATTGCATGGCATGCAGCACCGCAGCCTGAAGCGCAGCCCGATTCTCCTAGATCGATGCCCGGGCCGTTAAACGTTCAAAGTTGCCGATCCTGCGGCTTCCCAGTCTCCGATGGACGCCAGTTGTGCGTGGACTGCGAACGAAATCCTAATACCGCGCCGGCCCAGGTTTTGCCGCTGCTCGAATCAGAAAAAGACGAGAGCTGGATCATTACCCACGGTTACACAATCGCCAGCGTCCTCGTGACGGCTCTTGTAGCGGCAATCATTTTCTGGCTACGCTGATGCCGCATCCTTTCGCAGCTTTCTATCGTGGGAAACGGGTCTTGGTCACCGGTCATACCGGCTTCATCGGCGGATGGCTGGTCGCCTGGCTGAAGTTACTGGGCGCGAGAGTCTGTGGTTACGGCTTGCCGCCATCCGCTCGGCCCAATTTCTTCGATGTCACTCTTCTCGATCGCGGAATTACTTCTGTGTTTGCGGATGTCCGTGACCGCGACACTCTTGCCAATATCTTCGCCGATTTCCAACCGGAAATTATTTTTCATGCTGCGTCACATTCCCATTCCGCCGACCCGGTCGAGATCTTTGGTATCAACGTAATCGGAGCAGTGAACGTTCTCGAAGAAGCCCGCTTGACTGGCTGCGCACGTGCTCTTGTGGTCGTGAATGGCTCGCCCCGCGACCTGCTCGGGACGGATTCGCAAGCGTTAGCCGATTTGTTTCGTGGGAGCGACGCCGCTGCCGAACTATCTGTTCTCGCTCTCGCTGATTCTTTATTTCGGGAATCTCGTACTGGGATTGCAACGGCACACGTTCCTTATCTCATCGGTGGTGGAGAGTGGATCGAATCCCGCCTGGTGCCCGCGGTTCTGCACGGCCTCATCTCAGGACAGCCAATCGTGATTCATGACGGCTCCGCCGCTTTCCACTACTCCCATGTCCTGGACGGCGTCCGCGCAAGTTTGCATCTTGCCGAGGATCTCTACACATCGGGGCCAGCAATGTCTGGCGCATGGAACTTCTCGCCCACGGATCATGAAACCTCGCAGGAAGAGTTCGTAAAGCGGTTCGTTAGCTCTTGGGGCAGGGAAGATGCGCAATTCGAGGTTCACAGGTCGCCGGCAGCGGCACCGACATGTCGCTATAGCCCAGTCAAACAGCAACCACACCCGGGTTGGCGTCCTGCACTATCGCCCCAGGAAGCCATTGCCTGGACGGTTGACTGGTACAAGGCCTACTATGCCGATCCCCCAACTGTTTGGCGCACTACCGAAGCTCAGATCGAACAATACGTGAAATTGCCGTTCAGCCACGCTGCCGTTCTCGATGCAACAACTGTCTCTCGCTAGCCTGGATTATTCACTCAGTCTCTAGCCAAAAAAGAAAGTATGCTCTAAAAGGAATGATGAACACTGGGTTTCGGCACCCAGCATTCCCTTTCGGAGCATCCATCGCTTGATACAAAGTGTTTTACCACAACTGAACTTCTCCTTCTAC
>Ga0209056_10007600_pt1 | contig 11152 bp, 9 predicted proteins | sample GraSoiAngelo_114_FD_185876 | JGI IMG/M metagenome (GOLD analysis project Ga0209056, IMG submission 185876) | Grasslands soil microbial communities from the Angelo Coastal Reserve, California, USA - 14_0903_13_40cm (SPAdes) (version 2) | ecosystem: Environmental > Terrestrial > Soil > Grasslands ... | reverse complement strand
GCGGCGCGGGACAGGGCGATGGCAAGGCGATAAAGAGGTATCCGGTCGGCCGCCGCGATCAGCATATCGACCGCTCGCCGGCCGCCGAGCTGGGAGAGCGACCGTATGGCGGCCTCGCGGACACGCTGGTTGGAATCCGCCACCAGATCTCCTATCCAGATGAACGACTCGGTCAGCCGGGCCGCGGAACAGATCCGCGCGGCCGCGGCCCGTGTGACCGGGCTCGGGCTGGCCAACGAGTTCACCAACTCCTCTTGCAGCCCGGAGCGGCGGAACAGCTCGTGGACCATCCAGTGGCCCATGACGCCGACCCCGGGGCGGTCGAGCGCGGCCCTGAGCACGTTGGCGACGGCGAGGGGCTCGGCCAGCAGCTCGTCGGCGCTGACGTTAAGAACGGCGGCCCGCTCACCCTCGAGCGCAGTTTTAACCACCCGCTCAACGCGCCCCGTGACGCGAGATCGGCTGGCCGGACGGGGAACCGCCTGCGTCACCGGCCGGGTATTTGAGCCATTGCTGCGAAGCTGGGAGTCCATCTGGGGGGCGGTTGCTACAGTATCGGCGTTTTGAACGCCCGTGAGGTTCCCGAAACCTTACAGCGGGCGCGGGAGGAAGAGCCACGTCAGGTGGGCGCTAGCGGAAGCCGTCCCGCCGAAGACCAGACGCCGTCAGCCCTCCAGATGCGGATGCGCATCCTGGAGATGTCGGCCGTTTTCTCGGAGCTAAACGACGGCGTCCTGCGAGCCGTGGCCCGGCGCATGCGGGCGGTCGGGCTGGCGGCCCGGGACACCCTCCGCCTGGGCGGCCAGGGCGCCGACGTCGTCGTCTTCCTGGCGTCGGGGCAGATCGAAGAATCGATCACGGACGCCGGCGGCAAGGTCCTGCTCACCCGCCGGCCGGCCCCCGGCGACCTGGTCATCCTCCCGGCTCCACGCACGAGTGACCGCTACGTGACCAGCATCTACGGCCTGACCGACGCGGTCCTGCTGACCCTCGACCGCGACGGGCTCCTGGAAGGGCTGGGCGCCGACGTGGAAAAGGTCGCGCTAACGCTGGACAAGCTCTGGGATCAGGAGCTGACGGCCGCCGCCGCGATCGCCGCCCAGACCGCGTCTCGGACCGCGGCCGCGATCGTCGCCGTCTTCTCGGCGAAGGGCGGCGCCGGCACCACGACGCTCGCCATCAACACCGCCGGGGCCCTCGCGCGCAAGTTCCCGCGTCAGGTGCTGCTCATCGACCTCGGCCAGCCGTTCGGCCATGCGGCCCTCTTCGCCGACCTGATCGCGACCGGCTCCATCGCAAGCGCCTCCAAAGCCGCGTCGGTGGATTTCGAGTCCGTCCTGCGCGGCAACATCGTCAACCACCGCACGGGCATGGGCGTCCTCCCGGGCACCCTGCGGCCGGAAGAGGTCGACACGCTGACCGGGGAGCTGGTCGGCCGCGTTCTTGACGTTGTGGTCTCCTGGCAGAAAGTCATCGTGGTCGACCTCGGCACCTCTCTCGCGGAGGCGGCGCTTGCGGTGATCGAGCGTGCTGAATGCCTGGTCGTCGTCGTGCCGCCGGAGATCGCTGCCATGACCGACGCCCGCCGAGCGCTGGCGATATTCCGCGACATCATGAACGTGCCCGACAACCGGATGGAGCTGGTCCTGAACCAGCGCTCACCTCACCCGCCGCTCGACCGCGCCGCGGTCGAGTCGATCCTCGGCCGCAAGATGTCCGTCATCGTCGGCTTCGATGACTCCCGTCCCGAAGATTCGACCCTCGCCGGCGGCCTGGTCATCCAGCACGACCCTTCCTCGATCGTCTCGCGCGGGGCAACCGAGGTCGCGCGGGTCATCCTTGCCAACCTGAAGCTCGATGGATGATCGCCGCCGCCGAGCTCGCGGACAGGCGCTGGTCGAGCTCGCGCTTGCGCTGCCGGTCCTGGTGGTCCTTATCGCCGGCGTCCTCGAGCTTGGTCGTGGTTACTCGTTTGCGGTCGAAACCTCGGACGCCGCCCGTGATGCGGCAAGGTTCGTAGCCGGCAAGACCGCGACCACCAACGGCCCAGGCCTGACCGCCATGTGCAGCCTGGTCACGGCGGATCTCGCCGCGGTGACGGCCAACGTTTCCTGCCCGACGCAGGTCAACCACGCGCCGCCGTTCGTCGCCGGCACCGACTACACCAGGCCGGTCGCCGGCCAGGCCGTCGTAGCCGTCTACTGCGGAACGAGCATCAACTGCACCGGCGCCATACCCACCCTCTATCAGTCGGAGATCGACGTCTTCGTTTACTACGGGTTCAGCGACCTCAACATCCTTGGCGGCGGGATCACGATCACGGGGTCGAGCCGAGCCACGACGGCCTGGTGAATCTCTTGGGCCACAAGCAGCTCGGGCAGGCTCCTCGCCGGTCGCGTGGAGGGCGACTTCAAAGCGCGCAAGCGCTGGTCGAGTTTGCGCTGATCGCGCCCGTGCTCTTCCTGCTGATCGGGGCGACGGTCGACCTCGGCCGCGGGCTGCTGATCTACACCATGCTTCAAGGCGCATCGCGTGACATGGCGCGCCAGGCGGTGCTCGGCTACTACAGCGGCTCGAACACGCTGCCCCCAACGTGCACCACCCTCTCCACACCGTGTTCGCTCGGTGCGCTGACCAACGGTGCGCACCAGCTCGACCCGTTGGGGATGTCGGTCGTGTACCAGGATTCCACCGGGATCAGCGCACCTCCCGCCTATGGCGCCTACGTGGCGAACGCCAATCCGCTGCAGCCGGGCACGATCACCCTGTCCGGTGTGATCAACGCGAGCACGGTCTACGTGTTCATCTACGAGCTCGACGCGACTCCGGGTAATCCGAATCCGCGCTGGAGCTGCCCGACGTGCGCCGGCGTCAACGGCGCTGCTGTGCGCACGTCAGGACACCAGCTCGTCGTCGTCGACATGAAGCTTCAGTGGAAGCCCGTGCTCAACACCCTGTTGGGCATCCCGAGCGCGATCACGTTCGACTCGCAATCGGTCGAGCGGCTCGAGTTCTGATGCGCCGGCAGTCGGGACAGGCACTTGTGATCGTCGCCATCTGGTTGGTCGCGCTCATCGGGTCGGCCTCCCTCATCCTGCTGACAGGCTCGGTCGAATGGCAGCGCAATCAGCTGCAGCAGCTGGCGGACCAGGCTGCTCTCGACGCAGCTATGAAGATCGGTGTCGGCTGCACAGCCGGCTCAGCCAGCACCATCATCACCGAGGCGGACAACTTCATCGCAACCCAGCGCACTCGCACCGGCGCGCTCACGATCGGCGCGAGCACTTGCGCCGGCGCGTATACAGGCAGCGACACATTCGCGACCGGCCTGAGCGAGACGATCCACTATCCCTATCGCGCCCACCAGCAGCAGGTCGAGGTCATCCTCACCCTTGCGCTGCCGATCTCATTCGGCAGCTACATGGGCGCCTCGAACACGAACGTCACCCGGCGCGCGGTCGCGCAGCAGCTGACCGGGTCAGTCCCCACCATCTCGGCAACCACGGTTTCCTGCACGGGCGGGCAGTTCAACGTCGCGGGCACGATCGCCTCCTCCAACGCCATCACCCTCAGCGGCTCGTGTGCGATGTATGCGCACACCCGCTTCGACGCCGCGTCGAGCACGTACTCAGACCTCGGCAACGTCTCGGTGTACGCCCAGGGCCAGACGTGGGTCGGCGGCGCGGGCTCGTGTGTCGGCGGATCGAACTCGGGATCGACCAACGCTGTGTGCGCCGACGGCTATGAGGTTTCAGGGCACACCTCGACCGCCTGCGGAGCCGGCGGCACCAGCGCCTTTCTCTCGGCGGGCGACGCGGTCATCAACCCCAACCCCTGCGCGGGTGGCGCAGCGGCGCAGCCGGTGCCACCCCTGTCGACGACGCTGCCGCCCGAGCCGAACACAGACCCTTCGGCGATCGCGACCCTGCAGAACAACGCTGGGGGTCCGCTGGGTGCCGCATGCTCCTCGAGCGGCGTCTACCCCAATATCACTGCCGGCGGCACCGTCGTCGGCACGGGTCTCGGACCGTCGCCGAGCAGCAGGGACGCGAGCGGCTTTTATCACTTCAAGCCCAGCTGCTACGGCTACCTCGACCTGAGCACCACCGCGGGCGGAATCTCCAACCGTCAGACAGGCGCCGAGAGCGCGTTCCAGACCCACTTCGTCACCGCGAGCATGCCCGCCGCGAGCCAGGCGGGCACTCTGCTGATCGCGACCGTGACGTCGGCCTCGACACCCAACAAGTTCGGCGCTCCGGCGGGCTGGGTCTCGGCCGCCGAGGCCAACCAGGTCGGCGAGGGCCGGAGCGAGATCTGGTACTACCCCAACAACCCGGGCGGGATCGCAAGCGTCACCTTCACCATGAACCCGGCGACGGTCGGCGGCAACGCGCAGCTCTCCGAGTGGCTCGGCGTCGCGACAGCCTTGCCGCTCGACCAATTCGGGTGGCAAACCGTGCCGGTGGCCACGACCACGACCACCATCTCGACGAGCGGAGCCATGACTCAAACCGGCGAGCTCGTCGTCACCGATGACGGCTTCAAGATCGCGGCGGGCACGTTCACACGGGCGGCGGGCTGGACCCCTCTGGTCACGGACATTACGCAGGGCTACGCCTCTGAGTACCGCCTGGACCTGCCCGTCGGCATCGCAAGCGAGACGTTGTCGACGAGCGTCCCCGCGCTCTGGGCGAACGTGATCGCGACCTTCAAGCCGGCCTCGGCCGGCTCAGGCGCCGTGCTCGACCCCGGCTTCTACTACTTCAACGGCTCCGGATTTGCCGGCGGCGGCGGGATCTGCCTTGGCGGCGGCGAGCTCCTGGCCCGTGACGTGACCATCGAGCTCGTCAACGCGGCGGGCTTCTCGACCGGGACTTGCGCCGCCGGCGGAGGCGCCGCGTGCGGCGCGGCGAGCTGTCAGTTCGGGTCGACCCCGTGCTCGCTTTCGGCCTGCCCGCCCAACGCGGCCGCCGACTCGGCAGGCGGCGGTTACACATGGTTTGCCGCGCCCTGCAACCAGGCGCCCGCCGGCGACGCGAGCTGCCCTGGCTCGGCGTGGTGCCCCGTGGGCGACCGCGCCTGCTGGAACCTCCTGATCTGGGCCCCGGCAAGCAACTCTGGCCAGATCGCGATCAAAGGCACCGTGGCCAAGAACTGGCTGCTGGGCTCTGTCTACTGGTCCGGCACCTGCACGTACACCGACAACGGCTTGAGCATGCTCGCCGGGTCGCTCGCCTGCGGGACGCTGTCGGTGTCGGCGGCCGCAGGCTCGGGCACCTCGATCGGGAGCGATTATGGTCTCAATACCGCCGTGGTCGAGGCCGTCCTGATCGAGTGAGGGAGCCTGGAACCGCCTTTGTGGCCTTATCTGTTGCGCTTCGGCGTCCATTTTGTGAAGCTAGCGCGCGCAGTTAAGTGTCAATAGCCACCTCCGCCCTGGCCCGGCCTCGCCGCGGGCGCCTGTACATCGTGGTCGGCGCAGTTCTTGCCGTGCTGGCTTTCGCCCTGGCGGCCGGGATCGCGAGCCTGCCCCTCATCCAGGGCACGACCACAGGGACTAGGGTTGTCGTGGCCAGCCACGACATCAAGGCGAGGACCGTCATCACGGCCTCCGATCTCACCATCGCCAACTTCAACCCGGCACCGCCGGAAGCATTCATCGCTGTCAAAGACGTCGCCGGAAAGGGAGCTCGGGTGGACCTCCCGGCCGGCCAGCCCATCACCGCCAACCTGGTGGCCCCGTCCGGTGACCTTCTAAGCAGCAGCGACGTCGCCTACCTGCCGATCCCCAAAGGGTGGATCGCCGTCACCGTTCCGACCGGTGAACAGGTCGGCGTCGGCGGCTACGTCCAGATCGGAGACAGGATCACCATGCTCGCCACGATCAACACCGCGGCCTTCGGGCAGAATCCCGGCAGAAACGTGGTCCTCACGGTCTTTCGCGACATCGACGTCCTGCGCGTCGGGCCGGCGAACGGCGCGACCTCGACCGGCTCGGTTACCAGCAGCCTCACCGTGCTCATGACCGGGTGCGATTCCGAGTTTCTGTTCTGGCTGCTCAACAACGCGTCGATGAAGTACGAGCTCGAGTCCTACACCGACTATCAGGGCCTCCCGACCCAACCTGATACCAAGTGTCCCAGCGTGTCATCGGCGACGGGAGTCGGCCCCAAAGACGTCGACGGACGCTGGCACTTCACGACCCATTAGAGGGCCGACCGGCCAATGAACACCGCCATCATCCTCGTCGCCGTCGCGGCGGCCGTCGGCGTCGGCCTCGTCGTTTTCGGCATGGTGAGCTCGCGTCAGGCGTCGAGCCCGGAAATCTCGGTCCGCGCCTCCTACCGAACGCTCGCCGACGTGCGGGAGCAGCTCCGCCGGCGGTTTGAGCCGACCGGCACGCCCGCCTGGATCGCGTCTGAGCAGAGGACGAGCCGCCTTCAGCGCGACCTCGTGAGCGCCGACCTGGAGCTGAGACCGTACGAGTTCAGGATCATCCAGGCAGGCATCGCCCTGCTGCTGGCGATCATCGGCGTCTTGCGATTCGGCATCGGTCCCGAGTTCGTCGTCCTGGCCGTGATCGGTTACGTGCTTCCCGCGCTGTACCTGCGCAACCGCCGTGGACATCGTCTGCGCCAGTTCGACGCCGGGTTGCCTCGGGCGATGGAGCTCATCGCCAACTCGATGAAGGCCGGACAGTCCGTCGCGCAATCGCTCAGCGCGGTGACCGACAACGCAGGCCCGCCCGTCTCGGACGAGTTCGCGCTCGCCCGCCGCGAGATCGAGTTGGGCGCGTCGATCGACAGCGCGCTCAACAACATGGTCAAAAGGATTGGCAGCAGCGACCTTCGCTTGATGGTCATGGTGATCACGATCCAGCGGTCGGTCGGCGGTGACCTGCCAGCGATCCTGGTCACCCTCGCCGACACGATGCGACAGCGCGAGGAGATGCGCTCCGAGATCATGGCGGCGACCGCGCAGTCTCGCGCCACGGCGCTGATCATCACGCTGCTCCCTATCGTCGCGGCATTGCTTCTCTACTTCATCGTCCGCGACTATTTCCGTCCGATGCTCGTCAACCCGCTCGGCTGGGCGATGCTCATCCTCGCGGGATTCCTCCTTTTCGTCGGCAACCTGATCATCCGCCGCCTGACCGCGATCGCATGAACGCACTGCCGCTCGTCATCGGCGTGGCGGCTGCGATCGGCGCCTACCTGCTGACGATCGGAATCATCGCCTCGCGCGCAGCCGACGCCACCACACTCGCGCGCGAACGTCTCGCCCGCCAGGAGGTGGGCCTCGGCCAGAGCGCGGTTGCCTTGCAGCTCGAGAAGCCGTTCAGAGAACGGCTCTTCGCGCCACTTCGCCGGTGGCTCGACCGCCAGACGATGCGGATGACGCCGGAGGCCCAGGCCGCGAACTTCCGCCGCCAGCTCGACTTCGTCGGCAATCCGTTCAGCCTCGACCCGGCGAGCCTCCAGACCCTGCGCATCGCGGCTGCTGCGGCGTTTGGCGCCACCGGGACCGCGGTCGGGATGTTCATCGGCACCCCGTTCGCGATCGGCATCGCGCTGCTGGCCGGCGTCGCGCTCGGGTTTTACCTGCCGGTCGTGTGGCTCGACCAGCTCGTCCGCGAGCGACGTACGGAGCTGGAGGCCTCCCTGCCCAACGCGCTCGACGTAGTCGCCATCAGCATGGAGGCCGGCCTCGGGTTGGACCGCGCCCTGGAGCAGCTGGTTCGCCACCAGGACGACTCCCTAACCCTGCTTGTCGCGCGAGCGCTGCGCGAGATCCAGCTTGGTCGGCCCAGGGCTGACGCCCTCGAAGAGATGGCCATAGCGACGGGCATTGAGGACTTTGCCTCGCTCGTGCGCGGCATCCTGTACGCGGAGCGCACCGGCGTGCCGATCGCGCGGACGATCGCCGCCCACGCCGCGCAGATGCGCGTGAAACGCCGGCTCAAGATCCGCACCGAAGCCGCGCGAGCCTCGCTGAAGATCCTCATCCCGACGGTTGGGTGCGTGTTCCCGACCTTGTGGCTCATCCTGCTCGGACCTGCCTTGATCGTCGTCATGAGCCTGGGCCACTGAGCCTCGACCTGGAAGGTCAGCTGAGGAACGGGTTCATCCTTCGCTCCCGGCCGATCGTGGTCGCCGGGCCGTGTCCGCTGTACACGATCATCTCGTCCGGCTGGGCGAGCAGCTTGGTGCGGATGCCTACGATCAGTGCACCGCCGTCTGAGTTCGCGAAGTCCGATCGCCCGATGGATCCCGCGAACAGCGCGTCCCCGGTGAACAGATAACCGTTGATCTTCAGGGTCACACCTCCGGGGCTGTGCCCCGGCGTGTGCAGGACCTCGAACTCGAGCGAACCCGCCTGGTAGGACTCGCCGTCGGCCAGCCGTGTCACGTTGTCGACCTGCGTTGCGATCGGGCCGAACTCGCGGCGGAGCGGGCGACCGCGCTCGACCACGTCGCGCTCTGAGTCGTGGACCGCGATGGGGATGGAGCCAAACGCCTCGCGCAGCTCGTGCAGGCCGGCGATGTGATCGAGGTCAGTGTGCGTCAGAAGGATCGCTCTGACGTTGACGCCCCGCTCGCGCGCGGCGTCGATGACCAGCTCCGGCTCGAGGTTGGAGTCGACGACGACGGCGTCATGCGTCGCCTCGTCTTCGACCAGGTAGGAGTTGGTGCCGAATCGCCGATCGGCGGTGACCTCGACCCGAACCTTCACAAGGCCTTGCGGACGACGACGTACGGGCCAGTCTCGCGGTGTGGCTCAAAGCCCGCCCGAAGGTACATGCTCAACGGGCCGCGGTAGTTCGACTGCGGGGATTGCTTGTCATTGATGGGATAAGCCTCGGCCACCTTGACGCCTCGATCCCGCAATCGCGACACGGCGGCGTCAAGCAGACGGGACGCAACGCCATGGCCGCGATACGGCGCCGCGATCACGAAGCAGGCGATCGAACCTACGCCGTCGTACTGCCTCGCATCGAGCTCGAAGCGATGCATCACCCCAGCGAGCCGCGTCGTCTCCCCGTAATTGCACCAGCCGACGGGCTTACCGTCGACGTACGCGAGGAGCGCAGTCACATGGCCGCGTGAGATGGACTCACTCATGTCGCGGCGGTTGTCTTGGGCTGTACGAACAGCCCACTCCTCTTCGGATTGAGAGCGATGCGTCTCCATGCAGTAGCACGACTGCCAGCCAGGGAAGTCGCGGAATGCGTGGTGATCGAAAAACTCCTGGTAGTCACCGACTCGGTCCGGCGTCACGTCGTGAACTTCGATCTTTCCGATCTCCGGCAAGCGCTCGATCTCAGCCTGCGCCGCCGGGTCGTGCTCGAGCCGAAGGCCCTGCAGCACGCCCTGGCCCTCGGATGCAAGCAAACCGCCGACGATGTCGCCCGCCTCCCACGACATGCGGACACGACAACCCGAGCCTTCGCTGAACACCTCCCACCTCATTGTGTGCGGCGGCTGCCGCGCGAAGATCGGTGCGTAGACAAAGCGCGTGCTCGCAACGAGTCGGTGAGGCGCTTCCAGCTCGACGATCTCGGACTCCTCGGCGAGCCCTCCTCTCCCGTCCACCCAGCGGATGGTCTCTCCCTTCCCGAAAGTGCCTTCCGGGGTCAGGCGGAAGTACCACCGGTGGGGCGCGGGCGCCACCAGCGCCTTCCAGGCGGCGTCGGCGGGCGTGTCGAGATAGACCTCATGGGAACCGCGGTTCATGACGCCTCGCGCGCGACCGTGTGCACGTCCTTCACCCCCTCGAGTTTCTCCATCAGGCGCGACAGCTGTGCCAGCGAGTCGATCTCCACCGTAGCGGAGACGACCGCGGTCTTGTCGTCGTACACGTGGACCTCGAGGGCGGACATGTTGACGCGGTTTTCGGCCACCACCGTGGCGATGTCACGCATCAGTCCCTGGCGGTCCCAGGCCTCGATCTTGATCGCGACCGGATAGAGGTGCGATGCGTCGGTCTCCCAATCGACCGGGACCACTCGCGATGAGTCCTGCGCGTTGACGGCATTGATGCAGTCGGCGCGGTGGACCGTGACCCCTTTGCCCCGGGTGGTGTAGCCGACGATGGCGTCCCCGGGTACAGGCTGGCAGCATGTCGCGATCGTGGTCAGGATTCCCTTCTCTCCCCGGACCAGGACGCGTGGCGAGGGCTGGACCTGCGGGATGAGCGGGATGGTGCGCAGGTCCCCGCCGGGGGTGTCGAGGCTCAGCGCCATGCGCATGACGACGGCGTGCGGAGAGAGGTCGCCGTAGCCGATGGCTGCCATGAAGTCGTCCACAGTGGCGAACCTGTGCAGCGTCGCCATCTCCTGCAGCTTTGGCTCGGGGAGGTCGCCGAGGCTGATGCGGTGCATGCGATGGAGCTCTTTGTCGAGAAGGTCGTGGCCCTTGGCCACGTTTTCCTCGCGGCGCTGGCTCTTGAACCACTTCCGGATCCGCTCCTTCGCGGACGCGCTCTTGACGAAGTTCAGCCAGTCACGGCTTGGGCCGTGCGGACCCTTCGATGTCAGGATCTCCACGATCTCGCCATTCTGCAGCGCGTAGTCGAGCGCCACCATGCGCCCGTTGACCTTGGCGCCGATGCATCGGTGGCCGACTTCGGTGTGGATCCGATATGCGAAGTCGACCGGCGTCGATTCCGACGGAAGGTTGATGACGTCGCCGCGCGGCGTGAACACGTAGACCTCGTCCTGGAACAGGTCCACCTTGACAGTGTTGAGGAACGACTCCGCATCCCCCACCTCGTTCTGCCACTCAAGCAGGCTGCGCAGCCAGGACAGCTTCTGGTCGAAGCTCGCGTCCTTGCCGCCTTCCTTATATGTCCAGTGAGCGGCGACGCCGAACTCCGCGACCCGGTGCATCTCCTGGGTCCGGATCTGGATCTCGATCGGCTCGCCGGTGTGGGTGATGACCGTCGTGTGCAGAGACTGATAGCCGTTGGACTTCGGCATCGCGACGTAGTCCTTGAAACGTCCTGGCATCGGCTTCCACAGGGAGTGGACGACGCCGAGCACGCCGTAGCAGTCCCGCACCGTGTCGACCAGGACCCGGATCGCGGACAGGTCGTAGATCTCGGTGAAGTCCTTGTCCTCGCGGGTCATCTTCTGCCAGACGGAGTAGATGTG
>Ga0209056_10007598_pt1 | contig 11153 bp, 10 predicted proteins | sample GraSoiAngelo_114_FD_185876 | JGI IMG/M metagenome (GOLD analysis project Ga0209056, IMG submission 185876) | Grasslands soil microbial communities from the Angelo Coastal Reserve, California, USA - 14_0903_13_40cm (SPAdes) (version 2) | ecosystem: Environmental > Terrestrial > Soil > Grasslands... | reverse complement strand
AACGTTCGAGGCCGCGCTGCGGCGCGAGATCGGACCCGGGCTCGCTTTCTCGCGCGATAGCTCGTTCCCGGAGGGGAAGGGGACGCTCGTCGTCTGCTCCACGAACGCGTACTTCCAGCCCGAGCAGGCCGCGCGGGTCCGCGAGCTGCTCGCGAGCGGCGGGGTGCTCTGCGCCCTTCGCAGCCCGTATGACGCGGCGCTCGTCCCGGAGAGTCCGGCGCTCCTCTCTTATGGCGATGTCCCCGCTTCGCTCGAGGCCATCGCCGCGGTGCTTGCGGGAAAACGCCGGCCAGCGGGCCGCCTCCCGATACGGCTGCCGTGAAACGGCGCGCCTTCCTCGGCGCCGCCGCGGCGACCGCGCTTGCCGCGTGCGCGCCTTCAGGCGACGAAGCACGAGGAGACGTCGTCTCGGCGATGTCGCTCGAACGCAAGGTTGGCCAGTTGATGAGCGTCGCATTCCACGGCACACGCATCACCAGCGCGCTCGAAGGGATGATCCGCGAGCGCGGGATCGGTGGCGTGATCCTCTACTCGGAGAACTTCACCGATGCGGCGAGCCTGACGAAGCTGATCGCGGACCTCACGCGGATGGCGAGGGACGCGAAGACCCTGCCGCTGTTCTTCGAGATCGACCAAGAGGGCGGCGCCGTCAGCCGCATCGGGAGGGGCGCGACGATCCTACCGGGACAGATGGCCCTGGCGGCGACGCCCGATCCGGCGCAGAGCGTCCGGACCGCGGCGGCGATCACCGCAGCCGAGCTCGCGGCGATCGGCGTGAACTGGAACTTCGCACCCGACGCCGACGTGAACGACGAGCCGACGAACCCGGTCATCGGCAATCGGTCGTTCTCGAGCGACCCGGCGCGCGTCGCGTCGCTGGTCACGACGGCGGTCCAGGCATACGCCGCCGCGAACTTCCTCTGTTGCGTGAAGCACTTCCCAGGTCACGGCTCGACCACGATCGACTCGCACACCGGCCTGCCGAAGATCGACGTCGACCGACCAACGCTCGAACGTATCCAGCTCGCACCCTTCCTCGCCGCGATCGCCGCGCGCGTGCCGGCGATGATGAGCGCGCATATCGTCGTTCCCGCGCTCGACGCGACGCCGGACCTGCCGGTGACGCTCTCGAAACCCGTACTTACCGATCTCGTTCGCGGGCCGCTCGGGTTCGGCGGGGTGATCGTCACGGACGACCTCGAGATGGGCGCGCTCGCGAGCATCGGCGAGGCGAATGCGGGACTCCGAGCGCTCCAGGCGGGCGCGGACTTCTTGCTCTTCCGATTCGACGAAACGGCTCAGATCGATGCGCATCGCCGCATCGTCGATGCGGTCCGCTCGGGGACCATCACGAGCGCGCGGCTAGAAGCATCGGTACGGAAGATCGTCGACCTGAAGCGCGCGTACAGCATCTATCTCGGCCGCCGCGATGCTCCGGCGCCCGACCTCGTCGCCAACGGACGCGCATCGCTCGATCTCGCACGGGACGGCATCACGCTGCTGCGGAATCGCGCGATCCTGCCATTGCGCGGCCGCATCCTCGCCGTTTCACCGCGGAATGCCGACCTCGCGGTCCTGGAAGGGCAGCCGAGCCTCGGAGCGGTGATCGCGCGCCGGCGCCCGGACGCGGTCGTCCAGAACATTCCGCTACGGCCCACGAGCTCCGACATCGACCGGGCTGTCGACGCGGCGCGCTCGGCCGACACCGTCGTCGTCGGCACGACCGACCTCTTGACCTACTCCGAGCAGACGCAGCTCGTACGCGCGCTGATGAAAGAGAAAAGCATCGTGATGGTGTCGCTACGCGGCCCATACGACATCCTCGCCGTGCCCGACGTGCCTGCGTACATCTGCGCCTACGGCGGCCGCGAGCCCAGCCTCATCGCGGCCGCGGAGATCCTGCTCGGCGAGCGCAAGCCCACAGGTTCCCTCCCAGCGGAGATCCCGGGCATGTTCGCGATCGGCGCGGGGATGCACGACTTCGCTTGAGCGAACCGGCCTCCGCCGCGCGAGCAAAGCCGATCGTCGATGCGGCGATCGGAAACCTCTGCACCTGCTGCGTCGTTCGCGTCGAACATGGCGGCAAGTCCGACACATACGCGGCGGGAACGCTATGCCCCGACCCGAGCGCGGGGCCGGACGCTCCCTGCACCACGGACTCGCTCTTCGATCTGGCGTCGCTCACCAAGCTCGCGACGACCGCGCTCCTTCTTTCGTTCGTTCGCGAGCGGCAGCTCACGCTCGACACGCCGCTGCGGGAGCTGATCGCCGACTTTCGCGGCGGCGAGAAAGACCGCGTCACGCTGCGCCACGTGCTCCTCCACACCGGAGGGCTGACCTGGTGGAAGCCTCTCTGGAAGGAGGCGACCTCGCTCGAGGATGCCGTCTGGCTCGCGGCAAAGGAGCCGCTGTCCCAGGAGATCGGCGAGTTCAAGTACAGCGACCTCGGCTACATCATGCTCACGGCCGGTCTCGCCAAGGTCGGTGGTGCGCCGTTTGCGGACCTCGTGCGCGAGCGCGTGCTCACCGTGGTCGAGGCCGAGCACGCTGACTTCGGCCCGCGCCCGCGGGAGCTCACCGCCGCGACGGAGGAGGACCGCGAGTGGCGGCACAAACGCCTGCGCGGCGAGGTCCACGACGAGAACTCTTTCGCGGTCGGCGGTGTGGCCGGACATGCCGGCCTCTTCGGCACCGCGGCCGATGTCGCGGCTCTCGCTCGCGTCTTCCGTGACGGCGCGGTGATCGGGAACGAGCTGGCGCGGCTCGCGCGGACCGAGCAGGCGGTCGGGGAAAACGCGCGGCGCGGCCTCGGCCTCGCGCTCCGGGCGCCGAACGGGCCGATGTGCGGCCGGTACTTCTCCGAGGATGCCTACGGGCACACCGGCTTCACCGGCACGAGCCTCTGGGTCGATCCGGCGCTCGACCTCACGGTGATCGTACTCACGAACCGGGTCTACTTCGGCCGGACGAACGACGACGCCACGTACCGCTTCCGCATCGCGGTGCACGAGGCGCTCTCCGGGCCTTAGGGGCCAAAATCATTCCGTGATCGCGGTCGGGATGATGTCCGGGACGTCGATCGATGGGATAGACATCGCGGCCGTCGCCATCGATGGAATTCCTAGGCCGCGCGTGCGCGTCCTGGGCACCGCACATCGCGATTTCGCGCCGGACCTGCGCGAGCGGGCGCTGCGAGCGGCATCCGGCGAGCAGATGGGAACGCTGGAGCTCGCGTCGCTGCACGCAGCACTTGGCGACGCGTACGCGAACGCGGCCGACGCCTTCCTTCCCACGCTCAAGGTCCGACCCGACCTCATCGCTGTCCACGGTCAGACGGTGGCCCACCTCCCGCGACAGGCGACGCTCCAGCTGGGTGACGCATCGCGGGTGGCCCTCCGGACGGGCGTGATAACGATCGCGGACTTCCGCAGTGCCGACATCGCCGCGGGAGGCGAAGGTGCGCCGCTCGTCCCATTCGCCGACTTCGTCCTCTTCGCCGATCGCGCGCCGATCGCGCTCCTGAATCTTGGCGGGATCGCCAACCTGACGCTCATCCCCACGGACCGGGAAGAGGACGTGCTGGCGTTCGACACCGGCCCGGCCAATATGGTCAGCGACCTGGTCGCCGAGGCTGTGGCCCGGCGCTTCGACGAAGGCGGCATGGCCGCGGGACGCGGCAATGCGAACGAGGATGCCCTTGCGTGGGCCCTCGCCGATCCTTACTTCGCGCGCCGGGCCCCCAAGAGCACGGGCCGCGAGGATTTCGGCAAGCCGTTCGCGGACAAGCTCGTCGAGCACGTCACCGGCGCCGGCGGATCCACGGACGACGCGTTCGCGACAGCGGTCACGCTCACGGCGCGGACGGTGGCCGACGGCCTCACGCGCGAGACGCCGTCGGGCGTGCGCTGGCGGGAGCTCGTCGTCGCGGGAGGCGGCGCAAAGAACGAGACCCTCATCGATCGCCTGCGCACCGCGGTGGCCCCGCTCAAGGTACGCACGATCGACGAGCTTGGCATTCCGGTGGACGCGCGAGAGGCGGTGGCGTTCGCGATCCTGGGCGCGTACCGCCTGCGCGGCCTTCCGAACACGCTGCCCAGCGCGACCGGCGCGTCGCGCGCCGTCTCGGGCGGAGCGATCCACCAGCCCTGATGGCGAGTCCGATCGTCGTGGGGATCGATGCCGGCGGCTCGAAGACGCGCGCCTTCGCGGTGGACCGCACCGGCGCCGTGATCGGCCGTGGCGCGGGCGGCGGGGCCAACCTCCTGTCGTCACCGGACCCTCAGGGTTCGATCGGCGCGGCTCTCGCCGAGTCGCTCGGGAGCGCGGTGCCGCAAGCGATCGTGCTCTCCTGCTCCGGCGGCGATCGGCCGGCGGATCGCGAGAAGGGCCGCGCGATCCTCGTTCGGCTCGTCGGTCCGGAGGTACAGATCGAGGTGACGCACGATGCGATCGCGGCGCTCTATGCCGGGAACCCGGCGGGATGCGGGGTTGTCCTGATCTCCGGCACGGGTTCGATCGCCTTCGGCCGTAACCTCGCGGGCGAGGAGCGTCGGGCCGGCGGCTGGGGCCACCTCATCGGCGATGAAGGCTCCGCGGTGTGGATCGGCCTCGAAGGCCTGCGCGCATCCGCGCACCACACCGATGGACGGGGCGCCGCGACAGCGATCACCGCACACCTTCTGCGGGAGCTCGGAGCGAGTGCGTTCATGGACGTGATCCCCCAGCTCTACGGGCGCCCTCATCCCGCTCCGGCGGTGCTCGCGGCGGTACGCGAGGTCGCGCGTGCCGCGGCCGAAGGTGACGCGATCGCCGTGTCGATCGTGCAGCGCGGCGCACACGCGCTGGCGCGCGCGGCATCGGTCGTCGCCACGGCGCTGCGGCTGGACGACGGACCCATCTACCTCGCGGGCGGGGCCTTCGAGTCGCTGCCGTCACTCGAACGTGCGGTGCGCGGCGAGCTTCTGGCGATGCTGCCTCGCGCGACAGTCGAACCGGTCCGTGAAGAGCCGGCGATGGGCGCGGCGCGGCTCGCGATGCGGCTCGCCTGGGGCGGCTCGTGAACGAGCGGCCAACAAGCAAGCGAGGGCAGCGCGGCGGACCGCAGTCCGCCGGGGGCACGAGCGCCGCTCGTATGAGCGAAGCGATTACCGAGGCGAGGAACCCTCGGGCAAAGCAGCTCTCGGCACTCTCGACGCGTGAGCTGCTCGAGCTCATGAACGACGAGGACGCGACGGTCGCGCGCTCCGTGCGCGAGGCCATTCCCGAGATCGAAAAGGCCGTCGATCTGATCGTGGCGTCGTTGTCGGCGGGCGGACGGCTCCGCTACGTCGGCGCAGGAACGAGCGGACGCCTCGGTGTCCTCGATGCGAGCGAAGCGCCACCAACCTTCGGCGTTGAGCCTCTGCTCGTGCACGGGATCATCGCGGGCGGCGACCGAGCGCTACGTCGCGCGGTCGAGGGCGCGGAAGATGACGCCGACGCCGGCGCGCGCGACACCCGCGGGGTGGTCCGGAAAGGCGACGTGCTCGTGGGCCTCTCCGCCAGCGGGCGCGCGCGCTACGTGCTCGCCGCGCTCGCCGCATCCAAAGACCTTGGCGCGCGCACGATTGGGATGACTTGTGACCCGGCATCGCCACTCGCCCGTGAGGCAGAGGTCCCCATCGTCCTTCGCGTCGGACCCGAGATCCTCGCGGGCTCGAGTCGGCTCAAGGCAGGCACCGCCACGAAGCTCGCGCTGAACATGCTCTCGACCGCTGCGATGGTGAAGCTCGGGCGGACCAAAGGCGATCTCATGATCGACATGCGCCCGGCGAGCAACAAGCTACGGGAGCGCGCGATCCGCATCGTGCGCGAGGAAACCGGCGTCGACGAGGATGAGGCGCGGCGGCGCCTCGAGTCATCCGGGTGGGACGTTCGGGCGGTCATCGAGGCCACCCCGGCTGGGGGGTCCTCGGGGGCAGGGGGAGGCCCTGGGCGCGGAGCGACCGACCCCCGGAGTTCGTGAAGCGGCTGATCGTGAACGCGGACGACTTCGGTCGATCCGCGGGTGTCGACCGCGGCATCATTCGCGCCCACCGCGAGGGGATCGTCACGAGCACCACGTTCATGGCCAACGCGCCAGGCGCCGAAATCGCGGCCGCGCTCGCGCGCGCGACGCCGACGCTCGATGTCGGGGTGCATCTCGTGCTGTCCTACGCGCGCCCACTGACCGATCCCGCCAGGATTCCCTCCCTGGTGCGTGCCGACGGTACCTTCGGACGGCCCTCGCAGCTCCTCACGCGCGACCTCGACCGCGATGAGGCGCTCATCGAGTACCGAGCGCAGTTCGCCCGTGCCCGCGAGCTCATCGGCCACGTTCCGAGTCATATCGATACGCATCACTGGGTCCACGACCACCCGGCGCTGTCTTGGGCGGTGTGCGAGCTCGCGGTCGAGACCGGTGCTGCGGCCCGGACGCATACGCTTCGCCAGCGCGACGAGTACCGTGCCAAGGGCGTGCGCACCACCGATCACTTCGTCCGCGAGTTCCAGCACCCCGGCCACATCGAGGTCGCGGATCTCCTTGCCGTCATCACTCGCCTCGAAGACGGCGTGACCGAGCTCATGTGCCATCCGGGAGAGCCGGATCCGGCGCTCCTCGCCACCTCCGCGTACGCACGCGAGCGCCCGATCGAGCTCGCGACCCTGACCGATCCGCGCGTCCGCGCTGCGCTGGAGCGCGACAGTGTCGCTCTCACGACATTCGCCGCCCTATGAATTCACGAGAGCGCGTGACACTCGCGCTGTCCGGCCACAACGTCGATCGCGTCCCGTTCGCGGTGTGGCGGCACTTCTATCCGGACGAGAACGAAGGCGCGGCGAAGCTCGCCGAAACGACGATCGCCTTCACCAAGCGGCATCAACTCGACCTCATCAAGTTCAATCCGCGGGCGCATTACCACGCGGAGCCGTGGGGCACGCGCTACCGCTACGGTCGCGATGGGCGTCCCGGGCTCGAGCGGTATGCCGTCACGAAGCCCGAGCACTGGGCCCGCATCCGCCGCAAGACGATGCGCGAGCCGGCGTTCCGCGAGCTGCTCTACGGGCTTCGTCTGGTCCGCGAGGTCCTGCCGGAGACGCCGCTCCTCGCGACCATCTTCACGCCCCTCGGCGTCCTCGAGCGGCTCGCCGGGACAGAGCGCGTCCTCGCGGATCTGCGCGCGCGGACCGACGAGGTCGCGAGTGCGCTCGACGCGGTTGCGGGCACGTTCACCGAGCTTGCCGCGGCGTGCTGCGAGATCGCCGACGGCATCTTCCTCGCGACGACGAACTGGGCTCGCCGTGAGACGCTGGACGACGGCGAGTACCGCCGCTTTGGGACGGCGTTCGATCTGCGCGTGCTCGCCGGCGCGCGTGGCGCGGCGCTCAACGTGCTGCACGTCTGCGGTCCCGACGCCCGCGTCGTCGAGCTCGCGCGGTATCCCGTCGCGGCCGTGTCATGGAACCCGCGCCTTCCCGGTAACCCTGATCTTGCGGCGTTCCTCGCGGCCGTCCCCGCGCGCGGTGCGATCGGCGGCTTCTCCGATGAGGCCTTCCTCGCGCGCAGCCCCGTTGTCGCCAAACGCGAGGCCGGCCAGGGCCTCTTGCAGACCGGCGGGAAGCGCTGGCTCGCGGCCGGTGGCTGCACGATCCCGGTGGAGTCCCGTCCCGAGGCGATCGATGCCGCCCGAGAGGCGCTGCGGGGCCCCCTACCCCCGCATGGATAAGGCCCTCTGGGTAGTTCGCGACAAGATCACCAGCAAGAACGCGATCGACGACCTCATGGCGGACGCGACCACCCGCGGGATCCACGACGTTGTCGTTCAGGTCCGCGGTCGAGGAGACGCGTACTACCGGTCATCTCTCGAGCCACGCGCCGAGGAGCTGAAAGACGCAGGGGCAGGGGCCCCTGGGCGCGAAGCGACGTTCGATCCGCTCGAGCATCTGGTGCGTTCGGGAGCCGCGGTCGGCGTCCGGGTGCACGCCTGGGGCAACGTGTTCTTCGTTTGGTCGAGCGCGATGGGAGCGCTTCCCCGCTCGCGCGACCATCTCGTCCACCGCCATCCGGACTGGCTGCTGCGGCCGGGCGGTGTGAAGTACCTCGACCCGGTCGGCGGCGCCGACTGGGAGGGCATCTACACCGATCCTGCCAACCCAGCGGCGCGCGAACACGCCCTCTCGGTCTTCGCGGACATCGTCGCCCACTACCGCGTTGAGGGATTCCACTACGACTACGTGCGCTACCCGCAGGTCACCTACGCCTCGTCGGGAGACGATCACGCGGCGGTGACGGCCTTCGTGCGCGAGGCTTCGGAGCGCCTGCGGGCCGCGCGCCCGGGCCTGGTGATCTCGGCGGCGGTCTTCCCCGATCCCGAGGTCGCGCGGGATCGCGTCCTTCAGCGCTGGCCGGAGTGGGCGCGCGCAGGGTGGATCGATCTTCTCTGCCCGATGGCCTACCGCCGCGACACGGCAGAGGTCGGCCGGCTCCTTTCGAAGGCGCGCGCGGCCGCGCCCGAGACGCGCATGTGGGGCGGCCTCATGGCGTACGCCGGAGAGCGCACGCTGCTTGGGGATCAGGTGCGGGCCGCACAGGACGCTGGATGCGAAGGCGCGATTCTCTTCGCATATGACCCCGCCCAGCGGGATCTCCTTGATGTGTTTTCGTCTTCGTAGCGGTTTTCTGGCGGTTTCGAGTGCCCGGGGGCGGACCCCTCCGCCTGCTTCTAGGATGTGCGCCCATGCGCGAGCAGCCGACACCAACACCGGTAGCAGCACCACCCGAGGAAGGCCTGCGTCCGGACGCGCTCGCCTCCGCGGTCGCGGAGGCCGTGGCGAAGCTGCGACGCGCGGCGGGTCTCTCCGAACGCGCCGCGGCGCGACGTCTTGGCACCTCGCAGACACAGCTTCGGCGGATGGAGGACCCACGTTACTTGCCCTCGCTGCGCTCGCTCGCACGGGTCGCGGCCGCCTACGGCTACCGCCTCACGGTCGAGTTCCTCCCACAGGACGCACCCAAGACCTCGGGGGGCTCTGCCGTGAGGCCCCCGCGCAAGCGGCCGGCTAAAGCGTCCGCGTCACCTTCGCGAGGCCGGCGGGCCGCTCCGGGTCGCGCCCGTGGCGGCGCGCGAGGGCGACGGCGAGCTGCTGCCCCACGACGACGAAGCTGATCGGAACGAGCGTTTCAGAGAGCGGAGCGCTCAGCAAGATCGCGTCGCGAGCACGGTTCGCGACGCGCTCGTCGTTGGTGATCGCGTAAACCCGCGCGCCCTTCTTAGTGAGCGATGACGCCAGGGCGCGCGATTCCCCCTCCGTGGCGCCGCGCGACGCGAGCAGGACCACCGGCGTCCTCATCCGCAGGAGCGTCCGCGGACCGTGCGCGAAGTCCGCGCTCGAATAGGGCTCGGCCCAAACCCGGGCGAGCTCCTTCACCTTGAGCGCGGACTCGAGCGCGGCCGGGTAGAGGTATCCGCGCCCCAGGACGATCACCGTCGGCGCGCGTCCGATCGCGCGGGCCAGGCGCGTCGCCTCGGGCTCCGCGGCGACCGCCTCATCGAGCGCTTCGGGGAGGCCCGCGAGCGAGAGCGCGCTGCGCCCGCGCGCCTCGGCGGTGGTCGCCGCAAGGAGCGCGAGCGCGACGCAGGTCGCGGTGAACGTCTTCGTCGCCGCGACCTCACGCTCTCGACCGGCGCGGAGCGCGAACACGTGCTCGGCCGCGCGGCCGAGCGCGGACCGCGGCTGGTTCGTGATGCCGATCGTCACCGCTCCGGCACGCCGGCCCTCGGCGACGACGGCGGCTACGTCCGGCGACGCGCCGGACTGCGAGATGCCGATCACGGCCCCCCGCGCGTACGAGGGCGGCGCGCGGTAGCGGGTGACGAGCGAGGGCGCCGCGAGGGCGGTCACCACGCCCGCGATGCTCTCGAACAGATACTTCCCGTACGTCGCCGCGTTGTCCGAGGAGCCTCGCGCTACGAGCGTGATGTGCTCGACCCGGGAAAGGGCGTGACCGAGGGCACGCGATTCGGGCCAGCCCTCTTCCAGGAGCCGGCGCACCACGCGCGGCTGCTCGGCGATCTCTACACGAAGCGACATCCCGCGGATGATGCCCGAGCGGTACTAGTGGGACCGGACCATCGGTCCTCTCGACGGCGGCGGCCGAGCGAGCGAGCCTCGACGCAGCGCAGTGAGGATGCTGGGGAGCGTGCCACCGGTCATGCGTCGCTGGCGGCGCACCCTGCGTTCCGGCCTTTTCTGGACCGCCCTCGGCCTGGGTTCGGCGAGCATCTCGTATGCCCTCAACATGGACGTCGCCGCGCGCTCGCTGGGGTTCGACCGCACTCTCGCGTCGGTGTTCCTGGCGCTCGTTCCGATCCCCGCGCTCGCGCTCGGCGTCCACGGTCTCGCGCTGTCGCTCCGCCTCCGCGCCGCCTCGCTCCTCGCCGACCGCACCGCCGACTACCTGAGCGAGCACCTTCCGGAGGGGTACGTCGTGGTGCCGCACTACGGCCCGCGGGATGGTGGCGACGACGAGGTGGCCATGGTGGTCATCGGGCCGCCGGGCGTGGTGGTTGTCGAGCCCCACGACGAACCGGGCGAGGTGCTCTGCCACGAGGGCCACTGGTATCGCAAACAGAGGCACGGATCTGGCCGGCGAATCTCGGGCATGTCACCGTCGCGGCGCGCCCGCTGGAACGCGGCGCGCGTGCGAAGTGACATCGCCAACGGTGGATCTCTCCGCACACCCGTCGAACCTCTCGTGGTGTTCACGAGTGCGAGCCTCGGCGACGTTTCGAGCTCGTCCGTGCAAGCGCTCGCGGGCATGGACGCGATGGTCGATCGCCTCGTCCGCGGCGCGCGCGCCGACGGCATGCCGGCGCGGACGAGCGCACTCGCCGACACGCTCGCCGAGCCCGTTCGCCTCGCCGCCGTCTAGCTGGAGCGCAGCTGGCCGAAGAGGTCAGACTCGAGCGGCGGGCCTCCGGGGTCGGGGAAGTGGCGAATGAAGACTTCTTCCGCGAATAGCCACGGGACGCGCTCACGCGCGCCGATCCACTCGCGATAGTCGGGCTCCTGCGTCTCGTGCGTTCTCATCGCCTCGACCTTGCGATCGGCCACCGCGCTGACGTCGATCGCCG
>Ga0209056_10007595_pt1 | contig 11154 bp, 10 predicted proteins | sample GraSoiAngelo_114_FD_185876 | JGI IMG/M metagenome (GOLD analysis project Ga0209056, IMG submission 185876) | Grasslands soil microbial communities from the Angelo Coastal Reserve, California, USA - 14_0903_13_40cm (SPAdes) (version 2) | ecosystem: Environmental > Terrestrial > Soil > Grasslands... | reverse complement strand
GACCGTCTTCGAGGAGATGGGGAGCGAGAACTCGGTCTCCGCGCCCGGCGCGCCGGTGAGGTCGAGCAAGGTCTCGATCGAGCTCGTCACCTGCATCTGGATCGTCTGCTGATGGCCGGCCAGCTCGATCAGGGCGTCCGCCATCCGCTGCGGTCGCAGGCGGTGGTCGTCTTTGCCCAGGGTTCGCGCCAGCGGCTCCAGCGCGCTGCGCACCACCGCCCCGCCGATGGGGTCGAGGAAGCCGGTCAGAAAGAACGAGCCGTCGTCTCGCCTGTTCATGTGCAGGGTGTTGGTCTCCGCCAGCTCGGCCTGCTCCTTGGCGTACTGCTTGGAGTTGACCGAGTGCCGGTAGTGGAGGCACTTGTAGTGGAACTTGCCCGGCGAGTTCTCGCGGGCGAGCGCAAGCAGCTTGGCTTCGTCGAAAGCCTCGCCGACCGCGTTCGCCGTCCGAGCCATCACCGTCAGGTGAGCGAATCCGATCTCCCCTGCCTGCATGGCCTGGAGGCTCTCCGGCATCTCCGCAGCTCGTTCGCCGACCGCGACTCGATCGGCGGCGGCGTTGGAGGTCATGTGGCAGTGAAAACGCATCCAGTCGATGGCGCTGTTGGAGCCCTGGTGCTCCCAGTGCTTGCTCTTCTCGAAGTCAGCCGCCAGCCGCGAGTACTCGAGCTCGAGCGAGTCGATGAACTGGCGCAGCTCGAGCAGCCGGTAGGCGATTTCAGCGTCCGCCGGGAGCATCGCGAGCATGCAAGAATCGTACGAACGTTCGTGCCAATGTCAAGTTAATTTACGCGCAAAATAATTCAGACTAGCAAACTTCTGGGCCACCCAGGCCCACTCCCGCCCCTCTTCCTAGTCCTTCCCCGTCCGTCTCCAGCGCGCCCCGAATCCATGACAAGATTCCCTCAGTGGAGTTGCCCGACCGCTACAACGTCGGCGCCGACCTGATCGAGCGCAACCTCGCCGCCGGCCGCGCCGCCAAGATCGCCATCCACTCCGTCTCGGCCGACCTCACCTACGGCGACCTGCACAAGCTCACCTGCGGCGCCGCCCGCGCCCTTCTCGACATCGGTGTCCGGCGCGAGGAGCGCGTCCTGATCGCCGGCTACGACAGCCCAGGCTGGGTCGCCGCCTTCCTCGGCGCGATCCGCATCGGCGCCGTACCCGTCCCGGTCAACCCTCTCCTGCAGCGAAGCGAGGACTACGACCACTACCTCGACGACTCGCTGGCCCGGGTCGTGGTGGTAGACAACAACACCGAGGAAAAGCTGAGGCCCGCCGCGGATCGTGCAGCCACCAAACCGAGGGTCCTCCGCGCCGACTTGTTGACGCCCGGCGACGAGGTCGCGGCCGCCCCCACACGCAGGGACGACATGGCCTTCTGGCTCTACAGCTCAGGCTCGACCGGCAAGCCGAAAGCCGTCGTCCACCTCCAGCACGACATCCCCTACACGTGCCTCACCTACGCGGAGCAGGTGCTCGGCATCACCGAGCGCGATACCACGTTCTCCACCACAGGCCTCTTCCATGCCTACGGCTTCGGCAACAACCTCACCTTTCCGTACTGGGTAGGTGCGTCGACCGTCCTCCACGCGGGCCGCCATACCCCCGCCACAGTCCTGGACACGATCGAGAAACGACGCCCGACCCTCTTCTTCAGCGCGCCGACGCTCTACAACGCGATCCTCAACTCCGATGGCGCGAAGAGCCGTGACCTGTCTTCGATCCGGCACTGCGTCGCCGCCGCGGAGGCGCTGCCGGCCGAAGTCTGGCGGCGCTGGAAGGACGTCTTCGGGCTGACCATCCTGGATGGCGTCGGTTCGACCGAGATGCTGCACATCTACTGCTCGAACCGGCTCAACGAGGTCAAGCCTGGCTCGAGCGGCAAGCCTGTGCCGGGATACGAATTGAAGATCCTCGACGACGAGGGCAAGCCGGTCGCGACGGGCGATGCCGGCGACCTGTACGTCAAAGGCGACAGCGCCCTCGCGCTTTACTGGGCCCAGCACGAGAAGACCAAGCGCTCCATCCTCGGCGAGTGGTTCTTCACCGGCGACCGCTACCGCGTCGACAGCGACGGCTTCTACTGGTACGAGGGCCGTTCCGACGACATGATCAAAGTCAGCGGCCTGTGGGTCTCGCCGATCGAGATCGAGTCCGTGCTGCTCGAGCATCCAGCGGTCACGGAGAGCGCCGTGGTCGGCATCAGCGTTGATGGCTTCACGAAGATCAAGGCGTTCGTGATCGCGAAGCAAGATGCGGTCAGGGGCGACACACTGGTCGGCGAGCTGCAGGAACACTGCAAGTCGCGGCTCCAGCGCTTCCAGTACCCCCACATCATCGAGTTCGTGCCCGAGCTGCCCAAAACGGTCACCGGCAAGATCCAGCGCTACAAGCTGCGTGAGAAGGAAGCCGCACCTGCGTAACCACATCGCAGTCCTTCCTTGCGACGGGGCGGGCAAGGAGGTTGTACCGGAAGCGATCAAGGTCCTCAGCGCAGCCGGCGCAGAACTTGAATTCCAGGACTACGACGTCAACGCCGATCAGTACCTGCGCTCCGGACAGCCCATCCCGGCCGCGGTGTGGAGCGACCTCCAAAAGGCTGACGCGATCCTCTTCGGCGCGGTCGGCGACCCTCGCGTCGACGACGCGGCGTACCTGGCCGGCGTGCTTTTGAGGCTGCGTTTCGAGCTCGACCTCTACGTCAACCTCCGCCCGGCGAAGCTCTACGACGACCGCCTCTCACCGCTGCGCCGGGAGGACAGGCGAAAGATCGACCTGCTCATCGTGCGCGAGAACACCGAAGGCCTCTACGTCGGCATGGGCGGGCGGTTCAAGAAAGGCACCGAGCAAGAGGTGGCGGTCCAGGAGGACCTGAACACCTACCTGGGCGTCACCCGGATCCTCGATTACGCGTTCCAAGCGGCGAAAGGCGAGGTCGTCATGGTCGACAAGGCCAACGCCATGACATACGCGGGCGCTCTATGGCAGCAGCAGTGGAAGGCCGTGGCGAAAAAGCATCCCAAGATCAAGACGCGTCATCTATATGTGGACGCCGCCGCCATGCAGCTGGTCCGCGACCCGACGCAGTTCGAGGTCATCGTCACCGGCAACCTCTTCGGCGACATCCTGTCCGACCTGACCGCGGAGCTCATCGGGGGTATGGGCATCGCGCCGTCGGGAAACATCAACCCGGAGTCGAAACGGGGGCTGTTCGAGCCTGTCCACGGCACCGCGCCCGACATCGCAGGTCGTGGCGTCGTCAATCCGATCGGGGCCATTCTGAGCGCATCTATGATGGTTAGACACCTGGGTCACAACGAAATGGCTAACGCGATCGAGGGTGCGGTCGAATCGGCCATCCGCGCCGGCGAATGCACGCGCGACCTCGGTGGCAGCCTGTCGACCCATGAAGTCGGCGACGCGGTGGCGAAGAGGCTCAAGGACTAGATGACCGTGGCCATGACGATGACGGAGAAGATCCTGGCTCGCGGAGCCGGGCGCGAAAGCGTGCGTCCCGGCGACCTCGTGCTGGCGAATGTCGACTTTGCGATGGGGCACGACCTGACGATTCCGCCTGCCGGGAAGATCATGCGCGAGCAGATGGGTGCGGAAAAGATCTGGGACCCGGACCGGGTCGCCGTCACCCAGGACCACTTCCAGCCGGCCAAAGACGCGGCGAGCGCCACCCTCGGCCGCCTCACCCGCGAGTTCTCGCATGACATGGGCATCAAGTGGTACTTCGAGGTGGGGCAGGGGGGCATCTGCCACACGGTCCTGCCGGAGAACGGCCTTGTCCTGCCCGGCGAGCTCGTCGTGGGCGCCGACTCGCACTCCTGCACATACGGGGCCCTCAACAACTTCGCCACCGGCATCGGCTCGACCGACCTCGCCTGTGTCTTCGCGCTGGGCGAGTTGTGGTTCCGCGTCCCCGAGACGCTCAAGTTCGTCTATCACAACCGCCTGCGCGAGTGGGTGGAGGCAAAGGACCTGATCCTGTACGTGATCGGGCAGATCGGGGTTGACGGCGCCAGGTCGAAGGCGATGGAGCACACCGGCGAGGCGCTCCGCCACATCGACATGGAAGCGCGGCTGACGATGACCAACATGGCGATCGAGGCCGGCGCGAAGAACGGCATCATGGAGTTCGACGACGTCACCAAGCAATATCTCGACGGCCGAGCGAAGCGTCCGTACCAGCCGGTCTCCTCGGACCCCGACGCGGAGTACGAGAAGGTCTTCGAGTTCGACGCCGAGAAGGTCGAGCTCGGCGTGGCCAAGCCGATGTCGCCCGACAATTACGCGCCCCTTTCCGAGGTCGCCGGCACGAAGCTCGACCAGGTTTTCATCGGCTCCTGCACCAACTCCCGCATCACCGACCTGCGGCGCGCCGCAGCCGTGCTTGCAAACCGCAAGGTCGCGTCCGGCGTGCGGCTGATCATCACTCCTTCGTCGCACCAGGTGGCGATCCAGGCCGAGAAGGAGGGCCTGATCGGCACCTTCCTGGCCGCGGGCGCCGCGTGGACGACGGCCACGTGCGGCGCCTGCCTCGGCGGCCACATGGGCGTGCTCGGTGAGGGAGAGGTGTGTCTCAGCACCACCAACCGCAACTTCCCCGGGCGCATGGGTCACCCCAAGGCGCAGGTTTACCTCTCCAACCCCGCGGTGGCGGCGGCGAGCGCGGTGACGGGCGTGATTTCGCACCCCAGCGAGGTGCTGGAGAAGATGCCGGCAGAGATCCGTTGACGCTCCCCAAGGTCGTCCGCGGACGGGCGTGGAAATTCGGCGACAACATCGACACCGACCAGATCATCCCGGCCAAGTACGCGATCTACTCGCTGGACGAGAAAGAGCTCGGCAAGCACGCCATGGAAGGAGTGCCGGCCCGGGACACGTGGGCCTCGCAGGTCACGCAGGGGGACATCCTGGTCGGCGGCTCGAACTTCGGATGCGGCTCCTCGCGAGAGATCGCGCCCGTCGCCATCCGAGGCGCCGGCGTCTCGCTCGTCATCGCCGACTCCTTTGCACGCATCTTCTTCCGCAACGCGATCAACATGGGCTATCCGATCTTGCAGTCGCCGCAAGCCGCCGAGGCGATAGAGGAAGGCGACGAGCTCGAGGTCGACCTCGAGCAGGGCGTGATCCGCAACATGAGCAAGGGCGACGAGTATCGCGCCGAGGCTTTTCCAAAGTTCATGAACGACCTGCTGCGGATGGGCGGGCTCGTGCCGTGGGTGCGCAAGCAGCTGGAGGAGCGGCGGCGGCGCGGCGCAGCTGTCCCGCGCTGATGGCAAGCGAACTCCCCCACCCGGCGCTTCGCGCCGACCTCCCCGGCAAGCGGGGAGGTGAAGGCGACCTTCCCACAGGGTGGGGAGGTGAGATCACACCCGTAGAGCTGCAGGAGCCGCTCGCTGAGCTGGCTCGCGACCCGAAGCGTTTCTCGCACGACCTGAGGTTTCCCCCGGCGGAAAAGATCCGCATCTACGACGACACGCTTCGCGACGGCGAGCAGATGCCCGGTGTCGCGATCACGCCGCGGGACAAGTACGAGCTTGCCCGCATGCTCTCCGACATCGGCGTCCACATCATGGACGTCGGCTTTCCGTCGGTGTCGGAGGGGGAGAGGGAGACGCTGCGCCTCGTGCTCGAAGGCCGCAAGCGAGGCGAGCTGCGGGCCGACCTCGAGGTCGTCTGCATGATGCGTTCGACCAAGGGCGACATCGACGCGACCATGCGGGTCATCGACAAGCTCGGCCACAAGCGCGAGGACGTTACGTACTTCATCTTCACGTCGGCGTCCGACCTGCACGTCAAATACAAGCTGGGCAAGACGCTGCTCCATCGCGACGGCATCCCCGAGTCCGAGTGGCTAGAGCTGCCCGTCTCGTACTACCGCGAGGCAAACCTGCGCATGATGTGCGAGGCGATCAGCTACGCGCGCGAGCAGGGCGCGACGTCGATCGAGTTCGGCGGCGAGGACGGGAGCCGCGCCGACGTCGACTACATCGCCGAGATCCATCGCGAAGGCCTCAAGGCGGGCGGCACGCGCCCGTCGACGCCGGACACCGTGGGCTGCTACTCGCCATTCGCCGTGCGCGAGTACATTCCGGCGATCAAAGCGGCGGCGCCTGATGCGCCGCTGGTCGTTCACTTTCACAACGACCTCGGTCTCGGCGCGTGGAACACCGTGATGGCGCTGGGTTCCGGCGCGGAGGTCTTCACCACCAGCGTGAACGGCATCGGAGAGCGGACCGGGAACGCGCCGATGCATCAGGTCCTGCTCCAGCTGCGCTACCTGTTCGGCATCGACCTCCCGGGCTTCAAGTACGACAAGCTGCGCACCCTCGCGCGAAGCCTGGAGCGGATGAGCGGAATCCCCGTGCAGCCGACCGAGCCGGGAATCGGCCTCGACGTCTTCAGCCATGAGTCAGGAATCCATACCGCGGGCTTGCTCATCCACCCCGCGATCTACCAGTTCATCCCGCCTTCCGACCTCGGCGCCGAGATCACGTACGTGTATGGCAAGCATTCCGGCGCCCTGGTCATCGAGCACGCGCTGCGCCACGCGGGCATCGCGCCGGAGCCTGAGCTGGTGGCGAAGGTGCTCGCCGAGGTGAAGCGCATCCGCGAAGAACGCGCCGAGCGCAGCGACTTCTCGGATTTCCACCGCCGCTACTACGATCACCTCAACCGCATGGGACTGACCGCCGAAGAAGTGGTCGACATTGCGAGGGCATTGACCGCAAACTAGCGGGCCATGAATCTGGCCCCTCCGCCCCAGCTGCCGGCGCGCTCAGCCGGGTCTTTCCTCGCATCGGCCGCGCTGCTGCTCATGACCGGCGCGCTTGCATTCTTCGCCGTCAGCGATTTCCATGACCCGGCCCTTCCGACCTTCGTCGACCTGGAGATCTATGCCATCCCGATCGGGGCTTACGCCGCGGTCGTCGTCCTGGTCCGCGATCAACGCCGGCGGGTGGCTCTCGTCGCCGCCGCTGCGGGCGCGCTGGGCGGCGTCGGTTTCCTCGGCGTCAGCGACGCAATGGGATTCCTTCGCGACTTCGCCTTCGTTCGCGCCGACGCTCTTTTCTGGGGCTTGATGTTCTTGCTGCTCGCGGCGGTGGCCATGGCCTGGTGGGAGTCACGGCTGACCGTCAGGCAGGGTGTCGGGCCGGCCGTCGCCGGTGGCGCGCTGGGCGTCGCGCTCACCTATGGCGCGATCCTCGCCCTCGCGGTCATCGCGCTGTCGCGGTGCGGAACCTGAACGCAACAAGGGGATAGGTAAACTCCCTTCAATGGCGACCACGACGCGGTCGGACCAGCGAACGAAGGAGGAGTACCTGCAGCTGCATCGCTGGATGTGCATCGCCAAGGCACTCGACGACCGCATGCACATCCTGGTCAAGCAAGGCCGCGCGCCGTTCGTCGGCTCGAGTCGCGGCCACGAGGGCATCCAGGTCGCTTCCACAGCTGCGTTGACGGCCGAGGATTGGCTCGTCCCTCATTACCGCGGTCTCGCGAACGCGATCGTGCGCGGGTTGACGATGAAGGAGTGGATGCTGGCCGTCTTCGCGAAGGCAAACGACCCGCTGTCCGCCGGCCGCAACATCCCTGGCGGCTGCTACAGCTACCGCAAGCTTCTGATCGCCCCCGTGTCCCAAGTCGTGGCGAGCTGGATCCCGAAGGCGGCTGGGATCGCATACGCGGCCAAGCTCAAGGGCGAGAATGCGGTGACCCTATGCACATTTGGCGACGGCGCGACGAGCCAGGGCGAGTTCCACGAGGGCGTCAACTTCGCCGCCGTGCACAAGCTGCCGATCGTGTTCGTCTGCGAGAACAACAGCTATGCGATCTCGGTACCCATCCGGCTGCAGATGGCCAACCCCAACGTGGCCGACCGGGCGGCGGGCTATGGGATCGCCGGCATTACCGTCGACGGAACTGACGTGCCGGCGTGCTTCGACGTGTGCCTAGAGGCCGTCGCGCGGGCCCGCCGCGGCGAGGGTCCGACGCTGATCGACGCCAAGATCTGGCGCATCAACTCACATACGTCCGAGGACAACCAGCTGAAGTACAGGACCCAAGAGGAGCTCGAAGAGGCGTCCCGGCATGATCCCATCGCCCGTTATACGGAATGGCTGGTCGAGCGAAGGAGGATCACCCCGGACGCGGCGGCCGAGGTCCAGGCGGGGTGCGACAGGCAGGCTTCCGAGGCTGCGGACTGGGCCGAGCAACAACCCGATCCGCTGCCTGAAGACGCCCTCAAAAACGTCTTCGCGTGATCTCGGCCTGTGACCGGCGCAAACTGCGCAACGCAAAGCTAGACTGACGGCGATTTGGAGACAGGACCATCCGCCTCTAACGATTCGACGCCGCCGGAAACGGCCGACGAGGAGCCGGCGACCGCTGTGCCGACCAGCGAGACGACCCCCGTCTGGGCGAACACGGTTCCCGTGGCGCCTGCTGAGGACAGCGACGAGGCGGCTGCGATGACCGACGAGGAAGAGGCCCTGCCTGCGCTGCCCATGCAGAAGGGTGACCCGGACTGGTCCAAGCCGGAGACATCGGCCAACGGCGATGCAGCCGAGACGGGCCCCCAGTGGGCGCAGACGTTGCCGACCTCGCCAGGTGCGGAGGCGCCCGAAGCTGGCGCCGCCGAAGAGGTAGAGGTAGCGGAACCACCTGTCGAGGAACCAACTCTTCAAGGCACGGCCGACTCGACCCCGCCGCTCAAGGCCGAGGTGACCGTCGAACCTCAGGTTGCCCCCGCGTCCGAGTCGGAAACTGAGGCGGGCGCAGGCTCGGAGAACGAGCCCCCCGCAGAAGCGCCTGTGACCGCACCTCCGCGGGCCGTCGCCGCCGATGCCCTGAAGTCGACATGGCCACCCGCGGCCGAATCCGCGCCCGCTCCGCCTGAAGAGACAGACATCTGGCCGCCCGAGCCACCGACTGAAAAGGCGATGCTCGCCTGGCCGCCGCCCTCTGAGCTCGAGGAGCCGGCGACTCCAGCCCAGGCGATCCCGAGCTGGCCGGAATCGATGCATCGCGCATCGACCCAGCCCTCCGCGCCCGTGCCGGCTGCGGCGGCGCCAACCCCGCCGACCATCACCCCCCCGCCGCAGCCGGAGGCAGTCGCGCCGACCGCGGCCGCGCCACCGCCTGGCCCGCCGGCCCAACCTGCTTCTCGCCCTCCAGCACCGGCCCCCGCTCCTGCTCCGACGCCGCCGTCGCAGGCCGTGCAACCCAGCCAGCCGCGGAGCCGGCGACACATGCGCCCAATGCCGGCTCGGCGCCCCCCGTGCAGGTCCCGGCCTGGGCGCCGAGGGTGCCGCTGGCGGCGGAGCCTGGCACGCCGACGTGGTTCTCGCCCAGGGAGGCGATTCCGCACACCACCGCCCAGCCGGTCCCCCAACCCGCGCCGGCTCCAAAACCCACGCCACAAGCGCCGATTGTTGGTGGCCAGCTGCCCGTCGCCCCGGTCCCGGCCACGCTGCCGACGACACCCGCCCAGCCTGCGCCAGCGAGGTCCACATGGGAGGTCGTGGAGCAGAAGTCCAAGTCCGGGCCGCATCCGAAAGTGGATCCAGGCCCGACCGCCGAGGACCGGTCCTACGCCGAGTGGTTCGCGTGGGCCAAACGGGGTGGTGCTCCGGCAAGCGCTTGCCACGCTGCCGCGCAGGGGGCCTTCAAGGCCCTCTCTTCGGGCAAGGACGTGTCCACCGCTGTGCAGTGGGCGACGGCCGCCATGAGCCGCCCGCCTGAGAACGTCTCCTTTACGCGCCAGACCTACTGCGCCTGGTTCTCACTGGCCAACATCGACCTCAACCTCGACCAGCATCGGGCCCATGCGTTCGCGACGGCGGCGGTGCACGTGCTCGACGCCGGGCAGGACGCGGCGGCGGCTCACGCCGCCGGATTGGTCGCGGCAGGGATCCGGTAACCGACAAGGCCGGGTCCGGTCATCAGGTGGGGAGGTGACCACTGTGATCGGCGTAGTCGCGGACACGCACTGCCCGGAGTTCATCGATCGTCTTCCCGAACGCGTCTTTGTGATCCTTAAAGACGTGCGGCTCATCCTCCACGCCGGCGACGTCACGGCGGCCGCAACGCTGGAGGCGCTGGCGCGGATCGCCCCGGTCGAGGCGGTGCGGGGAGACCACGACCGCGGGCTGGAATCGCTGCCGCCAACCCGCGAACTCTTCGTCGAGGGCAAGCGGATCATGCTCGTTCACGGCCACAGGTCGCCTTGGCTCGAAGAGCCGCTGACGCTGCTGTGGACGCTGAGCCTCGGTTACTTTCACCCGCACGGCGGGCTGCCACGAAGCCTGCGGCGCCGGTTTCCGGATGCGGACGTGATCGTCTACGGCCACACGCATCGGCCTCACATGCGGCGAGTCGATGGCGCCCTGCTGTTCAACCCGGGCGGGGTCCATCAATGGAATCCAGCCACCGCGAAACGGCGGCTGGCGGAAAAACCGGGATGGTTCGAGTGGTGCTGGCTGCAGGTCGCCCGACACCTGCGCCGAACCGAGGCGCCGTCGATCGGCATCCTCGAGCTCGACCCGGACGGGATTCAGCCGAGGATCATCGAGCTTTAGAGTCTCTGGGTGCCCGCGGCCCTGGGGTACGAGCGGCGCCCGGGATTCGTCGAGCACCACAAGCGGGTAACAAATAAGGGTGCCTAAAACCAAGGACTTCTACGAGGTGCTCGGCGTGCCGCGGACGGCCACGCAGAAGGAGATCTCGTCCGCCTTCCGCAAGCTCGCCCGCAAGTACCATCCCGACCTGAACGCGGGCGACAGGCAGGCCGAGGCGCGCTTCAAGGAGCTCTCCGAAGCCCACGAGGTGCTCTCGGACACCAAGAAGAGAAGGCTTTACGACGAGTTCGGGCAGAACTGGGCGGCGGCTCAGGCGGCCGGGGCCGAACCTGGCGCCTCGCGTGGGCCCGGCGGCCGCCCGGATGCGGGGCAGAGGGTCGAGTACCGGACAGTCACGCCCGAGGAGATGGAGGATCTCTTTGGCGAGGGCGGCGGATTCGGCGACATCTTCGGCTCGATTTTCGGCAACGCCCGCGGGCGCCCGCGCCAGCAGCCGCCCCAACGGCCGATTGATGTGGAGGCTCCCATCACCGTCAGCCTCGCCGAGGTCTATGGCGGC
>Ga0209056_10007594_pt1 | contig 11154 bp, 5 predicted proteins | sample GraSoiAngelo_114_FD_185876 | JGI IMG/M metagenome (GOLD analysis project Ga0209056, IMG submission 185876) | Grasslands soil microbial communities from the Angelo Coastal Reserve, California, USA - 14_0903_13_40cm (SPAdes) (version 2) | ecosystem: Environmental > Terrestrial > Soil > Grasslands ... | reverse complement strand
GCAAGTGTCAGCACCGCGACGCTGGTGAATCCCGAGCTTTTCCGCAACTGCCGCAGTGCGTAACGAAGATCTTGCAGAAGTCCGTGCATTATCTATCGCCTCACTCGTACCTCAACGCCACCATGGGATCGACTTTCGACGCGCGGCGTGCGGGAATGTAGCAAGCGAGCAGGGCTGAAGCTAAAAGCAAGCTCGCGACAAACGTGAGCGTCGGTCCGTCCCACGGCGCGACACCAAATAGAAGCCTGCGGATCAGCTGCCCGGCCCCGAGCGAAGCAAGAATCCCCGCGAGCACTCCAACGGCCGCAAGCTTTCCGGCCTCGTGCAACACGAGCCGGTAGATGGCCTTGCGTTCGGAGCCAAGCGCCATGCGAACTCCGATTTCCCGGGTGCGCTGCCCGACTGAATAAGAAACCACTCCGTACAATCCGACTATGCCTAAAAGGAAGGACAGGCCCGCGAATCCGCCCACCAGCCAAGCCGACGCCCTATGAAGGTAGGCCGTTGGGGACTCCGTAACGATCGCCCGCATGGTGGTCTCATTCGAGGTTGCAATGCCAGGGTCGAGACCGTGGATTGCTGCGGCTGCGGTGCGCGCCAGGTCTGCTCCGTCGTTGGAAGCGCCAATAACTACGCCAAAATTCGGCGTCGGGTGCTGATTGAAAGGCACATAAATTGCCGGTCTCTTGGCGGTGTCAAGCTGGCTTTCTTGAATATCGCTGACCACGCCGACAACCTGCATAGGTTTTTCCGGCTCGTCGTAATAGGAGATCTGTTTGCCGATTGGATCTTCACCCGGGAAGTATTGTTTCGCCAGGCGCTGATTGATAATCACAACACCGGGTTTTGAGGCGTCTTCTGCGTCGGTAAAATAGCGACCGCGCAGCAAATGGGCTTGGACCGTCGAAAAGTAGTCGGAACTCACCTGGCGATTGAACGCCTCATTTTGTTCATGGTGATTTGGCCGGTCAACAATCTCGAACCAAGTCGATCCCCATCCAGAGCTCACAGGCAAAGCATTCGCAACCCCGGCCGATTTCACGCCAGGCAGGGATGCGAGCCGACGCGCGATCTCGCGCTGAACACTAATGATCTGCTCGTCTTTTGAATATCTGGATCGTGGAAGTGTTACCTGCAGAGCAGCTAGGTGATCTGGTTGAATGCCGAGATCAACATTGAGGAGGCGATAGAGACTCTTATCAAGCAGACCCGCGGCCACCAGAAGAACCGTAGCCAGGGCAACTTCGACTACAACGAGCTTGCCTCCTAGTTGCCGCCAATTGATACCGGTCGATCCTCGGCCCGACTCCGCCAAACAGTCGTGCAAGTCTGCGGGAGTTATCAGAAGAATGGGTGCACAAGCGTAGGCTATGGCACCAACCGCGGCGAGCGCGCTCGCAAACGCCAATTCATGCCAATGAAGGCCCGATCCTTGGAGGAATGGCATGCTGCCCATCATGTCGGCTGGGATGAGTGTCTTCAGAGCGTGCATTGTCCAATCAGCCAGAATGAGTCCGATCGAGCTTGAGACAATGACGAGGACGAGACCCTCGATAGCGAACAGTGCAATCAGGCGAGCAGGCGATGCGCCTAGCGCCTCGCGGACGGCGATTTCACGCTTGCGAGATGCGGAACGAGCCAGCAACAGGCTCGAGCTGTTGATCGCGGCGATTAAAAACAGCAGCAACGCACCACCGAGCAAGGCTAGGAGTATCGGGCGAATGTCTCCTGTGATAACGTCCCTGAGCGGGACTGCGACTATGGTCTCGTCTCGGTCAGGATCCGGATACTCAACTTGTAGCTGTTGCGCTATGGATTTCATCGCCGTCCCTGCGCCTTCGAGCGAGATGCCATCCTTAATACGACCAATGACGCCGAGATTGTGGCACCCACGGTCGCTTTCACATGGATCGCTCGCGTTCAGAGTGATCCAAAAGTCTGCCGCCCCGACGGGAGCAAAATGAAATTCCCGCGTCAGTACACCAACCACTGTTCGCGGAGTTCCATTCACGGTCAGAGTCTCGCCCAAAACTTCTTTGCGGCCACCGAACCGGTTCTGCCAGGCGTTGTAGCTGAGGATCAGCGGTCGTGGGCCGCCAGAGACATCCTCACCAGGAAAGAAGTTGCGACCAAGCATCGGTGTCACGCCTAGGGTTCGGAAAAATCCAGCGCTAACGCGAGCGCCGGTGCCCTGCTGTGCTCCTTCTGCGCCAGTGACAGTGAATCCGCCGTTCAGTGCATAGGCGTCGATCGATGCAAGAACCTTGTTGCGCGACTTCCAGTCGAGAAAATCGAGATACGAAACATCAAAGTAGGTGGTCGCTGAACTTGGGCTGCTGGAGAAGGTCTCAGTAATTGCGACCAGTCTCGACGGATCGGCATATGGCAATGGCCTGATCAGTGCGGCGTCAACCAATCCGAACATCGTTACACTGGCAGCGATCCCCAGCGCGAGCACGATCAGCACAGTGCAAGCAAACCCGCGGCTCTTCAGCAACTGCCGCAGCGCGTAGCGTAGGTCTTGGATCAGTCCATTCATTTTTCTTTCCTCACTCGTACCTCAACGCCATCATGGGATCGACCTTCGTTGCTCGCAGCGCGGGAATCATGCCTGCGATAAGCACCACGAGCGACAAAACGGCTGCTACGGCAAAGAAGATCTCGGGATCATAAGCGTTGACTTCAAAGAGCATGCTGCGCATGAACCGAACAAGAATGAGCGCGGCCGCAATTCCTGCAGATCCGCCGAATGCCGCCCATCGAACGCCCTGGCCGAGAAAGAATCTGAGAATTTGCCGCCGACTGGCCCCCAGCGCCAAGCGCACTCCGATGTCGTGCCTACTTTGCGCAACGGTATACGCGAGGACTCCGTAAACTCCGATTGCTGAAAGAAACAGCGCAATACCGGCAAAAATGGAAAGGGCAATCGTGGGAAAGCGTGTCTGGGAAACAGATGAAGAAACAACCTGTTCCAATGTTGCGATCTTGAATACAGGCAGCTCAGGGTCGAGGTCCCTCAGTTGACTACGCACCGCGCCGACGATCTGCTGCGGTTCGACCGCAGTTCGTACCACGAGAGTCATGGACCGGAGATCGGCCCAGATTCCAAATGGCTGGTCGGTATGCAGGAAGTACATCTCAGGTTTCGTAGCAACATTCGAGCCATGATTCTTGATATCGGCAACCACTCCGACCACGGACAGCCACGGAGCATCCGCACGAAGCCTGATTCGCTTTCCAATAGGGTCTACGCCAGGCCAGACTTTTCGAGCTAGCGTTTGATTCACGATCACAGATGCAGGAGGCAGGTTGGCGTCGTTATCAGTGAACGAGCGACCGTGGAGGAACGAGATTCCCATCACACGGAAGTAGTCGGGACTGATGAGTTGCGTGTCTGCAACGTTGATATCAGCGTTCGCAGGCCGGCCCTCAACGTTGAATGAGGCATTCGCCGTGACATCACTCATCGGAAGCTGATTTGCAATTGCGACCGCATGCACTCCTGGCAAGTTGCGCACGCGCTCCTGTAATTGCCGAAATAAGGTTTCGGCTTGCCTCAACGAGTAGCGGGTCTCGGGCAGAGAGAGACGCATGGTGACTACATTTTGCGGGTTGAAGCCGAGACTGACATTGAGCAGCTTTACCAGGCTCCCTGTCATGAGTCCCGCTCCGGCGAGCAGCACAAGAGAGAAGGCAATCTCAGTCATTACCAGGAGACTGCGAGCACGCGTCTGATGACGGCTTCCCATCATTTCTCGCCCGCTGCTTTTCAGAGCATCGCTGACATTAGCTCGTGACGCCTTCAATGCGGGAAACAGACCGAAGAAAAGTCCGGTGGCGAGACTGGCTGTCGCGGTAAAGGCAAGGACCCGGAGATCCAGCCTAACCCCGCCCAGTTGGGCAACGTCGAGATAATCCCCGCCAGAGATGAATTTCAAAGCGGCAAACGCAAGCCCCAACCCGATAGTGCCTCCCATTACGAAGAGGAGGAGATTCTCGATCAGCACCTGGTTGAGAATTCTCATGCGCGTTGCTCCGAGAGCCGCCCTGGTTGCCAGCTCCCGCCAACGGTCCTCCCCGCGAGCCAACAGAAGACTCGCAACATTTGTGCAAGCGATGAGAAGCATGAAACCCACACCGGCCATTAAGACCAGCACGATTCGACGTGAATTACCGACCATTTGGTCGCGCAAGGGAACAAGGCTCACGCCGATCCCGACTGCACCGCTGTAATAGCTTGGAAATCTACCTTGGAGCCGCGCGAGGAGCGTCGCCATTTCTGATGCGGCCTGTTGCCGGGTCACTTGCGGCTTTAAGTCGCCCACCAAATTGAGGTAGTGGTTTCCAAGATTTGTGCTCGCCGGCACGATCGGAAGCGGCTGCCAAACGTCCACCTCGTTGCTCGGAAAACTAAAGTTGCGCGGCATAATACCGACAACGCTGTAGCTTTGACCATTCAGCAGAACTGTCTTTCCAATGATTTCGCGGTTCGATCCGAAACGGTTCTGCCAAAGCCCGAAACTAAGAACAGCGACTTGACCCCGACCGGTCTGGAATTCGTCCGGGGTAAAAACGCGCCCGAGCAACGGTTCCGTCCCCATGACCTGAAAGAAATCGGAGGTCCCCCAAGCTGCAGCCACGCGCAAGGGGTCGCCGCCGCCCGTTAGGGTCACAGCACCCGTGGAGAATCCTGCAAAATGTGCGAAGGCATCGCTTTGGCGATATTCCAGGAACTCCGGTTCGGATGCTGGGATTTCCATCATTCCACGCGGAGCAAAAGTGTTCCAGACTCGCACAATCCGCTGAGAATTTGGATAAGGAAGTGGACGAAAGAGCAGAGAGTCCACAACGCTATAGATAGTGGTCGTCGCGCCGATTCCGAGGGCGAGACTGATGACAGCGACGGCAGTGAAACCGAGAGGCTTGCGCAACTGCCGCAAGGCGTAACGCAGGTCTTGGAGTAAGCCGTTCATAAGAGTTTTCCTCACTCGTACCGCAGCGCCACCATGGGATCGACGCTCATGGCCTTCCGCGCGGGGATATAGCATGCAGACAAGGCGACGGCGATCAGGAATAGAGTTACGACCGCAAATGTGAGTGGATCGGTCGCGCTCACTCCCACCAGCAGATTTGCGATTCCGCGGCTGACGCCGGCTGTGAGCAACAAGCCTAACGCCGCCCCTGCGAGAATGACCCAAATGCCCTGCTGAAGTACCAATTTCAAAACTTGAGGACGGCTTGCCCCCAACGCCACGCGAATCCCGATCTCACGTGTGCGCTGGCTCGCGGCAAAAGCCACAATGCCATAAACTCCGACCGCAGCCATAATCAGTCCCAGACCGCCGATGCAGGAAGCGAGCAGGGCACCCAGGCGAAAAATCAGGAAACCGTTGGTGCCTGAAAGCGTGTCGTTCATGGTTTCAAGCGAATAAGTTGGCAGGCCCGGGTCGAGGCTCTTAATGACCTTCTGCACGGGAGAGGTCAATGCCTTCGGGGCGATCGATGTGCGAATCTGCAGCGTTCGCATCGAGAAGAAGCTCTGCCGCAGCGGAAGATAGAAGAACGGGCGCTCATTCTCGCCAACCAGCGCGTATTTCCCATCTTGTGCGACTCCGACGACCTGCCACGTCGATCCCCTGGTTTCAAAGCGCTTGCCGATCACATCTTCGTTCGGCCAAAACTGCTTCGCCATGGTTTGGTTGATGATGGCCACATGGGGCGAAGTCTCATTGTCAAAATCGGTGAACGCGCGGCCGCGTAACAGCGGAGTCTTCATCGTCGCGAAATAATCCGGATCGATGAAGTTGTCCAATATTTGCGGCGGTTGTTGTCCAGAGGGGGTGGGGTGATCTTCGACCTTGACTGAGTCTGACCATGAGTAATTCCCCAGTGGTACGCTGTACGCCAAGCTCACAGATCGAACTCCAGGCAACGCACGTACACGGTCCTCGAGCTCCTTGTAAAAGGTAGTGGTGTGCGCCGCGTCGTATCCGACTTCATGCGGATCGAGAATGACGTTGAGCAAGTGGTCCGGTGCGAAGCCGAGATACATGTGTTCGACAGCATGCAAGCTGCGGGCAAACAGTCCGGCAATGATGAGCAACGCCAGCGATCCCGCCATTTGCGTCCCAACCAGAATGCTGCGGACGCGGTTGCGCGCCGCGTTGCCCGAACCGCTTCGTCCGCCGTCGCGTAGAACTTGGTTAATATTCGCGCGTGCGACCCGCAGCGCAGGCCACAGTCCAACGAGCATGCCGGTGCACAAAGCCGCGCCAAGCGTATAAGCGAGCACGCGCCAATCCAAGCCGAACTCGAGGCTCAGGGGGACGAACGAAGGGATCGGCAGAGCGCTGATCCACCGGACGGCCGCCGTGCCCAGCCCAACCCCGGCCACCGCTCCACAGACGGCGAGCAGCATGCTCTCCGTCAGAACTTGCGTGAGCAGGCGGGTGCGGCTCGCGCCCATAGCCGTGCGGATGGCCATTTCGCCCTCACGAGCAGTGATCCGGACCAGCAGGATATTGGCGACATTCACGCAGGCAAGCAGCAGCACGACCATGGCGAGGGAGAGGAAGAGTCCGGAAACGACCACGATGAGATTGTTCGGCAACGGCACAGGGTGGGAGAGCCGCTCGGAAATAACCTGCACGCTGATGCCTTTTTCAGCCGCGGGATACTCGTTGGCGAGCCGCGAGACGATGAGGCTGATCGAACTTTGCGCCTGAGCAATCGCTACGCCGGGTTTCAAACGACCCATCACGATCCACTGTCGATCATCGCGGGCGGTCCACATGCTTGGATCGTTGATTCCGCTCATGCTGACCGGAAGATAGACGTCCATGTTTAAGGCGAACGATGTGCCTCGGAATTCTTTAGGCGCTACTCCGATGATGGTTGCCGGCTTGCCATCTACAAGCACTTGTTTCCCGATCACGTTGGAACTGCCACCAAATCTTTGTTGCCAGTAGGAATAACCGAGAACAATGTCCGGGGCTGCGCCGACGTGCTCGCCCTCGCCGGGGAGAAATAAACGCCCGAGAGCAGGCTTCAATTGCAGAGCCGAGAAATAATTTCCAGTGACGTAACTGCCGACGAAGTGATCGGCTCTCTTATCCGCGCTCATTCCATCGAGCGTATTTTCATAGGCAAAGAGGTCCGAGAAGGTATCGGCCTGCTTACGGAAGTCAAGCAACTCGCTATAAGAAAGGAAGTAGACGCCGAGGGGAGCATCTTTCTGCTGCGCCGCAAGAATGGCGAGTTGCTCCGGATGCGGCACCGGCAGCGGTCGGAGTATGAGGCCGTCCACCACGCTGAAGATAGTCACATTGGCCGCGATGCCGAGAGCCAGAATCAGCACAGCCGTGAACACAAACGCCGGCCTGCTGCGCAACTGACGCAGTGCGTAGCGAAGGTCTTGTAGCAGTCCAGTCATATTGTCCTCACTCGTACCTCAGCGCCACCATGGGATCGACCCTCGCCGCGCGGCGCGCGGGAATGTAGCTCGCAAACAGTGCAACTGCAATCATCGTGGGCAAGATCACGGCAAAAATGGACGCTTGCGAGGTTTGTACAGTTGGCACGAGGTGCCGGAGAACGCGCCCAGTCCCCAACGAAGTCGCGAGGCCGATTGCCGTTCCCGCCAGGATGATCACCAGACTTTCGCGGAGCACGAGGCGGACAATATCGGATGAATTGGCTCCCATCGCAAGGCGGATTCCAATTTCAGGAACGCGTTGGCTCATCAAATAAGCAAGGACGCTGTAGATTCCCACGCAGGCGAGAAGCAGCGCGAGCGCAGAGAAAATGGAGAACAATAAAAATAGGAATCGCTGCTGGGCGAGAGAGCCGCTTGCCAGCTGCTCCATCGTATTTATCTCGTAGAGACTTTGATCGCCTACTGCACCACGGGCTTGCTGTTGCAGTGCTTGAATTGTGTTCAGAGGCGGAACATCGGTGCGGATGACAAGCGAGATGATCGACGAAAACAGTCGTACGAGCCTATCCGGAACTTCGGCGAGGGGGTAGTAAACTTGGTCCTGAATCCTCGAAAGATCATCCCCCGCAAGTCCCCAGTGCCGCACGTGGCCGACGACGCCCACGACCTCGACAGGATTATTGCCCATGGCCGGAATCCAAAGGAGTTTTCCGACCGGATCTTCTGCGCCAAACGCGTGATGCGCCAACTTTTCATCGATGACGACGACCTGAGTGTTACCGAGCTTATCGTTGTCACCGAAGAAGCGGCCGCGCACCAGCGGGAGGCGCATGACGTTCAGATAATCCGGGGTGACGGCGGAGGCGAGCGCCCACGGTGCCTGGCTGAGCGGGGGAATCGTTGCTGTGGTCGAGTACCACAATGTATTCTCGCCTTCGCGCATGGGCACAATGTCCGTGAGTGCGGCGGACTTGACCGGGGGAAGGCGCCTTACATCTTCGAGTAAGTTTTTCCAATCTGCTCGCGACTTTGCAGGGTCAGAGAGGACACCCGGAGATACGCCGACACGCGCCGTGAGGACGTTGCGGATGTCAATCCCGGGATTCAAAGATGAGAGACGTAAAAGCGTTCGGCCCAGAACTCCGGCTGCGCTCAACAACACAAGCGCCAGCGCGATCTGGCACATGACAAAAGCACTCAAAGGCCTGCGCGCGCTGCCTGCAATTGTGCGTGATCGAGAACGAAGAGTCTCCTCGATGGCGCTGTTGTTGGCTCGCAACGCCGGTATTAGTCCAAAGATCAGTCCAGTCAAAATCGAGGCTGAGAGTGCAAAAAGGAGGACGCGCCAATCTACATGGATGTCCTCGACACGGGGCATTCCATCAGGCCAGAAGCGAATGAAAGGATGTGTACCGACCAGTGCTAACAACAATCCGAGCAAGCCACCGCAGATTCCCAGCGCTCCGCTTTCGGTCAAGCACTGACGCAGCAACCGTACTCGGGGCGCGCCAAGCGCGAGCCGCAGTGCGAATTCGTGCTGACGCGAGACGACACGCGTTAAGAATAGGCTTGCAACGTTGACACAGCCAATGAGCAGCACGACGATGACCGCCCCGAGGAGCAGCAATAGCGTAGGCTTGACGCCTTGCACGAGCTCCGCCTGAAGCGGGTGCAAGACCTGCGTAATACCCCCATTGTCGGCCGGATACGCTTTTGCGAGCCGCTGGCTCAGCACTGCGAGTTCGCTTTGCGCCTGGGCCAGAGTCACTCCGCGATGCAGTCGCCCTACAACGTGAAGGAAGCGGGCGGCTCGCCACCGCATCCTGGGTTCGTTGGTCTGTCCAAGCGGCGTAAACACATCGGCGACGCCATCCAATTGGAATCCCGGGGGCGCAATTCCGACAATCGTGTACGCTTTGCCGTCGTAGTTCAGCGACATGCCAACAGCATGCGGATCAGAACCATAACGCTGTTGCCACAGACGCGTGCTGATAATGACGACCGGAGCCGCGCCGAACTGATCCTCCTCCGCCTCGAACGAGCGGCCTCTTACTAATTGAATTCGCAATACTGAAAAGAGTTCCGACGAGACTCGGCGTCCTGTGACATATTCGGGCTCTCCCGGCGCGCTTACGGTCCCACCACTATAGCCCCATGCAGTAATGCCTTCGAAGGAGCGGCAATCACGCAGGCAGTCAAGGAAGTCTGGATACGAAAAGCCCCATACATCCCCAAACTTATCGGCTTGAACGTGCACTGCCACTAGCCGGTCAGAGTCTGGGTACGCCAGCGGTTTCAGCACGACCCCGCTGACCACGGTGAACATAATCGTGGCGGCGCCGCTGCCGAGGGCCAATATCAAAATCGCGAGCAGCGCAAACCCAGGTTTTTGTCGCAGGCCACGAATTGCGATGCGAAGATCTTGCAGTAAGCCGTTCATGCGTGTACGTCCTGCATCAGTTTGTGCAGTTCTTCTTCGGCTACCACCTTCCCATCGAACAAGTGGATTTCACGCTGGGCGTGTTTTACGAAACGCGGATCGTGCGTGACCATGCAGATGGTCGCGCCTTCGCGATGCAGATCTTGCAACAGTTCCATGACCGCTTCGCCATTACGGGAATCCAGATTCCCGGTCGGTTCGTCGGCGAGCAGGATCGAGGGATGCCCGCCTAGCGCTCTCGCCACTGCGACGCGCTGCTGCTGACCTCCGGAGAGTTGAGAAGGATAATGGCGCACGCGATGCGCCATGCCCACGCGCTCTAGTGATTCCATGACTCGCTTCTTGCGCTCAGGTGAAGGCATCTTCTGGCGATAAGTGAGAGGCAATTCCACGTTCTCGTAAACGGTGAGGTCGCCAATCAGATTGAAACTCTGGAATATGAAGCCAATCTCGCGATTGCGGATACGCGAACGCGCTCCGAAATCCAAGTTCTCGACCGGCTCGCCATTCAATTGAAACTTGCCGCCGGTTGGCGTATCCAACAGCCCTATGATCGAGAGCAACGTGGATTTCCCGCATCCCGACGGCCCGGAGATCGCCACGTATTCGCCCTTCCCTATTCCTAAATGCACTCCGGAAAGAGCATGGGTCTCGACTTCGTCGGTGTAGAAAACTTTGGTTAACTCTTCTATCTGGATCAGCGGTTGTCCTGCATCGGTCATGAGTTTCCCTCAAAGCTGCTAATCAAGTCGGATGCGGTCCGTATTGTCGTAACGCGACATGTCCGAAAGAATGACGGTGTCGCCTTCGTGCAAACCTTCAAGCACCTGGATTGAATTCACCGATGCGCGGCCAACCTTCACAGGAACGCGTACCCCGCCCTTGGCATCCGGATCGAGCTTGAACAAGCTGATGGTGCTGCTTTCTTGTCCGAATGCCGGACGCCCCACGTAAAGAACGTTGTCAAGCCGTTCCAGGTCGATCGTCCCGTCAACGCTCAAATCGGGGCGCGCGCCTTTGGGAAGCTCTCCCGTCAGGGTTACGTCAACCGTGACAGTTCCGTTCTGAACTGCCGGATCGACGCGCATCACGCTCCCAGATGCCGTTCCGTTGTGTGTATCAACCAGCGCCGGCTGGCCGATCTGTACATCGCGCGCCTGGGTCTCTGCGACTTTTAACTCCGCGATGAGGTGGTCTGGCTGGACCACCTTCGCCAGCATCGTCCCCGGCGTGACGTGCTGCCCGACTTGCAATGGGAGATCAACAAGAACACCTTCGA
>Ga0209056_10007593_pt1 | contig 11156 bp, 10 predicted proteins | sample GraSoiAngelo_114_FD_185876 | JGI IMG/M metagenome (GOLD analysis project Ga0209056, IMG submission 185876) | Grasslands soil microbial communities from the Angelo Coastal Reserve, California, USA - 14_0903_13_40cm (SPAdes) (version 2) | ecosystem: Environmental > Terrestrial > Soil > Grasslands... | reverse complement strand
ACCACCGCTGTGCCGACCGTCACCTCCACTTCCCTGCCGGTCGCCGCACCGGTGATCAACCCAGTCGTGAACACGGTGACCAAGACGCTCACCAACGTGACGAGCCCGGCGGCGCCGACCGTCCCGAGCACGGGCGGCCTCCTCTCGGGTCTGGGACGGTAAGAAGTAGTCCTGGGCCCCGGCGCGCCGCGCGTCCCCTCCCAACGCGCGGCGCGCCGTATTCTACGCGCGCGCGGGAGGAATGTAGCCCAGCAGCAGCACGCTCAGATGGACCAGCAAGAGCTTGTTCCAGGCCTGGCTCGCCGCGAGCGCCGCCCCCGCATCGCCCAGGACCTCACCGAAGAGTCGCGCCAGCGCCGTCTGGGCGAGGCTCATCGCGCCGACCATGAAGTGCGGCGGCACCGCCCCGCCGCGCCCGTCGGCGCGATGGCTGTGGGAGAGCCCGACCGCCAGCAAGTAGTAGGAGAACTCCTGAGTCGTCGCGACCTCCGCGGTCTCGCGCAGCCAGCGCGCGAGGCTGTGTCGCCGCCGTTCGAGCTTCGCCGCATCCGGCTGTCCGTCGTCGCCCAGAAAGAACCGCGCCGTCGCCTCGAACTTGAGGAAGTGGTCGTAGAGCGCGCGGGTGAACGCGTCGCCGTGGGCGAGGACGGCCGGCGCCGTGCGGCGAATCACCGCGACGTCGTCGTCGCTCAGCGTGACGAACTCCATCAGCTCCCGGATGAAGCGCGGCATGTCCGTGCCGGGCAGGTATGTGCTCACGCCGCGACTCTACACCATCGTGTCGGACACGGTTGGCCGCGCCTTGCCACGGCCCATCCGATCGGATAACGTTCGAGCGCTGAGAGGCGACGTCCGTTCCAGGATGGATCACCGAGGAGGCCGTATGATCACCGCGACCGTGCGCTACAAGCTGCCGCCCCACATCCACTACGCCGCGTGCCGGGAGCGCTTCCGGCAGGTCCCCGGCCTGATCAGCAAGCACTTCATCTGGAGCGAGAGCGGCTGGGCCGGCGGCGTCTACCAGTGGGAGTCCAGCGAGGACGCGAAGGCGTTCTACAGCGGCCCCTGGCTCGCCGGGATCGTCGAGCGCTACGGCATGCCGCCGAGCATCGAGTTCTACGAAGTGTTCGCGCTGACGGACAACGCCCGGGGCACCGTCGAGCTGTTCAAGGAGCCCGTGCTCCGCTGAGCCGACCGTGGACGTCCGGCTCCTCACCGAGCACGACGCCGACGGCTTCGTGCAGCCTCGCCAGGAGGCCCCGACCCGAGAGCCCCGCGCCTGGCTGCGGAGGTCGACGTAACGCGCATCGTCGCGGAGATGACGCATGCTCTACATGGTCATCGAATACTTCAACGCCGGCGCGGCGCCCGAGATCTACCGGCGTGCCCGCGAGCGCGGCCGCCAGACTCCGCCCGGGCTCGAATACGTGAGCAGCTGGGTCGACTTCGACTACTTCCGGTGCTTTCAGCTCATGCGCACGGACGACCGGGCCCTGTTCGACGTCTGGATGAAGGCGTGGAGCGACGTCTGCCACTTCGAGATCATTCCGGTGCGCACCTCGGCGGAGGCCGCTCAGGCGATCGCCGACCACACGTGATCACCCGCGTGGCCCGCGCGCTCGTGCTGTCCGCGGTGACCGCCTGTGCGGTGATTTCAAGGAAACTACGAGCCACACGCAACGGGAGGAGGGTTCCATGAACTACGGTGTCGTGCTCCCGATCTGGCAGCTCACGATCGCCGAGGCGGAGGCGCTCACGGCGCGCGCTGAAGAGCTGGGCATCGACGGCGTCTTCGTCCCCGATCACATTCTCGCCAAGCCGGCGACTACCCAACACTACGGGGGCCATTGGCCCGATCCGTTTTCTCTTCTCGCCTACCTCGCCGGCCGCACGCGGCGGATCCGGCTCGGCGCGAGCGTCATCGTCCTCCCGTACCGGAATGCCCTCGTGGCGGCCAAGGCGGCGGCCACCGTCGACCAGGCGTCGGGCGGGCGGTTCATCTTCGGCGTAGGTGTCGGCTGGGACGAGGCGGAGTTCGTCGATCTTGGGCTGCCGTTCCGCGAGCGCGGCCAGCTGAGCGACGATTACCTGCGCGCGATCAAGGCGGCCTGGGCCGCCGACGTGCCGGAGTACAAGGGCTCCTACGTCAGCTTCAGCGGCGCGACGTTCGCGCCGCGCCCGGCGCAGCGGCCGCATCCGCCGATCTGGGTCGGCGGCTCGCCCGGATCCATCTCCGGCCCGGCAGTGCGCCGCTGCGCCACCCTCGGCGACGCGTGGCATCCCCTGGCGCTCAGCCTCGACGACATCGAGAAGGGTTACTCCACGCTCCGCGGGCTGGCCGCCTCCCGCGGCCGCCGCGATGCGCTCGGCCTGGCGCCGCGCAACCTGCTCGATCTGACGGACGCGGCCAAGGGCAGCGGCCGGGTGGCCTTCCAGGGCTCCGTCGCCGAAGTCGCGACGGACATCCGCCGCGTGGCGGCGCTCGGCGCTGAGTGGATGACCTTCGATCTGCCGCGCGCCAGCGTGGCGGCGATGGAGCGCGCGATCGAGCGTCTCGCGCGCGAGGTGAAGCCGGCCGCTGCCTAGCCCGCGCCGGTCCAGTGGTCCCACGCTCGCGCCGCGAGCGCGACTTCGAGCTCGACGTCTTCCTCGAGCATGTAGCGCTCGCGCGCGAGCGCGGCGCCGGCGCGCCGCACCCGGGCGAGATACTCGTCGCGCGACGGGTAGCGCTCCTCGATCGACGGCCGCGGGTCGCCGGCGGTCTCGCGCTCGCGCCGGGTGCGCGCGAACGGAATCGTCGCGCCCGCGAACACCAGCCGCTGGCCCTCGCCACCGATGTCCGGATGGCGCAGCGTCCAGCCCGTGTGGGAGCCGAGCGGCACCGCCACCTCGGGCAGCACGATGCCCGCGACCTCGTTGCCGTCGGCGTCCACGTCCGACACGAGCGAGCCGCACGGAGCCCCCGGACGCGGCGGCAGCGACGAAAAGTCGAGCCGGCACGGCCGCGCGTGGTGGCGCGGATACGCGGCACTGGGGATGCGATCGAACACACGGGCCAGCGCCTCGAACGGTACCGCGGTGCCGTCGGCGAGCCGCGGATGGCGGCTGGGCGGCGGCTCCACGCCCTCGGTGACCCAGCGATCGAGGTTCACCAGGCACGCGCGCAGCAGCGGCGCGTAGTCGATCGTGTTCCGGAGATTCTGCGAGTGCTCGAGCGGCTCAGAGGGATCGGCCGCGGCCACGCGCCGATCCGTCGGCGGCCACACGCCGAGCCCGTGCTCGGTGCCCGCGAAGTGGTAGACGCGCGCCGACGGCCCGGACGGGACGTCGCGCATGCCCTCGGGATCGGTGTGCACCAGCGAGGCGTCGCCGCGATGGTATTCCGCCGAGCTGTTCGTGTAGAAGACGCGCAGCGGGCTCCGGCGCGCGGCGAGCCGGCGCTGGAGCTCCTCGGGGGTCGACGGGACGACGCCATCCATCATGTGCGGCCGGTCCTTGGAGTTCTGGCCGAACCGCTGGTTGAACTCGCCGCGGAGCCCGCCGGCGACGTTGGCGATGGCGCCGTCGAGCGCCTCGCGGCCGTGCTCGTCCCGGTTCAGGTCGTGGTAGATCAGCGTCCTCAAGAGCCGGCCGGTCTGTGAGCGCCCGTACGCGTACACGTGGCGCAGCCGGCCGGGCGCGGGATTGCCCTCGCCCGAGGTACCGTGCTTGAGCCAGGCGGCCGCGTCGCGCAGCGCGGCGATGCCGAGTCCGAGGATCGGCGCACCGATCGCCGTGTACACGATCTGGTAGAGCCGCCCCTTCTCGAAGCCGCCGTCGTACCAGACGTAGTGCGGATCGGCCACGAGCTCTCCGCTCGCGACCCGCGCGAAGCGCCAGCGGCCGCGCGGGATCGTGATCGCCGGGCCGTCGGGCTGATCACGCATCGTGAGGATCGCGTCGCGATCGTCGAGATCCGCCGCCGGATAGGCGCGGTGGCCGCGATCGGACAGCATCATGCACGAGACGTCCTCGGGGCTCTGGAGCTGGGTGTAGACGCGCCCGGTGAGACGGCCGCCCTGGAGGTCGATCGCCTCGGGCGCGCGGAGCCCCAGCAACCCGGGCACCGCGGGAAGATCACACTGCCAGCCGCACGAGATCACCACGAAACCGCGTCGCAGCAGGAACCCGTCACCGACGTCGACCGGCGGATCCGCGTCAGCGCCCGGACGGAACACGGGGCGCGTGGCGCGATTGAAGTTGGGCACGGCGACGGTGTTGCCGCGGTTGACGACGTCGAGCATCACGCGCCCGCTGCACCGCGCGCGATCCCCCGGCACCAGGATCGAGACGTCCGCCGCGAACTCGACGCGGCCGGCGTGGCTGCGCGGCGCCATGGCCAGGTCCGTGATCCGCTCGTTCGCCTCGTGCTTGGGGTCGACCGAGCAGTGCAGCGTCCCTTTCAGCTCCTCGTAGGCGCCGGCGTCGCCGAACGACGTGCCCCCCGCCAGCGGTCGGCGCAGCCGCAGCTCGAAGCGGGTCACCGGCATCAGGCGCTCTCCACGAGGCGGGGCAGCAGCTCGGAGATCGAGCCGCGCAGCACGACGTCGGCCAGCTCGTCCATCTCCGTCGGCTCCGCGTTCAGGATCACGACGCGGGCGCCCGCCCGCTTGGCGACCGGGACGACGCCGGCGACCGGGTAGACCGACAGCTTCGTGCCGACCGCGAACATGAAGTCGCACGCGGCGGCGGCCCGCTGGGCGCGGCGCAGGTCGTCCTCGACCAGCCCTTGCCCGAAGGAGATCGTCGCCGACTTGAGGATGCCGCGGCAGGTCCGGCACGGCGGGTCGTCCTCGCCGGCGCGCACCCGCGCCAGCGCCCGCTCCATGGGCGCCCGCTGCCCACACGCCAGGCAGACGACTTCGTGCATGGTGCCGTGGATCTCGATCACGCGCTCGGGCGAGGAGCCCGCCTTCAGGTGGAGCCCGTCGATGTTCTGGGTGATCAGCAGGTCGAGCTTGCCCCGGCGCTCCAGCGTGACCAGCGCCCGGTGGCCGTCGTTCGGCTTCGCCTGCCACGCCGGCGACTCGAGCCGGCTGCGCCACGCCCGCTTGCGCACCTCGGGGTCGGCGACATAGTTCTGCAGCGTCGACATCTTCTCGGCTTCCGGATTCTTCGTCCACACCCCCTGAGGCCCCCGGAAGTCCGGGATGCCGGAGTCGGTCGAGATACCGGCGCCGGTGAGCACGACGATGTGCTCGGCCTCGTCGATGAACCGTCGCACCTTGTCGATCAGCGCGCGAGCTCCTTCGCCACCGCGTCCTCCACCACCGTGCCCTTGAAGAAGTCCGGGTTGAGGCTCGTGTGCAGGCGCGCGGCGTTGCCGAACACGAACTCGCGGAAATCGTCGGTCGTGATCAGCCCGTGCTCCACCAGCTCGTGGGCTTCCTCGAGCACCTCGGTCATGTCGGTGACGTCGAAGTGGCCGACGTCGGAGCTGAAGATCGGGTGCAGGCGATGGTGGCCGCGCTTGTCGAAGGCCCACGCGGTCGTCGGATCGTCGGCCTCGCAGCCGAAGTAGAAGTGATCGGAGAACTGCCGGCGCAGCGCGTCGGCCGAGTCGACGTGCGCCGCCGCGAAGTCGTCGAGCTGCTCGCGGTACTCGCGCTCGGTCATCTCTTCGACCGACCGGAACGGCGGGACCAGGCTGAGGCAATTCATCAGCTCGTCCATCTTGTCTTCGTACGCGCGGCCGCCCCAGCGGGCGAACAGGTCCTTGAGCCGCTGCCGGTCGAGGTTGGTCGGGCGCGTGTGGGCTTCCATCGCGCGGCCGTTGCGCTTCTCCCAGTGGCCGATCAGATCGGTCACGAGGTTGCAGGCCCAGCCCACTCCGCCCTCGAGCATCGCGAAGGGGAGCGACGGGAAGCGGTGCACGACACCGCCCAGGATCAACGCCTTCGCGAACGCGTGGCTGGCCGCCGCGAAGTGGCCGATGTGGTTGAAGGTGAAGCTGCCGACCGACTCGCGCCCCATCCAGCCCATGCTGCCGGAGTGCGCCGTCACCGCCACCTTGAGCTCGACGCACCTGGCCCAGAGCGGGTCGTAGTCGTGGGCGCTCTCGAACGCGAGCGAGTCGACCCAGTGGCGCACCTGCGTAGCGTCGGCGGCCTGCCGCGCGAACGCGGGGACCGGCCGCCGCACGTGGTTGGCGATCATGATGACCTTCATGCCGAGCTCGCGCACGGCGTAGGTCGCTTCCTCGATCGCCTCTTCGGGGGTGTGCACCGGCACCACCGCCGCCGGCGCGACGCGGTGGGCGTAGGGCCTGAACATCTCCGCGTTCATGTGGTTCACCGCGCGCGCGATGGCCCGGCGCAGCTCCTCGTCCGGGTTGGCGATGTGGAAGAGCCCGAGCGACGTGTAGAGCAGCGCGAAGTCGATCCCGAAGTCGTCGAGCCGCTCGTAGAAGAGCTTGGGCACCATCGCGGTCGCGCGGTCGAGCGTGCTGGCCGGCTCACCCCACCAGGTCGGGCGGGTGGGCCGCCGATCGAGCCGCTCGGCCGGCGTCATCGTGTACCAGCCGCGCTCGATGTGCTCGGTCGCCTTCTTCCGGAAGCGGTCGACGACCGATGCTCCCGCGACCTGGCGCAGGTAGTCGAGAAAGATCGGAACCGGCTCCAGCCAGTGCCCGTCGCCGTCGATGACCGGATGGTCGAGCTGCGCGCGAACCGCCGTGGACGTCGAATCGGTCGAATAGGCCATCGGGTCCTCCCTCGCAGTAAGCGGATCGTGATGCATCCTCGCTAGCGAGTCAAGCGAAGGCCGCGTGGTGGCGGCGGTGGGTCAGGCGCGCGGGTCTGCAGGGGTCGAGAGGACCACGCGGCACGCGTCCGCTGGCCCTTTGCGGCTGGGCTCCATCCGGGCGCGGATGCGTCCGTCGCCACGTGGAGGGAACGGGTCCCTTCGACCCCTGCAGCACCCGCGCGCCTGAACGACGAACTCCTGCGTCTTGAGGCCGGGCTTCCGGCCCTTGGCGACGTCCAGGTCGAGCCGCCGCACGCACTGGCCGTACTCCGGCGCGAAGTCGTACTTGCCGGCGATCCAGGCGGAGAGCCGCGAAGACGGATCCTCGTCGACGGTCACCTCGATGCCGTCCGCGTACGGCAGGCCTGAAACGAAATAGTTCGGGTTGCGGGCGAAGACGAGCCGGACGTTGGGCTCGTAGCGCTCCAGCATCCACGGTCCGGTCCCGATGCACGCCTCGGACCGCTTGAGATCGCCGAACTGCTCGACGGCCTCGCGCGGCACGATCCACATCACGGTGTTGGCGAGGTAGTCCAGGAACCAGCCGAAGGGCTCGCTCAGCGTGAAGCGCACGGTGGCGCGATCGAGCGCCTCGATCTTCTCGACGTGGCCGAGCATCGACCGGTTCGGGTTGCCCTTGATCGAGAGAACCCGCTCGTAGGTGTACTTCACGTCGTCCGCGGTCAGCTCGCGGCCGTTCACGGGAGGCTTCGGGTGCCAGCGCGCGCCCTTCCGGAGCTTGAAGACGTAGGTGCGGTCCGTCGGCTGTGTCCACGACTCCGCCAGATCGCCTTCGATCGGCAACGTGCCCGGCGTGACCGACGGGCCGGCCTTCACCTTCACCAACCGGCTGTGGGTGAACGAAAGGTTCGTGGAGATCCGATGGTGGTTCGTGAAGAGATGGGGATCGAAGCCGGTCGTCGCGTCCTCGCCGCGGATCCGGAAGACGCCGCCGCGCTTCGGCGTCTGCGCCTCCGCGGCGTCACGGCCCAGGACCGGCAACGCGGCGTGCGCGACCATCGACATCCCTCCGAGCTCCAGCAGATCGCGACGACTCACGACGGTCGTGGTGGGCTCAGCCATGGGCTCCCCGTCTCGGGCACCTCCCGATTCGTTCCCAGCAATTCCCGGTCTGGGCGGGACTCTATGCCCACTGTCCGGATGGGATCAAGTCGCCTTGTCTTCCCGCCCGTCCGCTATGATTCCGCCACATGACTGATTCTCATAGCCGCGCCTCGGCCGGCGGGGCGGGAGCCCCGCGGCGGCCTGCGGCGCTGACCAACCGCTGGGTGGCGCTGGCCATCGTGTTCGTGACGCGCACGACGATGGGCTACCAGTTCCAAGCGATCGCCTCGGTGGGCCCGCTCATCGTGACGGACCTGGGGCTCAGCTGGGCGCAGCTCGGCTCGCTCATCGGCCTCTACATGCTGCCCGGCGCCTTCCTGGCGCTGCCGGGGGGAATGCTCGGCCAGCGTCTCGGCGAACGCCGCACCGTGGTCGCCAGCCTGGCGTTGATGATCGTCGGCGGTATCATCACGGCCGCCGCGCACGGCTACGCCGCGGCGCTGGCCGGACGGGTGCTCGCCGGTGTCGGCGCCGTGCTGATGAACGTGTTGCTCGCCAAGATGGTCGCCGACTGGTTCGTGGGCGACCGCGATGGCCATCATGCTCACGAGCTGGCCCGTGGGCCTCGGGCTCGCCGCGGCGACGATCGGGGGCCTGGCTACGCGCACGTCGTGGCGGACGGCAATCTTGATAACGGCGGCCGTGTCCACGCTCGGGCTCCTGCTGATCGCCTTCGTCTATCGCGACCCGCCGCGTCGCAAGGAGGGAGCCGCCGCGCGGGCCGAGGAGGGCACGCGCCTCTCCGGCCGGGAGATCGCGCTCGGCGCGACCAGTGGCTTCGCGTGGGGCTGCTTCAACGCGAGCCTCGTGGCGGTCATCGCGTTCGGTCCCGGCCTGTTGGTGTCCCGCGGCCTCTCGCTGGCCGACGCCGGCTACGTCGTCAGCGCGGCCATCTTGCTGACGATGATCTCCGTGCCCCTCGGCGGGTTGCTCACCGACCGCGTCGGGCGGCCGAACCTGATCATCGTGGCCGGCTCCGTCGTCGCGGCAATCGTCATGACGCTGCTACCGGTGATCGACCATTCGCTGCTGGCGTTCTGCCTGGTCGGCCTCGCGATCGGCGGGCCGCCCGGCGGCCTGATGGCGCTCTTGCCGAAGACGGTGGCGCCGGCGCGTCTGGCCACGAGCTTCGGCATCTACTACACCGTGTTCTACATCATGATGGCCGCGATCCAGTCCCTCGCCGGCGTCGTCCGCGACGTTTCCGGTAGCGCGGCCGCCCCGGTCCTCTTCGCCGCCCTCGTCATGGCCTCGACGATTCTCGGTCTGGCACTCTTCCGGCTCGTCGAGCACGCGTCGCGTGGCGCGCGGGCGGCGCGTTGACAAGGGCGCACGACCTCAGCTAGTGAAGAGAATCTTGCGAGAGGAATCAACCTGGTCGGCGACTGGCTCCGGGACGCGCTGGATCCAAGGATGGAACGCGGCATGTGACGCGCTATGCTCAAAGCATGACGGTGAGCGAGAACGTCCCCCTGGCCGACCACTGCACCATGGGTGTCGGCGGGCCGGCGCGCTATTTCGTGGAGGCGCGCGACGAGGCGGCGGTTCTCGCCGCCTTTGCCTGGGCCCGGGCCGGGGGCCGCGTCCTTCGGGTGCTCGGCGGCGGCTCGAACCTTTTGGTCGCCGACGAAGGCGTGGATGGCCTGGTGGTGAAGATCGCGCTGCGCGGCACCGAGACGCGTGAGGTGGCCGGCGCGGTCGAGCTGACGGCGGCAGCCGGCGAGCCCTGGGACGATCTGGTGTGCCGGAGCGTCGAGCGCGGCTGGGCCGGGCTCGAGTGCCTGAGCGGCATCCCGGGCCTGGTCGGCGCGACCCCGATCCAGAACGTCGGCGCCTATGGCCAGGAAGTCAGCGAAACGGTCACCACCGTCCGCGTCCTCGACACCGCGACCGGCCGCACGATGTCGTTCGCGAATCGCGAGTGCGGCTTCGGCTACCGGGACAGCCTGTTCCGGAGCAGCGAGCCCGGGCGCTACGTGGTGCTCGCGGTGACTTACCGGCTGCGGCCCGGAGGCGCGGCGGCGGTTCGCTACGCGGACGTCGAGAAGCACCTGGCGGCCCGCGGCACCGCGACGCCCTCGCTGGCCGACGTGCGCGACAGCGTGCTCGCGATCCGCCGGTCGAAATCGATGGTGCTCGATCCCCGCGACGAGAACCGCCGGAGCTGCGGCTCGTTCTTCACTAACCCCGTCATCGGTGCCGCGGAGGCCGCCGCCGTGCAGACGCGTGCCGGCGATCCCGCGATGCCGCGCTGGCCCCAGGCCGACGGGCGCGTGAAGCTCTCGGCGGCGTGGCTGATCGAGCGCGCCGGATTCACGCGCGGTCAGAGCGCGGGGCCGGTCGGGCTCTCCACCCGACACACGCTCGCGATCGTCGCCCACGATGGGGCGCGCGCGGGCGACGTCCTCGCGTTCGCGCGCCAGGTGCAGGGGGTAGTGCGCGAGCGCTTCGGGGTGGGGCTCACACCCGAGCCGACCTTCTGGGGTGCCGTCGACGGCCGAGGACCGCGGTGCGGGTCCTGATCGTCGAGGACGACGAGCGGCTGGCCGAGATCTTCCGCGACTTCATCGGCGAGCTCGGCTATCAGCCGTTCATCGTGGGCAGCGCGGAAGATGCGTTGTCCGCGCTCGCCGCCGCGCGGCCGGACGCGATCATGCTCGACGTCCGGCTCCCGGGCATGAGCGGCGTCGAGTTCCTGAGCCAGACCGCCGTGAGAGAGTCCGAGGTGCCGGTGGTCGTCGTCTCCGGCGTCGCGACCGAGAACGAGGCGCGCGCGTGTCTCAAGTTGGGCGCCCTCGACTTCATCCGCAAGCCGGTCACGCTCGAGCGGCTGGGCCAGGTCCTCGCCTACCTCCGACCCTTCGCGCTCGCGCGGCGGCCGAGCGGCGAGGAGCGCGTGATCGAGCGCCGGCCGGCGCCGCGCGCGGCCGTCAAGCTGCCGGTCCGGATCGACGGCGGCCGCGAGGTCCGCGACGGCACCTGCACCGAGCTCTCGTCGACGGGGATGCGCGCCCGCGTGAGCCGGCGCATGCGCGCGGGTCAGGCCGTGAAGCTCGGCTTCACACCGCCGGACGGCGGCGCCCCGATGAACGTCGTCGCCCTCGTCGTCCGCTCCGACCCCGAGAGCGCCGCCTTCTGGTTCCTCGACCTCCTGGAGCACGAAGTCTCGCGCCTCAACACCTTCGTCTCCCGCCTCCTCCGCTAGCACCCAAGCAGCGCGAAGTAAGCCGTCGTGGTCGCGCCGGCCC
>Ga0209056_10007592_pt1 | contig 11156 bp, 9 predicted proteins | sample GraSoiAngelo_114_FD_185876 | JGI IMG/M metagenome (GOLD analysis project Ga0209056, IMG submission 185876) | Grasslands soil microbial communities from the Angelo Coastal Reserve, California, USA - 14_0903_13_40cm (SPAdes) (version 2) | ecosystem: Environmental > Terrestrial > Soil > Grasslands ... | reverse complement strand
ATCTTCGCCGTCGTCAAGGCCGACGGCTACGGGTTCGGGGCCGCCGAGATGGGCGCCGTGTTCGCCCGGAACGGCGCCGACTACCTGGCTGTGGCCGACCTCACCGAGGGCATCCGGATGCGCCAGCGTGGGATCACCACGCCGATTCTCGTGTATCCGAACTCGCTGCCCGTGGCCGCCGCCGACGCTCTCGCCCACGGCCTCGTCCCCACCCTCGTGGACCTCGACTCCGCCCGCGCGTACTCGGAGGCGGCGGCCGGCCCGTGCGAGGTCTTCGTCAAGGTCGACGTGGGGCTCGAGCGCCTCGGGGTTCCCACGGAACAGGCGGTCAAGACGATCCTCGCCATGATGGAGCTGCCCCACCTGCGCCTCGGCGGCATCTGCGCGCATCCTCACGCCGAGGTCCGCGGCGATCCCGCCTACGCCGACTGGCAGCTCGGGCGATTCACGGGCGTGATCGACGAGCTGGAGGCGCGGGGCGTTCCCGTGCCCGTGAGGCTCCTGGCCGCCACGCCCTTCGTGCTGCGCTTCCCGCACACCTATCTCAACGCCGTCGATCCCGGCCGGATGCTGTACGGCATCACCTTCCCCGGGGAGACGCCGCCCGTCCCGCTCCGCCCCGCCTTCCTCGCCCTGACCACGCGTGTGATCGCGCTCAAGGAGCTCTCGCCCCGCGACCGGTTTGCCGAGATGGCGCCCTTCCCGGTGACGGCGCCCATGCGACTCGGGGTGGTACCCATGGGCTCGGCGGACGGCCTCCGCTGGCTTCACGCCGGGCATGTCCTCGTGCGCGGTCAGTCCGCCCCCGTGATCGGCTCGCCGTCGCTCGAGCACACGCGGATCGATCTGACCTCCGTGCCCGCGGCCGCCGTGGGGGACGAGGTCGTGATCATCGGCCGCCAGGGCGGCCTGGAGATCTCGCCCGCCGAGGTCGCGTCCCGTCACGGCCTCGGCCTCCACCACGTGGCCACCACGGTCGGGCCGCGCGTGCCCCGGGTCTATCTCTCCGGCCGCGCCACGGTCTGAAGCGAGGACGTCCCCATGCCCGTCCAGTACGAGAAGCGCGGTCCGATCGGCATCGTCACCCTCAGCCGCCCTGGAGCGCGCAACGCGTGGGGCGCCGACTTCAACGAAGGCATCGCTCGCCACTTCGCAGCCATGGAGGACGACGACGAGATCCGCTGCGCCGTGCTTACCGGTGATGAGGCCGGGGGCGCCTTCTCCGCCGGCGCAAACCTGAAGGACCCGAAGACGCACACCATGGCCTCGGCCGCGGAGTTCATCAAGGGCATCCCGAAGCGGCGGGACCGCGCCTTCGAGATCCTCGGGAACTTCCCCAAGCCGCTCGTGGGCGCCGTCAACGGGTTCGCCGTAGGCATCGGCTGCATCGTGACCTTCTGCTGCGATCTGCTCGTTGCCTCCGAGCGGGCGGAATGGCGTCTGCCTCAGGTGGCGCTGGGCATCCTGCCCGCCTATGGCGGCGCGGCCCGCCTCGCCCGCTGGGTGGGTCGCGGCCACGCCATGCGCCTCACGCTCGGGTTTCCCCTCGACGCCGAGGAGGCGCAGCGGATCGGCCTCGCGCAGTGGCTGGTGCCGCACGCCCGTCTCATGGACAAGACGCTCGAGGTGGCCGGGCACCTCGCGTCATTGCCACCGCTGGCCGCGCGCCTGGGCAAGGAATCGCTGCTCCGCGGCCTCGACGTTCCCAACCTCGCCGACGCCTCGCTGGTCGATCTCTATCGGTTCGCGACCCTCGAGCTGACGGAGGACAAGGCCGAGGGGCACGCGGCGTGGCGCGAGAAGCGCAAGCCAACATTCCGGGGCCGTTGAGCTTCGGTCTTTCTCCCGCTTTCTAGAAAGGAGTCCATCATGCCTCGCGTCGCTCCTGTCACCGGCAAGTCCGAAGTGCCTGCGGAGCATCACGCCGTCGTCGACGACGTCCTCAAGGTCTTTGGGAACGTGCGGGGGCCCTTCAGCATGCTCCTCCACAGCCCGAAGCTGGCGGAGCGCGTCCTGCCCCTCGTCACCTTCTTTCGCGACGAGAGCGTCGTGGACGCCAAGCTCCGGTCGATCGCCATCCTCAGCGCCGTGCGCGAGCGTGAGGCGGCGTACGTGTGGGCGGCCCAGGTCGGCGCCGCGCGCCGCAATGGCCTGCGCGAAGAGGTCATCGACCTCCTCCGGGCCAAGGGCGATCCCGCCAAGCTTCCCGCAGAGGAGCGCGACATCGTGACCTACGTTCGCCAGCTCATGCGCACGAACCGCGTCGACCAGGCGGTCTTCGACGCGCTCCAGAAGCGACACGGCACCCAGTGGCTGGTCGAGATGACGGCGGCCGCCAACTACTTCGCGCTGCTGTCAGGAGTGGTCAACGCATTCGAAGTCGCCGCGCCGCCCGACGGCGACAAGCTACCGGCCTAGCCCGGAGGCCTGGCCCATCACTCGAGGGTCTCATCCGCCCGCAGCAGCAGCGATTGCGGAAGCGTCAGCCCCAATCGCTTCGCGGTCTTCAGATTGACGACGAGCTGGAACTTCGCGGGCTGCTCGACGGGCAGGTCGGCGGGCTTCGCTCCCTTGAGGATCTTGTCCACGTATCCGGCGGCGCGGCGGAACAGGTCGTTCAGGTCGACCCCGTACGACATCAGCCCTCCCGCCTGCACGATAGGTCTGAAATGGCCCATCACAGGCAGCCGGTTCTTCAAGCCGAGCTCTGCGATGAGGTCCCGATTCGCGACGCCGCGCGGACCCTCCACCAGGAGCACGGCCCCGGCGCGACCGGCCTTGGCGGCCTTGAACGCCGGCTCGAAATCCCGAACGCTCTTCACATCCACGTGCTGAAGTCGCAGGCCGAGAACCCGTGCGGGATTGTCCAGCACCGCCGACCTATCGCCGATTTCGGTCATCCGGTCCACGTCCCACAGGACCGCCACGCGAGAAAGCCCGGGGATCGCCTGCTTGAAGAACTCCAGGCGCTTCTCGAAGACGACCTCGACCTGACCGATCGTCAGCCCCGTGAGATTGCCACCCGGGCGGGCGAGGCTCGAGACACCCACCGTGCGTGGGTCGGCCGACGCGATCATGACGATCGGCGTCGTCAAGGTCGCGGCCGTGGCCGCCCGCGTCGCCTCGGGCCCCGGCGCCAGGATGACGCTGGCGTTTGTACGGACGAGCTCGGCGGCCAGCTCTGGAAACTGATCGGCCCGCTCGGTCCAGCGTTGATCCACCACGAGATTTTTTCCCTCGACCCAGCCCAGCTCGCCCAGTTGCTTCATGAAGGCGTCCAGCTCGAGAGAGTGCGCGCCGCTCGACGGCGAGCCCGTGAGGAGCACCCCCACCCGCGGCATCTTCGATTGCGCATTGGCGGGCACCCCCACCGACAGCAGCCCGAGCAGGGCGACCGCGCAGATGGAGTACGAAGAGTACCTCATGGCCGGGTATCGTAGCAGGCCGTCAGGAGTTCGGCCCGCAGTCTGGGCAACCGTGCTACGAGCGGCGCGCTTCGAGGGCGGCGAGACGCTCCCGGATGTCGATAGCCGTGCGGAGCTCACGCTCCATGCCGTCGATCCTGGCATCGACGCGACGGATCTCCGCCACCAGTTCCCCTTTCATGGAGCTCATCTCGGTCCGCAAGGACCCGACCTCGGTCCGCAGTGACCCAATCCCGGAGTCGATCTTGGTGGTGAGGCGCGCATCCACGCCGTCGACCTTCTGATCCAAGCGATGTATGTCGCCCCGGATGGCGTGCAGCTCCGGCGCGATGAGATCCTGGAATGCCGACTTGACTTGGTCGTAGAGCCCCATACGTTTCATTGAATCAGCCTCTTCCGGCATGGTCAATACCACGCTTAGGATACACTCATCGATGGACGACGGGTGAGTGAAGACGTGGCGGCTGGACGGAGTCGCCAACACCCGGTACCGTTGGCGGGGACGCAGCAGCTGAGGCCCACTAAGCGGAGGGCAATGTCGTGAGCAGTCCAAAAGACAATCATCAGCTCGGCCGCCGTGAGCTCCTGCAGCGAGGGGCGCTGGCAGGGCTCGGCATGGGCCTGCTTCCTCTGCGCGCGTCGGCCCAGCCGGCGGCACGGGCCGGTGCCAAGGTGCAGCGCTACGCGACGCTCGGGCGCACGGGCATGCAGGTGTCCGACATCTCGTTCGGGGGGAGCCAGCTCGGTGCCGGAGAGGGCAACGTCGTCCGGCATGCCCTCGATCGTGGCATCAACTACTTCGACATCGCCGACAGCTATCGTGGGGGCGACTCCGAGACGACCGTGGGAGAGGTTCTGCGCGGCAAGCGCGACCGCGTCTACCTCGCGTCGAAGACCTACGCGAGCCCGGGCGACCACCGGGACTCCATGATGCGCTCCCTCGAGCAGAGCCTGCGGCGCCTCCGCACGGACTACGTCGACGTCTACTTCAACCACGCCGTCAACGACGTCGACAGGCTCAAGAACCCCGAGTGGCACGAGTTCACCGCGCGCGCGAAGCAGCAGGGCAAGATCCGCTTCGTGGGCATGTCGGGCCACGCCGGGCGGCTGATCCAGTGCCTGGACTATGCCCTCGACACCAACGGTGTGGACGTCATCCTCGTCGCCTACAATTTCGGTCAGGATCCGGCCTTCTACCAGGGGCTGACCCGCTCGTTCGACTTCATAGCGCGCCAGGCGGACCTGCCCCGCGTGCTCCAGAAGGCGAAGGCCAAGGGCGTCGGCGTGGTCGCCATGAAGACCCTGATGGGGGCGCGCCTCAACGACATGCGCCCGTTCGAGAAGGGCGGCGCCACCTTCGCGCAGGCGGCCTTCCGCTGGGTGCTCTCGGGCCGCAACGTGGACGCGCTGATCATCTCCATGACGAGCGGAAGCTCGATCGACGAGTACCTCGGGGCCTCGGGCTGGCAATCGGCGGCGAGCGACGATCTTCCGCTCCTCCAGCGGTACGTCAAGGTGAATGGCGCCTCGCAGTGCCGCCATGGGTGCCAGGATTGCCTGAGCGCCTGCCCGAACGGGGTGCAGATCGGCGAGGTGCTGCGCACCCGGATGTACGCCGTCGACTACGGGGACATGACGCTGGCGCGGAGCGAGTACGCCTTGCTCTCCCACAACGCCGCCCCCTGCCTGACGTGCGCGGCCCAGCCCTGCCGGAGCGCCTGCAGCCACGGGCTGCCCATCGAGCGCCTGACCGGCCCGACGCACCGCATGCTCAAGAGCTGACCGCGATCGTCGAATTGATGCTATAAACTTTGCCAGGCTCGATCCTGACCGCAGGAGAGTGAGACATGTCCCTCAAGCCCGTATCCCTCGACCACGTCAACATCTTCGTGCGTAACGCCGCGCGCTCGCACCAGTGGTACACGGACATCCTGGGTCTCCACACCCAGGACATCTTCTATCATCCGGGCACCGAGAAGATGCGTGCCGCCTTCCTCGCCTGCGACCCCGACCACGCGCACGACATCGCCCTCTTCGAGGTGGGTGAAGAGGCCGCCTTGCAGGAGAAGGGACAGGTGGGGCTGAATCACGTCGCCTGGCGGATGGCGAGCCTCGACGACCTCGCGGCGATGTACCGGAAGCTGAAGGCCAAGGACGTCCCCATCCACGTCTCAGACCACACGATCTCCATCGGCGTGTACTTCTCCGACCCCGACGGCAACGGCCTCGAGGTCTACTACGAGCTGCCGCGGAGCCAGTGGAACCGTGAGCGTCCGTTCTCGGAACAGGGCGAGAAGGGCCGCTTCCCCGGGCCCTGGGACGAGATGCTCAGCCAGTCCGCGCCGGCGGTGTCGCGGACCTAGCTCAGCTTCCCTCGCGGATGATGTCCTCGAGCCGCGCGCTGGCGCGGTCCCAGTCGAAGCAGTTCGTCACGAAGGCCTGCCCCTGACGCGCGAGCCGCTCCCGCAGGGGAGGCTCGCCGACCATCCGATCGAGGGCCCGCGCGAGCGCGCCGACATCCCGACGGGGCGCCACCAGCGCCGTCTCGCCGTCCATCGCATAGTCGCGGCAGCCGCCATTGTCGAAGGTGACGAGGGCGGCGCCGCAGGCCATCGCCTCCATGGGCGGCATGCCGAGCCCCTCGTCCCAGGACGGGCAGAGATAGATGGGGCAACGGCTGTAGAGCCAGGCCAGCTGCTCCTGGGGCAGGTTCTCGTGGAACTCGTCGTACGGTAGGGCCTCGCGCGGAGACCTGACTCCGAAGCCTACCAGCCGCACCTCGCGATGACGGGCCTTCACGGCCGAGATCGCCTCGAGCCCCTCGCGCACGCCTTTCCACGCGTACTCGTGATGGAGCATGAGCACGCACAGCGCATCGCCGGAGCGCGCGCCGTCGACGGGATGAAAGAGGGCGCGGTCCACGGGGGTCACGAGCACGTCGGCCTTGGCGCCGAACTTGTCGCGCATGATGTCGGCGAGCCACGTCGAGATGACGACCTTCCGCAGCGGCAGGGCATAGGTCGCATCCACCCGCCCCGGGTCGCCGTGGTACAGGCTCTCGTAGTGCTGAATGAAGTAGAGCTTCCGGCCGCAACGATCGGGCGCCTCGACGACCGTCCTCGCCGTCTGCCAGGCCGTGGCGATCAGTGCGTCACCGTCGGGCAGCCGCGCACTATCCCACCCGCTGATCCAGCGAACCGTCGGCCGGAAGCCCGGGATCCACGTGGGGCCTTCGCCGCGAAGATTGCGCCACCAGGCCCGCCAGCCATGCTTGGCGGGCACCATGAGGGCGACCTCGTGCCCGCGCCCCGCCAGACGATCGGCATGGGTGAGAATGGCGCGCACGCCGCCGGCGATCCGGATGTGGGGGGCCAGGAACGTGATCTTCACGAACGCTCCAGTCTCACCCCGTCCTCTTAGCCATCGCCGTCATTCTACTCTGGGAAGCCCTGACCGCGAGATCGCCGCGTGGCGCTGCCCACGCACTACCGCTTGACGCTCCCCCGCTCCTGGACCAGAATGACCGCACCCATGTTGATGTTTCTTACGCGCCCCAGACGCGCCTGGTCGGTGGGTGATGGCTGACGTTTCCCGGACCGCGGACGTCGTCATCATCGGCGGTGGCGTCCACGGCGCCAGCGCCGCCTATCACTTCGCGCGCAAGAAGGCCGGGCGCATCCTGCTGATCGAGAAGAAGTTCATCGCCTCGGGCCCCACGGGCCGCTCGACCGCGCTCGTGCGTCAATTCTACGCGATGGACTTCTTCACGCGCAGCGCGTGCGCGGCCCACAAGATCTTCCGCAACTGGACGGACGTCATCGGCGGCGACGGCGATCCCGGTTTCCAGAAGGTAGGCCTGCTCGCGCTGGCCGGTCCCGAGCGCGCGGAGCACTTGCGGCGCAACGCGCTCCGCGCCAAGGAGCTCGGCGCGGGGCTCGAGCTGATCTCGCCGGCGGAGGTAACGAGGCTGGTGCCCCACATGAACGTGGACGACGTCGCACTGGCCTCTTACGAGATCGATTCGGGCTATGCGGATCCCTCGTCTACCGCCAACGCGCTCGTCAACCGCGCGCGCGAGCTGGGCGCCACCATCGTCCAGTACCGCAGCGTGGACGGGATCCGCGTGGCGGGCGGCAAGGTGGTGGGCGTGACATCGGAAGGCGCTGACATCGACGCGCCGGTGGTCCTCAACTGCGCCGGTCTTTACGCCAACCGGCTGCTGGCGCCGCTCGGCATCGAGGTCTCGATCAAGCCGGAGCGCCACCAGATGTGCTTCTTCCGCCGCCCGCGCGAGTTCGGCGTCCACCCGGCGATCGCGGACAGCCTGTTGATGACCTACATGCGGCCGGAGCACGGCGACCTCACGATCCACGGCAAACTCTCCTACGACGAGGTCGTGGATCCCGACAACTGGAACGAGGGCGCCGACCCCGATCAGATCGTGAAGAACGCCGAGCTCATCGCCCAGCGCTTCCCGGTGATGGAGCACGGCCTCGCGATGGGCGGCTACTCCGGCCTCTACGACGCCACGCCCGATCACCACCCGGTGCTCGGCGCCATCCCGGAGTACGCCGGCCTCTACGTGGACTTCGGCTGGAGCGGCCACGGCTTCAAGCACTCGCCCTTCACCGGCGACCTGATCTCCGACCTCATCCTGCACGGCAAGACGCAGGACTTCGACCTCACCCCCTTCCGCTGGACGCGCTTTCGCGAGAATGACTTGGTGCCCAGCGCCCGCTGGGCCGCAGATCCCCACCCGAAGCATCGGCTCTGATCAGCCTTTCGGGGTCACGCGCAGCCGACGGGGAGGCAACAGGTGTATCCGCGACTTGACCTGTCGACTCGTCCTACTGGCTGGCCGCGGCCGCTCCGGTGGCGAGCGCCCACCAGGAGTCGAAGAGCCCGAGCGCGCCGACGACGCGGGCCAGCGGCAGGAACAGGATGGTGGGCGGGACCATGTAGGTCATGAAGGTCGCGATTCCGATGGAGCCCGCGCCGGGGAGCCTGAGGCGCGCGAGGGCATAGCCTACAGGGATCGCGGTGAAGAGCGTGATCAGCACGACGAGGGCCGCAAGGAGCATGGTGTTGACCAGCCAGGTGCCGAAGTACGTGTGCTCGAACAGGAGCCCCCTGCTTGAACGCGGTGATCGCCAGATTACCGGGAAGAGCGCAGCCACCAGGAACGGAGCGATTCCCGCGTACAGGAGCGCGTGCCGCCGGGCCTCCCGGAGGTTCGTGGCCAGGCTGTCTACCGACGGAGCCGCCGGTGATCGACCATCAGTCAGCGGTCCTGGACAGCCTTGACCGTTTCAGTCATCGGCTGATTGTCGTCTCATTCAATCGAGGTTAGTTGATCAAGCCATAGAGCCTGCCCGCGTTCTCGCAGGTGATCTTGTGGATCATGTCCTTCGGCAGGTGGCCGAACTGCTCCTCGATGTACTTGCCGGACTCGGGCCAGATGCCGTCGGTATGGGGGTAGTCGGAGGCCCACATGATCGTTTCGTCGCCCAGCACCTCGATGCTCTTGTCCCACGTGCCGATCTTGTCGAACTGGAACGTCGCCTTGCACTGGCGCTTCCAGTAGTCGCTCGGCTTCATCGTGAGCCCGATGTCGCGGAAGCGGTCCTCCCACTCGAAGTCCATCCGATCGAGCGCGTAGGGGATCCAGCCGATGCCGCTCTCGCCGAACACGATGCGCAGGTTTGGATAGCGCTCGAGCACGGCCGCCCCGATGATCGCGGCGAGGATGTTGATGAGGTTCATCTGGAACGCGGAGACGCCGGTGAAGAGCGCGGCGCGCTTCGTGAGCCCTTGCGCCTTCTCGCGCACCGCGGGCGGCGTCGACGGGAACGTGTGGAAGTTGAGCGGCAGGTTCACCTCGTTCACGGCCTGCCACAGCGGTTCCCAGACGGGGTCGTACATGGGCTCCATGTCCCATGAGCACGAGAGCTCGAGACCGGCGATGCCGCCGCGCTTCGCGACGCGATAGGTCTCCTCGATCGCCGCCTTGATGTCGCCGTACGGCAGGCACGCCAGCCCGAGCAAGCGACCCGGATACGGCTTGCAGAAGTCCACGAGCCAGTCGTTGTAGATGCGGAACATCTCCTTCGCGGCTTCGTGGTCGTTGAGCCGCGTGGCCGCGCCGAGAATGCCGAAGAGGACTTCCGCGTCGACCCCGTCGAGGTCCTGGTCCTTCACGCGCAGGTGCGGATCGATGACGCGACGCTTGCCAGCCTTGGCGTCGTCGTAGAGCCCCGCGGCGTGCATCTTCTCCACCCGGTAGTTCTGGCCCGGTACGTACTTGGCCCCGCCGGGTCCGACGCCGCACACGAGGCCAAACGACATGCCGTTCTTGCAGGTCCAGTACGGCCCGTCCGGCCCGTCGGCGACGTACGGCATCCGGTCCTTGAGGGCGGCCGACGCGTTCAACGTGAACAGGTCGTTCGGCATCCAGGGCATGTCGATGTGGGAATCTGCGGAGATCCGCGCGTAGCGCATGTCGCTCTCCTCGATGGGGTGTTGGCCCGGTCCGATTATAAGCCTTCGGCGGGCGGTGGGCCTCGCCTCATCATCGCTCAAATGGCCATGGAGACCTGGCCGCCTCGGCGATAAGCGGCGGGATCGAGCACGACGTTGACGCAGGAGACTTCGCCGGAGCCCATGGCCTTCTCGAGGGCGGGACGAAGTTGCTTTGGCTCGGTGACATGCGCGCCTTTGCCGCCCAGCGCCTCCACCATCTGGTCGAAGCGCGTGAAGGGCAGCGAGGTGCCGACGGCGCGCTCGGCGCCGAAGAATGAGAGCTGCGGGTTCCGGATCTGTCCCCACCCGCCGTCGTTGCCGATGACGACGGTTACGGGCAGCTTGAAGCGCACGGCCGTCTCCATCTCCATGCCGTTGAGGCCGAAGGCGCCGTCGCCCGCGATGAGGAGGACCCGTCGCGCAGGATCGAGAAGCTTGGCCGCGATGGCAAACGGCGGCCCCACGCCGAGGCAGCCGAACGGGCCGGGATCGAGCCACTGTCCCGGGCGCTCCAGCTCCACGATCTTCGAGGCGCAGCCGACCACGTCACCGCCGTCGCCGACGACGGTGGTCTGCGCGTCCACGACGGCCGCGATCTCGTGGCCGAGGCGGTAGTGGCTGATGGGCACGCTGTCGGACAGCCGCTCCGCCATCAAGCGGTCCCCTGCCTCCGTCTCCTTCTTCTCGAGCGTCTGCCGCCAGGTCTCGAAGCGCTTGGCGGTGGCCTTGGGCAGCGCCTGGCCCGTCTGACGGAGTGTGAGCCCGATGTGCGAGGCCAACCCCAGCTCGAGCGGCCGATTCCTGCCGAGCTCGACGGGATCGCAATCCACCATGGCCACCTTCACGTGCTCGCCGAAGGACGGCGGCCGCCCGTAGCCCAAGCGGAAATCGAGTGGCGTGCCGAGGACGAGGACGAGATCGGCCTGTCCCAGCGCGAAGCCGCGCGCCTGGGCAAAGGCCAGGGGATGCCGGCCCGGCAGACTCCCCCGCCCCGCGCCGTTCATGAAGACGGGCACACCTGCCGCTTCCGCGAAATCCCGAAGGTCGGCGGCCGCGTCGTCCCAGTACACGCCGCTGCCCGCCATGATCATGGGCCGCTCGGCCTGGGCGAAGAGATCCGCGAGCTTCTGGACGGAGTCAGGGTCGGGGGCGACGGGGCGCCGGTGCACGTAGGCCGTTGGAATCGGGGCCATCCGGTCCTCGACCATGGTC
>Ga0209056_10007591_pt1 | contig 11157 bp, 6 predicted proteins | sample GraSoiAngelo_114_FD_185876 | JGI IMG/M metagenome (GOLD analysis project Ga0209056, IMG submission 185876) | Grasslands soil microbial communities from the Angelo Coastal Reserve, California, USA - 14_0903_13_40cm (SPAdes) (version 2) | ecosystem: Environmental > Terrestrial > Soil > Grasslands ... | reverse complement strand
TAGCTCCCGCTGTGGCAAATGGCACAAGGCCCACCAGCACAGCTATAAACCAGGCATTGGGAGGCAGGAGTGGTGTCTGCGCATTTGGTGTAATATGCCATAGCAGGAGGTAGAAGAAAGCGGCGGCCATACACGCAGCAAAGAAAGTCATACCAATTTGTAATCTTGATGCTTGTTTTGGAGTAGTTTGGAGCACCTGCCAACCATCGGTTCCGGGTAGTCCATATTTCTTTTTGTACTCGCTGTCTTTTGCGCTAGTATAGGGCTGGTTTACCTGTGCCTTGGAGCCTGGAGTGTTTGTACTGCTGCCTGCCACAGTTCCGGGCGCTGCCATGGTATTTTTTTGTGTAGACGTTACGTTTTGTTGAAGAGTCGGGTCATTGGCATCTCCAATCCCTCGTGAGTACTCAGTTTGTCCAATGGTAGTCTGCCCGCTGGACGTGGTAAAACCGAGCACATCCACTTCAACCTTCACAGATATTTCTTCTGCGTTGTTATCGGGCGTTACTATAATTGTGCCTGTATAATGCGTGGAACCGCGCAAGCGTGTAGTGTCAGCTCGCACACGCACAGGCGTGCTCATACCATCAAATGCCGTCTGGTCAAGCACAATCCACGACTCTACAGGGCGAATGGTCCCTTTTACCAATGCTCCTTTCACACCGGTAATCGTCAATAGTATTGGGTGTGATAGGCCCGGGTATACTTCTTCAAAATCGATGGTTTTCGGTCGTACTACTACTTGACTTGTATCACGTGTCCGCGCAGGCCAACCGATACGCGGACCGGATATATTCATACGTGCGTCAGTATTCGTCCGTCCACTGGTGCCGTTGCCTGCCGCTGACGTAGGGATATAGTTGCGCGTCTGGGCATTAGGTCCCATTACAGCTTGTAAAAACCTGTTGACACCCATTTCTGGATCGCCAACCGTTGCGCGAATGCGCTTTGTAGCTCGTGCCAGATCGTGCTCGCCGATTTCTGATAACCATGATTCGATCACGCCTGAGTACAGATAATCAGCCGCCTCAGTTGAATAATGGGCGCATAAATCAGCAAGCTCCTCTGGAGTCGTAGCCTCGCCCCCATTTTCAAATTGGAATGCTCCCACACCAAGCAGAGCGCGCCTGAACACCACGATGCTCTCATAGCGGTCTTCGGGTCGCAGCGATGTAGCTTTCTCAAGCGCGCGGGCCACCGGCGGTGAGATGTGTGGAAAATTGGCATGTACATTGGTCAAGCCGAAACCATTCTCGGAAATTGAACAAGTGAGCAACTGAAACAGGGTCATGGCCAGTGAATAGATATCTGAACGTTCATCTGTTTGAGCGCTGCCATATTGTTCTGGCGGCGCGAAACCCGGTGTGCCAAGCAACTGTGTATCCTGAGATCCCCTGTGCCGGAAGAGACGGGCAATACCAAAATCGATCAGCTTGATGCGTCCACTGCGCGTTAGCATCACGTTACCCGGTTTCATATCACGGAAAATAACAAGAGGCTGCTGGTTGTGCAGGTACTCCAACACGTCACACAATTGTCTGGCCCACCCCAGTACTCGAGGTTCTGAAAAAGGGCCCTTATTGCGATCAAGTAGCTCTTCGAGAGTGTTCCCGTCAATATATTCCATAACCAGGAAATGGCGAGCGCCTTCGGTGAAAAAATCGGTAAATGCAGGCAGATTGGGATGATTCAGACGCGAAAGAATCCTGGCTTCGGCCAGGAAATTTTGAATTGCCTGAGATCGCTCATTTGTGGGTACAGTAGAGAGGCTCATTTCTTTGATTGCAACAAGATTTCCTTGCCTGGTATCATTTGCTTGATACACTGCGGCCATTCCTCCATGCCCTATTATGCTCAAGATAATATAACGCCTGTGCAATAGGGTATGTGGGTCTAACTGTCCCGTTTGTGTATTTCCGTTGCCATTATTACTCTGTCGGCTAATAGTACAAGCTCCCCTCTTACAGAAAACCAATCGTTTCCCAGTATAGCATACCGATATGGGAGATACTACCTAGTTAAACGTTATTTAGGAGGTAAGATCACATTTGTATGTTACAATCAATAGATGTCGATCTGATCATGGTTTCGACTGCTCTGTAAAATTAGACGTTGATCCCTGCTCATTAGTGAAAATAAAATGTATCGCAGCAAATTAATACAATGGGGTTTACCAGTTGTTTTCATTGCCATAGTGCTTGGCCTGAACTTCCACACGCAGGACGCACAATTCCTATCCTCTGTGAAGGCTGCTTCGCAGAGCATGCCTGATGGAGATTTGAGTGTTGTTGGCAAACCCTCATTGCCCGCCGCAACAGTTGATGCAATATTAAAAGACCTGGGTAGCCCTATGAGTGGCATGGGTCAGGTAGTTGCGCAAGCTTCCCAACAGACTACTATTGACGACGCTTTTGCTCTGGCAGTGTGGTGGACCGAAACAAATGATGGCGCTGCTGGTGTGGGATTGGCTGATCGCAATCCTGGCAGTGTGCGTGGCAGTGTAGGCTATCCCTCAGCTTACGATGGCTATACTATCTACCCTTCTTATGCTGCTGCTATAGTTTACTGGTTTAACATGCTTAAAAACATGTATGTCAATCGAGGGTTGAGCACAGTCTACCTTATTTCACACCCCTATGTGGGTACGTCAAGTTCTTCTCTATGGGCTGGCAAGGTGGTAGCTCTCATTCTTAAGTATCGTGGAGAGGCGCCACCGGCTCCAATTGTAGTGCCGCACGGAAAAAGGGTCGCTGAGCCAAAAGTGTATATTCAAACCACACCCACACCTCTTGAACAGCAGGCACAAAGCCAGACGAACAAAACACTCAAAATACGCTCTTTTAACATTGTGCGGCAGGTGAATACTGCACCTCTAGTATCTCCATCAATAGAGTATACTATCGTGTTCTTTGCCTTACTACTCGCACTGACCATCGTTGCAGGTGCCCTCTGGTTGGGGAAACGACCGATCCACAATATGGAAGGTGGTGAGGCGCAGGGTGAGATTATTCAAGTGGAGGACAGGCAGGACGAGAAAGCGCAGGGTGTGGTTGCGCCTGGCGAGATTATGCAGGGTGAGAACGCGCAGAGTGAGGTTGTTCAGGGTGAGATTGTGCAGGGCGGGGGCAAGCCCCGCCCCTACTATACACGAAATGCTCGTCTTTTCCGTCGTATAGCACTGTATGTCCCTATACAAAATGAGAATGCTCCAAATACGGATGCCCTCATCTCTACTGAGCCAGAGATTGAAATGGATACTGTGAAAACTGATGCTTTGGGGATGCTGGCACAAGAAATGAATACAGGCGAGAATTTCCGCAATCGTCGCAAGATCTTCTTGCCTTCCACTCCAATAACTGAGCTAGCAAAATCGGAGGAGTCAACTACCCCCAGTAGCCTGCATGGGCGATCGACTGGACTGCTTAGTCGCTATGGTGAAACGCACCAGGAATGATGTGCTGTTTGTATTAAACCGATACCTTGCTTTTTTCTTCAATATACGTATCATTAAGTATATGGGGCAAAGGAAGGGTACTCGCGCCGTTCCAAAGTAACCCCAACCGCATTCATCCTATCTATTCTGTCTTGCAGGTAGTGGGCATCCTTATAACTTTCGCTGCCTGCTATTTCTACCCACAATCAGGGGTAGAGAAGGAGTGATTGTATGGCAACCGAATCCGAAACTCCCTCATCGTCAGAACAGGCAACATTACGCCCGAATACAATCGGTCTTCCCGGGGTATTGTTCCAATCGATCACAACCATGGCGCCCGCCTCTGCTGTGGCGTTCAGCCTTGGAGCTGCCATCCTATTTACGGGTGGAGCTTTGCCGCTTGCCGTTCTCATTGCACTCATTGTTTGTACCCTGATCGCTATAAATATTGGTGCGCTGGCAAGGTATCTGCCATCTGCAGGCGGCTTATTTACCTATGTCAGCCACGGCCTGGGAGTCCAGGCAGGCTGGATGACGGGCTGGCTATTCAGCCTCGCCTATCTTCTGGTCGTCCCCCTACAGTTACTTGTGTTGGGGCCGGTGGCAGACGGCTTCGTTAATCAATATTTCCATCTCTCTTTTGGGCCAAACGGGTGGGCCGTATGGGCGTTGATCTTCGCGGTGATTGTTTTTGGCCTCACCTTCTTCGGTATCAAGATATCCGCGGACGTAGGTGTTGTCTTGGGCGCCATTGAAATTGGTGTCTTTGTATTACTTTCCATCTGGCTGATCGTCACTGCTGGCAGTGGTAATACAGCGGCTACCTTTAATCCCGCTTCAAGTCTAGAATCTGGCAGTCTGCTCGGAGGCTGGCAAGGCATCCTCCATGGGATGATCTTTACATTTCTGGCTTTTATTGGCTTTGAGTCGTCAGCGCCATTGGCGGAAGAAGCCCTCCATCCACGTCGCACGGTGCCGCGCGCCATCGTATTGGCCGCTGTCTCTATCGGGATCTTCTACGTGTTCTGTTCCTATGCTGGTGTAGTCGGTTGGGGTTTCGGCAAGATCAGTACATATAGTAGTGATCCGAATCCCTGGGGAACAATGGCAAACCGTGTCTGGGGTGAATTCGCATTTATTGCCATATTTGCTATTCTCAATAGCGCCCTGGCGAATACAAATGCTGGCGTGAATGCTGCAACTCGTGTGCTCTACGCAATGGGACGTACCAAGACTCTCCCGAGACCGCTTGCTCATATTAACCATCGCTTCCGCACTCCCGATATCGGGATCATCTTTACGATGATTTTAGGCGTTGTCTTGACCCTCTGGCTTGGCGTTGTCTACGGGTCTACACTGGCTTTTGCCTTAATAGGAACGGTCATTACCATTCCGATTCTGATAGTATATATCGCTGCTTGCCTTGCCGTTCCTTTCTTCTTTCTTCGTGAACACCGAGATCGTTTCAACGTGGTTCTGCATATTATTTTACCTGCGATACCAATTATTGTGCTGATCTTCCCCATATTGGCACAGTTTATACCTGCTCCTCCCCCTCCACTCAACCTGGCTGGTCCAATCGTTGCCGCCTGGTTCGTGATCGGCTTGATTGTCGTGGCTGTCTTGAGCCTGCGCTCGCCAGAAAACCTGGCAAGTAGTGCTAAGATCTACGTTGAAGATGAAGGGAGCCCTCAACCAGCTAGTTAACGTTGTTTTTTATGTAACAATCACATGAAAGGAGTAACCCATGGCAACACATCATCTCGATGATACCCAACCCCATGCTTTCTGGGACAATTCTTACCCTGCGCGCCTGCGCATCCAACCTGGCGATACTGTCGTATTCGAAACCCTCGAAGCATCGGCAGGGCAGGTAGGTCCTGATTCCGCATCAGAGGTGGTCAGGAACTTAAACTTCGACCTCATTCACCCGCTTACTGGACCTGTATATGTTGAGGGAGCGGAGCCAGGTGATGCCCTTGTGGTCGATATCGTCAGTATCAAACATAAAGGATGGGGCTGGAATGCTGTAATACCGGGTTTCGGTTTATTAGCAGAGGATTTCCCACAGCCTTACCTGCATCACTATAAACTGGGGGAGACAACCTGCGAATTCAGATCGGATATTCAAATTCCCTACGAGCCATTCTGTGGTGTAATGGGAGTTGGGCCACGTGAAGCGGGTCGATTTAATACCATTCCACCACGCGAAAATGCAGGCAATATTGATATTCGACATCTTACCCCGGGCTCAAGAGCATTCTTTCCGGTCCTAGTACCGGGCGCGCTCTTCTCTTGTGGTGACTGCCATTCTGCACAGGGGGATGGCGAAGTGAACGGCACTGGCATTGAAACCAAGATGTCTGTGACGCTGGCGTTCAACTTGCAGAAGAGCGCACATATACCCGAACTGCGGTTTATCACACTTCCTGGCAAAAAGCTCACGGTAGCCGATGAGGGTGGTTACTACGTTGCCACTGCGTATGGCCCTGATCTTTACAAGAATTCCCAACAAGCGATTCGTTACATCATCGATTACCTGTCCTCTGAACATAAGATGACCCGAGAACAGGCTTATTGTTTGTGTGGCGCAGCGGTGGATTTAAAGATCAGCGAGATCGTTGATGCACCCAATTGGATTGTGTCGGCGTATCTTCCGCTTAGCATTTTCAAATAAGGGGAATTGTTTATGTAGAAATGGCTGTGTGTTCGGTGGCGTCGCCACCGAACACACAGCCATTTCTACATAAATTAAACTACGCTTGACTCAATTTCATTCATATGGTATTTTATACCAGCGTTCATACTGGGCTGCTAGCTCAATGGCAGAGCATCCGACTCTTAATCGGCAGGTTCAGGGTTCGACTCCCTGGCAGCCCACTTCTCACAATCTCTCCCAGGTGCTATCTAAATCTCATACTTCCCCAAAAATTCAGGACTGGTGCAACCGTCTCTCGAATGCTCTAAGCCATTTGTAAAATTAGATGCGATTGCCCTGGCGAAAAGCCTTCTTCCCTTGCTTTTATACCTCCAAAATGGTATTATATAAACAAAGATTTATGAAAGATTTGTTTATGTAACTGAGGTGTATAGTACCAGATGGATGAATGGCGTGACCTTAAGAACATAGCGAAGGCGTTGGCCGATACCGCACGCCTGACCATTGTATATCACCTTGTACAACACGAGGAGATTACTGTCACCGCTTTGACAGAATTGCTGGGGCTTAGCCAGCCGCTTGTCTCGTGGCACCTGCGTAAACTCCGACGAGCCGATTTGATCACTACCCGCCGCGTCGGTCGCCTGGTCTACTGTTCTTTAAATAAAAGCCGCTTTGAACTTGGTATCCGATACTTGCAGGATTTGATCGATCCGACCAATAGTCTGGAATCTATTCCAGTTGGCGCAGCACTTGTTGAAGCAGAAATTGGCATTGAGGATTAAAAGCCTTGTGCCATAGTAAAGAAATGTAAAAGCCTTGAAAGATGTATAGAGGATTATTCCCAATTGCACACCTGTAGCTTAGAAAGATGTAGCATGTTTACGAGTAAAAATGGTAAAGCGATTGACGCGTTCGAGAATACAAGCCGGGGCACTGGAAGTTTAAAAAAACGCAAGCGCATGACTCAAAACCAGGCGTATTATTTGGGCTTGTCGGGTAGAGCCGATTTACATATGCACAGTACCTATAGCGATGGCCTGGGCACAATTCAGCAGATTCTGCATCATATCCAACATAATACCGATTTGGATGTGATTGCACTGACCGACCACAATGTAGTGGAAGGCGCTCTGCGAGCACGTGATCTCTGGGCAAGAGGTAATTATCGCTTTGATTTTATAGTAGGAGAAGAGATCAGCACCAGAGAAGGTCATATGCTGGCGCTCTTTATTGAAAAACGGATTCCGCCGAATTTGAGTATTGAACGCAGTATCGATCTTGTGCATGAGCAAGGAGGGCTTGCGATAGTTGCTCATCCACTCAATCCACTCTTTCGCCATAGCTGCCAACGCGAAGTATTGGATCGGATTTTTGAGGATGACGATGTCTGGCTTGACGGTATTGAAACTTGGAATGCGAGTTTTTGTGGCATTTATACCAATCGACTGGCAATGAGAACCAATCGGGAGATATATGGTTGGCCCGAAGTTGGCAACAGCGATGCGCATACAATTCATGCCATTGGGCGTGGTTGTACCTGGTTCGAGGGATCGACAGCTCAACACGTGCGCGCTGCAATTGAGTCTGGCGTATGCGCTCCAGGTGGAAAATTGTGGCGAATGCATGATTATTTGCGCCTGGCGAGTCACCGTATGAATAAACGTCGAAGAGATCGCCGGAAGCGGGTGGCTTAAATAACACACTATATCGCATCCTTAAAGGGGAATATTAGGGGCTTGCACGAGGGCGCGATAAATCGGGCCCCTACTAGTCCAAATAGTACAAGTATGGTACAATAAGCTTATGTTTAGCAGACACATACAGCAACGAGTTCGACAGATCGTGACTATGATCGTACGACCATTGGCTGGGCTTGGTGTCACGCCAAATACCCTGACTGTATTAGGGCTGATACTCAGTATCCTGACGGCTGTTATCATTGCTCAAGGATTGTTTCTAGCTGGTGGTTTGCTAGTGTTGTTTGCAGGAATCTTTGATATGTTTGATGGAGCGATGGCTCGCGTTCGTCATGCCTCTACAACTTTTGGGGCATTTTTCGACTCGACGCTTGATCGCTATTCAGAGAGCATTATTCTGTTTGGGTTGCTCTTTTTTGCATTGCAAAGACCAGTAATGCAAGATCGGTTCTGGCCTTTTCAGTACGAGCAATCCTGGATGATTACACTCGTTTTTATTGCTGCGGTCGGCTCATTCATGGTTAGCTATGCGAAAGCGCGTGCTGAGGGCTTAGGCTTAGAGTGTAAAACCGGATTACTAGCTCGTCCTGAACGTGTCGTCATTCTGGCTATTGGGCTTTTAATCGGCGCTGTTATCTGGGCGCTGGTAATACTGGCGATTTTTTCTAATGTGACAGCTATCGAGCGTATCGTCCATGTTTGGCGTGTCGCCCGTCAGCCAGTGGCAGTGACCGAGGTGATAAATTTCTCCTCCGACGGGCATAACAATGAGACAAAAAATAGCTCAATTCACCGGCAAATGCCAATAGGAGCAAACGAAGGAAAAGAGCCTTCTGTTCCATCTGTACACACCGCCATGCCGCCGTTCAATGGTGGTGTACAACAAGATTAAGGTAACGGCATAGACAAGCAGACCGGACCGGGTCGCACATTTAGTGTAAAAAGTTTATCTGAGAATGAAGTGGAGGCAGACGTAAATTCTGCCCATTCGCGCAACGCGGATTGGTGATAGAGGCTGCAAAGGGTAATGCAATTAAGACGTAACAGCAACTCATCCTTGTACCCTCTCCCGAACACCCGTTGTATTTACGTGAGACGACTGGCATGCAGTCAGAGTTCGCCTTAACCACTTACAATCGAATATTCTCTATGGCTATAGCCCGTGCTCCGGTCCATTACTGCTGAGACTGGAGATCTTAGTGACAAAACAAAATACCGAATCGGAGAACAGCGACATCAATGAGACTGTCGTTCAGCAGCCATCTGCCTCCGAAACCCCTGTAACCTCTTCTGAGGCTGAGTTTTCTATGCCTGCAAACGAGCAGGATACTCAAACACAAGAGATACAATTGAAATCATCCGAGAAGCAGATCGAGGAAGAACCAGTGCGTTCTTTCACCGATTACATTGAGGAATTTCGTCAAAAAGAGGTTCAATTTGGTTCTCTCCTGGAAGCGCCGCAAGAGGAGCCATTCTCTGCGTTGACGCCAGGTGAAGATCAAGGAAGAAATGAATTTACACCAGGCTGGACCTATAGGCCTTTGGGAGACAGCATTCTTCCTGAAGGAACACCATTTGCAGTAGAAGACGTAGAATCTCGCTCAAATACTCAAATTGTCTTACCTGTTGGTGAAAATGGCAATGGAGCAGAGGAGTCGGCAGAACTACAAGTACAACCTGCAACCGAGGCGGAAGCCGCTTTACCTGCTGTGCGTCAAACGTCACCTCTTTTACGACCTTCATCGCGCGGCCGTTTACCTCGTCAAGGTAGTATGCGGCAGCGTGAGGAGTCTGTAGTTGAAGGACAGACACAGCAAGAGCAAAATAGTGAGACAACAATAGTGGCTACGCCTTCCGTTGAGGATACAAGTAAAGCAGATGCAACTCCTGTGGAAGAGAAACCACGCCCGGAGCGGCGTTATCGTTTTGACCGGCGAACACCCGCCTCATCAACTACGGCAACCCCAACACAGCCGCGCACTGAAGAGAGTAAAGGAAATAATACTTCATCTCAAGTCTTTCAACGCACGAATAACGAGCTTCCAGGCGAGAGAGAGGAGCAGGTTAAACAACTCTCTGACGTGGCTCAGTCATCGGAGCGGATTTCACCAGTACAAGAGGTTGTGCAGGAGCAGGTGGTAACACAAACTGACGAGACCGAAAAAGGGAAACCTACTAAGACTACCCATGATGTTCGACGTCGACGTGGGCAAGAACGACAACGTGAAAAGGTGCAGGCAATTCCCTCGGCATCTATACCAGTTACGCCGGAAGTCACAGTGCCTGGTGCGGAGTTGATCGAACTGCAGGTTCCAGAAGTTGCGCTTGAAGATTTGCCTCCACTGGAATACGCAGAATTGCAAGCTGCGAACTCACGGAGGCGACGAAGACGCCGCTCTGGTAGTTCGAGTCAAGCAACGATGGCAACAAATGCTGCCGCTAATCCTGTGGTTGCAAAACCAGTGACACCCGAGCAGACAGTAACAGGAGCACAAATACTATCGTCTACGTCTCCTGTCGCCCTCCCTGCTACTGCAACGCGCTCCACACCAGTACCGGGAAGTCCTGTGTCACCGGCAAGCCAGTACAGTATTCAGTCTGGCCATACTGTAAGCCAGATGAATCAAGGTAATGGCGAGTCAGGACCATTCATGGGTCCAGAGCCTTCGCCTGCTCGTGGGAGCGGTAGCAGTATTCCGCGCACTGTGCGGCCAATTCGTAACGAAGTACAACGCGTGCCCACCTATCCTGTTCGCCCGGAGGGAGCATCATCCTCAGCTTCGATAAATCATCTTGCGAATGTTGTTGCGCAAGCGATACAGACACAATCTGATCGCATGGTGGCTGAGTTACGGCGCGCTAATCAGATCCCAACGAATGTCTCTGTTGCATTACCCCCATTCCCTTCAACTGAGCGGGTAGGCGTTTTTGTAGATGTTGCTAACCTGCTCTATTCGGCACGTACACAGCGTTTGACAATCGACTTTGGCAAGTTACTTGACTTCTTGCGCGGCAATCGCCGTCTAGTAAGAGCACATGCCTATTGTCCCACTAGCCCCCAACCTGGTGATGATCAGATGTTTTTGCAAGCTGTAAAGGGATTGGGATACCGCATTACTACCAAGAACTATAAAACGTTCTCCAGTGGCGCGAAAAAAGCCGACCTGGACCTGGATTTGTGCATGGATGTTGTGCGACTGGTAGATGGTAACGCCGTTGATTGTATCGTGCTGGTCAGTGGGGATAGTGATTTTATGCCCATGCTTGACTACTGTTCCGATCATGGTGTGCGTGTTGAGGTGGCTGCGTTCGACGAATCGATGTCCGCTACTCTTCGTCAGAGTTGCGACCTCTTCATCAACCTC
>Ga0209056_10007590_pt1 | contig 11159 bp, 11 predicted proteins | sample GraSoiAngelo_114_FD_185876 | JGI IMG/M metagenome (GOLD analysis project Ga0209056, IMG submission 185876) | Grasslands soil microbial communities from the Angelo Coastal Reserve, California, USA - 14_0903_13_40cm (SPAdes) (version 2) | ecosystem: Environmental > Terrestrial > Soil > Grasslands... | reverse complement strand
TTCCTCCGGAGTCAGCGGCCCGAAAAAGAAGTGCGGATGCCTCGTGCATGCCCCAGGCCCACCTGCTGCAAAGCGGTCAATGAATTCGCGTAGCCGTTGCCTCTCCACCACGAAGTCCCGTTCATCGCTCACCACCAAGCTCTTGTCCGTCCCCACATTGCGGGGCATCGGTTTCTCATTCACGATCATAGACTTCTTCGCGAACCGCCCCAGCAGCCGCCCAATCAATATCCGTGGCGGAGTTCTCTCCCCCACCGCCATCTCCATTGCCGCGGAGCAATGCGCCAGCGTCTGCGCTGGATTCTTTTTGCCCCACTGCCGCTCGCTATCCGGCCTCAGTAGCGCCATCCGCTCCTTCACCTCTTCCACCGTCGCCGCTTCAAAGAGATTTTTCATGCGTTAGCTCCTTGCCGCGCAGTTCAACTTCCACGAAATCCAGGAGCTTGTGGCGCTTGCCGTTGGCTAATCTATGTCCCGCCTTGTGGTCAGCTAGAACAATCCAGAACGCCATAGTCTCGAAGTATAAATCAACCGCGCCAGCGTGGCCGCATTCACATCTGATTAACTTGCAAACCGTATAAGTGAAATTGCTGGCCTTGGCACATCTCCGGTAAGGCGACTTACCGGGAGTTAAAGTTCCGTCGCAGGAGGATTTCTATTGGGGCACACTGGATTTGACTGCGGCGGGGGCAACGCGCCGCGTCACTCGCCCGAGGCGATGGATTGCAGTACACGCATACGCTTTGTGTCGACGCCGTCGCGATACTCCATCAAGTCAATCTCTGCGCTATCCTCGCCCGTGATGTTGACAATAATTCCTGTTTTCCCGTCACCGAGATCAACCACATTAAGCAAATTGGGAAGGAACTCGCTACCGAGGGGCGCTTCTCCACAGCCAAAATGTGGAGCGTTGGTCGGGGCGTCATCCAGGCACTTGAGCCAAATCGTGATAAATTCGGGCTTCGAATGAGACCTGACCAGCGCATAGTCACGAAACTGCCTCTCTCTGAACTTTGGGACAAGACGGGCGCACTACACAGCGAGCGTAGCGGGATGGGGTCGATTCGGTGATGAAATGGGGAATCGTAATACTAGTTGGGTGCGGCTTTGTGTGGGCGTCTCCGGCCCAAGCACAAAGCCGTGAGACCGATTTGGCCTTTCAGGCGGTTCCGTTCCGAGAATGGCTTTCAGAAGGGCCGAAGGCACAACTTCTATGGCGGGCGCGCATTTTCGCACCGGAACTGTCACAACACCAGCGAATTTGGGTTCGCATTCAGATCGAGGTGGATGGAAACGAGTTGTTGAAGAGGTGCTGTAATGGACGATCTGTGGCGCTGGTGGAAATCACTGACCAGCAGGGTCGCACATACCGGAATTACGCAGCGCAGGATTTAAAGGAAGTCAAGCCTGGCCTGAGCCAATATACGGTTACTCTCTCCTGGACCGTGTTTGTGCTGCCAGGCGACTATCAGGTGGCGCTGGCTCTCTACTACAGCGGAAGGGAGGGACACAGCCTTGCCGTCGAGAGATTGCATGTCGGCTCACTGAAAAACGATCCTCTCCCCGAGTCTTGGCGTGGTTTGCCCAGCCTAGAATTCTGCGACCCGCAGCCAGAAGGAATCGACGAGTACTTGCTTCCGGGTGTTACAGGCAGACTGCAATTATCTGTCATGACGCGGCGCCCGATTCGTGTTGAGATACTGGAGAACTTGACCCCATACCGAGCTGAGCAACGCCATCCCACGCAGTACAAGGATCGACTTGGAGTCTTCCTGCCCATCCTAAAAACCTTTGGACAAATGGAGGTGAAGAATGGCTCGCTAGATCTCACCACGCTGGACTTCACGCGGAACCGCGAGACGTTTGTGCAGGAGGGCGTCAAAGAGGGTCACGTTGATTTGGCGGGTTTGAGAGACGCTCTGGCGGCTAGCACCACGAAAGTGATCGACGTGCACGACATTCAAGAATCGGAGCAGTACCGTGTGTTCTTTCGACAGGAAATGGCGCGCAGACTTGCGGAAGAAAAGGAGTCAAGGCTGGAAGGGGATCATGCTCTGCCCGTGCTCATCATTATCAGCGGTATGATGCAGTTCGGTTTCGGAAAACGGATTTCCATCGCGCCGCCTCTCGGGGGCAATTTTGTTGTGTACTACCTGCGATATGAATCTCTGCCGACACCTAGTTCACAGCGGACTATCGTGCCTTTTCCGCAAGTACAGGGGCAGCCCCAGTTGGAGAGGTTGGAGCAGACGGTCGATGGGATCGGCGAGGAGCTCAAGGATTTGAAGCCACGGGTCTTCAAGGTGCACTCCGCCGAGGGTGTGCGTAAAGCCATTGCTACGATTGTGGACGAGATTTCGCGGATGTAGAGAAGTCGACGTTTGAAGTCCTGATAACGCGCAAACCGGAGAAGTGGAAATCGAGCAAAAACCACATGTACGATTAGGCGACAAATCGGGAGTTGGCCTCTTCCCTTGCCCAAAACGAAGCCTACACGACGAGAACCGTTGACGCCGCCGAGGAGCTGTTCTTGGGCAAGGGACAGCAACTCACAGGAATCCCCCGGTGTCTAAGCTTGCAAGGTGTAGGACTTCAAGCGTTCTAATACCTGCTGTGCGAGAATGGCTCGCACTGGAGGACGCCGTGTTGCACAAATCCTTCCGCTTTTTCTGGGTCGCCGTAGTTCTTTGTGCGGGCTGCGCTCACAAAGCTGCGACTTACCAGAAGGCGAGTGGCTTGTCAGAAGGCGAAAGTGGGCGGGCTTCCTTTGGCTATTATACCCTTCGAGAAGGTGCGCTCCTACGAAGCAGCGGATCTGGAGGCCCAAGCACAGTCTTTGCGGCATCGCGTTTTGTCGCCGTGCGGCACAAGCTGGAAATCGTGGGGCCAGGCGCTGGGCTGGCAAAATCGATCGAGGCCGTGGTCGCACTTTGCGGAACCATTCAGTGCGAGGTGCTCTCTTCGAGCGTCACCAATGAAACGGCCGTATTGTCTCCCTCAGGGAACATCGCCGCTCGCGTCGCGCCGCAAGACCTGAACAAATTCCTGGATTTCGTTGGGAAACAAGGAAAAATTGCGCAGCACGCCACGGAATCGGAAGACAAGACCGCGGCGGTCGTGGACGTCGAAGCCAAACTCAAAAACCAGACTGAGTTTCGCGACAGTCTGCGCAGGATGCTGACCAAGCCCGGCGTCAGCGTGGCCGACCTGCTGCAAATCCAGGAGAAACTCGCGGAAGCTCAGGCGGAGCTCGACAGCGAAGCCACGCAGCGCAAGGTCCTCGCCAACGAAACCGAAAAGGTGTATGTCGAAATCGCCTTTCACGCCGAACAGCGGACGATTAGCCGCGGCTCCTTCGCGTCCGTCGGCGAAGCGCTGCGGGATTTCGGCTCTGTCCTTGGCGACAGCCTCGCCGCTCTCATTACCGCCGTCGCGGCCATCATTCCCTGGTTAATCGTGATCATTCCCGGGTTATGGTTCTTGATCAAAGCCGTTCGCCGGTTCCGGGAGCGTCGGCGTGCCGCAAAGGCAGCCACACCAGCCGCGTAGTCTAGGGGGAGGATCTTCGATTTCTGCGGCTTCAGCAATGAATGCTGGAAAACGCGGTTACCGTAGAAGTGGTTCTGTGAACGTCCGGATCCTGGGAGGTCTCGACGAAGTCGAAGAAATTCCGCTCGAACGATGCCCCCGCAGGGCCAGGAGTTCCGGTCTGGTTACTCGTGAAGAAGTTACGTCGGCTTGCCATCCGTGCCGCGAAATTTGAGCCCGAAGCCGACTACGCGACTTGGACAGTGAGTGAAATACACAGTGACGGAATCTCGGTGGTCGTAAAAAAACGAGGGGCCATTAAGGGGCCAATAAGGATTCCTTTGCATTCCCAATTGTTCCTTTTCAATGCCTTAGCGTTCCCCTGCATTCCTTCCAAGTCCTTGAAATTCCGCCTGGTAGTGTTTTCGATCCCCACCGCCCCTACCAACCATCTTCCTGATGGATGGGCACTTAACAAAAACACGCGGGGGCAAAAAGGGGCAGATTGGGCCGATGATCCGGTTCTGTGTTTCTTTCCAGCGGCACGGGTGACAACCGGACGCGGATTTCAACCGTTCAATAGATATTCTTAGAACGCCGCTTTTCTGACAGTTTCCGATTACGCGTCCACTAACGCTCAGCGTCAAAAGGTCCTCCTCAATCAGGTAGAATCGCTGGGGTGGAGAACTGCTGAAAATGGCTTCCGACGACTGGTTTCGAAACACCGAATGGAATCCGGTGATTGAGGCCAAGTTCCTGGAGAAGCTGCACAGGGCGCGGAGGAAATCACAGTATCTACGGATTCAAGCTTGCTACTTGGCGCCGAGGCACCCAAAGGCAGCGTTGGATTTGCTCGACAAATACTTCGCGATGGGAGAGGATTTTGACCTCGCTCAAGCCTTTGTTGACCAAGCAACAGCCTACGTGGCTCTTGGCCAGATTGATGACGGTATTCGATCCCTTCAGAAAGCTCTTGCCCGAGAGCGTAAATTTCCAAACTTAAAGACTGGTGCCTGGAGCGAATTCGCAATGCTGGTCGCTACTCAGACCCTTGAGCCCTACTTTCAGGAAGTTCTTCAGGTCCTAACAGAGAATAAATCGCAGCCCTTATTCCCTGTAGAGAAGTTCAAATGGCACGCAGCCCATGCGTTAATCATGGCGGCTCAGGGTGACCGTGAGACCGCGAAAGACCAGGCGATTAGGGCCCTGGATGTCGCCAAGGCGAACCATTCCGGCTTTAGATACCATCCCACAGCCGGGTTGGTTGGGTCGAACTATGAAGCGCTTCGAGATAGGCTGCTTGCATTGTCAGGTGCCTATTGCTGATTTCGATTCATCCTGACTTCGACAAGACAAGCCAGGATTTGGCGTCAGCTCGCGCAATTCTCCAGTGGCACGGAACGAATTGTAGACTTTTGGTGTCAAACATCACAGGTGAAAAGCGGCCTCAAAATCGCTGCGATTTCGGTCCTGGTTCTAGTCGGGGTGGTGATTATCCTCGAAGTATTCTCTCCCTACACCGCTTGGTACTTCGTTGTTCCCAAAGCCCGGCTCACCGTTGATGGCAGACGAGAGCAAGGATGGCTGCATCGCGGCAATCATAGAGAAACTCTGTTTCTAACTCGGCGCAGTAAGGGGAAAGCAGAGTCCTATATGATTTGGATTCCCCACGACAGGCAAGGAATTGCTTGGAGCTGTGGGAACTGGACGGCTCCAAGATTTCCAGCATTTTCAATCGGCGACGTGAATCCACCGTGCTGGACGTTTTCCGCCGGCGAGGCTCCGACTCCAAAGCCTACTCTCCCCGCGCGCAACCTTGCCGTCGGAGCTGACTTCGTGGAGTTCACAGCCGACGACGGTAGCCGAATCAAAGCGTCTTGGTAACCTTGCTCAGCCTTTATGGGGGCCTAGCGCCTGATAGTCCTTTAGACGCGGAAATCGTCCACGCGGATTGTAGATTCCGATCACGCAAATACACAGGAGTTACATCCCATGTTATAGTCCCGCCGTCTATGCACCTTCTCGCACACGCTAAATCCGCCTCCCGCACACCCACCCTCTTTCTCTTCGGACTGCTTATTGTCCAAGCGCCCGCCTCGGCACAAAATCACTCTCCGCAAACCCAATCGCCCGCCTCGCCAAAGCCGGTGAGGCACGATTCCGTCGAGGTCGTAGCGCACCTCTCTCCCGAAGAAGTCGAAGACGGAAAGCTCAACGATGTATACGAAACAATAGCTCAACTCCAGCGAAAGGGCACTTGCACGACGGAAATCATCCAGCGATACCAGTCCGAAGTGATTCCGCTCGCCGAGAAGTCCACCTTCAACGTTCCCAAAAACAAGTTTCTCTTCCTCGCCAACCGCGACATCGGCAATTGCTATCTCGCGCAGCAGAAATTCGCGGAAGCCGAAGCCTCCTTCCAGAAGATCCTGCTGTACGCTCCGGTTTGGCCCGGCACCGACGACTCTGCCTACCCCATCAATTTCCGCCAGATTGCAACGGCGCAGATCGGCCAGCAACGCTGGGAAGCTGCGGAGGAGTCACTCAAGAAGGCCGTGTCGCTATTCGATCCGCAGATTGAGAAAGCAATAAAATCGGAGAATGAATTCAGCCGCACGGAGCGTGCCGGGAACCTGCTCGGGTCAAAGGCAAGAAGTATCGCGTACCTAGGGATTGTATATCTGCGCGAAGGGCGTACCGCCGAAGCCCTGAAAACCGCAGAATTGGCCTACTACAAAGCGACGCAACCGCACGTGTCGTCTGCATTCGTAAGCGAAGTTGTAAAGGTAGGCCGCTCGATCGCACAGGCGAGTGGGGACGAAGACGCCATTCACAAAATGGTCACAACGCAGTCCGCGCCAAGAGTAACGCGCCGTTGCTGAAGCCGCTTTCGCGTTGCGCCAATGCCGTTACCGGAACCTTCACGTAGATAGACGGGGCGTGGCCCGCTTTGTACTATTTGTACCGATTGTTCTGGGAGGCGGTTGCAACGCCGTGAAGCAATGGGGCTTATGGGAGTAGCCTAACTTTCGATCCCCACCGCCCCTACCATCCATCTTCCTGATGGATGGGCACTTAACAAAAACGCATGGGGGCAAAAAGGGGCAGATTAGGCCGATGATCCGGTTCTGTGTTTCTTTCCAGCGGAGTGACAGCCGGACGCGCCGATTTCAGCCGTTCAACAGGTATTTCTTAGAAAGCTCCTTTTCTGACAGTCTCCGATTAATCAGCCCGAATCTACTACCTGTGCACAACCCACTGTTCCACAGTATCCGGCGGCTCAGGTCTTGGCCGAAAACCAGCGCTGCAGCTTGAAATGCTGGCGTGACCGTCGCTAATTTCTAGCAACTCTGCAATCAGCTTGCCCACGTTGACGCCGGTAGGCTGGCCGCAAGGGTTCGAGACCGTAGCCTTGCTTGTTTTTACGTTAAGCGTGAGGGACGCCGCCACGCGAAACTTTTCCAAGAAACCTTACGTAGATATCTTCAGGAAATGAGAAAATTCGTGTTTGAGTTTGCGGCCTCCCGCAGGAGCAACGGCCTTGCTTATTCTGTTGATCGTGGCCACCGTAGGGATCTGCATGATTATCTACGAATATTCGCGCCCTGGCCGAAATTGGCCAGCCGTGCGAGGTTGGTGGCTTCGCGCGATACTCTTTAACGGCTTCCAGGTTTTCTCTGTATGGTTTGCAGGTGTGGCATGGGACGGCTGGCTAGTCCGGCATCGCTTTTGGTCTTCGGCGTGGTTGGGTACCTACGGTGAGGCGTTTCTCGGTTATTTCGCGATTACCTTTGTCTTTTACTGGTGGCATCGCTGGCGCCACGCTTCGCCGTTTCTCTGGCGGTGGGTTCATCAGATTCATCACAGCCCGCAACGGATAGAAGTCATTACCAGTTTTTACAAGCATCCATTTGAAGTCCTCCTCGACAGTTTGTTCATGAGCGTTATTTTGTATCTCGGAGTGGGCCTTGAGCCGGGAGCGGCCGCCGGTGCTGTCATGCTGAGCGGCTTGGCCGAATTGGTGTATCACTGGAATGTGAAAACGCCGCGTTGGCTTGGATACATCTTTCAGCGACCCGAGAGCCACTGCATCCATCATCAGGAGGGTGTTCACGCCTTCAACTATTCCGACCTTCCCATTTGGGACATGTTTTTTGGCACCTACCGGAATCCCCTCGAATGGGAAGGACGCTGTGGCTTCGGGTCGGAGGGTGAATTCCGTGTCGCTGAAATGTTGCGCGGAGTGGACATTCACCAGACAGACATTCCAAAGGTCGACGCGTGAACGGCGGGAATCGACTGGAACCGGCTTTCCGCATTTGGGCAATCTGCGTCCTGGCCCTAATCGGATTTGCGCAAATGGCCGGTGATCTTCTTCACATGCCGGTTCTCAAAGGCATAGCGGCCGCAACCGGGGCGTCACCTGCGCCCCGGGTCTTTTCCGCCGTGAAGGGGTTGGAGACTTTCTCGACGCGGTATTTCATCGAGTGGATCGACACAACCGGCGCTTCACACTCCGTTGAAATTACTCCGGAACGTTACGCACATCTGCGCGGCCCTTACAACAGGCGTAACGTCTATGGCGCAGTGCTTGCGTATGGTCCGATACTCGTAAGCGATCTGCGCACTCGCCCGATGTTTAATGCGGTTTCCAGTTACGCGCTATGCGGCGAAGCGCCACTGCTCCACGAATTAGGAATTCCACCCGAAGCCACAAAAGGACCTCTCCGCATCCGCTTACAAACCCGAGCCGGAGTTCCGCCCCCTGATTTGCCGCTTATCTTACGGCCAAGTTGCCCATGAAAAACGGATGGACGGGTGGGCAGTACAGTATCTTTCGCATCCTACTGGGACTTTACCTTCTGCAGCACTTCTTGACACTGGTCCCATGGGGCACGGAGGCATTTTCCAATCGCGGGGTTTTGCCCGTTGCGGCGGCGAGCCCGCTCATTCGTCTATTCCCCAATGTGCTTGCGATCTGGGACCAACCGGGATTCCTGACATTTCTGCTCACATTAGGCGCACTCTTGTCGGCTCTCCTCACTGTGGGATTTTGGGACAGGCCAGCTGCACTCATGCTGTGGTATTTGTGGGCATGCTTGCTTGGCCGTAATCCCCTAATTTCCAATCCCGCACTCCCCTTCATCGGATGGCTGCTCCTCTTGCACGCGATTCTCCCAAAGGCACCTTATGGGAGCTGGGCAGCTCGCAGCCGGGACGACCCTCGTGGGAATTGGTACATGCCCCAATCGGCCTTCGCGCTGGCGTGGATTTTGATCGCCGCAGGTTATTCGTACAGCGGTTATACAAAGCTGGTAAGCCCATCCTGGGTAGATGGGAGCGCCTTCACTCACGTTCTAGAAAATCCTCTGGCCCGACCCACGGTGCTCAGAGGCGTGCTACTCGCAATGCCACCGGTCAGCCTCCGCATTGCGACCTGGACCGCGCTGGCCCTCGAATTAACTTTTGCGCCGCTGGCTTTGTTGCGCAGGGCTCGGCCGCGGATTTGGAGTGCCATGGTAGGGCTACACGTTGGGCTCTTGCTGCTAGTAAGTTTTGCGGATCTGACCGCAGGCATGCTCTTGGTGCACCTCTTGACTTTCAACCCTGCATGGCTTCGCCCAAGAACGGCGGATCGCTCCGCATGGATCTTCTACGATGGGCACTGCGCCCTGTGCCAAGGATGGGTACGATTTGTGCTTGCAGAGGATACGGATGGAAAAGCCTTTCGGATTTCACCTTTGCAAGGGAGGCTGTTTGCAACGCGCATCCCCGCAGAAAAACGCACCTCACTGCCAGACAGTCTTGTAGTACTTACAGAGGACGAGTTGCTTGCCCGCTCCGCCGCCGTACTGCACGTACTTCGAAGCTTGGGAGGATTGTGGCGAATAATAGCGGCGACCCTTGCTGTGGTTCCGCCTTCTGTCCTCGACTGGTTCTATGACCGAATCGCGGCTTCTCGAAAGGAGTTTTTTGGGACTCGGGAGGACTTCTGTCCAGTTCTGTCACCCGAACTGCGGAGGCGCTTTGATCCGTAGCGATGTAAAAGCGCGCCGAGTCCTGTCTGGCTCACCGGCAACGCCGATCGACCAACGATGTCATGGAAGTCCGCTGAGGTGGGGTGGAGTCGGAATTCCCAGCCCAACCGCAGCAGTCAATTGTGACCCGGGCCAAAGTAGTCGATAGAGTACAAGCTACAGTACGAAAAAGAAGGTGAGAACCGAGGCGATCAGGGATGAGTATATCGACGTCGAAGTGGAATCCAGCGAGAAAGCGGACTGGTCTCCGATAGCGTTAGGCACGATTTACAAATTGGCTGGCGCAAAAAAAGGGACACCCTCGCGACACTTGTGAAGTCGGGGGAAGTGCTTCACTATTGCGTTCTGCCTCGGCGATATTTTCAATGCTGTGGGTGTTTTGCTTTTCTGAGCAGAGGTAGAGCAAGTAGGTGTAGCGTAGAAATCGATCACACTGAATACGATTCGGCCCACGACTCGCGTGGGGTAGAAACATGATGGCTGTTCTCTGGACGGCCGCCGCTCTCTTCGGGGTAGGGCTCCTGGTGTTCTGGATGGAGCCCCTGTTTGTCCTGAGCGTGATTGAGCGACTCACTCCAAATGTTATTTATCGAGTTCGGACTCATCGTCCGGTGGTTGCCCTTTCCTTCGACGATGGCCCACACCCAACCTTCACGCTCCAAGTCCTGGAGATTCTTCAGCGGCACGATGCCAAGGCCACTTTCTTTCTCATTGGCGAACGAGCCATCCGCCACCCCGAGGTGGTCTTTCATATCAAAGCTGCCGGACACGAGGTCGGCAACCATTACTTCAGAAACGGTCCTACTTTGCGCGACTCTGATGCCGACTTCGTAGGTTGCCTAGAGCAGACAGAGAAAGCGATCGGCATCATTGCAGGACCGAAGCTATTCCGGCCGCCTGGTGGTGTGGCGTGGCCCAAACAGCTCCGACTTGCCCGAGCGCATGGGTACAAGTGCGTCCTTGGCTGCGCGTACCCTCACGATCCCATGCACCCTCCGGTGCGGTACATAAGGTGGCTGATTGGAAAAAATCTCGTCCCCGGAGCAATCATCATCCTTCACGACGGAATCTCAGACCCAACCCGGAGCATTCAGGCTCTCCCGCACATTCTTACCTTGGGGCGCGAGAAGGGACTACGCTTCGTCTCGATCGGTGCTCTAGTGAGGGAAGCCGCTGAACCAGTGGAGGTAAGCTGACCAGCCGCTGCTGTCTATATTGATAGCTGCGGCAGGTTCTCAGTCTGGAGCGACAACCCGCGATAAGTCGCAACACCCGACAGGCGTACGGTTCCCGCGTTAGGACGTAGCCGCCCGGCGGCGGACGCTTCGCGTGAGGTAGTGGAGCGTTTGGTTGCTTGATGGCTTAGATGTAAGTGTGGGTCACAGGAGGTGTTCCCGTGACCCATCTACGCAAAATGATGCTGGACGAACTCCAGCTTCGTAATTACGCACAAAATACCATACGTCACTACGTTCGCACAGTCGAAGATTTTGCTCGACGCTTCAACTGTTCCCCGGATCGCTTAGGCCCTCGACACGTTCGCGAATATCAGGCGGAGTTGTTTCGGAAAGGAAAATCTGCGGGCACGGTAAG
>Ga0209056_10007588_pt1 | contig 11161 bp, 11 predicted proteins | sample GraSoiAngelo_114_FD_185876 | JGI IMG/M metagenome (GOLD analysis project Ga0209056, IMG submission 185876) | Grasslands soil microbial communities from the Angelo Coastal Reserve, California, USA - 14_0903_13_40cm (SPAdes) (version 2) | ecosystem: Environmental > Terrestrial > Soil > Grasslands... | reverse complement strand
TCCAACTGCTGTTCAGCAGCAGGGATGTGCCTTCCAGATTGTTGCGGATAGCCTGCAATTGGAAGCCAATACCCGGAGATTTCCTGGACATCAGTCACCCCAGGGAACTCGGAAAATCGTAGGCAGCTAGCCTCTGGATCAGCATATCGGGGTTCGAATCCCTGGGGGGGCAGCCAAATCTTCATGCGACGTTCGACAGGATTCGGCCACATGATTATGCAAGAGCTTAAAGAGAACGCGAAGAAGTAGTAATTAAGAACCTGCCTGCCCGCCCTCAGAGGTGGGCTTTTTGCTGTCACGCGAAAACAAGATCACACTGGCAAGGGATGACGGCAAGTATTCATTTTTTGAAACGGAGGTCGCCACTAAGTAACTCGTGCGAGAAAACAGATTCGTAAACGATCTGGGCCTGCTCTTTGAGCAGCTTTGCTTTTCTGAAAAATGCGGAGGCTGCTGCCCCCTCTTTGTGATGCTCGTCAAAGTGCTGCCCCATTTCGGTAAGCAACATATTCGTCCTCTAGCCCCCTCATTGCTTGCCATAACATGTCCTCCACAGATTCAAAGACTTCCGACAACAACGCACTTAACGTAAATTCATGTCCGGTGTGACATCGAAAGCGCACGATTTTGCTTTCCTTAAGACGGGACAGAGCGCCGTGACATTCTGGGCACGTGAACGCTGTGAGTTCGCCCATTTCAATAATGCCCATTTCAAAAGCATTATCGTGCGTCGCGATCATGATTTCGGTCTCCATACGCTTGAGTGCTTTGGCCGGTATTCTGCGCGGCCTGCTGGCGGTCTGAGCACTTAACTTGACGAGTAACTTTGGAATTTCGGCTGCTGCTGTGGAATGATCGACCTTTACCGATTCCAGCACGCTGGTTGGCATCCCCGGAAACGCCGCTTCTGTCGGCTCTTGAACTATCGAAGGGCCTCCCATTCGATTGATCGACCACAGTCCTGAAGTTCCGTTGTCCAACATCCCCGATAACACTACGCCGATAACGCGAGAACGATACGCATGGGCTGCGGAGCGAAACAGTGCGTCTATTGAAGGCCGGAAACGGTTTTCTTTGGGCCTTTCTTGGTCAGGATCTTGTTGCCGCGCTCAAAGGAGCATGTGATGGTCAGGAGGAGCGACGTAAATCTTTCCGGGCCGAAACATCTCGTCATTTTTAGCGTGCACCGCCTTCAGCGGGCCGGACTGGCTGAGAATTTCCGGCAGCCTGCTGGAAGCGTAGGGAGCGGTGTGTTGAACTATGAATACGCATCCGGAGAATGTTTTCGGCAGTCCTTGCGCTAGTGCGATGAGAGGATCAAGACCTTCCGCAGAAGTTCCGATGACAATGATGTCCTTTTTTGCCACACAGCGATCCTAAATTCCTTGAATATTTTTGTCGTACCATTCACTGCCAGCGCGCCGGAGGGTGCAAGTATTTCCTCGAACCGCTACGTACATTCCATCACGCTCGAATCGCCAGCGACTCCGGAGCAGCATATATCGGGGCTCGAATCCCTGGGGATTAGCCAAACATTCAAACTCTTCACTATTTCTCTCTCTCTTTCAGTGGTTGCGGTTGCGCGGGGTTTGCGGATTGTTGCGGAACATGAAGGTCGGAAGAAACCAGGGCGGTTAGATCTCGCGAACAAGTCCTCGTGCTGTGGCATTTGTATTCCGGACGAGGAGCAAAACCAGAATCATCCCGACGAATGGAATCAGTCCCGCGACAACTATGATGGGATCGAAAACGTGCGTGGCCGTACCCTGGCGCAAATCCGAATAATGACCGATCAGTTTGAACGCAATGATAGTACCGATTCCCGAAGCCGTTCCACCGAATCCGCTGACAGTGGCGACGGATCCACTTTCATAAAGATCCGAGGGGAGCACATTGGCGATGGTGCTGAACGCGGCATAAGAAAAGGTAGCAAGTGCGAATAGGGACGTGATCAGATAGAGGTTCGTCGTAAAGATAGTTGGAATCAGCAGCAGCACACCGATTCCGCCGAATACCACGACAGCTTTTCGAGCGGAACCGAGGGACCATCCGCGCTTGATCAGCCATCCAGAGAGGCCCCCGCCGAAAAAGTTTCCTAGATCAGCAGCAATGAATGGGACCCAGACTGCAAGCAGTCCGCTTCTGAGCTCGATACCTTTAGCTACCAGATAGATCGGAAACCAATCGGTGACAAAAAACCAGACTGGATCGGTAAGGCCACGGCTGACAATGGATCCCCAGGTCTGGGGTACTTTGAGAAGGTCGCGCCATCGCGGTTTTCGATGATCTGGGCGTTCTAAGTCACGCTTATCTTGCGCAAGCATGTTTCGTTCGGAATCAGAGATGAGCGGATGGGTTTCAGGCGGGTAGTACATTTTGCGCCAGAGCAGTATCCAGAGAAAGCCCAGCAAACCGGGAAGCGCGATCGCTGGCCGCCATCCCCAACGAAAATATAGTGACAACACAATGAAGGGAGCGATCGCACCGCCAACGGAAGATCCGCTATCAAAGAATGCCGTCGCCAAGGCACGCTCTTGTTTAGGAAACCACTCGGAAACGGCCTTGGTGGCTGCCGGCCAATTCGCCGACTCGCCTCCACCCAATAAGAAACGAAATAACCCGAAACTATAGAGACCGCTTGCTAGCGGCGTAAGCACCGAAACCAGCGAGTACCACGCGACGGTGAAGGTCAAACCGCGGCGAGTGCCAATCCGATCCATGAGGCGACCAAACAAACTCTGGCCGATCGCATATGCAACGCGAAACGCGATCACAATGTCGGCGTAATCGGTGTTCGACCAATGGTACTGAACTTTGAGGAAGGGCGCGAGCAACGAGAGGGTTTGGCGATCGACGTAGTTAATGACCGTCGAAGCAAACAGGACTGCCGCAATCCACCACCGCAGACCTGCAACGGTGCGCCGGATCGAATCCGAGGGAGCGGTGAATGTCATATGGTGGATGACAGACTACCGCGACGCTCTCCGCGATGCCCCATGCAGTAGTCAGTGGACGTAGGCGCCACCCGGAAGTAAATATTCAATGGGCCACAATTCGCGTTCTTCTTTCACGAGATCAGACCACTTTGTGATTTGAGTATCAGGATGCGCCAGAAGCGGGATATTTGGCAGCGTTTCGGAGACTGCACTCGCCAGCGTATAAGCAGCGCCCATGCCCGTGACCTTGAACTCGGCATGTGGGTTTATTTTCTCGTGGGCGAAGCGAGATGCAATCTCGACGTCTTCGATCATTTGCAGGAAATATGGCCGGCCAGTCAGAAGCGAGTTATACACGTAGTCCGCCAACACTCCGGAAAGCGGATTGACGTATGCATGATCGAAGTCCATCTGCGCCAGTGCAGGATCATCGGGAGATGAAGCTTTGTACGGCATTCGGGTTTCGCCTAAGCCACGCGGATCGATTGAAATAATGTCGTACCCGGCGTCCAGATACTTCGTCACATTCGGCCAATCCTGTGCTGTGGCTTTGCCGTTTTCTCCCAACCAGAGCAGCAGAGGACGGCGCACCTTTCCCGCTCTATGGATGTACAAAAGCGGCAACTCAAGATAACGGCTGTGACGGAGCAAGTATCGATCAATGGTTACGTCGCCCGATTGAGAAGTTCCCATAGACTCCCACCGAATCTCCTCGCGACCTGGAATCGAGTCCTGGTATTGCGCAACGCTCCACGCATTGATATTCGGATAAAGCTTTGAATAGTAGAGTTGCTTGAGCGTAAGAGAGGACTTGGGTTGGTGCTCGACGTAGTAGTCCCGGACCAAGTCCATCAACGACCGTGCATTGTCATAGTCCAACATCACCTGGCCTGTCCGAGTACATTGCAACGTCTTTTCATCCAGTTCCTTGACCGGTGGAAGGACTTTTTTCGCAGGCAGTCCGTTGAAATGGTCCAGGAACGCAAACGCCGCTTCCTGATTTTCGATTGAGTACTGGTGGTCGTGATAGCCCTCGCGCATGGAAATGCGATCAGAGTGAGCGAACTTGGCATAGAGATCCGAAACCTCGCGGACAGTTTTGTGCGTACCTTCTATTGGGAAAAAATCAAGCACTGCAGCCGCCACAAACACGGGCCGCGGATACATCAGCAGCAACAACCCAGGATGGTCCACACCATTCAAGATCATTCCGTAAAGGTCTTGCTCGGGATCGCTGTCAGGATCTTTGAAGATGCGGTTATAGACCCGCATAGGAAGCGCAGTGATATAGCAGGAGGGGGCTGCAACCTTAATTCGAGGATCCAGTGCGGCAATGGTCGCGGCCTGAAATCCTCCGCCGCTGGTGCCGGTGATGTTGATGCGCTTCGGATCAACTTCGGGGCGAGTTAGCAAATAATCCAGCGCGCGGATCCCATCCCAAATTTCCCAGCGCGCCAGATTTGTACCCGCGAGATATGCCAGATTGCCCAGCACAGCATGCTCCGCACAAATCAGGTTGTAGCGGCTTTTGCTTTTCTTGGCGTCCCAGAACTGGCTTCGCTCTCCTTGGCCAATTGGGTCCCAACTGATCACTGCATAGCCGCGCTGCACCAATCGCTGACAGATCGCCTGATAATATGCCTTCCCGCTCGAAGAATGTCCCGCCGGGACCAACATTCCGGGATGTTTTTTACTCTCGTCGTCCGGCAAATACACCAACGCGGAAACATACACTCCGGGCAGACTCTCGAAGATCACCTTCTCGATATGAAAGCCGTCCATTTGGATTTTGCCCATGATGAGAGGATTCAAGGGTGTTTTTTGGACGGGAAGACCACCGAGCATAGAGAGCAAATTGGCTCTTATCTCTTTTTGAATGCGCAACAAGTCTTGCTCGGTGCGAATTCCTTCCCAGGACTTGCGGCGCAGATCGTCTTGCTGCCAGGCTATTTCAGTCTGGTATTTCAGATATGGCGTAATAACTGGCGCCTCCACGGAAGCCGGAGGCAACACCCGGAAAGCGTCGGCGGGTGGTAGATCCGCACCAGCAGCGGACAGAACCGAGAACGCGAAGAATCCGAGGATCAGAATAATTCTCATCGGTTATTTATGCAGCGACCTGGTGTGCTCACGATAGAAACGTTGGCGATGATCATGATCGCGAAACGCTTCCGTGCCTCCCGGCCGAGTGGTTGAAAAGCCTCCCGCCAGATTGCCTGCATCCAGGCAGGTTTCAAGGTTGGCACCGCGAATGAACTCGTGAAGAAAACCTGCATCGAAGCTGTCGCCGGCACCGACTGCATCAATCACCTCTATCTTCAGTGCTGGACTGACGTGTTGCTCAGCGCCCCGGCGGGCCAATGCGCCCTTGGCACCAAGTTTCACTACTAATAATGGAACTAGCTGCGACAACTGCTCGATCGCTTGTTCGAGATCAGTTTGGCCAGTGATTCGCAGTGCCTCCCTGGCATTTGGCAAAAACACGTCAACATGGCGAAGAGCTTTCTTAAGGTCCTCTTCCCACAGGTCGGCAGGATCATCGTTGCAATCGAGAGAGATAGTCAGGCTGCTTCTCTTCACTCTCTTCAACAACTCTGACAGGTGCGGCCGCAAGTTTTTTTGTAGATAGAACGAAGAGAGATGGAAGTGCCGTGACGAAGAAAGATACTCCACGTCGAGGTCTTCAATGCGCAAATCGAAGATTGTGCCGGGATAAGTGAGCATGTTCCGCCAGCCATGGTGCTGCAGAATCACCGTGAGTCCAGTTTTCGCGGGCTCTGGTTTTCTTAGAACTTTAGAGACGTCCACCCCGGCCTGTTGCAGGCGGTCGAGTGCGGTTTTTCCCAAATGATCGTCTCCAATGCGAGAGATGAATCCGACACGATTCCCCAGCGATGCAAGATTGTGCGCCACAATCGCCGAAGAACTTCCCAAAGTGATCGACATCTCGTTCGCCAGCAGTTCCCGTTCCGGCGGCAGCTGCTCGGGCAGACCATAAAGGATCAGATCCAAATTGAGTTCGCCGGCGATGGTCACGTCGAAATTGGTCACTCTTGATTGCCTCTCGAAGGATGTCGACCACTTTCACAAAGAACGGCAGGGATACAGGTTACTGCACCCCGCCGCTGGTGGGTTTTGTTGTTCACAAGAATCAGTGCACCGTCACGGTGGCAGTTGCGGTCGTGCGGCCGAACTGATTCGTCGAATACAGCGTGTAGGTAGTCGTGGCTGAAGGATTGACCACAATACTGGTCCCGCGAACCGGGCCAGCTGTTGGATCAATAATGTTGTAGGTGCTGTTGTTCACGCTCCAACTCAAGGTTACCGGTTGACCGGCCATGATACTGGTCGGATTTGCCGAGAAGCTGCTGATTGTAGGTGCAAGACCAGTTGGCACATTCGCCGGTGTAACAATTGTGCCGGTCTCTACTACCTCAAAATTCGACGCGGTGATTTGTTTTAGCAAATTGAGATTGGTGTTGTTCCAGCGATTGTCTGGCGCTCCGCTGATGAAAATGGCGCTGCCATTGTCGGCCAGAATCAGGCCGTATTTCTTCATGGCAAACAGAATTACCCGATCATCCGCGGGGTAACCGGAAATATCAAAGCTCGCTTTCAGCCGAAGGCGAAGTCCCATGGGCGGGGCATTTGGATCAGTGTTTGTTGAGGCCCAGTGAGTGGCGGGAAGGACAAATGCCCTTTGCGAGGTGGGCAAGGTGAAACGCAGAGCGTGATTGATGGCGCCAGCGGAAACTTCGTCATATCGAACCAGACCGACAAAGACAGGCAGTCCGGCGGCATCTGCCGAGGTCCAGGTATAGGGGCGCTGCTCGTCAATGGTCATATCCCAGATGGCGGTCGCGTCGGCGCTCCATTTTCCTTTGGTCAGCGCGGCATTGTAGAGCTCATAGAGCCAACAGCCATCTTTTTCAAGCACGAGAACGTGCCGATCACCATTTCCGGGCTTTGGATAGCCCTCGATGAGCGCGTTGGAGGGAATTGGTTCCGGGCCAGGATCACTTTCGTCGAAGAAGGCTCCGAGCGTGACTGGCACCTTGGGTTGAGTTCCAGCCACTACTTGGTAGGGGATGCCGATTGTCTGATTGTGAAATGTACCGGCGCCGAAGTCCGGATGGAGGGTTACGGTGGATCCGATGAAGTTGATGTAATTTGCGGAGTTCGGATCGACCGACGCGGTGGAAATGTCGGTGTTCCACAAACTGGTGGACTGAAATGGCACAAAACCGTTAAGACTGGTGAGCTGACCTACAATCATCCCACTGCAAGTTCCAACTTGAGAAGATGCGGTCCCGCAAAACAAAAACAAAGCAACGAGCGTGAGGGCAAACGAGAGCTTCAGAGTGTGTCTCATATGTCTCCTTCAGAATGCTGCTGAGCAGCAGTAGGGGTTGACCTTTGCGTTCCCAGCGGTTGGGACCGCACTAGAACAGACAGACGAGATGGCGTCCCCTCGGTACGTCACGACTTCGAATAGTTTCTGTGGCGATATTGTCATCGCTGTTTTCTCACCAGCTTCAGCAGGCCAAAGCGCTCTGGGACATGAAAGGTGTCACTCATCGGAGCCCGCCAGGCAATCTCTTGCCTGTGGGATTCCGGTCCCTGGCTTCGAAACAGGTTTATGCGCAGGGTGTTGCTCGGGGTTGGAGGCCGTGTATCAATCGCGGAATACGGGATTCGCATCGCGCCGTACCAGACGTGCGTTGCCTGATCGATGCGCGCGGAAACTTCGAATCCCGAGTTCCATACCCAACCATCCTCGTGGTGCGGCTTGTGAAGATCTACGTCGAGATCAATCCATTCGCCTTGCGGCGAAATTTCGAACTCCTTGTAACGTTTGATGTCTTTGAAATCCGAGCCAATGAATACTTCCGCCACGTCCCAATTCCAGAGCTGGTTAGTCTCGTTCGCAGTATTGGGATTTGGCTTCAAAGAGAGTTCCTTGTACGGGCAGATGAACAAGAAATAAAGACTCTTGTCTGTCCAACGGGTGCGCACTTCCGTGCGATATCTGGGAACGCGCTGGCCGTGAGAATCGGTCTCCATGTAAACGGGCCGCGCCCCGCGCCAGAATTGCGAGGCTGGATTGGTGTCGAGAGCGAAATCGTTTTTGGACCACGTGCTCTCAATGATCCCGTCAGCAGGAAACGCTAGACCCGAGAACACGAGCACAAGACCCAAGAGCTTAAGAGAGCCATTCATCCAAATGCTCCTGTACGAACGCGTCATCCGCTAAATGCGGATATGACCGGCAAACTCGATCGATTTCCTGGCTCTGGCCATGAGAAAGATCTTCGTGAAGATCCAGGCACCACCGGCCCTGCAGCAACCCTTGACGCCGTAAGATTTCGTGAATTCCGGGAATGCACCCGCGAAAATTGTGGGCAGGATCAAACAGCGCTGCGTTCGCGTCCGTCAACTGCTGCGCTAATCTCAAGAGTTCGAGAAGGTGTAAACCTGACCGGCGTTTCACCCGCTCAAGCTGACAAACCGCCGTCTTAGTCCATACCGCCCACTGGCCAAGCAGTCCACCGGCAAATCGAATGCGCTCGCCGCCGAAGTCGAACTCGCTGAGCAGGTCGAGGAGGATGTGGTCGTCATTGCCGGTATAAAGAGCGATTTCATGGGCGCGACCCGAGTCGGCGACCGCGCGAACCACGTCGAGGGTTTGATAGCGATTAAATGGTGCAATCTTGATGTTTGCGCCAGAACTCATACGGAAGCACAGGACCGCCAATGCTGCTCTGCAAATAAAACCCGATGATGGGAATTAGCGAGGAGATCGAATGTGCATGATCGAGCAGCGCGGCAATTGGCTGATCACGCAAATCGGCCAGGCTTAGAAGCACGGCGTCATAACCCAAGCCAGCAGCGAGTTCCGCCTCCGCTCGCGCCTGGGATAGCTTTCCACAGACACCTGCTATTTTTACAACTTCCCTGCCCCGCATCTCTTCCATGGCGAGCTCCAACACTGGACGCAGCAGCCCAAACTTCGGATTACGGATTGCGAACTGAGTGGTGTGAACACCGACTGCAATTCCTCCCGCACCTGCCGCCATGTAGTAGCGAGTGAGTGCGCGCTGACGACGCTCGTCAAGCTTGCGCTCGGCTGTTAAAGCCAGCGGGTGAGCGGGAATAACCAACCTGGAGAGCAACTTTTGCCTGACGTTCATCAGAATTTTCCGTCCCGGGTAGCGAAATGAGTTGGCTTGTTCAGCATGGCGCCGTCGTTACGAATCCAATCCGCAATCCATTTCACGACCTGTGAAGGCTTTACCTCTGGGCATCCAAAAAGGGCGTGCGACTTGGCTGCATTGCTTAGGAGAGCGGTTGGACTTTCTTCAACCTCGAAAATTGGCTCTATACTGAAGTGTCTTCCGAACTCCTCAGCAATGTCGCGCACAGAGAGAGTCTCGGGGCCAGTCACATTCAAAATGAGTGGCGGGGACTGGCAATGCGCGAATGCCCGCAGGCAAACTGAGTTTGCATCTCCCTGCCAGATTACGTTTACAAATCCCATTCGCAGATCAATGGGCCGTCGCTCGAACACAGATTGACCTATGTCAGCAAGCACTCCATAACGAAGTTCGACCGCATAGTTCAGGCGCAAGATTGTGACCGGCGTGCCCCAGCGATGGGAGCCATATTCGAACATGCGCTCACGCCCCAGCGCCGACTGCGCATATTCCCCTTGTGGATCAACTGCAGTCGATTCCACTGCACCACCCTGCCGCACCGTCTGAAGCGGATAGACGTTTCCAGTGGAAAAGGTGACGATGCGGGAATCACGATAACGTTCTGCCGCCAAACCGGGCAGATGTGTGTTCATCGCCCAAGTCAGATGGGCAGAACCGGTGGTTCCAAACTTGCGCGCTGCCATGAAAATGATGTTCTTAATATCAGGAAGCTTGGCTAGTGATCCCGGCTCGAGCAGATCGCAGGCGATGGTTTCGATTTTCTGAGACGAAAGTAATTCACGCAGGCCGTCGTCGGCGAAACGAGAAACGGCGATGATCCGTTTCTCAACCTTGGCCTGGTCCGCGGCTCTGCGTGCCAGGGCAGCGAGGCTTGGTCCCATCTTGCCGCCGGCTCCCAGAATGAGGAGATCGCCGTCGAGCTCTGCCATGGCAGAAACATCGGCCGTGGTCGGACGCGATAGTCGCTCTTCTAATTCGGCCACTGTCCTGATGCTGGTCATTATCCGAGCTCGAATCCTGTGATTGCGAAAACCATCTCTTCGTGTCCACGTAAAGGCTTGCCGCGTGTCATGCGGGTCAAGCACCGCTGCCGGGTGAAGCCCAATTCTGAAGCGAGGGCGACTGCCTGTTTGTTTGCAGGCAGCACATCCCATGACCAGTTGGCGTGAACGGAAGCGTTGAGCACGCTGATGATGATCTCTCTAGCAGACGCGGGATCATCAGCAATGCAGGGTCCGAGATACTGTGTTGTGCGTCCAGGCCTGGAAAACGAGAAAGCGTTCGAGGCTAATTCCAGTGTGCTTCGCGGGGCTAACGCCTGCAGAATGTTTGAACGATCTGTACCAAAAGCCTGCAAGTCCAAGGCGCGCAAATGTGGCGAAAGGCTGGCAAAATGCGAGGATCTCTTCGGCTCCAAGGGGTGCAATTGCGCAGAGGCGGGCCGAGACCATCGCTCGACTGCCTGTTCTGCTTGGAAACCAAACGCTTCGTACAGGGGTCGACCCTGCTCGGTTGCGTCTAATTTGAGGGTCTCAATTCTCAGCGAGTCAGCGCGATCAAGCGCGGCAGCCAGAAGACGGCGTGCGAAACCACGTCCGCGATAGTTTGCGCTGGTCAAGACCATGCCAATCCAGGCGAGCCGTTGCGAATAGCACAGTAAAGTTGTGGTCGAAACCAGGCGTCCGTCAGCTTCAACTGCGAGACAGTTATGCGGCTCAAGCCCGATTAGCATTTGCCAATCCTCGGGCGTCTGATTCCATCCTGCCGCGGCCGAAAGTTCGGTAGCCGCAGCGAGATCGTCGGGCGTCATCAGCCGCAATTGCTCCGTCGAAGTTTCCATTTCAACCATCAGTTCTGTCGAAACCATTGGGCAAACTGCGGAATCGCGACTTCAGGCTCGGCGAGTTCCGGACGCCACTTCTTTTCCCATTCAAATGACACGAAGCGCTTGTAACCGATCGCTTTCAGCTTTGCCAGAATTTCACGCAGGGGAAATGTTCCCGAGCCGGC
>Ga0209056_10007586_pt1 | contig 11162 bp, 10 predicted proteins | sample GraSoiAngelo_114_FD_185876 | JGI IMG/M metagenome (GOLD analysis project Ga0209056, IMG submission 185876) | Grasslands soil microbial communities from the Angelo Coastal Reserve, California, USA - 14_0903_13_40cm (SPAdes) (version 2) | ecosystem: Environmental > Terrestrial > Soil > Grasslands... | reverse complement strand
CCCCGCCACGATCATGACCGACGAAGAGGTCGCCGACCGCGTCTACCTCGAGCCGCTCACCGTCGAGGCGGTCGAGAAGATCATCGAACGGGAGCGGCCTGACGCGCTTCTGCCGACGCTGGGCGGGCAGACGGGCCTCAACCTCGCCACCGACCTTGCCAACGCCGGCGTGCTCGCCCGCCACGGCGTGCGTCTGCTCGGCGCCACGATCGACACCATCCGCAAAGCCGAAGACCGGCAAGCCTTCAAGCAGATGCTCGAGGACATCGGCGAGCCGGTGCCGGTGTCTCAAGTCTGCGATTTCCTGCGAGAGGTCACAGACTTCGCCGCCGCCAACGGCCTGCCGCTGGTCATTCGCCCGGCGTACACGCTCGGCGGGACAGGGGGCGGGTTTGTCACCTCGCAAGCGGACCTCGAGCGCGTCGCCGCGCGCGGGCTCGCGGCGTCGCCGATCCACCAGGTGTTGATCGAGCGGTCGCTGTGGGGTTGGAAGGAGATCGAGTACGAGGTCATGCGCGATGCAGCAGACACCTGCATCACGGTCTGCAACATGGAAAACCTCGACCCGATGGGCGTCCACACGGGCGACTCGATCGTGGTCGCGCCCGCGCAGACGCTCTCCGACCGTGACCACCAGATGCTTCGCTCGTCGGCGATCCGGATCATCCGCGCGCTCGGGATCGAGGGCGGATGCAACGTGCAGTTCGCGCTGGATCCAACCAGCTCGCAGTACTACGTGATCGAGGTCAACCCGCGTGTCAGCCGATCGTCGGCCCTGGCCTCCAAAGCAACGGGATATCCGATTGCCCGCGTAGCGGCCAAGGTCGCGGTGGGCAGGCGGCTCGAAGAGATCCGCAACGAGATCACCGGCCGGACGTTTGCGGCCTTCGAGCCGGCGCTCGACTACTGCGTCGTCAAGATACCGCGCTGGCCCTTCGACAAGTTCCCCGCCGGCGACAGACGCCTCGGCACGCAGATGGCGTCGACCGGCGAGGTCATGGCGGTCGAGAGAACTTTCGAGGCGGCTCTGACGAAGGCGATGCGATCGCTCGAGCAAAAGCCGCCGGCGCCGTGGGAGATGGGCTTCGAGACGGTCGAGCAGCCGAATGACCGCAGGCTTTTCGCGCTCCTCCACGCGCTGCGGAACGGCGAGGACGCGACCGCCCTCGCCTCGCGCAGCGGAATCGATCGGTGGTTCATCGACAGGCTGGCGACCATCGCCCGGCTCGAGGTCGACGGCGATGTCAGGGAGCTACGGCGTGCAGGCTTTTCGGACGCGATGATCGAGTCTCTGCGGGGCGAGACCGTCGACCCTGCCTCGCCCACGTACAAGCTCGTCGATACGTGTGCCGGGGAGTTCGAGGCTGCGACACCTTATTACTACTCATGCTGGGAGGAGGAGGATGAGGCGGCCGCCGTTGACAGGCGCACCGCATTGGTCGTGGGCTCTGGTCCCATCCGCATCGGCCAGGGTATCGAGTTCGACTACTGCTCGGTGCACGCCGCATGGGCGCTGCGCGAGGCGGGCGTGAGAGCGGTGATGGTCAACTCCAACCCGGAGACCGTATCGACCGACTTCGACACGTCCGACCGGCTGTACTTCGAGCCCCTCGACCTCGACGGCGCGCTGCACGTGGCACGCGCAGAGGAGGCAAGCGGAGCGCTGGTCCAGTTCGGCGGTCAGACCGCGATCAACCTCGCCGAGCCGCTCAACGATCACCAGGTCACAATCCTCGGGTCGAGCGTGGAGGCGATCGACCTCGCTGAGGATCGCCGCGCGTTCGCTCGCTCGCTCGACGCAATAGGCATCCCCCAGCCTGTGGGAGGCACGACCACGACGGTCCAAGAGGCGGAAGCGATCGCGGAACGCGCCGGTTACCCCGTGCTCGTGCGTCCCTCTTACGTCCTCGGGGGCCGCGCGATGGAGATCGTTCGCAGCCGAGACGAGCTCCGGCGCTACATGGTGTGGGCGATTGGCGCGATGCCGCGCGGACAGGTCCTGGTCGACAAATACCTGCAGGGGATCGAGGTCGAGGTCGACGCCATCTCCGACGGCGAGACGGTGGTCATCCCCGGCGTCATGCAACACGTAGAACGAGCGGGCGTCCACTCCGGCGATTCGTACGCCGTGTATCCGGCGCAGGGGCTCGAACGCGCAGAGCAGGACCACATCGTCGACTACACGGTCCGCATCGCGCGGCATCTCGGGCTCCGCGGCCTCGTCAACGTCCAGTACGTGGTGCATCGGGCCAAGGTTTACGTGCTCGAGGTCAATCCGCGCGCCTCGCGGACGGTGCCGTTCCTGTCCAAGGTGACAGGCGTCCCGATGGTCAAGCTCGCGACCAACGTCATGCTGGGCTGGAAGCTCGCGGACCTCGGCTGGTCGACCGGTCTTGTCCCACCGCGCGGCCTGGTCGCGGTGAAAGCGCCGGTGTTCTCGATGAACAAGCTGGCGGCGGTCGACTCCTACCTCGGTCCGGAGATGAAATCGACCGGCGAGGCGATTGGCATCGCGGGCACGCTGAACGAGGCCCTTCGCAAAGCCTTTGTCGCCTCGGGCATGCACGTGGAGCGCGGAAGCGCTGCGCTGCTCACGATCGCGGACGCCGACAAGCCGGAGCTGTTCCCGATCGTGTCGCGCCTGGTCGAGCTCGGCTGCAAGCTGGTCGCGACCGACGGCACCGCGCAAGCCCTTCGCGCCGCAGGTTTCTCGCCGCGGATCGTGGCGAAGATCGGCGAAGAGGGCCCGACCGTCCTCGATGTCATCGTGCGGGGCGAGGTGAAGCTTGTGATCAACACGATGTCGAACATCTACGAGGATCCGGGCGACGGTAATCCCGTGTTCAAGGACGGTTTCGAGATTCGGCGAGCGGCAGTCGAACGGCGCATCCCGTGCCTCACCTCGCTCGACACGGCGACCGCATTGCTCGAGTCGGCGGTCGTCGCGCCCGACGAGATGCAGGTGCGGACGATCAACGAATGGCGGGAAGGCCTTGTTCCTGCTTGACGCCTCGATCATGGGGCGGCGCCAGGTCGCGCGGGGGATGTTCGTCATCGGCATGCACGCGCCCGAGATCGCGACCACTGTGCGCGCTGGTCAGTTCGTCAATCTCGGATGGGCTTCAGGTCCGCTGCTGCGGCGGCCGTTCTCCGTCTACCGGGCGGATGGCGAACACATCGAGGTCGTGCTCAAGGCGGTCGGCCTCGGCACGGCGCAGCTGCTCGCCATGGAGCTCGGCGACCGCGTCAGCTGCCTGGGCCCGCTCGGGCGGGGTTTCGAGCTTGCCGGCGCGAACGCCGTGCTGATCAGTGGTGGCCTGGGGGTCGCTCCCATGCCGCTGGCGGCCCGCGACGCCAGGGCCGTGGGCATGGAGGTCACCTGGGTCCATGGCGCCCGCACCGCCGCCGAGCTTTGCGCCGAAGCCGGAGGCGACCGTGTCATCTGGGCCACTGACGACGGGTCGCAGGGGATCCAGGGCACGGCCGTGGCCGCATCTCCCGATGCCGAGGCGGTGCTGGCGTGCGGTCCGAATCGCATGCTGGCGGCGGTCGCGGAGCGATGGCCCCATGCGCAGGTCTCGGTGGACGCCTACATGGGCTGCGGGACCGGAGTGTGCCTCGGCTGCGCGATGCCGCTGAAGCGCGGCGGCTACGACCGTGCATGCACGGAAGGACCGGTCTATCGCGCCGCCGACGTCGACTGGGGCGCCCTGCCTTCGCATCTTGCCTACGCCGTGGGCACGTGACTCCCGGCGTATCCGTCGACATCGGTGGCCTCCGGCTGGGCGGGCCGGTCCTCGCCGCCTCGGGAACCTTCGGTTACGGCACCGAGGTGCCCCTGCTCGAGCGTCGCGCACTCGGCGCGCTCGTTTCCAAGGGCATCTTCCTGCGCCCGCGCGAAGGCTCGGCTCCGCCCCGTATCGCCGAGACGCCGAGCGGCATGCTGAACGCGATCGGGCTGCAGGGTCCGGGCGTGGAAGCCGTGGTCCGCGACTACGCGCCAATGTGGGCGGAGTGGGACTTTCCAGTGCTGGTCAACATCAACGGCGAGTCTGCGTCCGAGTACGGAGAGCTGGCGGCGCGCCTGGACGGCGTGCCGGGAATCGCCGGCTTCGAGATCAACATCTCGTGTCCGAACGTCGAGCAGGGCGGCCTCTACTTCGGCAACGATCCGCGTGCGGCTGCGGCGGTCACCGAGTCTGTGCGTAAGCGGACGAAGCTGCCACTGTGGGTCAAGCTCACACCCATGGTCAGCGACATCGGGGTGATCGCGAGGGCGGTCGAGTCGGCGGGCGCGGACGCGCTGTGCGCGATCAATACGTTCGTGGGCATGTCGATCGACCTCAACGCCTACCGCCCGCGCCTCAGCTTCCGCACCGGCGGACTTTCCGGACCCGCGATCCGGCCCCTGGCCGTGCATCTGGCGCACCAGGCCGCCCGCGCCGTCGACATCCCTGTGATCGGAGTCGGCGGCATCATCCGTGCCGAGGATGCGCTCGAGTTTCTGGTCGCGGGATGCTCCGCGGTTCAGGTCGGCACCGCAACTTTCGTCAACCCGAAAGCGATCGCCGAGATCCACGACGGCATCCTCGGGTTTCTCGAGGCAAGGGGCTTATCCTCGCTCGCTGAGCTGCCGCGGTATCTTCCACGCGACTAGATGTCGACCGAGATCCCTCCGTCCCGGGCCCAGTCAGAAGCACTCCAGATCCTCGCCACCGAGCACTGGAGCCTCCTCGCCTCACGCGCGCTGACCTACCAGGAGTCACTCGGCCGCGTAAACATGTTTCTCGCCATCCTGTCGGGAGCGGTGATCGCGCTGGCGCTCGTCGCGCAGGCCGATCACTTCGGGGTGGCGTTCATCGCGATCGCGATCTTCATGCTCGCGGTCGTGCTGGTCACGGGCGTCTTCACGGTCGCCCGCCTGATGGCTCTGAACCGGGACGATTTTCGCTGGGTGCTCGCCATGAATCGAATTCGCAATGCCTATCTCGACCTTCGCCCCGAGCTCGAACCACACTTCACAACGAGCCCGTATGACGATCTCCCTGGCGCGCTGCAGACCCTGGGCATCGAACCCACCGGGGCGGACCGCCTGGGATCGGCCTTCCACAGTCTGCAGGCGTTGCCGGGAATGCTGTCTGTGATCGTCGCCTCCGTGGCGGGGGCGATCGGCGGACTCGTTGCGGTGGGCTTTGGCGCACCGCGATGTTTCTCGCGGCGGCGGTCGGGATGGGCGTCTGGGGCAGCCGCTCTGTGAGGCGGCTGAGCCCGGGGCTGCAGGCGCGATTCCCTTCGCCGCCAAAACCGCCAACTTCCTGAGCTCGCCCCGTCACAATCCACTAGCCGTGCTGCAAGTCGAAGGCCTGGCCAAGCGCTATGGGGAGGTGCTTGGGCTCCGCGATCTGACCGTCAAGGTCGACGAGGGCGAGTGCCTCGTGCTGCTCGGCCGCAATGGCGCCGGCAAGACGACAGCGCTTCGGTGCATGGCCGGCGTGCTGCTCCCGAGCGCGGGCACCGTGCGGGTTGACGGCATCAACGCCGCCGACGACCCGGCCGCCGTGCGTGCGCTCGTCGGACTGATGCCGGAAGTGCCGGGCCTCTACGAGCGCATGTCCGCCCGCGCCTACCTCGATCATTTCGGCGCCATCTACGGGCTGGAGCCCTTGCTTCGGAGGCGGAGGATCGACGAGCTGCTCGAGACCTTCGAGCTCACAGACGCTGGTGATCGATGGTTGGGCACCTTCTCCAAGGGGATGCGCCAGAAGGTCGCGCTCATCCGGGCCACGCTGCACCGACCGCGCCTCGTGCTCGCCGACGAGCCGACGTCCGCCCTCGATCCTGACAGCGCTCGTCGCGCGTGGATCTACCTGAAGGACCTGCAGAAGGATGGGTGCGGGCTTGTCATCTGCACGCACAGCATGGAAGAGGCCGAACACATGGCGGGCGAGATCGGGATCATGTCCGACGGCCGCGCTTTGGCAGTCGGCAGCCTGGATAAGCTGCGCCGTCGCTCGGGTCTGAAGAGGCGTCGAGTGATGCGCGAGCTGCCGACCCTGCAGGACATCTATCTCTCTATTGTCGGAAACCTTGGGAGCAACCACGATGGGCTGGCCGAAACTCGAACGGCGTAAGGCCGCGATCGTGGCGCGGCGTGATCTGCGCGACGCGGTCAGCGAGCTGCGTTTGATCGCCGCCATGGTCGCGCTGACGCTTGCTATCCCCATCGCCTCGGCCTCCGGAGTCCGAGCGCTCGCAGCCTTCGGCGGCGGCACCGCGGTGGTCAACCGCCTATCCCTGGTGGGCGCTTTCTTCGTCGTCTTCATCCCCGCGAGCTTCTCCCTGGTGCTTGCGCTCGAGTCCTTCGTCGGCGAGCGCGAGCGGACGACTCTCGAGGTGCTGCTCTCGACCCCCCTTCGCGAAGCCGAAATCTACGCCGGCAAGGTGGCTGCGGTGCTCGCGGTCTCGCTGTCGCTTTGTTATGGCGGCCTGCTGGTCTACTGCCTGATCACTTTTCCGGGACTTGGCTATTTCCCGCTCGGCATCCTCGTCGCCCTCGCCCTGTCAACGATCTGCCAGGTGGCGGCGATGGTCGCCGGGGCGGTGATCATCAGCATCAACGCGCGGACGATGCGCGCGGCCAACGTGATGGCCTCGTTCATCATCCTCCCGATGTCGGTCGTGCTTCAGATCGAGGCGGCCCTCATCCTCGTCGGTCGAGCCGAGTTCCTTTGGGGATTCGCGCTTCTGATGGCGGTCGCCGCGGTCGTGTTCCTGCGCATGGGTTTCAACGGCTTCTCGCGTGAGGCGCTGCTGGCGCGCGACGCTGGGCTGCGGCAGCCCTGGAGGCGCGCCTTGACGGCGGTTCGCCGGAGCTTCGACCAGCGGCCCTCGCTCCTGCGCCTCGTCTGGGCGCGCCGCGTGCCCATGGTCATCGCCACCGCCGGGCTTCCGGCCGGGGCGTTCGCCGGCTATCTCGCGGGGTCAACCAACGTGATTCCGGTGAGCGTCGTGAAACCGGTCTTGACCAGCCTCGTCAGGTCGACGGACACCGGCAACGCGGTCGAGGAGGCTCTGGCGATCTTCAGCCACAACGTGCTCGCGTTCATCCTCGTGGCCGCGCTCGCGATCCTCACCGCCGGCCTGAGCGGGTTCCTGCTCACCTTTGCCCCCGGTTTCATCCTCGGTTTCGTGGCCGCACTGTCCTCCTGGGCTTTCGCCCTGAGCGGGATCGTGCCCAACGGCCTGGTCGAGATCCCGGCCGCGATCATTGCCGGCGGGCTCGCGATCCAGATCGGTGCGACGGCCATCCACATGGACGCGCGCGGAGGATGGACTGCGCGCGTGCTGGGAGCGGTGGCGGACTATGTACGGGCGCTGCGCTGGCTGGTGCCCGCGCTTGCGGTCGCCTCGGTGCTCGAAGTCTTCCTCGGCTAGGGGCTCCGAGTCGGGGATTCGCCAGCGATCTTCGTGACCGAATCTCTCGTCGTGACCCCGCCTCGGAGCCCTCCAAACACCTCACGTCGCTGCAGCCGGACCGCGAGCACGACCGCGCCCGCGATGAATGCCCCGATCGCCATCGCCCACGGTGCCCCGAAAAGCGTCGCGAGCGCGCCCGCCTGGGTGGCGCCGATGGGACCGACGCCGATCAAAGCCTCTGCGTAGAGCGCCATCACCCGGCCGCGCAGATGGTCCGGCGTGAGGGTCTGAATCCGGCTGTTCGCCGCCGCGATGAATGAGATCTGGCAGTAGCCCGCAACGAAGAGCGTCACCAGGGAGATGGCGAACACGCGCGAGAGCGAAAACTCAAGCAGGGCGGCGATCCAGATCGCGGCCATCCACAGCTGCCGGCGCGGATCCGCGCCCAGATGCGGGAAAAAGGCCAGGGTCAGGGCTCCGGTCAGCGAGCCAAGTCCCATCGAAGCGAGCAAGAAGCCGAAACCATGCGCCCCCACGTGCAGGACCTGGTCCGCGAAGAGCGGCATCAGGGTGGTGCGGTTCATCGCGAAGAGCGAGAACACTGCGACGACGATCAGGAGCATTCCGACCACGGGCTCCCGGCGGGCGTACGCGGCACCCTGGGCCAGCCGTCTCGCCAGCGGTTCCTCTTCGGTGCGCTGCACAGCAACCGGCAGGTTGCGCATCAGCAGAAGTGCGGCGATGGCGGCGACATAGCTGACCGAGTTCAGCAAGAAGCAGATCGGGACTCCGACGAGGGCGATCAGGATGCCGGCGATCGAGGGTCCGATCACAGCCGCCGCGTTGAAGACCGACGAGTTGAGGGCGATCGCGTTGAGTAGATCCTTCCTCCCGACCATGTCGACCTGAAACGCCTGTCGCGTAGGGACGTCAAGGGCATTGATGGTCCCGGTCGCGAGCGAGGCGATCATCACCATCCAGTACTGTGCGTGACCTGTCGTGGTCAGGGCGAACAATACGAAGGGCGGCACGACAAACGACGTTTGCGTCATCAGCAGCACGGACCGTTTGCGGTAGCGGTCCGCGATCTCCCCGGCGATCGGGCTGAGGACAAGCACTGGCAGGAACTGCGCCGCGAGCACGAGGCCGACGAGAAATCCGTTGTGCGTGAGCTCGAGCGCGAGCCAGGGAAGTGCCACCGTCTGCATCCAGGTGCCGATCGTCGAAACGATCTGGCCGGTGAGGAACAGACGGTAGTTGCGGTGCCGCAGCGCGCCGAGGGCGCGGCCCGGCGCAGAACCGATCAATTCGGTGCTCCTGCGATGATCGGAGTGTGGCCGAACTTCGCGAGGTCGTTGACATCGACGCGCCGCCGGAACGCGTGTGGGCCGTGGTCGCCGAGGACGTGAAGAATGCACCCAAGTGGTCGTCGAACCTCGACCAGGTCGAGAAACTCGACGACGGTCCGCCGGCCAGGGGCACGCGCTACCGCTACCACCTCAATCTTGGCGGTCACAAAGAACAGCTCGAAGTGGAGCAGGACACCTACAACAAGCCGAAGAAGTGCGCCGGTAGGTTCATCAGGGGTCCGCTCAAAGGCAACTGGTCCTACACCTACACGCAGCGCAAAGATGGATCGACGCGGCTGGTCTATGAGATGGATTACGAGCTCGGAGGTTTGCTTCGCTTCGCGACCGGAGTGCTCGGACCGCAATATGCAGCCGGCATCCGGAAAAACATGGAGATGTTGAAGCGATACATCGAGTCGGGCAAAGGGCCGCAATCACGAGCTACGAAATAACCGCCTCGGCTTCGATCTCCACCTTCCACCGTTCGTCGAGCAGCGCTTTGACCACGATCATCGTCGCCGTCGGACGTGCGTCCGTCAGAACCTCGCCGTGCGCCTTGCCCACCGCCTCGGCGTCACTCGTATCGGTGACGAACATGCGGGTGCGCACGACTTGGTCCAGGGACGCGCCTGCGTCCTCGAGCGCGGATGCGATGATCTCGAGGCAGCGCCTGGCCTGGACGTATGGGTCTGGATCGACCGAGCCGTCCGGCCACACGGGCGCGGTTCCTGAAACCAGCACACGATCCCCGATGCGCATGGCGCGACAGAAGCCGATGGTCTTCTCGAAGGGCGAGCCAGAGCTGACCCGCGACCGCTTGTTCAGGGCCTTCGGAAGGGCAGGAGCTCCAGCTGCTCGAAGCGATCCTGGACGGCGGTGCGCAGCTCGGTGACGAGCGCCTTCAAACGCTCCTGCGACGAGGAGTCCGAGATGTTGACGACGCGAATTCTGCGCAGCGTGGTCTGCAGCGCATACAGCCCTGCTGCCTCGTTGCCTGCCGTTCGCGCCGCCGCGTTGCGGATCTCACGAGCGACTTCCTCGTGGCCGTGCGCACGAAGCCAGTTGGCCAGACGCGCGGCAGCGACGAGGACACGCTGCGTCTTTTGGTTGAGCGCCGGCGGCACGACCTCGCGCGGCTTCCCCGGTTCGAACAAGGCGCGGATCCGGGTCGGCCTCCGCACCGCTCTGATCCTTCGGATCACGGAGCCAGGTCCCACCATCACCAGCACGCCGGCTGCGATAAGCAGGACGACCACGACCGCCACGATCGCATCCAGCACTTTTCCCTAGGTTACGCTTGGACGGCGTCGGTTTTGCAACCGTTTACCTCGGGGGTGAGAACGTGGCACCTGTCGCAGTGATCACCGGGGCGTCATCCGGCATCGGGGCCGCCACCGCGATCGCTCTTGGGCGCCATGGTTTCCGGATCGTGGTCGGCGCGCGGCGGGTGCAACGGCTCCAGCGGGTGGCGGGCGAGGAGGGAGTCGCTCTGCCGCTCGATGTCACCGAGGAAGAGAGCGTTCGCGAATTCGTTCGCCAGGTGACAAGGCGTTTCGGCCGGATCGACGTGCTGGTCAACAACGCCGGCGGTGCGCTCGGCTTGAATCCAGTGGCCGAGGCAGTCGACGAAGAGTGGATCGGCATGTGGAAGACCAACGTGCTCGGGCTCATGTGGATGACGCGGGCTTGCCTGCCGCTGCTGCGAAAGGCCAAGTACGGACACATCGTCAACATCGGGTCGATCGCAGGGTTTGAGGTTTACAAAGGCGGCGCCGGCTACACCGCGGTCAAGCACGCCGTACGTGCGATCACGAAAACCCTGCGCCTGGAGCTCAACGGCGAGCCGATCCGGATCACGGAGATCGCCCCGGGATTGGTGGAAACGGAGTTCAGCGTCGTCCGTTTTCACGGGGACCACAAGGCGGCCAAGGCGGTGTACGAAGGTCTCAAGCCTCTGAGCGCCGAGGACGTCGCGGATTGCGTTGTGTTTGTCGTGACCCGGCCGCCGCACGTCGACATCGACGAGATCGTCGTCCGCCCGGTCGCTCAGGCCAACGTGACGACGGTGGCACGCAAACCCACCCGAGCCCGGCGCTAGGGCACCAGCAGGGTCTTCCCGCTGGTTCTGCGCGCCTGCACGTCGATGTGCGCCTTCCGCGCCTCGCGCAGTGGATACCTCGCCCCGATGCGGATCTTCAGCTTGCCCTGCTGAACGAGCTCGAAAACCTTGCGTGCGCGGTCGCGGAGGAGATCGGCGGTGCGCGTGTACGTCTGCACCGTTGGCCGCTGCACGTAAAGCGACCCATGCTTCGCGAGCAGCTGAAGCCGAAACGGTTCCGGCTGACCACTCGCTGCGCCATAAAGGATCATGCGGCCGAACGGCCGGATCGCAAGCAA
>Ga0209056_10007585_pt1 | contig 11164 bp, 12 predicted proteins | sample GraSoiAngelo_114_FD_185876 | JGI IMG/M metagenome (GOLD analysis project Ga0209056, IMG submission 185876) | Grasslands soil microbial communities from the Angelo Coastal Reserve, California, USA - 14_0903_13_40cm (SPAdes) (version 2) | ecosystem: Environmental > Terrestrial > Soil > Grasslands... | reverse complement strand
GCAGTCTCATCGCGCGGTCGTAATCTTCGCGGGTCATGTGATCGAGCGGACCGACTTCGATGATGCCGGCGTTGTTGATCAGGATGTCAATCCTGTCGAAATGATCGATGACTTTCCGGACAGCGGCCTGAATCTGATCGCGATCGAGCAGATCGCATTCGATGGCGAGAACTTTTCCGCCGCAAGCAGTGAGATCGGCTTTCGCGCGCGTGAGTTCTTCTGGATCACGCGCGAGGAGAGCAACGTTTCCGCCTTGGTTCCAAATGCGTCGCGCCAGCACGAGCCCAAGTCCACGCGATCCGCCACTGATCAAGGCAACTTTATCGCGCAACGTGTATCGCGCCGTGCGAATGACGCGAGCGGTTATCCAACCGCCGAGTAAAAGAGCGCCTGCTCCGAGCCAAACCCGCGTATTCATTGAACAACCCTATAATCAGATACGAAACGTTCGGAGCAAGCGGCCGTGAACAGCCGCTGTAGCCACGGCCCTGTGGGCTGTTTTCCCGTCTGAAAGTCGCGCAGCGATTGACCGGCCACAGGCCGGTGGCTACAAGACCTGTAGGACGTCTGCAGTCACGCGTGTTTGCGATTGAAGCGCGACACTTCACGCGCCGTCTCGCGATCAACAGCGCGCTTCTTCAAATCGGCACGCTTGTCACGCGCAAGCTTGCCGGTGCCTACGCCGACTTCGGCTTTTACCTTCCCGTTTTTCCAATACAACTTTAGCACCACCAGCGCGTGGCCTTTCACTTGCGTTTCGCCGTACAGCCTGTCGATCTGTTCGCGGTGGAGCAACAATTTGCGAATGCGTTTTGCGGTTGGAATTTCGTGGCTGGCGCGCTCGTAGGGCTGAATGTCGGCATTGTAAAGGAACGCTTCGCCGTTCTCGATTCGTGCGAACGCGTCACCGATGTTGGCCTTGCCCGCGCGGATCGACTTGACCTCGCTGCCCTTCAACTCAATCCCCGCTTCATAGCGGTCAACGATGTGATAATCCCGCAGCGCTTTGCGATTGATGATGGACTCAACTGCCATATTGAAGGAGTTCGATTCTGCCAATCGCCTGCTGTTTGCTCTAGCGTCTTCTGTCTCAGCGGAAAATCCAGCGTACGGTCATCGACCCTTCCAGCAAAGTTATAGGGCGTCTGTGTCAGACGCCAGAACCTAATCGGAAGCAGTGTCCGGAATTCTTACGCGCCGTCCCTGGAACCTTCGAGCGACTCGTAAGTCAGTTTGCCGGCGATGATTTCCTTTAGCGCAATATCCGTTAACGACATTCGCGGTGTCGTCTCTACCAACGGCCGATGTCCTAAGCCAAGCTGACGCACACGCTTGGAGACAACATTAATCAGAAGTTGCTGATTCGGGATAACCTGTGCTGCTTCCTGAAGAAGTTGAGTCGTCATATGGCGCAAGGAACGAACGGGGCGGACCGCCTCGGTCGGGAATTGAAGGATAGTCGACACGCTGCTTGTAAGCGCGGATGGAACAAGTTGCGGTGCGAGCATGGTAAAAATGAGTGTTGACTTTCCAAATGAAGCGGCTCGTTGTCAACGCTTTTTGTCCGGGAAAGCACAAAGTAATTTCGAGCCACGCAGCTAAGGCGGACTTGCCGCCAAGAGGTAACGGACGTCATCTCCGCTGCCACTGGCCGACCCACGTGCCCCATCCGTAATACCCAAATGGAACGAGCCGGCCCTCACTCACAAGTGCATCAATCTGCGCGCGAAGCGGCGCCGCTTTCGCTGGGCCAAAGTAATCGTCGATCACGACCCAGCAGCCATCGTTGAGCAGGTCACCGTAGCAATCCAAATCCCGACGCACGTTATTGTCCGCGTCGAAAATAAACAGGCCAACCTCGGGGCCGCTCAAGCACTGACGGACTTCCGAGATGATTGCCTCGTCCGAGGAGCGCCCGTTGATCAAGGTAACGTCTTCCGCTACGCCGAACCGCGCTAGGTTCTTTTTCAAATCCTTGATGATGTTCCTGCTCGATAGTCGAAAATGTTTTACGCTCCCTCCGGCTTCAATTGTAATAATTTTCTTCTGCACGCCAGACTCACGCGCACCAAACGCCGCGGCGATCGTCGATCCGCCGACATATGGGCCGATCTCGAGCACATTACCTGCGCCGAAGCGCGCGAAGTGATAGATCAGGAGCAAAACATCCATGTGCAACATCGACGCTTCTCGCCCGACTTTTTCCAATCGCTGTCGCACTTCAGCGCTGCGGTATTCCATCAGCGTTCGAAGCAGCTCCAGCACCTGATTCAAATGAGATGAGTTGCTCACTTGTGACGTTGGCTGCGAAAGCACGGTGGATTTTACTGCTGTCATTTGGTGAAGCAAGGCGAGCAAGAAAGCTCTGTCCTTGCGATTTGGATCAAAATACGCGAAGTAGGACTCGCGTCCGCAGGGTACATCGGATCATTTCGGGCTGTGGCTCAGCTTGGTAGAGCGCCTGGTTCGGGACCAGGAGGCCGTGGGTTCAAATCCCACCAGCCCGATGTTCATCACCGCAAATTGAAAGATGTTTTATTGTTATGTGTTACGCAGCGAGAAAACCGAACGACGCTACGTCGGCTCTTGTGAGAATTTGGCAGACCGCATTCGGCGCCACAACGGTGGCGAGTCGAAGGCAACGAAACATGGAGTGCCTTGGGCTCTAATCCAGAGCGAAGCTTTTGCCACTCGTACCGAAGCAACGCAACGCGAGCGATACTATGAAACTGGCCGGGGCAGAGACGAGCTCGATAAGTTACGGTAGAGTGGTCGCCGCGGCGACAGGCCATGGGTTCAATTCCCACCAGCCCGATAGCTTCCGGCTTGCTGTAGTGTGCGCTGTCCTCAGCGCGTTGGATTCCGTGCGACCGCCCAGCTGGTCCGCTGGGGACACCGGACGCTACAACACTCGGCCTCAGATCTAGCACGGGACTTCAGTTAAAAGAGGCGTTTGGCACAAACGTCTCTACACTGTAATTATCGAAAGCCCTTCCCTCTATGCATTCCTCTACCACGATTATCGGCGTACTGATTGGCGTGGTGATTCTGTTCTTCGGGCGAAAGCTGTTCTGGTTGTGTGTTGCCGCAGTCGGATTCGCTGTCGGCGTGGAGATTGCGCCGCTGCTCATTAACGAGCCGTCGTCTCTGCTGGCACTGCTCATTGCTCTCGTCTTCGGCGTGCTCGGAGCATTGCTTGCTCTTTTCCTGCAGAAAATCGCGATTGCCGTACTCGGTTTTTTAGCAGGCGGAAAGCTCGCGGCTGCGATTGCTGCTGCGTTCTTTGTTCACTATGCGCAATACTCAACAATCATCTTCGTCCTCGGCGGAATCATCGGGGCAATTCTCCTGCTGGCGGTGTTTAATTGGGCACTGATTGTTGTCTCCTCGTTTATCGGCGCGTACTTGATTCAAAGCGCCATTGTGTTGCCTCCGATCGGTTCGACCCTTGTATTCGTGGCTCTCGCGATCATCGGTATACTCGTACAGGCCGCCTCCTTCCGCAGAACTACGATATAAGAGCACGGATTTGTGCTGACAATCGCGCCGCGATGTCGACAATCGGATTGTGAACTCACCAAAAACTGGATTGCGCGTCGCCAGCGTGTTGTTCGGGATTTTTGCAATTGTGCATCTGCTGCGGTTGATCAATCAAGCCCAGGTCACCGTCGGAACGCTCACAATCCCAATGAACGTAAGCTGGATCGCCCTGATCGTTGCCGCCATTCTCTGCGTGTGGCTGTGGCGACTGGCTTCGCCACGTTGAATCGTAGTAACGATTTAACGAATCACGCCAGCCATTCATTGCTTGGTCATTTCGAAAGCCAGTCCCGCGGAACATCGACGTACGTTGCATCGAGTTCTACGACTGACGCACAGCCAAGCAGCTTGAGCGTGCGCACGAGATCCGAGCGCAAAATCTCGATCGCACGCGCAACACCCGCACCGCCCGCCGCGCCGAGCCCGTAGGCGTACGCGCGTCCGGCCATTACGGCGCGGGCTCCCAGACATAGCGCTTTCGCAATATCGCTGCCGCGGCGAATCCCTCCGTCGAGGAGTACCTCGACGCGGTCGCCCACGGCCGTCACAACTTCGGGCAAAATGCGCAGAGTTGGCGCGACGCCGTCGAGCTGTCGGCCGCCGTGGTTCGAAACCACTAATGCGTCTGCTCCCACGTCGACGGCACGCCGGGCGTCCTCTGCGGTGTGGATGCCTTTTATCACAATCGGCCTGTTCCACGCCTGACGAATCCATTTCAGGTCCTCCCACGTCACAACGGATTGCTCGAGAGCAGCAGTGACATCGGCATAGAGCATTGGTCCCTTTCCCGGAATGACGACATTCTCAAATTTCATCAATCCGCCGTCCGCGAGAAGAGCCGCCAGCCAGCGGGGCCTAACGAGAAGCTGATTCACAAACGGCAGCGTTTGTCCGAGCTTTCCGCTAAGAAGCTCTTTCGCCCCGTTGCGAAGGTCGCGTTCTCTGAAACCTGCGACTGGCGTGTCGATAGTGACCACTAAGGCCGAAAAACCAGACGTGCGCGCGCGGTCGATACCGCTCAAAGCACACTCGCGACCGCCAATGAGATAGAGCTGGTACCAGACCGGCCCTCCAGACGCGGCTGCGACGTCTTCGATCCGGCAGCCCGAAAGTGTTGAGAGCGTACAAATGATCCCCGCTTCACCGGCAGCGCGCGCCGCTGCTTCTTCTCCGCGCGGAAACATCAGCCGACAGCTCCCAACGGGCGCGAGGATCAGCGGCACGCTAAGCGAAGCGCCGAGCACGGTGGCGCGCAGATCGCACACAGGTGTCGAAACGGCACAACGCGGTCGCAATGTCATCGCTTCGAACGCCCGGCAGTTTGCGCGTAATGTCGATTCGTCCTCAGCGCCACCGTCGATGTAGTCGAACACGACGCGAGGGAGCCGTCGCTTCGCCCTGCGCCTCAGATCTTCGATGTTCAAAACGCGCGGCGCTTGGACTGATCTAGACAGGCGATTCATAGAGCGTCGCGCAACTGCATTCAGCTTTCATTAACACCGGCCTTTAGACCGGTGCAATCCGTGAATGGTAACTCAGGCATCCTGCCTGATTCGTCGCGCAGGCTTCCCAGCCTGCCGAATGCAGCAATAGCTCGACAAGCAAGATGCATGTCCAACCAGACAGGCTGGAAGCCTATGTTACTAGTGCCGAAAATGACGAACGCCGGTAAATATCATGGCCATCTTGCGCTGGTTAGCTGCGGCAATCACTTCTTCATCGCGCACCGAGCCGCCCGGCTGAATCGCGCAAGTTGCGCCAGCTTCGGCCGCCGCGATCAGCCCATCCGGGAATGGAAAGAAAGCGTCGCTCGCGACCGCGCTGCCCTTGAGCGAAACCCCGGCCTCGTTCGCTTTCCAAACCGCGATCCGCGAAGCGTCGACACGCGACATCTGGCCGGCGCCAATTCCAAGTGTCCGGTCTGCTTTGGCGTACACGATGGCGTTTGATTTTACGTGCTTGACGACGCGCCAGCCGAACAACATCGCGTTCAGTTCCGCTTTCGTCGGCCGCCGCTTCGTCACGACGTTCGGCGTCAGCTCGCCATCGACATCTGCGTCTTGAACCAGCACACCGCCGCAGACCGAGCGCAGATCGGTAATTGGCCTTCCTTCTTTCGGTGACGCCAAAAACCGAATCAGCCGCAGATTTTTTTTCTTCTGCAGAACGGCGCGCGCTTCGATCTCAAAATCAGGCGCGATGATCACTTCGCTGAAAATTTCGCTGATCGCTTTTGCCAGCGCTTCATTCAACGCCCGGTTGCACACGATAATCCCCCCAAACGGTGCTTGCTTGTCCGTCGCAAACGCCTTCTCCCACGCGTTGCGGAGATCCGGATCGGAGCCGACGCCACAGGGGTTCGTATGCTTCAAGATCGCGACCGTCGGCTCGTCAAATTCGACAATCAAATTAGTCGCCGCGCTAATGTCGAGAATGTTGTTAAACGAAAGCTGCTTGCCGTGAAGTTTTTCGAAATATCTGTCGAAATCGCCATAAAGCGCGGCATCCTGGTGTGGATTTTCGCCGTACCGCAAACGCATCGCCAATGGAAGCGAGAGTGAAAACGAGGCGTCGGTCCTCTGGTGTTTGTTCAAGAAATTGGCAATTACCCGATCGTATTCCGCAGTCCTGTTAAAGGCTTTGATGGCCAGGCGTTCGCGCAGTTTCAGCGTCGTTTCCCCATCGTGTTTACGCATGTTTTCGAGTACCGCGCCGTAATCTTTCGGATCGACGACGACAGTCACCGACTCGTAATTTTTTGCAGCGCTTCGAATCATCGATGGTCCCCCGATGTCGATGTTTTCAATTGCTTCCGCTAGAGTTACGCCCCGCCTGGCGACGGTGGCCTCGAAGGGATAAAGATTAACCGCCACCAGATCAATTGGATCAAAACCGCACTCACGCGCTTCCGCTTCGTGTTTCGCATTGCCCCGCTTGTAGAGAAGCCCACCGTGGACGCGGGGATGCAAAGTCTTTACACGGCCATCGAGCACTTCAGGAAACGCGGTGAAACTGGAGATCTCGCGCACGGGAATTTTTTCTTTCCTCAGCAGGACCGCTGTTCCGCCTGTGGAAATGATGTCTACCCCCTGGCTCTCCAGCGCGCGAGCAAACGCAGCGACGCCGACTTTGTTAGAAACAGAAATGAGCGCGCGACGGATTTTCATGAAGACGTCAATCGAGATTCGCTAAATCGTTACATCGATTCACGAATTACGATTCACGCAAAGCCTCAGCGGTCGAGAATGACGTTCTTGGCCACAGGATACAGCACCGGGCAGCAGCCAATGGTTTCGCAAAAAGCCCACTTCTGTCGCGGCTTCCGTGACATTGTAACGGCCGGTGCGCAACAACTCAGCCGCTCGTTCCATGCGAACGTTTCGCAAGTATTGCGGAATTGTGTGACCGACTTCGCGTGAGAAAATTCTGCTTAGATAAAACGGGCTGCAGCCCACTTCTTGCCCCAGCATTTCCAGCGTCGGCGGGTTCGCCAAGTCGCGCGTCAGAATCTCCTTCACCCGTTCCACTCGCTCGCGCGCCAGGCGCTTCTGACGCATGCAGAAAAATTCGGGATCCTTCGGCGCAAAGAAAAACTGCGCCATGAGCTCCAAGGCTTTGCCTTGGTACCAGAGGACCTGCGCTGCTTTCGCCACGGGAGGCTCCGCCAGCCTCGCCACCACGCCGCGTTGCTGCATTGTCATCGGACGCGCGGGCGCGACCACGTTCTCCTCTTTCTTTCCGAAAAGTATGCGGCGAATCTCAGGTTCAAGGTCGGCTTCGTTCTGCGCAAGCTGGTTCCGCAAATGCTCCCGCGAAAATTCGAGCGTCACGAATTGATGATGATCATGTGCGCGCCGTGACGCAGGCAATGGCCTATCGGCAACAGCATAATAGCCGCAATTGCCCGGGAGATAATCGCTGCGTGTGTCACCGGGTCCGCCAACGGCTCCATGTCCGTTGAGGTTCAGGCAAAACTCCAGGCTATTGGGATGAAACGTGCGTCCCCAGTTAAACGAACGTTCAATGCGAAAGTCGTGCCACTCGATCGCCACACCGATCTTGTCGACATCTCCGTACAACGGACGCCACCCGTCTTTCAGTTCGCGCCATGCAGCTTGTTCCGCTGCGCAACCAGGATTCATCTTGCGTAAATTACGGGTGCTGGTGCGGAAAATGCAAGGAAGGTTTGACTTCCTCCAACGCAGCGCGGTCCCACTTCCCCAGAATTGACGCCGCGTCATACGTGCTCTGGGCGAAATCGAGCAGGACTTCATCCGGTTTTTCGGCCGTCCGCACTACGTCATATGGCAACATGAACTCCCGAAATTTCGGTTCGTAGTAGGCTGTCGCCGGCTGGACCTTGGCCTCTGCAAATCCCTGTGGTTCTGGATATGCGTACGAATAAAAAATTGGCGTTGGCGCCGCGGCGTTGCCCGGCCAAAAACCGAGGCTGCTCACCTCCTGTGAGTACGCCTCTCGCGTAACTGCATCAGGCAGATGCGGGATCCCGCCAGGATGCGGCGGAGCTGGCCGTCCGGAAAAGCGCGTGACCGCCAGATCGAAGCTGCCCCAGAAGAAATGCACCGGGCTGCATTTGCCGCAAAACCCTGATCGGAACTCCTTGAACACGCGATCGCTCTGCACCAGAACGCGCCAGAATCGATTGGCGTATTCCCGATCGTAAGTGCGGTGCTCTTCATCCTCATCGAACGGGATCGGATTTTCAATCTCGTTGGGCAACATGTTGATCTTGACCGGCAGTTCCAAGTCATTCAGCGCCTTCATGACAGCCTCATAGAACTTCGCGACTGATTGTGATTGTAACCTCAGCGTTCGCGTTGCCCCGTCGCTTTTCAGAATGCGCAATTCGTGATCGATAAAATCAAAACGAATCTCGAAAGTGTGAGAACCGTGCGGGATGGGGGAACTCGTGAGGCCGCGTGAGGTGACGTAGAGCGTGACGTGCCAAGAGTGATTCGTCCATGGACTGAGTGTCAGTCGAATCTTGCCGACAATCTGCGTCCACATGTGCAGCGTCGTCGCGGTATCTTTCCACTCTGCAAAAGGCAGCGCTGGCCACGAATTAGATGCGCCGTTCATTTTAGCTATTCCTACCCGCGATTGATGAAATCGGTAAACGAACGCTTCACCCTCTCAAACATGTCGCGCGCTTCCTCCTGCGTCCGGTGAAAGGTATCCTTGATACGCCTTTTGACGCCACTGAAAGGGCCCCTTTCCTCGTCGCTGTCGTAATCGTTCTCCACATCTTCCATGGTGGCCCCGGCAAACATGCCCTCCGTTCGCTTCACGGTGCCGCGCGTTCCGCCTATGTAAATGGTGCCGACGGGATGCGACGACCTGTTTCGGAGAGTCACGATCCACATCGGTTCGCCGCGATCGTCTGTGCGCAACGTGTAATCGGCTGTTGCAAAACCTGTGTGCGACGCCTCGGCCGTATGACTCGCGACTGCGTACGCGCCGCTGGAATCCAGGTTCAAGCGCGAGACATCTATCGTTGCTCCTTCAGTGGAACCTGCCAGGTCACGGTCTGCCTGATCGTCGGAATCAATTTTCCCATCGGCAATTTGCAGTTCGCGCACCCCGCGACCCTGCGGATCTTCCACAACAATTTTCCATTTCTCTGGCTGCGGATCGCCCTTGGTCCCTGTAATTAACACAATTTGATGGAGCGCGTCGCGACCCAATTCCCCGCCCACTACACGCAACGCTTCGTACGCAGTAGCGTTTTCCTCTGCCCAGACCGGCGGCGCCAAAAGCAAAAGCCCAACCCACACTCGCCACATGCGGCAAAATTGAACAGCGCTTTGACTGACTGTCCATCGGCTTTTTGCATTGAGGCGACGTCCCGGCCATTTCAAAACACGCTCACCCTTGAATCAGCGGCTGAAATCTGCTCACGTGTTTGGGAGCCGCGATGAAGAAAAGCAAAGTCGAATTTAGCAGTCACACTGCGAACCTCGCGTTGCTGAGGGAATGCGTCCGCGATTTTTTGAACGGCTATCCGTTCTCCGAAAAGGAGCGAATGTTCATGGTGCTCGGCGTGGATGAAGCCTGCACGAATGTCATCCGTTACGCATACCGCTTGCGCGATGATCAACTCATCTCGCTGCGAATGGAGGGATTACGCAAATGCGTGCGCATGCGCTTGCGGGATTATGGCGAAAAAGTCTTCCTGCAGGAAATGAAAGGCCGCTCGCACGACCTGGTCCAACCGGGCGGGCTTGGTCTTCACTTGATTCGCTACGCCTTTGACCAGGTCGATTACATCCACAAACGTCGCGGCACAGAGCTGGTGTTGACCAAAAATTTGGAGTGATGGAGTAATGGAGCGTTGGAGTGTTGATATCTTCCGGCCATTACTCCATTACTCCACTACTCCAACATTCCAATGCCGATGAAACCGCCGGAACCAGACGCTGCGTTTGAAATTTCGCTGCGACCGCCAGCATTCAGCGAGTTTACCGGCCAGGTGAAAGTGCGCGAACGGCTGGAGCTGATGGTGGAAGCGGCTAAAAAGCGCGGCGACGTGCTCGAGCACATTCTCTTGAGCGGACCGTCCGGGCTCGGCAAGACGACGCTCGCCTACATCATTGCCAACGCGATGAGCGTGAACATCAAAAACACCAGCGGCCCGGTGATTGAGAAGGCCGGCGAACTCGCGGGGCTTCTCACCAGCCTGGAAAAAGGCGACGTGCTCTTCATCGATGAGATTCACCGGCTGCAACCGGCGATCGAAGAATATCTCTACCCTGCGATGGAAGATTACCGGCTCGACATCATCATTGACCAGGGACCGCAGGCGCGCAGTCTGCGTCTCAATTTGCCAAAGTTTACGTTGGTCGGCGCAACGACGCGGGCGGGAATGGTAAGCGCGCCACTCCGTTCGCGCTTCGGAATGACGGCACGCCTCGATTACTATAACGCCGAGGAAATGCAGAAGATCATCGTGCGCAGTGCAAGTTTGCTTGGCGTGGAAATCGATTCAGCCGGCGCGGCCGAGATCGCCGCGCGCTCACGCGGGACCCCGCGCACGGCGAACAATCTGTTGCGTTGGGTGCGCGATTACGTGCAGGTCAAAGCCGAAGGGAAAATCACTGCGGAACTTGCAGATCGCGCCCTCGCGATGCTGGAGATCGATCGCGACGGATTCGATCAATGGGACAAACGCATCATCGAAGCCTTGATCCATAAATTTAACGGTGGGCCTGTTGGACTGAATTCGCTCGCAGTGGCAGTGGGGGAAGAAGCCGGCACAATCGAGGAAGTCAACGAGCCCTATTTGATCATGGAAGGCTACATCAAACGGACGCCGCAAGGCCGCGTCGCCACCGCAAACGCTTATCGCAAGCTAGGACTGAAACCGCCCACCGGCGCGCAAACAGAATTATTTGGGCAATAATGCCGGCACGCAATTGTAGGGCGTTTCTGTGAAACGCCGCGCAGGATTGGCGTCTGACAGAGACGCTCTACAACTCCAGCTACGCGCGGGTCAGCTTGAGATACGAGTTCGAATTCACCAGAAACTCGAAATCTGTTTCGACTTCTGTGAATTCAAAAGCCCGCAGCGCCGGATCGGATTACAGCATTGGAATGTATTCGCTCG
>Ga0209056_10007583_pt1 | contig 11165 bp, 6 predicted proteins | sample GraSoiAngelo_114_FD_185876 | JGI IMG/M metagenome (GOLD analysis project Ga0209056, IMG submission 185876) | Grasslands soil microbial communities from the Angelo Coastal Reserve, California, USA - 14_0903_13_40cm (SPAdes) (version 2) | ecosystem: Environmental > Terrestrial > Soil > Grasslands ... | reverse complement strand
TACGCCGAGCGGCCGAGGTTCGACAACGAACTCGACCCGGCGAAAATCGCGACCGAAGCGCCGCCCGCCGACTTTTTCAAATACGCCGGCGTGTCGCCGGAGAAAGCGGCGGAAATAATGACGCTGCCGCCCGGATTCAAAGCGACGCTCTTCGCCGGTGAACCGGACGTGCAGCAGCCGATTGCCTTCGCCATTGACCATCGCGGACGTCTCTGGGTCGCTGAAGGACTCACTTACCCGATCCGCCAAGGCAAACCACCCGCGGACGTGCGTCCCGTTACCCGCCCTTCGGGCACCCTCTCCCCCGCGGAGGGGGAGAGGGACGGGGTGAGGGGGAACGCGGACCGCTCCAAGCCCACGCCAGAACAGCTCAAGGACATTTTCGGCGGCGATGACCGCATCCTGGTGTTCGAGGACACAAACGGCGACGGCAAATTCGATCGACGCACGGTGTTCCTCGAGCGCGTGAATCTGGTCAGCGGACTGGAATTCGGCTTCGGCGGCGTGTGGATTGGCGCCGCGCCTTACCTGATGTTCGTTCCGATTCAGGACGGCGACGAGCCGAAACCCGCGGGCGATCCGCAGATTCTCCTCGACGGTTGGAATTACAACGCCGACACGCACGAAACGTTGAACACGTTCACCTGGGGCCCGGACGGCTGGCTCTACGGTTGCCACGGCGTGTTTTGCCCTTCGTTCGTCGGCAAACCCGGCACGCCTCAGAAGGAACGCCAGCGCATGGACGCCGGTGTGTGGCGGTATCATCCCACCAAACGCGCCTTTGAAGTGTTTGCGGAAGGCACGAGCAATCCGTGGGGCATTGACTTCGATGAATACGGCCAATGTTTCATCGAGGCCTGCGTGATTCCGCATCTGTGGCACATGATTCAGGGCGGACGCTTCGAGCGGCAGGGCGGCCAGCATTTCAACATCAATCGTGAGGAAACGCTCGCGCACCAAGGCTATCACGCCGACCCGAATCAATGGTTCGTCAACCCGTTCATTTACGACGACATCAAGACCATCGGCGACCACGTTCATTACGCCGGCAGCAAAGGCCCGCACGCGGGCAACGGTCGCTCGGCGGCGGCGGGCGGCGGCCACGCGCACGCAGGCATGATGGTTTATCTGGGCGAGAGTTGGCCGGAGCAGTATCGCGGGAAACTTTTCATGAACAACATCCACGGCGCGTGCATCAACATGGACGTGCCGGAGCGACAGGGCTCCGGCTACGTCGGTCATCACGCGCCGAATCTCATTGAGTTCAATGATCAATGGTCGCAGGTGCTCAACCTCCTCTACGACCAGAACGGCTCGGTCTATATGATCGATTGGTATGACAAGAACCAGTGTCACCACAACAATCCCGAAGGCCACGATCGCAGCAACGGCCGCATCTTCAAAATCGTTTACGGCGACACGAAATGGACGCCGGTGAATCTGGAGAAGTTGAGCGATGAGGAACTGGTGAAACTGGTGCCGTCGAAGAACGAGTGGATGAGCCGGCACGCGAGGAGGATTTTGCAAGAACGGTTTGCAAAGTACTTACCTGCTCTCCCTCCTGATTCTGGAGCCACGCCCGAAGAGATTAGGAAAGCCTCGCGAGCATTGGCGGCTGTAGAGAAAGCGCTGTGGAGTTACTTGGATTCAAAAACTAAAACACACGATCGGCTAGAGGCACTCTGGAGCCTGCATTTGAGCGCCGGAATCAGTCACTTGGATACGGTTCGCCGGTTGTTTGCGGACAAGGATGATTTTGTTCGGGCGTGGACTATCCAATTCACGTTGGACGACGATTACGAACGACAAAGCGAAGAAAACGCAAAAAGCTTATATGCTAAAGACCTGAATTCGGAATTTGCTCGCCTCGCCAAGAAAGAAAAATCCCCCATCGTCCGCCTTTACCTCGCCTCCGCGTTGCAGCGCATCCCCATTGACCAGCGCTGGGACATCCTCACCGCGCTGGTACAGCACGGCGAAGACGCCGGGGACCACAACCTGCCGTTGATGTATTGGTATGCTGCCGAGTCGGCAGTCGGCCAGGACCCGGCCAAAGCCGTCGTGCTGCTCAAGCAGTGCAGGATTCCGTTGGTGCGCGAGTTCATCGCCCGCCGCCTGGCCACGACCAGCCTCAAAAACATGGCGAGCAAATAGCCAGCGAGTGGAACAAACCTTCCGCAAGTGCGAAGCCATGCTTTGGAGGAGCCCTTCGGTGAGAGACAACGTCGCCCTCACCCCGGCCCTCTGAACACTGACTTTGGTAGGGACATCGCGCTGCGATGTCCCCGCCCGCGAAGCAGCGGGCGGCATCGTTGCGCTGCTGAACGCGGCGCGGACGGCGCAGCGCGCCGTCCCTACCAGGTTCGTGGCCGCTGCGGACTAGGGCGTGCGACCTTTGGAGCGAATCTCAGAAAGACGGCTGTCGCTCTCTCCCTCTCCCTGGGGGGAGAGGGCCGGGGTGAGGGCGAGCGTCGGATTCCACTGCATAGCATCTCTGCGGCTTCCCACCCGCGGGGCATGAACCAGCAGAAATTCATTCGTGAAAATTCGTGCAATTCGTGTCACTTGGTGTCTATTCGTGGTTAAGGCAAATCAACGAAAGGCATCGTAATGACAGCGACGCAGATTCGACAGAAGGATGCAGTCTTCTACTTTGTCGCTTATCCGTCGGAAGACCTCTTGACCAAGGTGCGGTTCATCAGCCGGTTTTACGACGAAGGCGAAACCATCAAACCGGAGGAAGTCCAGGCCGAGGACGATGTCGGCCAGTTCATCGCCCGCATCGAACGGAGCGACAAAGCCTTTCAACGGATGCTGTCGCGCTCCAAGGTGAAGTCCATCCGGAACTTCTACGAAACGGCCGTATCGCAGCCGCCCATTCCGGGCACCGTGCTGTTGTTTACGCCGCAACGATTGCGTTTCCAGCCGTTGAACGAGGGCAACCCTATCGGTCACCTCCAGGAGCCGGAAGAGAAATTTCTGATCATCGACGGCCAGCATCGCCTGGCCGCGCTGCAATTCTACGAACGCACTCATCCCGACGAAGCCAGAAACATCCACGTGCCGTGTGTGATCTTCGACGGCCGGAGCGACGATTTCGCGACGGAGATGTTCGTGATCATCAACTCGACCCCCACGCGCATCAACAAGAGTCACCTGGTTGACCTCTACGAACGGGTTTCGTGGGCGGAGCCGGACCGGCGGTTCGCGGCGCGGATCGTGGAGATGCTCTACAGCGAGGGTGACAGCCCGTTGCGTTATCGGATCAATCGCCTGGGCGGACGAAGCAAGCAGGAGAAATGGATTTTGCAGGCCGAGCTGTTTAACGAGGTCCATCGTTGGGTGCGACAGGCATGGTCGAAAATCGGGAAAGAAGGCACCGACAAGCCAGCCGCCCAACGCTACTACCGCAAAGTGCGGGATTTCCTGAAAGCGTGCGCGCAAGTGTGGAGCGACGCCTGGGGCAACGACAACTACATGGTCACCAAGCCGGTCACGCTCAAGGCGATGATTCGCGTTTGCGCCGATCTCACCGCGCAGGATGCGGAACCGGAGGAAGGGCGCATCGAACGCTGGCGCGGACGGCTGTCGTCGTGGACGGAAAAGGCGCGCGAATTCCGGAACGAAGGGTTTTACGAGCGGTTCCCGGCCAAAGGCCAGATCGAGCGCGTCGCCCGAATTCATCGTGAACTGGGCCGCGCGGCCGGGATTCAAGCACGGTCCGCGGGGCGCAAAGGTGCGCGGTCAGAAGACTCGTAACGCGCGTTAGGCCCCGGCGCGGAAGCGCGCTCAAGCCCGCGCTCCGGGGCGTGGCGTTTACGCCGCTTCAACACGGCCTGAGAAACGGCGCGCTCGCGGAAAACACCATCAGGAAAACCCGCTCGCACAAATCAATCGAGACATGATTGCCCGTATTTGGCATGGCTACACAAAACCGGAGAACGCCAACGCCTATCACCAATTGCTCGCCAGGAAAATTCTCCCCGGCATTCATCGCGTGAAAGACTATCACGGAACCTACCTCCTGCGTCGCGATCTCAAAGAAGAGGTCGAGTTCATCACACTGACGCTTTGGGATTCGCTGGACGCGATTCGGGAGTTTGCCGGCCAGGACTATGAAACAGCGGTTGTTCCGCCGGAGGCGAGGGAACTGCTGACCCGATTCGACGAACGCTCCGCGCACTACGAGACGACGTGGTGCCCGTGACGCGCCTTTTATCTCCGCCCATCGTAAAAGACGTGGAGACGGGATTTATCACGAGCGGTCCGGCGCGGAAACAGGAGCCAGCGGGCAATGAGCACGAGCAACTCTTTCCATCCGTACAGTTCCACTTTGCGGAGAGAGGTGACCGGCGGACAGGCGCTAAGGATTTTCATGCTCAACCTGTGTGCTCTGCTCCACCGTCTCAACCGCCATCCGAAATCGGCGTCTTCACCGGCGAACATCTCCTGGCTGAATCCACCCAGGGCGCGAAAGACGTCGCCGCGGCAAAAGATGAAACAACCGGGAGTCAATTTCAGCCAGCGGACCACCGGGTTCGACAGGAAAAGAAAGCAGCGGGCCACCAGGTCCGGCTTGTCGTAGCGCAGGACGGTGCCGCCGCCGATGCAGGTGTTCGTCTCGAGCAAGGTCAGCATTTCGGCCAGCGTGCCGGCCCTCACGTGCGTGTCGGCATCGACAAAGAGAAACCAGTCGCCGGTCGCGGCGCTCGCGCCCGCGTTTCTCGCGCGTGCAATCTGGTTGATGGGTTCAAAAACGACTCGGATTCCGGCGCTTCTCGCAATCTCCGCTGTGCCGTCCGTGGAATTATTGTCCACAACGATGATTTCGGATTCCAAATCCGAACGCGCGTTAGCGCGCAAGGCCGATGAGAGATGCTGCAGACAGCTTGCGATGCGTTTGGCTTCGTTGAAGGCTGGAATGATGACCGAAAGCTTCATGGCGAGCCTCCTTTCGCTTTTGCGCACGCATTGGGCCCATGAACGACCCCCTCACCCGATCCCGCGACTGCGGGACCACCCTCTCCCCCATTGGGGGAGAGGGGCGGGGTGAGGGGGCTGGTTCATGGCGAACTCACAGTGCCACTGCATTGAGCTATTGACCGGCACCGGTGGAATCTGTCACGGACGCCGGCGAATCATGGAAATAAATCGACACCATTCGCCAGTTGCTGTTTCTTTCAACAAAATGAAGGCCAGCGTTCGCATCGCGCTCATCGGTGAGTACAATCCCGAAGTCAGGGCGCACGTGGCGATTCCCAAAGCACTCAAGCTGGTGGCCGAGGCTTTGGCTTGCGCAGTGGAACCCGACTGGGTCGCCACACCGTTGCTTGATCAGAAAGCGGAAAAACAACTTTCGGCGTTCGATTCGATCTGGTGTGTCCCCAACAGCCCTTACGCCAGCATGGAAGGCGCGCTGCGAGCCATTCGATTCGCGCGCGAGTCAGGCCGGCCCTTTCTCGGCACGTGCGGTGGTTTTCAGCATGCCCTCATCGAATACGCACGAAACGCACTGGGCCTCAGCGAAGCCGACCATGCGGAATCGAACCCGGACACGGCGATGCCGTTGGTGTCGCGCTTGACCTGCCCGCTTCCCGGCGCGCGAGGGAAAATCCGGTTGAAACCGGGTTCCCAGCTCAGCGCGATCTGCGGCAAGACCGAAATTGTCGAAAACTACAACTGCAACTTTGGCCTGAATCCGCGTTACGCATCGCTGCTGAACGACGGAAAGCTGAGAATTTCAGGCAGAGACGAAAATGAGGAAGTTCGCGCCGTGGAGTTGGCCGGACACTCGTTTTTCATCGCGACGCTGTTTCAGCCGGAGCAATCGGCGTTGACGGGGGCGGCGCATCCGCTCATCTGCGCCTTCGTGCGTGCCGCGCTGGATTCCAAATGAACAAAATCTTGCCACGTTCACCTGATTTCAGTGAAAACTGATTCCGCACCTGCATGAAACCCCTTTTTATCACTTCACTGCTGCTTTTCATCAATCCCGCCCTCCACGCGCAGAGCAACGCCGACGCCGACCCGTTGCCCGCGCTCGTGCAAGTGCTCCATGAATCCAGCGACCCACAAATGCAGCTTGATATCCTGCGCGGGTTGAGCGCGGCGTTCAAAGGCCAGCGTCAGGCGCCAATGCCGAACGGCTGGGGGCCGGTCGAAACGAAACTGAGTCAGAGCCCGAACGCCGATGTGCGCACATTGACACAGTCGCTGTCGCTGACCTTCGGCAGCGCTCAGGCGCTGGCCGCGTTGAGGAAAATACTCGCTGATCCGGGCGCGAACCTGAACGCGCGTCGGACGGCGCTGGATTCGCTCCTCGGCGCGAAAGACTCCGGGTTAACGGAAATTCTGTTGGGGTTGTTGAAAGACCCGGACTTGCGCGGCGCCGCCATCCGTGGACTGGCCGCGTACAACGACCCGAAAACACCTGAAGCGATTCTGGAGGTTTACGGTTCGCTCGCAGGTTCCGAGAAGCGCGACGCGCTGAACACACTCTCATCACGCGTTCCGTTCTCGAAACTGATGATTGCCGCCGTGGGCGACGGCAAGATTCCCCGCAACGCGCTGACAGCGGAAATCATCCGCCAATTACGCAACCTCAAGAACCCGGACATCGATGCCGAGTTGCAAAAAGTCTATGGCACCATCCGCGAAAGCAGCGCCGACAAGAAACAGGAGATGGAACGCTACAAGCAGATTTACTGGGCCGGCGGCTCGCAGCCTGGCGACGCGCCGCGCGGTCGCGCCGTGTTTGCGCGCATCTGCCAACAATGCCACACGTTGTTCGATGCGGGCGGCAAAGTCGGCCCTGACCTTACCGGCTCGAATCGCGGCGACCTCGACTACATTCTGCAGAACATCATCGATCCGAACGCCGTCATCCCGACGAATACCGCGCCTCGACGATTGACATGAAGGACGGCCGCAGTATCACTGGCATCGTGAAACAGCAGGACGACAAATCGGTGACCGTCCTCACCCAAAACGAAACACTCGTGCTCCCTCGAAATGAGATTGAGTCGGCGCAACACAGCCAGCTTTCGATGATGCCGGAGGGATTGCTCGCGCCGCTGAATGACCAGGAGGTGCGCGACCTGCTTTACTACCTCAGCCGACCCGGCCAGGTGCCATTGCCTGCGGAGAAGGCCGGCAACTGAACGGCCCCTCACCTGCCCTTCGGGCACCCTCTCCCCCTCCGAGAGGGAGAGGGATGGGGTGAGGGGGTAAGCTTTCTTCGTTTGCCACGGCCTATCCTCCGAAAAATTTCGCGCATTGGACCCCTGAACCGTAGCAGCCGACGTGAGGAGGCTCATTTTTCAAAATCCCAAATCCGAAATCCGAGATTGATCGGAGCCTCCTCACGTCGGCTGCTACGAGGTTCAGGGGGAGTTTCCACGGTTTTCCAACCGCTGATTGGAAATCTCTTTTGGCAACGAGCATAAAAGCTTGTGCTCCCGTGTGGTCTCAAGTCCCGCGGGGAGTCCTCGGCCCGGCGCCCCCGGCGTCAGCGGCGGGTGGCTTAGGCAGAAGGCGGACGATGACGACGATCAACCCCGCCACGACGAGAACGAGAATACTCCAGAACAACCAGCCGCGCACGCCCGTAAGCGGCTCGCCCTGGGTCCACGCCGCCTTCTTCAGCACTTCTTCGACGCCAAGCGTCGCGACGGCTTTGTCCGCCGACAGCAACTTCATCGCGACCAGGCTGAGATCGTAGCGCGGCGCCGAGGCCAACGGGTTACCGTAGTACAGCATGGGCGATTCTGTCGCTTTGAAAACGATGCGCGTGACCGGCTGGCTCATGCGGAAGTTGTCTAGTTCGAACGGTGGGTTATCCCCATTGTCGGTTTCCAGGAAAAACGTGTCGGTTCGCGGAGCGTCGCTCAGCACGAGGGTTAACGGGAGGTCCTTCGAATCGGTGGTCCGTTTCCATTCGGCACTGCCCAGTTCGCGGCGGAACCGGCCGCCCCGGCCATCCGGCACTTCTTCCCACGCCCGAACGCTCCGCTGGAAGAGCGTGTTCCGCGGACGGCAATCGAGCCGGGTCACGGGAAGGTTCGGTTTGGGAAGCGTGATCTTCCATCGCGAAAGTCGCGGCTGCTTCGGATCGTTGGCGGGCGCAACGATCGGGGTGAGCACGCGTGTGAGGGATGTGCGTTCCAACAGATAAGGCACTTGTTTGCCATCGCGCACGAGGCGAAGGTCCGCCAGGTCCTGACGCGCGTGCGTCAGGACGTCGAGGTCCAGTTCGACATGCTGCGGTCCCGGCCGAACGGATTGCATCGGCTTGCGGTAGCGCCATGGGCTGGTATCCAACGCCGCGCCGGTTTCCGAGAGCCCCGGCAACACTTCGGGCGGACGGTACTCCGGGTTGGGTGTCAGCCTGCCAGGCGCGATGGTGGCCGTCTGCGCGTTCTTCAGTTGCGCGGCCAATCCGCCGAGATCGTAGCGGGCAGCCGGGCAGTGGCTGTTTCCAGCGTAAAGCAGGTGCTGGTCCGCCTGCCGGGCTTGAAAGAGCATAAAGACCGGCCGCAGTGAGGCGCTGACGGCGGAGATGACCAGCGGCGGACTGTCGAGATTGCGGATGATCAGAATCAATTCGCGCGCACGCACCTGGTGATCGAGCGGCAATGTCGTCTTTCGGACGTGAGTGAGGTCGCCGGTATCCAACGCGTAGATGAATCCTCGTGCCACGTCCGTCTCGCGAATTTCCTCGCCGACGATCTCGGGGACCCGCGCCACAATATCGCGTTGAAACAGTGCTTCCGGCGTCTCGAATTCGATCGTGGCCAGAGTCAGATTCGCTGCTCCAAGGTCGAGGACCAGCCGCGTGTCGCCGTCCGCTTCTTCGCGCGATTTCACCCTTACGGCGACAGGTTCGGTCGGGACAGCCACGGCGTCGGCCACGTGCAGACGCGCGGCGGTGAAGGCCGCCGGAGACGACCGCTGGTCGTCCAGCGTTACCCGCAGCCAGGGCCACGTGGCGGAAGGAAAGCGCAAGGTGAGTTCACTCGCTCCGCTCTGGCGGAAAACCGGAACGCCATCGGCAATCGCGGTGAAGCGTTGACCGTCCCGTGAACCTTCGAGGCGCGCCGCTTTGATGAATTCACGCTCCGCTGTGTCGAGCGTCACGGCGTTGATTGGAGCATCGAGCCCGGTTTCGATATTCAGCACCGTGACCGCGCCGCGCAAGGCCGGCTTGAAGGATTTGGCGGCGCGGACGGGAGCGGGTTCCGGCGCGGGACGTTGAATGAGGAACGGGACCTCGTTTCCGGCCGAATCCGCGAGGCGCAAATCCTCGAGCGAAGGTCGCAAAGCGTCGAGTGTCGCAGGAGGCAGCGCGACTTTGACCAGCCCGGGCGCCGGGACCTCCATTGGCTGTCGCTGCTGCCATTCGGTGAACGTTGCCGCAGCCGAATGGCCGGCGACCAAGCTCGCGAGCAGCAGCCCCGCAAGGTCACGGTCCCGGCGAAAGAGGAGTTTTGTTTTCATCAGACCTGGCAACGGTGGAGGTGAAGCGCTGATAGAGGAACGACGCGACGATCGCGATGACCGCGACGCCCATCAGCGCGCCGACGCGATAAAGCTGGGCCAACTTCGCAAGGTCGTGGAAGAACAGCTTCACGACGGTGACTCCCAGCAGCCCGAGCGCGGCGTAACGCGCCGGCGCGATCCCCTTGACCAAACCCGGAACGAGCAGCACGAGCGCAAACAGCGCCCAGGCGATACTGTACGTCATATCTCGCGTGAAGTTTCCCGAAAACTTGAACGTCAGCGCGGCCGTTCCGGGTTCGGCGAAAAAGTCGGCGATCTGGATGTTCACGAGCAGAAACGCCAGCACCGTGCCCAGGGTGTAAAGCATGGCGGGCGCCTTGATCGTCAGGACGCGGTCACGCGGCGGCGCGAGGAGGCGCGCCCCGGCAAACAGGCTGAGGGTTACCAGTCCGTAAGTGTAGAGATACCAGTTCAGGATGGGAGTGGCGCTGCGCGGGTGGTAGCTCAGCACGGCGGGGTTGAGAGCCAGTCGAACGAACGCCGTGGCCAGCAGCGCCAGGCCGGTGAGGCGCAGTCCGGGGTGAGGGACGCGGTGGAACAGCCAGCACAACGCCGCGCCTTCCAGCGCCCACGCGATCGTCAGCCATTGCCGCTCGTATTGGATCGGGAAAATCAGCGTGATAAAAAACAAGGCGCTGCCGCCGAACAGCGCCAGTTGTGTCATGCGCGCGGGAGAATCTGCCGGCACGGTCCTGAGCACACCGACCAGGCCGAGGATCGCGGGCAGGGCAAAAGCCGCCGGGAGCAGACCCATGATCTGATTGGGCCAGGCCGCCTTCACCAGTTGATGCACCAGGAAGAATTGCGCCGGACCAGCCAGCGCTGCCGCAAACCACGGTCCCTTAACCTGAGCGAATTGCCGAATCGCAAACGGAAATATCGAGAACACGACGTAGAACGCCAGATACCAGGTTAGCGCTGGAACGGCGAGATCCACCGTGAACAGGCGCAGATGCCAGGCGTGTTCGAGCGCCGCCACACAGCCCAGGCCGATGAGCGGCAGCCATTCGAACTTGAGCTTCCAGGTCACCGCCAAGAGCATCGCGACCAGCAGCATCGCCAGTCCAAACACCGGCGACGGATTCGCCAGCGGCAGCCGCCCGACCATCATCACGAGAAGGGCGAACGGCAACACAACGGCGAAAGAAGGAATCTGCTCCGCCAGGTCGTCGCTCAGGTCCGATGCCTGATCGGCGCCGGTCTTCTTTGCGGGCAGTCTGCGCCCCAGCCACGCGCCGGCCGCCAGGAAGAAAAGCGCACAGACACCCACAACGAGCAGCAGCGTTGGCAATCCGGTGAGTTCGGCCGGGATCTTGAACAGCACGCCCGCGGCGGCAACCAGCGTAAGCCCCAATACCGCCAGCACCGGCACGGCTGAGGCTGCCAGCGCCGCCAGCAGGACAGCCAGGAGGTCCACCAGCAGGATCACCGGCCAGATCAGCACGGTCAGTTCCGCCAGCTTGAAGATCGGCAGCAGCAGTACCACCAATGCCACCGGCGGAAAGAGCAGCGACCACGTCGGCGGCGCCGGGTCCCCATCGCGGTGTTGCAGGGCGAAGGGCAATAACGAGTGGAATGTGGCAAAGATGAGAGTGAACACCAGCGCT
>Ga0209056_10007582_pt1 | contig 11166 bp, 10 predicted proteins | sample GraSoiAngelo_114_FD_185876 | JGI IMG/M metagenome (GOLD analysis project Ga0209056, IMG submission 185876) | Grasslands soil microbial communities from the Angelo Coastal Reserve, California, USA - 14_0903_13_40cm (SPAdes) (version 2) | ecosystem: Environmental > Terrestrial > Soil > Grasslands... | reverse complement strand
TGGACTGCGAAGCCGTGTCCAACGGAGGCGACGTTATAAAAGCCGTGGCCGGGTCCAGGCCGGATCTTGTCGTTCTCGATGTCAACATGCCCCAGCTCGATGGTTTCGAAGTGCTCTCTGCCCTGAAAAACGACCAGAAGACGAAAAGCATTCCTGTTGTTTTGCTCACCGCACGTCAACAGGAGACCGATATCGTTCGTGGAACTGCTGGGCTACCCTCTCACGATCGCCGGTCTGGCGATCGGGGTCGTCTCCTGGCAGAGCGCGCTTCTTTTCTTTGTAGTCTCGGTGTTGTTCGGAATTCTTCTCTCGATGAGCGCTGTGCTCCTGGAAGAATTCACGCTCCGGCGATATCCATCGTTGCAGGATGTCTTCCGGCTCTTCTGGGCAGCCTTTGCCGAAAATTTTGGTTTTCGCCAGCTCCTGACGTTCTGGCGCGTCGAGGGACTCATCGATGGTGTTCGCCGGAAGCAAGGTTGGGGCGCCATGGAACGAAAAGGTTTTCAAGGTTCGAGCTAGAGGTCCTGAGTATGGATAATGGTTCTAGGCGGAAACCTGCGCATTCGCCGAACAGGGGAATTGGGTCGTGGCAAGATCGAAGAGCTACAGCGTCGTCCGGCTTGAATCATGGGAACAGTATCTCTCCATCATCAGCGATTCGCCGTATCAGAACTGGGCGTTTCGCGGCCAGCGTGACGCGTCGGCACCATTGTTCAGCGCTCTTTCGCGATATTTGATGACGTTTCGCGTCGACCCGCGAGCCTGGCCGGGCCAGGAGGAGCGCATCCTCCGAATCTTCAAACGCAAAGCCATCCATTTTCTCGATCATGTACCTGAACGCGACGACGATTTCCAGTGGCTCGCCCTCATGCAGGATCATGGCGCACCGACACGGCTCCTGGACTTCACATGGTCTCCCTATGTTGCGGCGTTCTTCGCGCTGCATAACTCGACCGAAGAGGGTGTAATTTGGGCGTGCAATCCTGTTGAGATCGAGAAAGAAAACCGGTTGGATCTCGAAAAACCGGGAAGTTTCCGGAAGCACTTTCTTTCCGCATCGCGATCGTTCGTATGGATGGGCGAGCCTTATGCGATGAATCGACGGCTGATTGCGCAGTCTGGGACGTTCTTGGTACCGGGAATTCTGGATAAATCGATTGAAGCGATCCTGAAAGAGTACCCGAGTCCCAGGAATACGCTGATCAAATTCATCGTGCCGGTCGGCAAAATTCGCGATAAGGGCATGCGCGAACTTTATCGGATGAATGTCACGCAGGCGACGTTGTTTCCCGACCTCGATGGCCTGGCCCGCTCGCTGGCTTACGAACTCGAATTCCATTGGGCCTACGACCCGCGTACCATGAGGCCGATGAGGAAGTGAAACCAATAAGTGACTGAATGGTTAACCTGGTATTAGCCTCACAATCACCCCGCCGGAAGGAATTGCTGTCGATTCTCGGCATTCCTTTTTCGGTCGTGCCGTCATCTATCGGCGAGGCTCCCGCGGCAGAGGAAAAACCCGAGGAATTCGTCGTCAGGCTGGCCCGGGAGAAGGGAGTGGAAGTGGCTTCGAGAGTTTCGCACTCGGTGATTTTGTCGGCCGACACTGTGGTCACTCTGGATGGCGAGATTCTCGGCAAGCCGGCTGACGAGCAAGATGCCGTTCGCATGCTGAGAAAACTGTCCGGCCGCGATCATTGGGTCTACACGGCGGTGTGCGTGGTGAACCAACTGAAACAGGAAACCCTGGAAGGGATGGATCGCACGCGCGTTTGGTTCAACCCGCTCCATGAAGTGCAGATTCTCGACTACATCCGCCGTGAAAATGTTCTCGACAAGGCTGGGGCTTACGCCATTCAGGGTTATGCTGGAATTTATATTCCGAAAATTGAAGGGAATTACTTCAACGTAATGGGGCTGCCTCTGCCGCTCGTGCATGAGTTGTTATGCCGCACATTATCGTAGGAACTGCTGGACATATCGATCACGGCAAGACCGCGCTCGTCAAGGCGCTCACCGGCATCGACGCCGACCGCCTGAAGGAAGAGAAGGACCGCGGAATCACAATCGATATCGGATTTGCCAATCTTGTTCTCGATGCGGATACGACCATCGGCTTCATCGACGTTCCTGGCCACGAGCGATTCATCAAGAACATGCTGGCCGGCGTGGGCGGAATCGACATGGTCATGCTTGTCATCGCGGCTGATGAATCCGTGATGCCCCAAACTCGCGAGCACCTCGATATCTGTTCGCTTCTGCACATCAAGCACGGACTCACCGTCCTCACCAAAATCGACAATGTCGAACGAGACATTGCGGACCTGGCCGAGATTGAAGTGCGCGAATTTCTCAAGGGGTCGTTCCTCGAGCGCTCGCCGATCCTGCGCGTAAGTTCCCTTACGAGTGAAGGCATTCCACAACTCATCGATACGCTTCGGGAGTTCTCAAGAAAGATCGAGCCGAAGGACGCAACCCGGATTTTCCGGCTCCCCATCGATCGGTGTTTCACAATGAAAGGTTTCGGAACCGTCATTACCGGTACACTCATTGCCGGGCAAGTCCGTAAGGAGGAAGAGGTCGAAATTTTTCCGCAACAACGAACCACTCGGGTCCGGGGCATTCAAGTTCATGGCCGCGCTTCGAATGTAGCGCGCGCCGGACAACGTACAGCGCTCAACCTGCTGGGCGTTGAAGTGTCCGATATCGAGCGCGGCATGGTCCTCACCGTTCCGGGCGTGTTCAAGCCGACCTCCATGTTCGACTGCCATCTCGAATTGCTCCTGTCTGCGCCGAATGCTATAGAAACGCGCAAGAGGATTCGATTCCATATCGGAACGGCGGAGCTGATGGGCTATGCGGTTCTCCTTGGACAGGAACGTCTGGAGCCCGGAGAATCCGCATTTGCGCAAATCCGGCTCGAGCGGCCGACTTTCGCGCTTCCGGATGATCGCTTCATCATCCGGCAATACTCTCCGATGATCACCATCGGTGGCGGCGAAATCCTCGACGCGATGCCGTTGAAACACCGGCGAACGGATAGGACGATCGTTGAAAAACTGAGAGTCTTGAAGGAGGGCGCCATCGACGACCGGCTTATGGCGGTCGTCGAAGAAGCCGGGTTGCAAACAACGGAGCTCTTGCAGGTGGTTGCGCGGCTGGGTCTTGCACCCGCTCTCGCGCGCGAACGATGCACCGGACTGGCTAAAACTGGCCGCATCCGTCTGCTTGGGGAAAATCCTTTCGTTGCGGTTTCAGCCGGCGCCCTCAAAAATGCGGCCGATTCTACGGCCAAGGCCATCCGGGAATTCCATCAGGCTAATCCCCTGGTTCAAGGAATTGGGCGGGAAGAGCTAAAGGCCCGCGTGTTCAGCGATGCTTCGAATCTCTTCTTTCAGGCGGTTCTCGACAAACTTGCCTCAGAGAAAACAATTGCCCTCTCCCAGGACATCATTTACGAGTTCGGCCGCAAAGTGACGCTGAAAGCGGACGAAGAGCGCATGCGAGTGCAGCTCGCCGACCGGTTTCGCTCGCTCGGGCTGCAGGCGCCCGCGCCCGACGAAATGATCGATAGCCTCAAACTCGATCGGAATACGGCGCGAAAGATCATTCAACTCATGGTCAAGGAAAATGTCCTGATCAAAATCACGGAAGACATGTTCGTGGAACGAGCAGCCGTGGAGAAATTAGTTAGCGACATCAAGACGCTCAAGTCCAAGAAACCAAAGCTCGGTGTCAGTGAGTTTAAGGACCTGGCCGGTGTGTCTAGAAAGTATGCGATCCCGCTGCTCGAATATTTAGATCGGCAGCGCGTGACAAGGAGAGTAGGAGACGATCGATTGATCTTGTGACGTCAGGCGTGTTTTTCTTTTTCGCCGCTGTCGTCGCCCCCTTTTATCGATTTCTTGAAATTCCTGATACCTTCGCCGATACCTTTTCCCATCTCGGGCAAACGCTTTGCTCCAAATAAGAAGAAGACAATAAGAAGAACAACAGCAAGTTCCGGGAGTCCTAGCCTAAACATTTCAATCCTCCTGAATGGCAAACGCCGGAGTCAGTATATCGGATGCTTCCTAGTTCGTCCATGTGTAATCCCAGAGATAACGGTGCCTTCGACTCATTGGAACTTCAGGAATGACCACACGAAACCGGCCATCGATCTCGGTTGCGACGAGTGCAAAGACCCGCCCATCCGGCTCACGATAAACCAGATAGTAGTAATCTCGGGTCTTCCCCTCCCGCTTCCGTTGATCCAGGATTCGACCACGCTGGAAATGCTCGGACAAGAGCGCTCGTAAGTCCCGGTCTTCCGGTTCGCGGAGGTTCCCATCGTCGATGTCGCTGCTCACGATGACATCCGAGCGCAAGGCCTGTTCGTCCTTCGCCTCCATCGCATCCATGAAGTGCGCGGCGGCCTTCAGTGGCGGGCTGTAGACGAAGTAATAGTAATAGCCGAGCGCCGTCGACCCTGCAGCAAAGATACCAATAAAGAACAAGAAAGAGACTCGAGTGGGAAGCTTCATCGAATAACTGCGCGGCCCCGCTGCCGTATTTCCTCAATCTTGTGGTTGTAGCCGGAGAACCCCGGACGTCCCATCATGGCGAATGTCAGCTTTTTACCATATTCTACGCCCGTTGATCGAAGGCGTCGATATCGTAAAACTCGCCGGCGTATGCTGCGAAGTACTGCGAGAACATGATCTGACGGCCTAAAGCTTCTTCATTGAGGCGGTCCACCGTGATTGTAACATTGGGCCGTCCTGCTTCGCTCAACTGCCGCCAATTGCGCGAATGACGCAAATTCATTGGCGTCATTCGCGTCATTCGCGGCTAACTTTCCTGTAGCCAGTTCTTCGGCTCTACTTTAATCGATTTGAACTCCAGTAGTCGTACCAAACCCGCCTTGGCGCGCCGCGGTTTCGTGACGTGTTTTCGCTTGGTATAGTGCACTTCAACCTTCGATGAATTTCTAGCCTGCGAAAAATAAGCTGCCAGCTGCGCGGCCTTTACGAGGACGGACTCATCCAACTCCTTCTCTTTTCCCGGATTCCGCACGACGACATGCGACCCACTGTACTCGGCCACGTGAAACCACAAGTCTTCTGGCTCGGCCACACTGAAGGTCAATTCGTCGTTGTCGCGCCCGCTTCGGCCAATGAGCACTTCCCGGTTCTCAATCTTGATTAAACGAAAACGCTTAGGATGTGCGCCTTCTTCCTCTGGGGGAGGGTGGCCGAAGGACGGGTTTAGATTCCGGGCCTGCGGCAGCTTACTCACAATTGCCAGCCACGTATCCCAATCTTTGATCGCGTTCCTCCAGCAACGCTCTCCGATTCCTGGTTTGGGCCATCTGTTGCGCAACGATTTCCTTTCCTCGCCCGGCTTTTTGATATCGCCTGAACATCTTATCGATGTTCTCCCTCAAAGTAATTGTCGAATCCAATGGCACATCGACCGGCGCGGGCTCCTCCCGGAAATAATCCGTTACGGTCACGGATTCATAATGCTGATCCATCTTCATTCCACTGGAAGTCAACATCTGTGCGGTTTTCTGCAGCCCTTCGGCGTTTTCATATTTCTTCTGCTCTCGCAAAAGACGTTTCTCTCGACCCGCCAACCGTTTTCCGGCATCACGAAAATCTCGCAAAATGGGCGTTTTCGAGTGTTCCAGGAGGGTTCGCCGTTCCAGTTCATCAAAATGAAATTTGGCCGCTTCGATAATGTTCGGGAACACGCGCGAACTGTGTGTGCGTTCCAGCGATTCCAATTCGATTGGGCTCAGGATCGCCTTGTTCAAGCGCTTCAAATCGTTCTGCTCCAGAATATGACCCAGTGGCAGATCCGTATAGAGCCATCCCGCGCGTGACGATCCGCGCACCTGTTGGACGAGTGAGCGAATTTCTTCGGTCATCGGATGGTTGCTCTTTCTTTGGCGATGCACGATCTCGCCCGCGAATACCGGACCAAGGCCCGCAATCCGTGAGATCAGCCAGGACTGCGGATTAGACTGAGCTCGAAGGTCATCCAGGTCGAGAGCGTCTGTGTCCATAACTCGCTGCAGGTCCAGCTTGTCTCCGGCCTTCGGATACGAATACGTTTCATATTCGCGGATGCCGTGCTGAGGGGTGATCGGCAGAAACGAGGAGAGCACACGCCGCTCGGCGTCCAGCAGGATGATATTCGGCGCATTGGGCAACAATTCCACGACCAACGACATCGTCTCCAGTTCTTTCGTCGGTACGGCTGTCTTGAAAACAAATTCGACGATTCGCTCCGAAAGCGGCTTGAAGATGCTTACCAGTTCCGCGGACGTCAGGTGCTTGCGAAGCACCATCTGAAAATCGATGCCCGAGGTTTCCACGGGCGTCCGCGCTTCAGACGGATACAGGGCGGGATTCTGCGGCTCGACCACAATTTTTAATGCGGGCATCCTTGCGGATCGGGTCTGAAAGATGAATCCGTTCGGGTGATGTTGAATCACACGCCGGACGACAAAATCCATCATTGCCGGGCGGAGATTCTCCACCATCGCGATTAGCGCGAAATTTTCCATGCCCTTATTCTAAGGCCGATTTAGATCTTCTTTACGTAGGTCCCCGAAACTTTATCGGCCCAGGTTAGGTGTTCGGGATCAAGCAGCGCCCATACTAGCCCCAGCATCACTGGCAGGATGGATATCAGATACCCGAACCCGCGCATACACGCCTGACGCGGATCCAACGGAGAACCTTCCCTTGTAACAACCGTGAGCCGCCGGTGTTTCATCCCGGGCGTCTGGCTGGAGCTGAGCATGAAGAGGAAAAAGTAAATCGCCAACAGGATGAAGAAACCAGCGCCGTATATTCCGAGAACACGCCGGTCGGGCGAAAAAGTGTCCGGCATCTGCAGATACGTGGTGATGATGAAGATGCAATAGACGAGTGCCGCGATGCCGAAGTCTGTAAGACCAGCCATGATTCTCGGCAGAAGCAGTTTGCCCTGATATTCCGGGAATGTAAAAGATGGCGACTGTTCCGCTTCGTCAAAATCGAATTCCGGTTGGTGCTTCTGTATGGAGATGACTGTTCGTTTTGTTCCTTGGTCCATATTTTTCGAATTCTAGCTCCGATTTTTCCGGCGTGGCATACTCAAATCCCTCTTACTGGGGCGCGGGCTAAAGCACGCGCCCGTAGCAGAAGGGCTGTTCACGAACATGATCCAATTCTTCATTGCCATTCTCCTGTTTGCGGGGTCAGAACAGGGCCAGGTTGAGATTACAGCCGACAAGCAGGAGCGGGACAAGAACATTTTCCGCTATACCGGCAATGTTCTCGCTACATATCAGGACATGCGTGTCGAGGCCGGCATCATCACTTACGACGAGGCAACAAAAGAGCTCACCGCGGGCGACCATGTTCGCTTCGTGCGAGGCGAGGAACACCTCGAAGCCGACCACATCACGCTCAACGTTGAGACCAAGGCCAGTATTCTCACGAATGCGAAAGGCGAACTTGGACCGGGACTCTTCATTACCGCCGCCGAGGCCCAGAGATCCGAGGATGGACGCTATTACCTGAAGAACGCAACCATCACGACATGCGACGGGCCGCGGCCCGGCTGGACATTGGCGCTGGCTCGAGCCGTCCTTGATACGAACAAGCAAGTGACGGCGCGGAATTCGATATTCAGATTGGAAAGTGTTCCGCTTTTCTACCTGCCGTACGTGATGGTTCCAACGTCAGACAGAGCGCGCTCCACGGGATTTCTCATTCCATCGACTTCGAGTTCGACAGCAAAGGGCCGCAGCCTTCGCGAGGAGTTCTTTTGGGCGATCAATCGCAGCGCCGACGCGACGTTCACAGGCGAGTATTTCACAAAGCGGGGTCCAGCCGGAGCGGTACGCGTGCGGGCCATTCCCGACGCCAACTCGAACATCGACCTCAATTGGCTGTTCGCCGTAGACCGAACAGGACAGGCCTGCATTCCCCTGGCCGCGAGCCTTTGCAAAAACAACAGACTGTACGCCGGAGGCCAGAGCCTTCGCATTCTCACTTTTGGCCAATTCGGCAGGGGTTTTCGCGGCGTGGCCGACATGAACCTCGTCAGTTCGTTACCGTTCCGTCAGGTCTACGAAGAAGGCTTCAATGTTATTTCTTCCCCGCTGGAGCACTCGCTGGCTTTTCTTACACGCAACGATCCGGGTCTGAGCGTCAACATGCTCTATGGCCGCACTGGAATTTTTTTCAAAAGAACCGACCAGCCCGAGGTCACGCTGCGGAAATTTCCGGCACTGGAAGCTTCTGTGGCAGAGCAGCCCCTCGGCACATTGCCGCTCTATTGGAGTCTCGACACCGGCCTGGCGGGTATCGCGAGGCGTGATGAGTCCATCAAGACGCCGATTTTTGTGGAGCGCTACGATCTTCATCCTGCCTTCGAATTTCCTGTTTTGCGCTCGACCGCTTTTGATTGGAGCCAAAGGCTGGGGCTCCGGGAGACGATCTACACGCATTCGCTTCAAGCTCAGGTTGTGAGCGATGCTCTCAATCGGTTTTCTTTCGAGTACGCGTCCAGCTTTGCGGGCCCTCAGGTCGAACGCGACTTCGGCAGGTGGAAACATGTGATCGAGCCCAGCATCGACTATCGATATCTTACCGGGGCCGACCGGTTTCGCAAAACGATCCTGGTCGATGACGTCGATCTCGTCACCAACACGAATGAAGTGGAGTACGGGATTACGAATCGCTTCTTCACAAAGAGTGAAATTTTTTCCTGGCGCCTTTCTCAAAAGTATTTTTTCGATCCTACATTCGGTGGCGCGATCATTGCCGGCCGGCGAAATGTCTTTGCGCCTGTGCTTGATATTACCGGATTCGCTTTCGCAGACGGGGTCCGGCGATTTTCGCCGATCGTGTCGACGATGCGGCTGTCGACGAGCGCCTCGACCTCTACGGACCTTCAGGTCGACTACGACACACGCGACCATCTCTTTCGAAGCGCCGGTGTTAGCGGAGGTGTGAATCGAGGACAATTCTTCGGAGGTATTTCCTATTTCTTCACACGCCGCAGCGCTATCCAGATACCCAACAACCAGCTCCGCGGAACATTCGGTTATGGCAACCAGCTGAAACCCGGGCTGAGCGCCGCTTTCAGCTTCTCCTATGACGTGGAGCACTCACTTTTCCAGGGGTCGGTCGCCCAGGTTGGCTATAATACGGACTGTTACGGCCTGAGCTTCGAACTTAGTCAATTCAATATCGGCGCCCGTAAAGAGAGCCGATTTCGCTTCGCGTTTTCTCTGAAGAATGTCGGCTCTTACGGCACGCTCAGGCGGCAGGAGAGACTTTTTTAGGATTTCGGATTCCGGATTTCGGAAATCCGCAATTTCCTTTATGCCTTTTCCAACACATCGGATGCGCCGGCTCCGGCGTAGTGAGCGCTTGCGGAATTTGGTCCGGGAGACGAGGTTGTCACCGGAATCCATGATCTATCCGATTTTTGTTTGTCCGGGCGACAAGGTGCGAAACGAAGTTGGATCGATGCCGGGCCAATACAATCTTTCCATCGACAACGCCGTCCAGGTTGCCCGAGAGGTGGAGCAGGCGGGCATTGCCGGAATTCTTCTATTTGGGATTCCCGAGGAGAAGGATGATTTGGCGTCCGACGCCTACGACGAGAATGGCATCGTTCAGAAGGCGCTTCGTGCAATACGCGAGAACGTTCGTGACCTTCTTCTGATCACCGACGTATGCTTGTGTGAATACACGGTTCACGGTCACTGCGGCGTCATCAAACATAATGACGTCCAGAATGATCCCACCCTGAAGCTGCTTGCCGACACGGCCGTCAGTCACGTGCGGGCCGGCGCAGATATGGTCGCGCCGTCGGACATGATGGATGGACGCGTTGCGGCGATCCGGCGCGCTCTGGACTCCGAGGGTTTCCTGAATGCGCCGGTCATGTCCTACGCAGCCAAATATGCGTCGGGCTTCTACGGGCCGTTTCGCGAAGCCGCAGGCTCTACGCCAAAGTTCGGCGACCGGCGTAGTTATCAAATGGACCCGCCGAATGCACGCGAAGCTCTGCGGGAAATTGCGCTCGATATCGAAGAAGGCGCGGACATTATCATGGTCAAACCAGCCCTTGCTTATCTCGATATCATTGCAAGAGCCCGTGATCAGTTTGATGTGCCCCTCGCTGCTTACCAGGTCAGCGGTGAGTATGCCATGATCGAAGCCGCCGCTCGCGCAGGTTGGATCGAGCGCGAACGAATGATTCTCGAAGCGACCACAGCCATCAAGCGGGCCGGCGCGGATATCCTGATTACGTATTACGCTCTGGAATTGGCGAAAATACTCTAGCCGCGGATTGCACGGAATACGCGGATTGTCATCCATGAATCGTTCCGAAGATCTCTTCCATCGCGCACAGCGCGTGATTCCGGGAGGCGTGAACTCGCCGGTACGCGCATTTCAGGCCGTCGGTGGAAAACCGTTGTTCATCCAGCGCGGAAATGGATCCCGTATCTGGGATGTCGATGGTAAAGAGTACATCGATTATGTGGGCTCCTGGGGACCGCTGATTTTTGGGCATCGTTCGCCCGAGGTGATCGAAGCGCTAAATCAGGTGTTGGCGATCGGCACTTCCTTCGGCGCGCCAACAGAGCGTGAAGTCGAGCTCGCCGAACTGATTACCCAACTTCTTCCCTCGGTGGAAAAAGTCCGGCTCGTCAGCTCCGGAACTGAAGCGACGATGAGCGCCATTCGGCTGGCGCGCGGATTCACGGGGCGCGAACGGATTATCAAATTTGATGGCTGCTATCACGGACACGGCGACAGTCTTCTGGTACGCGCTGGCTCGGGTGTTGCAACGCTGGGGCTTCCCGATAGTCCAGGCGTGCCGTCGAGCCTGGCTGAGCTGACATCGGTACTTCCTTTTAACGACTCGAATGCGTTGAAATCCGAGTTCGACCGGCGTGGGAGCCAGATCGCCTGTGTGATCATCGAGCCCGTCGCTGGCAATATGGGTTGCGTGGAACCGCGCCCGGGATACCTCGAGTTGCTTCGCAATTTGACCAAACGGTCCGGCAGCATTCTAATTTTTGACGAGGTGATGACCGGCTTCCGGGTTGCGCTCGGTGGCGCGCAACAGCGCTACGGCGTTCAGCCGGACCTCACAACCATGGGCAAG
>Ga0209056_10007576_pt1 | contig 11172 bp, 7 predicted proteins | sample GraSoiAngelo_114_FD_185876 | JGI IMG/M metagenome (GOLD analysis project Ga0209056, IMG submission 185876) | Grasslands soil microbial communities from the Angelo Coastal Reserve, California, USA - 14_0903_13_40cm (SPAdes) (version 2) | ecosystem: Environmental > Terrestrial > Soil > Grasslands ... | reverse complement strand
GCACCATCCGCATAACCTCAGCCTCCTGGCCAGTTGCCTTCAGCTTCTGGGCCAAATGAAAGAAGCCGAGCGGCTGTTGCGCCAGGCCTATGCACTGCCGGCGCACGGTGAAGCAGCCGAGCTCGGCCGCCGGCAATGGCCCGAGTTCCTGCTGGCGCGCGGCCGCCCGCAGGAGGCGTTCGACGCCGCTCAAGTTCTCGCGGCGGCTGTAACGCCCACCGGGCGCTTCGTTGGCCACACCCTGGCCGGGCGCGCCCTCGCGGCCATGAATCGCGTAGAGGAGGCCAAAACGGAGTTCACGGCCGCCAGTCAGGAGCTTCGCGCGGTCACCGTTGATGCCGACCGCCTCCAGCCGTATCTCCAAACTCTCGAGGCGGAGATTCTTCTGTCACAGAAGAAGTCCGCGGAAGGCGTGGCGCTCATGAAGCAAATCCTGGAGCAGCTGCGCGGCACGCCGGGCCCCGACGCGCGCAGCCAAGCCCTGCTCCAGATGGACTCGATTGCGCGCCGGGCCCGCGAGACGGACGAATGGGCTTTGGCGGAGTTCACCGCGCAGGAAATGATCGGGCTGGACCCCAGCTACGGCGGCGGCTATTACGCCTTAGGCCTCGTCGCCGAACAGCAGGGCGACGCCGCAGCGGCCACCCAGAAGTTCGCAATTGCCGAAAAACTCTGGAGCGAAGCGGATAAGGATCTGCCCGAGTTACAGGCTGTGCGCCAAAAACTCGCATCCAAGCAGTCCGAGCTCCCGCAAACGCGCCAGCAGTACCTGAAAAATCTCCGCGAGCACTCGGAGACATCGGCCGTGCGAGCTTCCAAAGTGGAAGTCACCTATGACCCCGCGCGGCTCCGCGGAAGCCCGCAGGCGCCGGTTATCATTGTCGAGTTCTCGGATTTTCAGTGTCCCTTCTGCAGAAAAGTTCAGACCACACTGAAGGCCCTGCTTGCTAAATACCAGGGCCGCGTCAGCCTGGCCTATCGAGACTTCCCGTTGCGCGGGATGCATGGACAAGCCGAATTGGGCGCCGAATCCTCGCGCTGCGCGGGCGAGCAGGGAAGATTTTGGGAGTATCACGACCTTTTATTCGCGAACCCGGATAAGCTCAACCGAGACGGCCTGATGGATCTCGCTCGAAGTCTGAAGCTGGAGGAAAAACAGTTTGATTCATGCCTTTCCAGCGGCAAATACCGAAAACAGGTTGAGCAAGACCTCCAAGACGGAATAAGGGCGGGCGTCCAGGGAACTCCGGGAATCTTCATCAATGGAGTCCCGTTGAGCGGTGCACAGCCCGAAGCCGTGTTCGAACGAATTATTCAAGCGGAACTGGCCAGCCCCAAGGACAAGCGCGGAGATCACTGACAAACCAGGCTACCGGTTACGGCCCGTGTTTTGCGCCTGCAATTGCTGGATCTGAGCCGCTGTTTTCATTTCGCGCTCCGCCGCATCGGTTCTGCCCGTCTCGCGGTAGAGTTGGCCCAGGAAATGGTGAGCCGTGTAGCTATTGGGGTCCATGGCGATGGCGCGCTGCAGGGTTCGCTCGGCCAGCGCCAGTTGTCCCTTTCTGACTAACACCTTTCCCATGATCACGTAAGGCTCGGAAGCGGTAGAGTCCAGCCACATGGAGCGCCGCAAGACTGTCTCTGCTTCGTCGTAGCGGTTGAGGCGCCAGTACACGTCGCCCAGGTGTGTAAGAGCGGGAGCGTAGTCCGGGTTGACGGCCAGTTCTTCTTGGAATTCCCGCAAGGCTTTCGGATAATCGGCCTTGTACACGTAAAACTCCCCCAGCGTGAAGTGCGCGAGCGGGGATTGCGGGGACAGTGACAAGGCCTTGCGCGCCTCGCTTTCGGCAACCGGATCGAAACCTTGGCGCAGGAGCATGCGCGCCAGCAGCAGGTGAGCCGCTGCCGATTCGGTAGGCAAGCCGTACAGCTCGGCAAAGGTCTCCAGTGCTTTTGGGTAGTTCTTGGTCAGGGCGTAACAGAGGCCCAGAGTATAAACGGCGTCCATATCTGCGTTCGGATACCATCGGCGTACCTGTTCCAACGCCGGAATGGCTTCGGTTGGTCTGCCGATGGAATAGAATGACAATCCAAGTAGCTGGGCGGCGTCACGATCTTCTGGACTCTCCCGCCAGGCGTCCTGGAGGTACTTCGCTGCCTCCAAGTATCCCCCTTCGCGGTAGTAGGCCACGCCCAGTTCGTGGTTGATGCCCTTCATTCCAGGGTGGCGTGCCGCCAGAACCTGCAGTTGGGTGATGGCTTCCTCGTTTTTTCCGTTTTGGATAAGGGAGCGAGCGGCGGCGAGCGACTCATCTTCCTGGTGGCAGCGCGCGGCCAAGGTGTATGAAAGCACGCACAAGGAGAGAAGCGCCAAGCTCTTCTGAGTCACCATTGATAACGAACGTAAACTCGCAACCGAAGTTGCTCGCATAGCGACGACCCCGAGCCCTACTTCTTCTTACGAGGACTCTCCGCTGGCGGCCCGACTGCCTCCGCCGAGCCTTCCTTGGCAATCAAAATCCTGTCCACGGGCGGATTCCGGAAGCGCTCCACAAGTCCGCTGGGCCAGCGCACCTCAAGATAATCAATCTTGCTGTTCGTTCCCAAGCCGAAGTGAGCGCGCATGTCGTTGTTCGAAATGTAGCTGGAACCGCTGCGAATTTCATCGATCTGTTCGCGCGAATTCGTCTTCAGTAGGAGACCAGCCCCGATGCCGCTACGATTAGACCGCGTGCCCACCGCTTTCACCTCAATCCAGTGGTTGGGGTAGGTGGTCCGGTTCACTAACATGCTGGGCGGCCCGCTTCGATTCGCGATGACGGCTGAGAGACGACCGTCATTCCACAAGTCACCCACCGCTAAGCCCCGGGAGGGTGCCGGCGTGCGGATGCCCGGCCCTGCCGTATCCGAGATGTCAGTGAACGTTCCGTTGCCGTTGTTGTGATACAGCAGTTTTGGTTCACTGTAATGGATGTCCAAATCGAGGGAGTCCACTTCAGGATAGACATGGCCGTTGGCTATAAGAAGGTCCGGCCAGCCGTCGTTGTCGAAGTCAAAGAACATTGTGCCCCACCCAAGATATTGGGTCCTAGAGCCAAGACCGGCGGGATAAGTCACGTCGGTAAATGTGCCGTCACCATTGTTGTGGTAAAGCGTAGGGGTATCATCGGAAAAATTCGTGCGGAAAAGATCCAAGTGTCCATCCCCATCGTAGTCGGCGACGGTTGAGCCCATTCCTGCCTGCTCGCGGCCATCCAGGTTGTAAGCGACTCCGGAGAAGATTCCCACGTCGTTGAAGCTACCATCCCGGTTGTTGTGATAAAGGATGTTGGGGGTGCTGTCGCAAGCAACGAAGATGTCCGGCCAGCCGTCGTTGTCGAAGTCAAATGGTGTAACGCTGAAACAGAAATGACCCATCGTGCGGTCGATGCGTGAGGGCACGGTTACGTCCTGAAAGCGTCCGTTTCCGAGATTGCGGTACAGAATGTTCTTGCTGGCAGGCAGGCCGCGTGGCCCGCAGAAAACCGCGATACCTTTCCACAGGCAGGTCGGATACTTGCCCGGGGGAGGGGCGTGGGCGAGGTCGAAATCCGCATAGTTCGCGACCACCAGATCCAGCCGGCCGTCGCGATCGTAATCCAGGAAAGCGCAACCGCTGCCCCACGTTTTTCCGTCTCCGGCCACTCCGGCCTGCTCGGCTACCTCTTCGAACGTCCCTCCGCGATTGTGGTAGAGCCGGTTCTTTCCGTAATAGGTGACGTAGAGATCTTCCCAGCCGTCGTTGTCATAGTCGCCGACACAAACGCCCTGACCCCAGCCGGTAGCGACGAGTCCCGCACTTTCCGTCACGTCCGTGAATGTTCCGTCATGATTGTTATGATAGAGGTGGTTCGTCGGCGCGCTTCCTGCCGGGAAGCCTTCCAGGGTCGTGCCGTTCACAAGGAAGATATCCGGCCAGCCATCGTTGTCGTAATCGAAGATCGCTACGCCTGTTCCTGTGCTCTCCAGGATGTAAGTGCTGCTTTGTTTGCCTCCGAAGACATTCGCCACGGTGAGACCGGCTTTCTTGGCGATGTCTGTGAAGTCGGCGATCGGCGCGGGTTTAGCCGGCGCATGCGCGGCCTGGCTGTGGATTATTTGTGCCGCGAAGAACGGCAGAAGAATGCACAGGATCCGACCTGCTCGGGTGCTCCCTGAGGTCATGTTTTGAGTTTTTGCCGAAGATTGGTGGCTTTCAATCATCGTGCGGAGCATTTATATCGCGGATGGGCGGATACGGAAACACGATTCTCCCAATTTTCAGGACTTTAAAACCCCCATTCGCGGTTGAGCCCCCCCGAGGCCGATGCTATTCTCATTTCTATGTCGGATTTGGTCACCTCCTCGCCGGACGTGCTGGCCGCCTCGTCGCCGGATTCCCGCCGGCAGCTCGAAGCGCTCTTGGAAGTAAACGAGGCGATCGCGCAACACCGCGACCTGCAAGCCTTATTCCGCGATCTTCGGGAGCGGCTGCGCGCCGTGGTGCAATTCGACTTCTTGGCTCTCGTGCTGCACGACCCTGCGCGCAACGTCATGCGCCTCCACGTCCTCGATGCCCACCACGCCACCGAGAAAGTTACCGGGACCGAATTGCCCGTGGAAGGAACGCCCTCAGGCTGGGTCTGGCAGTCGCAGCAAACCTTCGTGGTCGCTGACACCACTCAGGACACGCGCTTTCCCGAATTCATGCAGCATCTCAACCGCGAAGGCGTGCGCTCGATTGCCTGGCTTCCGCTGACCTCCGCGCAACGCCGCATCGGGGCGCTCGCTTTCGGCCGCCATGCGCCGGAATGCATCACCGAGGCCGAGCTTCAGTTCATGCAGCGCGTCGCGTCACAAGTGGCCGTGGCCGTGGACAACGCGCTCAATTTCGAGACTTCCCAGGCCTACCAGCACCAGCTCGCTCGCGAGCGCGACCGCCTCCGGGTGCTTCTCGAGGTCAACAACATCCTCGTCACCAGCCGCGAACTCCCGGAACTGTTTCTCGGCATCGTGGCCACGCTCGAGCGCGTCATCCACCATGACTACACGAGCCTCGCTCTCTTCGACCCGGCCACCGGCCTGCTGAAGATTCATGCGCTCGACTTCCCGGGCGGTCAAAATCTCATCGGGCCCGAAGCCACTGTTCCGCTCGACGCCTCGCCCGCCGGCCGCTGCTTTACCTCGGGCCAGCCCGCCATTTTCCGCGGCGCGGAGCTCGACCGCTTCCCGCTCGAAATCTTGCGTATCCTCCGCCGCGAAGGTGTTGAAACCGTCTGCTGCGTTCCTCTGAGCACGCACGGCCGCATCATCGGCACGCTCAATCTCGCCGCGCGCCGCGCGGAGGCTTTTCCGCCCGAGGACGTCGAATTGCTCCAGCAAGTCGCTGCGCAGGTAGCCATCGCCGTCGAGAATGCCCTGGCCTTCAAGGAGATCGACGCGCTTAAAAACAAGCTGGCCGAAGAAAAGCTCTACCTCGAAGAAGAATTCCGTAGCGAGTTCAATTTCGAGGAAATCATCGGTGAGAGTCCCGCGCTCAAGCGCGCCCTCTCTCAGGTGGAGCTTGTCGCCCCCGCCGGCACCACCGTGCTCATCCTCGGCGAGACCGGCACGGGCAAGGAGCTCATCGCTCGCGCCATCCACGGCTTGAGCCCCCGCCGCGAGCGCACTTTCGTGAAGGTCAATTGCGCCGCCATTCCTTCGGGGCTGCTTGAATCGGAGCTGTTCGGCCACGAACGCGGCGCCTTCACGGGCGCCATCGCCCAGAAAATCGGCCGCTTCGAGCTCGCCGATAAAGGCACGCTCTTCCTCGACGAGGTTGGCGACATCCCGCTCGAGCTCCAGCCGAAGCTCCTGCGCGTCCTCCAGGAGCAGGAATTCGAGCGCATCGGCAGCACGCGCACGGTGCGCGTGGACGTGCGCTTGGTCGCCGCCACCAACCAGGACCTCGCCCGCCTCGTCGCCGGGAAAGCCTTCCGCAGCGATCTCTATTACCGTCTGAACGTTTTCCCCATTCAAGCGCCCGCGCTGCGCGAGCGCCCGGAGGACGTGCCGCTTCTCGTGCGCTATTTCGTGCAGAAATACAGCCGCCAGTTGAACAAATCGGTTGAATACATTCCCGCCGACGCCATGGACGCGCTCGTCCACTATTCCTGGCCCGGCAACGTCCGCGAACTCGAAAACCTCATCGAGCGCGCCGTCCTGCTCTCTCCGGGGAAAAACCTTCGCGTCCCTCTCGCCGAGCTCAAGTCCGCCGCTCCCGTCGCCGAAGGCGCCTCGCCCGCGGCCCCCTTGGCACCCCTCGCAATTGCCGCGCCCATCCCCACGCTCGAGGAAGCCGAGCGCCAGCACATCCTCCGCGCCCTGCGGCAGACTCAGTGGCGCATCGCCGGACCCCGCGGCGCCGCTTCGCTCCTTGGCATGAAGCGCACTACGCTCCAGGCGCGCATGCGCAAACTCGGTATCCGCCGCCCAGTTTAGCCCCAATTTCTCGTAAGGACGACGCTGCGGGGTGAGCCGAGGGGTCTCTCTTCGTAGGGGCACAGCATGCTGTGCCCTTCTACTTTCGCCCTCGGGGGGTCCGTTGCACTCTGGGACACAGTTTCCGTTTCTCCCGGGCCGTTGCGCCCGAAGCCGCCTCACAATCGGAGCAATGGAGGAGAGTTCGATGAAAAAGCTCGTTTTGGCAGTTTTAGGAATTCTGTTCTTCGCGGGCACGTCTCACGCGCAGTCCGTGGAGCCCGCCATTGGCTATTCCTTCCTCCGCCTGGGAGGTTCGAACGGCGTTAACCAAAACGGCGGGAGCGGCTCGCTCGCCGTCAATCCCAACCGCTGGCTCGGTCTGGTCGGAGATGTCGGCGCCTACCACGGTTCGCCTTCGGGCGTCTCTCTGAACACCTACACATTCCTTTTTGGACCCCGGCTGTCTCTCCGCAACCCGGCTCACATTACCCCGTTCGCCCAAGCCCTGGTCGGCGGCGCTCATTTGACCGCCTCCTTCGGCGGCGTCACCGGCTCCTCCACCCCGTTCGCATATAGCGTGGGTGGCGGTGTGGACTTGGAGGTCCTTCCCCACCTCGCCTTGCGTCCGCACGTGGACTACATCGGGCTCCGCGAAAACGGCGCAACGACCAACTGCACCCGCGCCTCGCTTGGCTTCGTCATCCGCTTCGGCCGCTAGCCAACGAGCTGCCCTAGGTAGCGGGTGCGGATGCCCCATCCTTGCGCCCTCCGCAAGGGTGGGGGTGTCCTCTTACTCCTCCTGCTGGGCCGCAACCGTGACCGTGTCGGGTGCGCGGCCCTCTCCAGCACAACTGAGCTTGCGGATAGAATCCGCCGTTAGGCAGATCGCTAGGGTTTGTGTTTGGCGCTCTTGCCCACGGCCACCAGAAAAATGGCGCTCTTGCCTTCAGCGTGGGGAGAGAAGAAGCGGATCACGTCATCGTCGTAGAAGGTGAGACCTGTCGCGCCCAGCCGCTGGGCGTAAGCGCCGAGATACAGCTTGCCGCCAAGAATGCCCGCTTCGAGTTGCACGGCGCGATATCCGCGATTGCCAAAGCGCTGCAAAATAAGTCGCAAGTCCGCAAGCAAAAAGATGTCCGCAGCAGCATCGGCCGGCAGTTCCTGTTCCAATCCGAGGTAACCTGCCTGGGCGCGGAAATTTCCCTGCTTTAGACACTCGAGCACGCCACGGCTGCGGTGGAACACGTAGGCTCCGGGATGGAGCCCTTCAACCGCATGGACTATCAGGTAGAGATGGTTGAGCTGAGCTCCCGGCGGATCGAGGAAATCTGCTGGCAGGCCGCGGTTAGCTCGGTCCAGCATAGTTGAAAGCTGTGCCAGACCGATCGGGGTACGCGCAAACTGGCGGCTGGAACCCCGCCGCAGGATGACCTGCTCGATGGGGTCGCGAGGTATCTCCGAATCTGAAAAAGGCTGGAGCTGAACGAGCGGTCCAGCGGGCGGCGGAAAGTCTGTCATCGGGGTTTGGCCGCGCCACGTCTCCACTTCCTCGGCTGAATCGAGCGATGAGGCAGCGTGCATTTCGCGCATCAGCGGATAATCGACCTCGTGCCGGGAGAGCGGGACGGTTTCGAGGCAAAGAGGGGGAGTTTCCGCAGGGGATTGCGGCGGGAGAGCTGCGACGTGGCCGAGGGCGACCAGGGAGAAAGCCACCTCATGCCGCGGCTCGATATCAAGCAGGCGGTTGACGCTCGCATCCACGAAGCCGCAAACCACCCTGGCTGGCAGCCCCAGCGCGGTGCCGACGGCCAGCAGGTTGGCGAGCAGAGTGCCGTTGTCCCAGCCGAAATGGCGGTAGGTGCGGTCCTGATATTTCCAAGCATTGCGCCAGTACGTGCAGGTGCAAATGATGGCAAGCGGCGCGTGGGCAATGGCGGATTCACCGCCGGTGGCTTCAAGCAGGAAGCGGCGATAATCCCCGGCGCGCAGTCTGCGCAGGCCGAACTCGGCGGGCGCGAAGTGATAGACGCCGGCCGGCAGGTTGGCCAGGTCGCCGCAAACCAGATAAAGCTCGACCTCGTAGAGCGCTCCGGTACAGGCGGCAGCGCGAAAGTAGATCTCGCCGCCCGGATAATTCCTCTTTCGCGTGATGCCGGCGGAGAGGTAGAGGAGTTGCGCCACCGCCTCCAGGTCCGGCGCCGCGTTCGTCTGGGCGGGGACGCCCTCGGCGATGGCAGATAGGGCAGCGACCCCGGTTTGGCGCACCTCGCCGGGCAAGCGCAACGGCTCCAGCGTTGGATAAATCTTGAAGGGCATGGGCTGGTTGTCCCAGTCCAGAAAATGGGAGTTGGCGCGGATGCTGGCGTGAGAGTGCTTGGTGGCTTCGTGATAGGTCCAAGCGGCTTCAAGTTTGCGGTTGTCAGTCACGGTGGCTATGAACCAGGAGTAAGGGGATTTCCTGGTGCGCGCTGTCAGGCCTTCGGGACCCTGCCCACCGGTAGTGGACTATTTTCAATGCTGTTTCAGCGCGAACCGATGAGCATAATGAGGAAAATGACAAAGGCCACTCCGCTCAGGATGCTGCGAACCGCATAAAGTCGGCCCCACCGTCGCAAGAGAGAGCCCGCCTCTTCCGATCGCAAGTCGAGTTCTCGGCTCTCCAACCTTCTGTTGGTCGGCAAGATTACGACAAGCGTAAACGGGATGATGAGCAGGAGAAGTAGTCCGCCGACAAGCCAAGCCAAACTCCGGTCAAACCACCACGATATCAGCGCCGCAAGAGAGCCGATCACAGCGAGCCGAGCTTGCATCACGGTGCCTCGCTTGTAGCTGGGCATCCACTCCGTTACCGCCAGCTCGACGCCGCAGGAGAGTCTCGCGGGCTGCTCAACAAAGTTGATGTACACGGCACCGTCGGCAAAGATGCCTGATGCGAGCGTCGCAACTATCTCCGGAACCACGCCTCAGTATATGCCTGACGCTGCTCTTTCTGACCCGTTCTTCCGCTTCGATCAGCACCACCAAGGGCGACACTTCTCAAAGTCCGCCGTAGGAGGACACGGTGGAGCTTGTCGCGCCCGCCGCAGGAGGGCCTTCTCCTCGGGGGCTTTTGACCCCCACAGATTTCGATTTTCCCTATTCAAGTTTCCCGTGCTCTCTTCGCTCGTCCTTGCTCTATACTTTGTTCCGTCGCTTTCGAGCGCCCACTCGAAACAAATGGAAGGAGAAACTCATGCCCAAGACCATGCACGTTGCTCCACCGGCGCAGCCCAAGCCGCGAACTGCCGAAACTCATCCAACACCGGAAGAGATCCGGCTTCGCGCCTATGAAATCTACCTCGAGCGCCGCGGCGCTCCCGGAGATGAGTTGCAGGACTGGCTGCAGGCGGAACGCGACTTGCTCCACAAATCCGCCGAACCTGCCCGCCGTGGCGGGCCCGCTCGCGCCGCCAAAGCCCAAGCCGCATAGCTGACGATGCGACGAGGCATTGTCATCCCGCCTGTCCTGAGCGTAGTCGAAGGGCCTGTCCTGAGCGCAGTCGAAGGGCACTCTTGCCTGTGCAGGCCTTGTCCCGTTCCTGTCGGGAGCCCGGCGCCTTTCTCGTCCTTGCGGAGCGCCCGAACGAACCGCAGTCCCCTGTCCGACCCTTGTAGCGGACGACTTCAGTCGGCCATCTGACGATGCGATGAGCCCGCCGTGGCGGCGAGTCCCGAGTCCTATTGGGACGCCCCGCCCACAACCGTTGTCAGCAGGGGCCCCAGCTTTAACTGTGACATCAATGCCGCCCTATCAAAGCGGCTTCATCCCCTGAGCAACACAAAAGCAAGTTTTCACGCAAGACCGAGCGTGCACCCCTTCTAAGAGGGCCGCGAATTGTGGATAATAGCCCGAACAAATGCACGCACCCGCCAAAAGTAGGATTCTGCATGATCACTCAGCGAGAGGGATAGCTGATCTTTCGCGCTACGTCCCCCAGGAACTGGTGCAGATAGGTGATCCACAAACTGCCATCCCGCGCGTAGCGAAGAACCCGGAATCGATCCAACTCATCGAAAGGGCGGTCCAGAAGGTTCCGACGTCCCACTCGCTCTACCATAGGGATGCGCGGGAAATGCCGGATTTGGAGCCCGAAAGTGTCCACTTGGTGCTGACTTCTCCCCCTTACTGGACCCTCAAAGAGTACCGCCATTGTGATGGCCAACTCGGTCATATTGAGGATTACGAGCAGTTTCTTCAAGAACTAGATAAGGTCTGGAAGCAGTGTTTCCGCGCATTAGTTCCTGGGGGTCGTTTGATCTGTGTCGTAGGTGACGTCTGTCTTTCGAGAAGAGAAAATGGGGGGCGACACACAGTCGTGCCTCTCCACTCATCCATTCAAGAGCATTGTCGCAAGCTGGGATATGACAACCTCGCACCGATCATCTGGCACAAGATTTCAAACGCGGTATACGAGGTCGAGGGTGGCTCTAGTTTCCTCGGGAAGCCTTTCGAGCCGAATTCAGTCATAAAAAACGACATCGAATTTATTCTAATGGAGAGGAAACCCGGTGGATATCGCGCCCCCGACATTTCCACGAAAGTTCTAAGCATAATTTCGGCGGAAAATCACAAGAAATGGTTCCAGCAGATTTGGAGTGGAGTCACGGGCGCTTCGACAAAGCAGCATCCCGCACCCTATCCGCTTGAGCTCG
>Ga0209056_10007574_pt1 | contig 11173 bp, 11 predicted proteins | sample GraSoiAngelo_114_FD_185876 | JGI IMG/M metagenome (GOLD analysis project Ga0209056, IMG submission 185876) | Grasslands soil microbial communities from the Angelo Coastal Reserve, California, USA - 14_0903_13_40cm (SPAdes) (version 2) | ecosystem: Environmental > Terrestrial > Soil > Grasslands... | reverse complement strand
GTGAAAAAGCATCGGCAGAAAAATCGCGCCCCACTCCACGATCAGGCGGAACGGAATCGTCTGCAGATCCTGAGAAACGTCGTCGTATTTCCTGGCACTTACGAGCGCGGCGCTGTTCGACCAGAAATGTTCCGCCAAAAACGCCCCAACGGGAAGTAAACCGGTAAAGGAATGAAGCTTTCGAAGGAAATAACTGGAATCAGGCTGGGTTTCCGTTGCCGACATGCCCTCTCCGCCGCGTCAGTCTTGACCAGTTCGCAACCAGCGAAACGGGAAGAGCGCTGAGAAATCGCGGCGAAATCAGTATAGGCAGTTGCTGGAGGTGATGCAAGTTGGACTGTTCTTTCGGCAGACACAAACGTTTCGAAATCTTCTTGCCGAACCGCATGTACTCACTTGAAAATAGAGTGGTGACGGATGGGATCTGCCGGGCCGAGCCCCTGCTGCCCCCAGACCCGGCTAGAGACACCCACCAAATGAGCTCAACCGCAGGCCTCGTCACCGAACTCGAACGCATCGCCACCGCCCTGAATGCAGACGACGGCAACGCGTCGCAGTTTTCCCTCACTTCGGTGGCGGAAAAAATCGCCAAAACGCTTTCCGTAGGAAAAGATGAAGTCGCCATCATGGGGGTTTCAACCCGCTGGCGCCATCTCCATTTTCTCGTGCCCGAAGCACTAAAAAACGTCGGGTTCATTCCCCTCTCCAGCAATTCGGCCCTCGCCGCTCGAACCGCACGCGATAGCCGGCCCGAAATCGACAACAATTTCACTGTGGCACGGCACGCGGCGGTCTTCGAAGGCGTGAAAATCAATTCCGAAGCGCCGGAATCCATCCAGAAAATGCTCAGCGCGCCCATTCTCTCCGAAGGAAAAGTGATTGGCGTCATTCAGATCAGCCGGAAGGGTCCGAGCGTGGCAAGCGTGGGGCCGGATTTCACCGCCGATGATCTCGGGAAAATTCTTGCGCTGTGCAAACCGCTCGGCAAACTGTTGCGCCGCATCACCGGCGAGTAGTTTTCCACCGGCAAAGCTTTCATCTCCCATTCACATTCGAACCTCCGATATTCGAACGGACGTGAAATGCATTGACACTGCTATACCTTCTTGTTACTTTTCCACAGCGAGAAAATTTTTCGCGTTCACTCTACTTACGGAGGCACGGCCAACCGGCACCATGGCGTTCGTTGCTAAGAAAATTTTCCTCACCAAAGGCGTCGGTAAACATCGCGAAAGACTTTCGAGCTTCGAGCTCGCCCTGCGCAACGCAGGCATTGCGGCGTGCAACATCGTCCGCGTTTCCTCGATTTTTCCTCCCAACTGCAAATTGATTTCCCGCAGCGAAGGCTTAAAGCACATTAAGCCAGGGCAGGTGGCCTTCACGGTCATCAGCGAGAATTCCACGAAGGAAGCGCACCGCCTGATCGCCGCGAGCATCGGTTTGGCGCTCCCCAGCGACAAATCCATGTACGGCTACTTGTCCGAGCATCATTCTTTCGGAGAAACCGAAGAAGTCGCCGGCGAGTACGCCGAAGAACTAGCCGCGGAAATGCTCGCAACCACTTTGAACGTGGAGTTCGATCCGGACTTGTCCTTCGACGAGAAAAAAGAAGTCTACCGCATCTCCAACAAGATCGTCCGCACCATGAACGTCACGCAATCCGCCGTCGGCGACAAGCGCGGTCTTTGGACCACCGTCCTCGGCGCCGCAATCCTCATCGGCGAGGACGACTAACTTTCTCCTATTTCAAGGCATCCTTGAGTTTCTGCCATCGCGACTTGTTTATTTGGCTTGCGAAGATGCGTTTTTCGCCGAATCTTTTGACCACACGTTTACTTCCATATCGTCCCCAGGAGAATCCGTCACCCAGTTTAGGTGCCCGCAAGTCGACAAATTCATAGCTAGCATCAAGCGATCTGGCAAATGCTCTTAAATCCTCATCTTTTGAATCCGCACATTCCTCAAAACTCAAGACTCCCGGATTTTCCAACCAGATCCGGTTAGTGAACCCATCGTGGACATCCGCGATTTCACTCTTCCAGGGCCGGTTGCCTCCCTTCAGGGCCTCTTCGATAAAATGTGCGAGACTATCCGTTTGGTAGACAATTACGGGCGCATCGTGACACGCATAAAAGACTGGCCCCCACGACTTGGAATCGCTGGTCAGGTCAAGCACCCAGAAATTGCCGCACCCATCACCGGCGATTGACCTGGCATGGGGAAAAACCTCCTCAAGGCCGAACTCAGCGTCCAAACCTGACAAGTCGAATTCGGTCAGCAACCTGTGCGGGTCTTTCTGCAAGTTTGGCATTTGAAACCCGCGCGCATATTGGAGCAGCACCCGCGCCTCCTCAGGGATTGGACACGGAACACTGGCTTCCAGCCGGCGGAACTCTTCGTCAGTCAAATGTGGCATCAGCAACAGCGTCCGTTGGTTCCCGTCGCGATCCCTAAAGATGGTCCCTACGGCGGCCTTCAAGGTCTCAACCAGGGGGGGCATTTGAGTGAACTCCGCGCCTGCAATCAACAACATCAACCAGGAATTGCTAGCCTAGTTACCAATCTAATTCGTACGCCGTCATCAGCCACTTCTTCACGTCCCCATCGATCTCTTTCAAGGACGTGAGCGGAATGCGGTGCGTGATGCGGTCTTTCTTGGCCAGCCCACCGGTATCGATGAGCCGCTTCGCCAGTTTTCCCTTGTAGTGCGTGAGCGAAAAGCCCAGATCAATGCGCGTATTCGTCGTTGGCTTGATTTGCGCAAATACGTGCTTACGATACAGGGGCACGATGGTCTTGCACGGGCAGGCCTTCACGTCATCGCCCAGCGATTTGCCTAGCGTCAGCAGTTCGCCAAAAATCGGCCGCAGCTTTTCTTTTGGACCCGCGTACTGCTCCTCGACGTACTGAGCGGCGGCCTTCAAATAGGCCTCCGGTGTGTCCTCCCAGCCCTTTCCCTCCGCGCGTTCCGCAATCCACCAGGCGCTGTTGGTAGCAATCTTGTGTTTGGTCTTCAGCCACTCGCGCCGTGATTTCTCGTCCTTCGGTCCTTCTTTTTTCACCAGCGCAAGCCATTCCTCCATGGAACGACCCGTTTTTCCCTTCAGCTCCGCCAACCACTTCTGCAGCATCGCCACACTGGGATGCACTCCATACAGCGATTCGCTTTTCGCAAGGCTTGCTTTTGGCATTACGTCACCTCCCGCCGGTTCTTGCGGACCAGCGCTCCAACCGACGAGCCAACATTTCCTATTTCTTGCGTTTGAAGTAACCGATGCGCTCCAGCACGGCCCTCACGATCAACGGCAACGCGACCGTAGCGTCATCGAAGACTTCCGCAAAGCGTCCGCCTTCTTCCGGCGGCACAAACTTGCCCCACGAAACCGCTTCCGTATACGTGCTGCCGCTGAGCCCGCCCCAATGGACCGGCTCCGGGCAAATGCGCACGCCATAGTTATATCGCTTCAACGGAAGTCTCTTGTAGCCTCGCCGCGCCAGCAGTTCCGCGTACACGCCGAATTGTTGCGACCAGTTGCGCGGTACTCCTCCGCCGATCGTCAGAATCCCCATGCGCCTGGTGGCCAGCATGGTATCGGCAAACTTCTCGAAGTCCATGAATGGATCGAAGCGCAGCAGCGGGCGCTTATCTCTCTGCCGCGCGATCTTGTGCAGCGCGAAATCAATCCCCAACTCCGAATCGCTGAACGCCGGGACAAACACCGGAACATTGTGCTCGTACGCGGCCTTCAGAATTCCACGCCCGGGCATCGTCTTGTGAAGATATTCGCCGATGCGCCGGTGGATCTTCCAGCTGCACGCAATGTCCTCCGCGTCCCAGGCGTTGAGGATGTGGTCCATCACCTCTTCGACATGGTCGAGATTCGTTTCTGGCTCCAGTGAGTCGTAAACGCGGTTGTACCCGGCGTGGAAGAGTTCCCGGTCATCCATCTTGGGGTTATAGCGGAAATGAGAGTAACCCGTGGCTTCCACGAGCCCGTGAGCCATGAGCGCCCCGGTCGAGACGATGGCCTTGACGATGCCCGATTCAATCAGGTCGCAGAAGACAAGCCCCATCTTGCCAACCGTCAACGCGCCCGAGAGTGTCATCACCACAAAACAATCCTTGTCGCGCGCCATTTGCTCAAAAACATCGGCGGCATCGCCGATCTGCCGCCCGGTGAACGCCGTGTCTCCCATGGCGCGCACTAGTTCATCGACGGTTCGGCATTTGGATAAGTCCAGCGGAAACATCGGCCGGAGTTTATCCTTCACTGGATCGTGGAGTACTCTCCCGGTCACAGTTTTCTCTCGCTGCTTCGCCATCGCGTCTCCTCGACGAAAATTGAATCGGAATTACAGCTAAAGTTTGGTTGCAAGCGTGAAACTTGCATTCATGACGCTGATTGATATTACAAGCGCTGCGCAAAAGATACTACAAAACGGACGCAAATATTTCCTTTCCTCCTCGTGCTAAACTAATTTTCATGGCTGACAAATTTACCATCGGACTCGTGCAGATGAAATGCACGGCGAATGGCGACGAAAACCTCGCGCGGGCCATCCAGAAAATCCGCGAAGCCGCGGCGCGCGGCGCGCAGATTATTTCCTTGCACGAACTTTTTCACGGCGAATACTTCTGCCGTACCGAAGACCCGGAACTTTTTAATCTCTCCGAAGCTGTTCCGGGACCTACAACCGAAGAACTCGCCCAAATTGCGAAGGAAAAGAAAGTCGCGCTGGTCGTTTCTCTCTTTGAACGCCGCGCCCCCGGCGTTTACCACAACACCTGCGCCGTTCTCGACGCGGACGGATCATTTCTCGGAAAATACCGCAAGATGCACATTCCCGACGATCCCCTGTACTACGAAAAATTCTATTTCACTCCCGGCGATCTCGGTTTTCCGAATTTTGATACCAAGTACGCGCGCATCGGCGTGCAGATTTGTTGGGACCAGTGGTATCCGGAAGGCTCGCGCCTCACCGCCCTCGGCGGCGCGCAAGTGATTTTTTATCCGACCAGCATCGGCTGGCACCCGCACGAAAAGGCGCAGTTCGGCGCTGCACAACTTGACGCCTGGAAAACGATTCAACGCGGCCATGCCATTGCCAACGGCGTCTACGCCGCGGTCGTCAATCGCGTGGGATTCGAAGGCAAGCCGGAAAAAGGCGATCCCGGCCTGGAATTCTGGGGCAATTCGTTCGTCGCCGACCCCTTCGGCCAGGTTCTCTCCGAAGCTTCGAACGACAAGGAAGAAATCCTCGTCGTCGAGTGCGACCCCGCAAAAAGCGAAGACACGCGCCGCAATTGGCCCTTTCTGCGCGACCGCCGCATCGACGCGTACCCGCCAATCCTGAACCGTTGGCTGGGCAAAGAATAGTGCATCCTTCTCCGTGCTCGCTGTGCTCTCTGTGTTAAATTCTTTTTCCGGATGAAGACACCCTCGCAGCCCAAAACACCGTACGCTCTTGGCTTTCGAATGCCCGCCGAATGGGAGCGCCACGAATCCACTTGGCTCGGCTGGCCCCACGAACTTACCGACTGGCCCGGCAAATTCGCGCCCATTCCCTGGGCGTTCACGGAAATCGTTCGCCACTTGTCGAAAGTCGAGTGCGTCTATCTGCTCGTCGAAAATCGCAGTTCAGAATCCCGCGTTCGAACCATCCTGAAAAAGTCCGGAGCAAATCTCGATGCTGTGGATTTCTTCCGCGTTCCCACCGATCGCGGCTGGATGCGCGACTCCGGTCCCATCTGCGTTCGAAACGATAGCGGCGAAGTGGCCTTCAATCATTTCGTTTTCAACGGCTGGGCAAAATACCCAAACCACAAAAAAGACGCCGCCGTCGTCACCAGAGCAAATCAAAAACTGAAGCGACGCATCTGGTATCCCGAGCACAAAGGCCGTCGCGTCGTCCTCGAAGGCGGCAGCATCGAAGTGAACGGCCGCGGCACGCTCTTGACCACCGAAGAATGTCTCCTCAGCAAAATCCAGGAACGGAATCCCGGATTCACCAGGGAAGATTACGCGCAGATTTTCCTCGAATATTTCGGCGTCACTAACGTGCTCTGGCTGAAAAATGGAATCGCCGGAGATGACACCCACGGCCACGTCGACGATCTGACGCGATTCGTGAACCCCACCACAGTAGTTACCGTCGTCGAAAACGATCCGACCGACGCTAACTTCGCTCCGCTCCAGGAAAATCTTGCTTTACTCAAGACCATGAAAGATCAGGACGGACGGGCGTTGCGCGTGGAAACTCTCCCGATGCCGGCGCCCGTCTATTTCGATGGGCAGCGCCTTCCCGCAAGCTACGCAAACTTCTACATCGCCAATAAGATCGTGCTCGTCCCAACGTTCAATGATTCGAACGATCGCGTGGCGTTGAATACGCTCGCGGGCCTGTTTCCAGATCGCGAAGTAGTTGGCCTTGCCTGCCGCGATCTGGTTCTCGGACTCGGCACACTGCACTGCATCACCCAGCAGCAACCGGCTGCGGAATAGTCCCGCCTTTTCGCGGCGCGATCACCGGATTGCCTCGACCGCCATTTCAGATACAATCGCTGTTCCCTTTAGGAGGCTTCATGCTCGCCGCTCTCTATTTCAACCTGCTTCAAGAAGCGATCCGCAGTGTATGGGTTACGCTCCCACGCGGGTTTCTTGCGTGGCTATTCATTGGTTTGATTGCCGGCTGGCTCGCAGGAAAAATCGCGCGCGGCCGCGGTTTCGGCTGCATCGCGGACATCGTGCTGGGAATTGTTGGCTCGTTCATCGGCGGATGGGTTTTTATCAAGCTGGGTATCTTCGGCGGAGGCTTCTGGTATTCGCTGGCTGCCGCAACGCTGGGTGCCATCATTCTCGTCTCCATCGCTCACCTCTTTGTCGGCGGCAGCGATCGTTGAGTCCGCCAGTTCGGGCCCTCTGCTTTTCACGAGTCACCAGTCACGAGTCACCAGTCACGTCCATATGATACGATTCTCGTTTGCGTCTCGGAGATGACGCCTCATTGAGCAAGACCTCGCAATCCCTCACAGCCATTCCTCTCGGCGGTCTCGGCGAATTCGGCATGAACATGATGGCGTTGCGGCTCGGCGACGACATCCTCGTCATCGACGCGGGCATGATGTTTCCGGAATCGGAATTGCTCGGCGTCGATCTGGTCATACCGGACATTACGTATCTGAAGCAGAATCGCGCGCAGGTACGCGCAATCGTGCTGACGCACGGCCATGAAGATCACATCGGCGCGCTGCCCTACATTCTGCGCGACCTCAATGTTCCGGTGTATGGAACGCGGTTCACGCTGGCGCTGGTAAAAAAACGCCTGGATGAAGCGGGATTGCTGGAATCCACGACGCTGCGCGAAGTGATTCCCGGACGGCTGGTGGAGATTGGTCCGTACGAAATTGAGTTTATTTCCGTGACGCACAGCACGGTGGACTGCGTCGCCCTGGCGATCCGCACGCCCCTCGGCGTAGTCATTCACACGGGCGATTTCAAGATTGACCAGACGCCCGTCGGAGGCGCGCCGTTCGACCTTCACACGTTCGCGAAGTACGCGATTCCACGAACGTGGAGCGTCCGGGCTTCACGCCGTCGGAACGCGCGGTCGTTCCGCGCATTGAAGAGCTGTGCCGCTCGGCGCCGCGGCGCGTAATTCTCTCGTGCTTCGCTTCCTCCATTCACAGAATTCAGCAAGTGATTGACATTGCTGCGCGCGTAAATCGCAAAATTGCTTTCGTCGGCCGCAGCATGGTCGATAACGTCGAGATTGCGCACTCGCTAGAACTGCTGCGCATTCCCGACGGAATGGTGGTGCGCCAGCAAGACATTCGCGGATTCGATCCGAAACGCATCGTAATTCTCGCCAGCGGAACGCAAGCCGAACCGATGTCGTCACTCTCGCGCATTGCCGTAGACAATCACCGCTTCGTCTCCGTGGACGAAAACGACAGCGTCATTCTCTCCGCGCGCATCATTCCCGGAAATGAAAAATCTATTTTCCGCATGCTGGACCACATGTTCCGGCGCCGCGCTCTGGTTTATTACGATAATTCCGCGGGAATCATCCACGTTTCCGGTCACGCGAGCCAGGAAGAACAAAAACTTTTGCTGCAACTCGTGAAGCCGAAATATTTCATTCCCGTGCACGGCGAGTTTCGGCATCTTTTCCGCCACGCCGCACTCGCGCATCAATTGGGCGTGGTGTCCGGAGAGATTCTGCTCGTCGAAGACGGCCAGCAGATTGAATTCACAGAAGACGGCGTGTTCCGGCGCGATCCAGTGACCGCAGGACGCGTCTGCGTGGATTCCGGTTCGCTCGAAGAAATCGAAGACGTCGTAATCCGCGATCGAAAACATCTTTCCGAAGACGGGATCGTCGTGCCGATCATCGCGATCGACAAGCACACCGGCAAGATGGAATCGCACCCGGAAATCGTGACGCGCGGACTGATGAGCGACAACGGCCAGGAGCTTATTGCCGGCGCGCGGCTCGTCATCCTGAAGACCGTAGAAGAATCCAACGCCGAAGAAAAATCCGACTGGGGCGTCATCAAGGAAAAAATCCGCGTGGACCTGAAGCGCTACATCAGCAAGCAAACCTCCAAGCGGCCCCTGATTCTTCCCGTCATCCTCGAAGTCTGAGCAAGTTCGCAGCTCCAAGGCGTTCTGCGATTGCCGCGTAAGATTCTTACAATTCACAACGTCCGACTCCCCGTATGATCGGCAGCCAATTGCGATCTCGTGTTCTCCGATTTGCTTGCTGTGGCGAGGTTTCTGATTCCCCGCTACAATCTTCCTTCCTTAGGAGCTAGCTTTGCCCACCGCCGCGCCGCCAACGCCGCAACCCCAAGCCAGCCGCGCCGCCTTCGTCTTCATCCTCGTCACCGTACTCTTCGATTTTCTGGCCTTCGGCATCATCGCCCCGGTTCTCCCCAACCTCATCATCCAATTCGAGGGCGGCAACATCGCCCGCGCCGCCGCCATCACCGGCTATTTCGGCTTTGCCTGGGCGCTCATGCAATTCATTTTCTCCCCCATTCTCGGCGCCTGGTCCGACCGCTTCGGCCGCCGCCCGGTCATCCTCATTTCCTGCTTCGGCCTCGGCCTCGACTACATCTTCATGGCCCTCGCGCCCTCCCTCAAATGGCTCCTCGTCGGCCGCATCATTTCCGGCATCACCGCCTCCAACATTTCCAGCGCCTTCGCCTACATCACCGACGTCACTCCCCCCGAGAAACGCGCCAAGCAATTCGGCTATCTCGCCGCTTCCTTCGGCATGGGCTTCATCATCGGGCCGGCCGTCGGCGGATTCCTCGGCAACATCAACCTGCGCTTTCCCTTCTGGGCTGCCGCGGTACTTAGTCTGTCCAATGCAATGTACGGCCTCTTTGTCCTTCCCGAGTCCCTTCCACCCGAGCGCCGCTCCAAGTCCGCGTGGCACATGGCCAATCCGCTCGGCTCCCTTACCCTGCTCCGCTCGCGTCCACAACTCTTCGGCCTCGCGAGCGTCATGACTCTCTTCTACCTCGCCCAGCAATCGCTTCCCGCCGTCTTCGTCTTGTACACGCAATATCGCTACGCCTGGAACGGCCGCGACGTCGGCTTGGCCCTCGCCGTCGTCGGCATCAGTACCAGCATCGTCTCGGGCCTGCTCGTAGGCCCCTTTGTTCGCCGCTTCGGCGAGCGCCGCAGCGTCCTATCCGGCCTGACGTTCGGTACACTGGGCTTCTTGAGCTTCGCCTTCGCTCCGCGCGGTTGGATGTTTCTCTGTGCCATTCCCTTCCTCGGCCTCTGGGGCATCGCCGGCCCCTCCGTGCAATCTCTGATGTCGCGCCGCGTCGATCCCACTTCCCAAGGCAAACTGCAAGGCGCCATCAACAGCGTCCGCGCTATCACCGGCATGATCGGTCCGCTCCTCTTCACCCAAGTCCTCGCCATCGCCATCGCGCCACGCGCTCCCGTGCATTTTCCCGGCGCGCCCTATTTCCTCGCAACGTTGCTGCTCGTTTCCAGCCTGCTCTTGGCGGCGTACGTCACGCGCCCGACAGCCGCTGTCCAACCGTCTGTTCAAGCCGCCCCAAACGTCGATCCTTTGGGTTGAAGAGATCGGGTTTCCCAGGTGGACCCTTCGTCGCGATGGTCCCAGGCCAGATATCCTTTATCAGAAATCTAGTTAACAACCTCCGCCCTATGTTTTTCATAAGTATATGATTCTAAATGCGTTAAAGTTGTTTATTTTGATAGACTTTTGTAAGTCTGTATTTCTAAAGGAATTACGGCAGCGGGATACAGGGACGGAGCGAAAGGGGGGCGCGCACAGATTCACAGGCTGTTGTATGAGAGACGCAAAAACTTCAGTCAACTACTTTTTCGGTACTGTTCGAATGAAGGACGGCGAGTGTTCGTGAATCGGGGGAGTGAGGGGAAAATTCTATGGTTTGAGGATGGGCCGCCTCCGCGCCAGGACGAACAGATCAGGGGTAGTCAGGGTGGGGGCCCTGGCAAGGGAGGCGGCCCACTTTCCCGAAGTGCAAGCATCTTTCCTCAGAGTACCGGTGACTGCAATCAAGGGGTTGACCTAATCTTGTGTCAGGTATTTACCTTAGGAAACCGCCTTCAGAAGCCTAAGTTCAGATGTAGCAATGTGTTCCATCGCTGAATGCAACGCGGGCTGCAGATTCTATTTTTGCTTCTGAACCTGGCTTTCTCGCTTGCGAAAAATCAAATCGTCGGTTCGCTATCTCGCAGAGAATTCAACTAAATCCCTTTGCCAGCTGTAAGATAGCGCCATTTTTTGTTTTCTGGATTTGCTCTGCCTTTGTTCATTTTGCGCCAGTTTCAGTGACAATTTGGTGACACTTGAGGCTGCGAAGCTTCTCCCCACTTGAGTGTCACAGACTAAACCTAAACCTGCCCCACAACCGCCAAACTAGACAGCACTCGTCAGATGGTATTTCTATTCCTAAATTCATCTACCTTCTTGACTTCTACAAGCCACCAACATAAAAACCACGAATGCTAGGGTTCTGTGCAGAGAAATAGTTGAAATCGGAAATTCCGGCTAATATAACGCCGCGCGTTCGGGGCTCTAAAGATTTCAAATGGAGGCGAATAGAGTGATGAAGACTCTTCTCTTGCCAGTGATCCTGCTCTCGCTCGTTTTAGCAGCG
>Ga0209056_10007573_pt1 | contig 11173 bp, 9 predicted proteins | sample GraSoiAngelo_114_FD_185876 | JGI IMG/M metagenome (GOLD analysis project Ga0209056, IMG submission 185876) | Grasslands soil microbial communities from the Angelo Coastal Reserve, California, USA - 14_0903_13_40cm (SPAdes) (version 2) | ecosystem: Environmental > Terrestrial > Soil > Grasslands ... | reverse complement strand
CGCTGTACGTGATCGCGACCGCCGTCATCGCCGTCGACCTCCTGGTGCAGGACGCCACCCGTACCTACAGCTTTCTCGGGCTCGGGCTCGTGCTGATCGGTGTGCCGGTGTACTTCGGATGGCGCGCCATGGTGCGGCGGGGTACCGCCACCGTCTAGTCACCGAACCAGCCGATCTGCGCCCTTGCCGGCGCTCTGGAGCAGTGGCATATTGAGCTCCGGACCCGAACAAATACCGAAGCCATGGCCCTGTCGACACCCCACCCTTCCCCCGTCCCTCGCCCCCCGCGCCCCCCTCGCCCCCCGCGCCAGACCTCGTCCTGCCCCGATTGCGGCGGCGGACTTGTCCGCCAGTCGGGGTGCCTGGTGTGCGTGCAGTGCGGGTGGGCGAGATGCGGGTGAAAGGGCGGACAGGCGGACGGGCGGACAGCCGGACCGCAAAGGCGACGCAGCTACCGCTCCTCCAGTCCGACCGTCCGGCCGTCCGACTGCCCGTCCTTGATGAGCGCCTCCGCGGCACCAAGTTCGTCTCGCTCGAACCCAAGTCGGTACTCAACTCGCCACAGCAGACCGGCGTCGATTTCTGGTCGCTCAACCCCTACATCGGGTGCGAATTCGGGTGCGCGTACTGCTACGCGCGCTACGCGCACCGCTACACCGTCGAGCGCGCGCGCGATGGGGGCAGGCTGTCGGAGGCGGAGTTTCAAGAGTTCCGCGGCCCGCACGGGTGGGAGGCATTCGAGCGGCGCATCTTCGTCAAGGAGCACCTCCTGGGCGTGCTGGAGGCCGATCTGCAACGGTATTTTCGGTCCGCCAGTCCGGCGGTCCGTCAGTCCGCCCCCATTGTCATCGGCACCGCCACCGATCCATATCAGCCGGCCGAGCGCCGCTTCCGGCTCACGCGCGGGATTCTGGAGCGGCTAGCGCGCTGCGACGGCCTGAACATCGGCATCATCACCAAGAGTCCGCTCATCGGTCGCGACACCGACGTGCTGCGGCGCATTCAAGAGCGAAGCGATCTCGAGGTTCACATCTCCCTCAACACGGTGGACGTGGCGCTGATCAGGCACGTCGAGGCGCGCTCTCCCATGCCGGCGGTGCGGCTCCGGGCGCTCGAGCGACTCGCCAACGCCGGCGTCCGGGTCGGCCTGATCGTGGCGCCAGTCCTTCCGGGGATCACGGATGACCTGCCCCATCTGGAAGCGCTCTTCCAGGCGGCCCGGGAGGCCGGCGCCAGGTTCGTCCACGCCGGTCCGCTGCGCCTCTACCCCGCGGTGCGGGACCGTTTCCTCCCGATGCTCGAAGAGCAGTTCCCGCACCTCGTCGCGCGCTACCGGCGCGCCTACGAGGGACGGAGCGGGGCGCCGCGCGACTATGCGCGCGCGCTGGCTGCCCGCATCAAGAAGCTGCAGGCGCGATTCGGGTTCCCGGTGAACGAGGGGATGGCGGATCGCTACGGGCGACGGTTGGCGCCGGCGCAGCGAGAGCTCGGATTGTGAACGTTCAGGCGACTTCGCTGGCGGACTTGCCCCCGCGCGTCCGGTAATGGCGCAGCAGGTCCTGGACCCAGCGGGGTGGGGAGAGCCGGCGCACCTCGTACGACTGGACGAGCAGCTCGGCGAGAGCGCGCCCCAGCTCGAGCGTCTGCTCGGGGGTGAGATCCACCGACAGCTCGTTCAGGAGGCGGACGAACTGACCCAGGTTGGGCGGTCGCGTGACCTTGCCTTGGGCGGCGAGCCAGCGCTCCAACTTGATTCGGGTGATGCTGCGGGGAATCGCGCCCTGCAGAACGTGGCGCAACCCGTTGGGGCTCATGCCCGCCTCGCGCGCGACGCGCCGCAGGGAGAACCGCGCCGCCTCCCGCGCAAGCCCGTCCCGTAGCAGCGAGACCGGTAAGGTCGGGACGGTTGAGCCGGCAGTCACGTGACGCCCGGAGGGCGCGCTACGGCGCCCCGGTCTCCCGAGCGTAGTACGAGATCAGCGCCCGGACCCAACGCGGGACCGTGCGCTGCCGCTCGCGGTACGCGTCTCGTAGCAGCTCCGCGATACCGCGGCCCAACACGACGCCGTCGTGCGAGCCCACGCCGGTGCTCAGCGCCTCGACGAGACGCACGATTTCCGAGGCCTTGGGAGACGGGGTCTTGGGACTACGTGGAGTCGCCCGCGGGCGCGCGGATTTTGCCCGCCCGCCGGCGCGCGTGCCGCGACGCTTCAACCGGCTCCAGCCATGTGGTCATCACCGCCGCGCTGGGGAACTGCACAAACTTCACATACGAGATGTACTGCGGGGGCATCCGGGTCGCAAGGCCGGGGCCTGTCAAGCGACTTCGCTGGCTGCTTTGCCCCGGCGCACCCGGTAATGACGCAGTAAGTCCTGGACCCAACGGGGTGGGGACAGCCGGCGCGCTTCGTACGCGTTGGCGAGCAGCCCCGCGATGTCGCCCGCTAGCGCCGCCGTCTGCTGGGTGGAGAGGTCACCTGCAAGCTCGTTCAGCAGGCGCACGAGCTGACCGACGTTGGGCGGGCGGGTGACGTGCTGTCGCCCAGCGAGCCAGCGCTCGAACTTCACACGGGTGCCGCTGCGGGGAGCCGAGCCGTTCAAGAAGTTCCGCAGGCCGTTCGGGCTGATGGAGATCTCGGCGGCCGCGCGCCGCAATGACAGCCGCGCCGCTTCTCGCCCGATCGCGTCACGCAGCAGGGGAACCGGCAGCGTGGGAACCCCCCGTCCGCTAGCGCTCATACGGAGTGTGCACTTTGTGCGGTACCGAGGCCCTTACACGGGGATAGCCTAGCCTAAGTCGAGAACCATCGCAAGCGCGTCGACGTCACCCCCCTTCTCCCTTCATCATCTCCACGAGCGCCCGGATCGTCCCCGGTGCGTTGCCCTCGAGCCGGTTGTTCACGAGGATCAGGGCTTCCATATGGCGCCGCATCACCTCGGCGACGAGACGCAACAGGTCCTGGCGCACGGCGGGCTGGGGGTCGCGGATGCGGTCGTAGGGCTCGAACAGCTTTACGGCGTCGGCATAGGCCCGTCCGGGGCGGAGCAGCCCGCGCGCCACGGTGAACCCGGCCGGAAACGTCCACGGCAGCTCGAGCTGCTCGCCGATCGCCGGCATTTCGTTCCAGGAATTGAACACGTGGGCCACGCCGTGGCGCGCGAGCACCGCGCCGTGCACGTCGCTCAAAAGCGCCGCGTTCCGCAGCTCCACCGCGTAGCGGAAGTCGCGGGGCAGTCGCCGCAGGAAGCCGTCGAGCTCGTCCGCCCACTGGGCCGGCTCGGGGAGATCATGCCCTCGCATCGCCTGAAACTCGAACACGAACGCGCCGGCGTGATCGCGGAACGCTCGCGCGTACGGCCCGAGCACCGCCTCCTTGAAGAGGTCGGCGTTCAGGAAGTCGGGGTTCTTCTGTCCGGCGAGGTTGCCCCAGCGCGGGTCCTGCGTGAAGCGCCTCGCCGTGATCCGATCCCACACCTTGCTCACGCACGGAAAGCCGGGGGGCAGCGCCCGCGCGTACGCCGCGAGGACCTCTTCGGACGGCGGCTCGTAGAACGCGCTGTCGATCCCCACCGTGCGAAACAGGGGATAGCGCGCGTATTCCTCGAGCCGTCGGGCCGGCTGGGCGCTGCGATAGGGCCGGTGATAGACCTCCCCGGTCCACCCATCGTAGGTCCAGGTGGACGTGCCGAATCTGACGTTGGGCGGGATGCGTGCCCCGAGCGCGACCAGCTCGGCCGGAGGCGGCGGCAACGACGCGACGTCGTCGAAGAGACTTTGCTGATGACGCGAGCGCAAAACCCGAAGGCTCCAAGTTAAGTAACGTAGAATCAATAGCTTATATCTCACTTCCGCAATCTTGCCATCTGCTCCATCTTCGGGATATATTCGGGTCCCATTCGTCATCTGGCAATGACCCTGACGCCCCATCTGGCGAGCGATTCCGCCGCGTGCTGCTGGATTCCCCTGTTCGCGCTGCGCTCTGAACTGGCGCGACGGCCCGAGCTTGTGTCTCTCCCCGTGGCGCTGCTCGCGCCCGACACCGCCCGCACCCCCCGGGTGTGGCAGGTCGCGCCGCTCGCCCGGCGCGCGGGCGTGAAGCCGGGGATGACCGTGAGCCAGGCGATCGGGCTCTGTCCCGGGCTCAAGCTGTGCGAGCCCGACCCGGTGCACTACGACGAGCAGTTCGCGCGGCTCGTCGCGGCGCTCGTCACCGTGAGCCCCGTCGTCGAGCCCGTGGAAGTGGGGCGGGTGTTCGTGGGGACGGATGGGTTGGAGGGACTGTACGGGGCGCCCGAGAATATCGTCGAAGCCATACAAATGCGGAGTGCGGAGTGCGGAGTGCGGAGTTTCAGTGAAGGGTCGCTCGCCCAACGAACCTCACATGTACATTCCGCACTCCGCATTCCGCATTCCGCACTTCGTGTGGGGTGGGGTCGCGGAAAGTTTGTTGCCTGGGTTGCAGCTACGCGAGCGAAACCCGGAGAAGCGGTCATCGTGCCCGTGGGAGGGGAGGCGAAGTTCCTCGCTTCCCAGCCGCTCGCCGTTCTCCCACTCGACCCCGACACGCATCGCCGGCTGCTGCAGCTCGGCGTCAAGACTCTGGGCGCGCTCGTCGCGCTTCCGGAGGAAGCCGTCGTGTCGCAGTACGGCCACGCCGGCCGGCGTCTGTGGCGGCTCGCGGCGGGGCTCGTGTCGGAGCCGGTGGTGGGACGGGTGGTGCCCGAGCCGATCGTGGCCGCCCTCACGTTCTTCTCAAGTGTTGGCGAGCGGGACCTGCTCGCTCACGCGCTGGACAAGCTCGTCGACCGCGCGCTCGGGGATCCGCGCCGCAGCGGATGGCGCGTGCAGGTGGTGCGCGTGCACGCCGAGCTCGAGCACGGGGCCTCCTGGCTCGTGGAAGCGACCCTGAAGGACCCGTCCGCGACGCGGGAGCGCATCGCGGCGCCGCTCAAGACGCAGCTCGAGCGGTCGCCACCCGCCGGCGCGGTGGAGCGACTCGTCGTCGAGTTCACCGCCTTCACTCCGGGCACCGCGGAGCTGCAGCTGTTCGCGCGCGATGCGGGCGCCGCGGCTCGCGCCGGGCGGCGGCGTGCGCTCCAGAGCGCCGCCCGGGAGATCGCGCTCCGGATCAGACGGCCGATGTTGTATCACATCATCGAGGTGCAGCCCTGGTCCCGTCTCCCGGAGCGGCGGTATGCGTTGATCGACTTTGAACCCTAGTGCGGAATGCGGAGTGCGGAATGCGGAATGGAACTGACAGGCTTCGAGCCGTAAACGTTCCCCAGCCAGCTGTGGTGGAGCTCGACGCTGGCGGATCGCCGGCCAAGATCGAAATGAACAGTGATGTGCGAGAGCCGGTGACGATCGAAGCCGTCCGGGAAATATGGCGGATCGATGACGAATGGTGGAGAGAACCGATTACGCGAACGTATTACGAAGTGCTTCTGCACGGCGGGGCACGGCTGGTGCTATTCAGGGATCTCGTGGCTCAGGAGTGGTTCGTGCAAAAACCTTAGGAATTGTGGTAGTCGGAACACGGCATCGAAGCCTTCCCTTCAATTCCGCATTCCGCACTCCGCATTCCGCATTGTCCTATGTATATCGAGCTTCACTGCCATTCGGCGTTTTCTTTTCTCGACGGCGCCTCTCTCCCCGAGCAGCTCGCGCTCACCGCGTCGCAGCTCGGCTACCCCGCGCTCGCGCTCACCGACCACAATGGGCTGTACGGCTCGATGGCGTTCGCGCAAGAATCGAAACAGCTCGGCCTCCAGGCGATCACCGGCGCGGAGCTGACCCTGCTCGACGGTTCTCACGTGACGCTTCTCGCGGAGACGCCCGAAGGGTACGCGAACCTCTGCCGGTTGATTACGGAGGCACATCTCGGCCGTGAAGACCGGCGCGATCCCCGGCTCGCGTTCGCCTCGCTCGAAGCCCGGCACGCGGGGCTCATCGTGCTCTCCGGCTGCCGGTCGGGGCTCCTGCCGGTGGTGCTGCAGCGCGAGGGGCGGGCGGCGGCCCGCCGCCTGGCAGAGCGGTGCCGTGCGGTGTTCGGGAGGGAGAACTTTGTCGTCGAGCTGCAGAGGAACTACGTCCGGGGAGACCTTGCCCTCACGCGAGCACTGAAAGACGTCGCCGATTCCGTACGACTTAGCGTCGTAGCGTCGGGCAACGTCCACTATCACGCTCGCCCGCGTCACCGCCTGCACGATGTGCTGGTGGCGATCCGGCACCGCACGACGCTCGACGGCTCGCACGACGTGCGGCACGCGAACAGCGAGTTCTTCCTGCGTCCGCTGGCAGAAGTCGAAGAGCTGTTTCGTGACTGTCCAGATGCTGTCGCTAATAGTCTGGCCCTCGCGGAGCGGTGCCGTGGGTTCGATCTCACGCGGGATCTGGGATATCGCTTTCCCGACTTCCACGGCGCCGAGCGCGCTCCCGCCCCGCGGGCGCTCGCCGAGCTGTGCCGCGCCAGGCTCGAGGGGCGCTACCCGGCCGGCTCCGTGCACCGCGTCGAGGCGGAGCGACGGCTCGCCGAAGAGCTGCGGCTCGTCGAGCACCACGGGCTCAGCGGGTTCTTCCTCGTCTATCACGATCTGTTCGACCTCGCGCGCGAGGTCGCCGCCGACGTGCGGCGCGGCTCGCGGCGGGCGCAGGGCGGCCTGCTTCCCGGTCGCGGCCGCGGCTCGTCGGTCTCCTCCGTCGTGTGCTACCTGCTCGGCCTCTCGCACATCGATCCGGTCGCCACCCGGCTCTTCATCGGGCGGTTCCTGAACGAGACGCTCGCCTCGGTGCCGGACATCGACCTCGATTTCCCGCGCGAGATCCGTGAAGAGTTGATCCGGCGCGTCTACAAGCGGTACGGCGACGAGCACGTCGGGCTCGTCTGCGCGTTTCCGACCTACCGCCTGCGCTCGACGGTGCGCGAGATCGGCAAGGCGCTGGATCTGCCGCCCGGCGAGATCGAGCAAGTCGCGAAACTGGCGGACCGGCGGTCCGGCGGCCTGGCGGACGAACTGGACCAGCTTCCCGGATTCCAAGGGCGCAGGAGCGCGCCGCTCTGGAAAGAGCTGTGCGAGCTCGCAGAGGAGATCGCGGGGCTGCCGCGGCACATTTCCCAGCACGTGGGCGGAATGGTCATCTCGAGCCGGCCGCTCGTGGAGATCGTGCCGCTCGAGCGCGCCGCCATGGAAGACCGGGTGGTGTGCCAGTGGGACAAGGATTCCTGCGACGACGCGCGCTTCATCAAGATCGACTTCCTGGCGCTCGGCATGCTGTCGCTCGTGGAAGAGTGCGTCGAGCGGATCGCCGTGCGCGAGGGCACGCCACCCGACCTCTCGCGCATCGACTTCGACGACCCCGCGGTGTACGACCGCATCTGCCGGGGCGACACGGTGGGGCTGTTCCAGATCGAGAGCCGGGCGCAGATCCAGATGATCCGGCGCACCCGGCCCACGAATCTCGAGGACCTGGCGGTCGAGGTCGCGATCGTGCGGCCCGGCCCGATCGTGGGCGGCGCGGTGAACCCGTACGTGCGACGTCGCGAGGAGCAGCGCCGCGCCCGGGCCGCGGGCCGCGCCTACGAGCCGCCGCTCGAGCACCCCCTTCTCAAGGAAGCGCTCGCCGAAACGCTCGGCGTGATCCTCTATCAGGACCAGGTGCTGCAGGTGTGCCAGGCGCTCGCGGGATTCACCGCTGGCCAGGCGGAGGCGCTGCGGCGCGCCATGAGCCGGCGGCGCAGCCGGGAGCTGATGGCGGGGTTCTGGGAGGAGTTCAGGGACGGCGCGGCGGCGCGCGGCGTCCCCGAGGCGACCGCCCAGCGCGTGTTCACGCAGGTGATCGCGTTCTCCGAGTTCGGTTTCCCCAAGTCGCATGCCGCCGCGTTCGGCCTGCTCGCCTACCAGTCGGCGTGGCTCAGGCATTATCACCCGGCCGAGTATTATTGCTCCCTCTTCAACAACCAGCCGATGGGGTTCTACTCGCTCGACGCGCTGGGACGCGATGCCCAGCGGAACGGCGTCGAGATCCGGCTCCCCGACGTGAACGCGAGCGACGTGTGGTGCGCGATTGAAAAGGGAGCAGGGAGCAGGGAGCGGGGAGCAGGGGACGTGCGGGTGGGGCTCGGGTTCGTCAGAGACTGGAGCGAGGAGACGGCGACGGCTGTGGTGATCGAGCGCGAACAGCGGGGCCGGTACGTGAGCATCGGCGATTTCGTGCGCCGCGCCCCGCCCAAGCTCAAGCGCACCGCGATCGAGCATCTCGTGTGGGTAGGGGGATGCGATGGCTTCGGGCTCACCCGCCGTGAGCTCCTCTGGCAGGTGGGGCTGTGGCTTCCTCCGGAAACGGAGCACGGAGTGGACGCGCGCGGCCGGCGGCAGCTCGAGCTGGCGATCAACCATCCCCACGAGGGACTCCGGTTCGGTGGCCTCGAGGCGGCCGAGCGGCTGCTCGCCGAATACGCCGTCCTGGGGTTCGCTGCGAGCGGCCATCCGCTCTCGCTACTCCGCGGGGCGCTGCCCCCGGGCGTGGTGCAAAGCGACGCGCTCCCCCGGCTCGGGGCTGGGGCGTGGGTCGAAGTCGCCGGGTTGGTGGTCGCGCGCCAGCGGCCCGAGACCGCGAAGGGATTCATCTTCGTGCTACTCGAGGATGAAGCGGGGATGGTGAACGTGATCGTGCGGCCCGACGTGTACGAGCGGCACCGCACGGCGGTCCGCGGCGAGCCGTTGCTGTGGGTGCGCGGCAAGCTCGCCAAGGACGACGGGACGGTGAACGTGCTGGCGGAGGAGGCGGCGGGGCTGAAATGCGGAATGCGGAATGTGGAATGCGGAATTGAAGGGCCGCCTGACGATTCCGCATTCCGCACTCCGCATTCCGCATTCGATTTTCTCAAGTCCATGCGTCGCGTCGCGCCCGAGTCCAAGGATTGGGGATAGCGTCATTGACATCGCCACGGCGGCGACTAGCCTTGCTCCATGCCGATCCCCACTGAACCCATTGGCAGCATCCCCAGACCCCCGGACCTCGTCGCGGGAGCGCAGCGGTTCGCCACCGGTCGCCTCTCGCGCGACCAGTTCGCTCGCCTCCAGGACGCGGCGATCCGCGACACCATCCGGCGCTTCGAGGCGACCGAGTCCCCCGTGATCACCGACGGGGAGCAGGCGAAACCCAGCTTCGCCACGTACCCGATCCACGGGCTCACAAACCTCGCACCCGACGGCGTCACGATCCCGTTCGCGGACGGGCACGTGCGGCAACTCCCCCGGCTGACTGCCGGGCCGTTCCGCTATCAGACGTACGCCGATGGGTATGTCGCGCGCGCGCGGGCGCTCGCCCACGTGCCCGTCAAGCAGGCGGTCATTGCGGCCTCGGCCCTCAGTCTGCTGTATCCCCAGGACGGGATTCGGGGATACCCGCGCGAAGCGTTCCTCAGTGATCTCCTGCGCGAGGCGGAGACGGACATCCGCCGGTGTCTGGCGCAGGGCGCCCACGTTGTGCAGCTCGATTTCACGGAGGGCCGGCTCGCGGTCAAGTTCGATCCATCGAAGCGGCTGCTCAAGTCGTTCGTCGACTTGAACAACCAGGTGCTCCAGCGCTTCACCGCCGAAGAGCGGCAGAGGATCGGCGTCCACACCTGTCCGGGCGGCGATCGGGACTCGACGCACAGCGCCGACGTGGACTACGCAGACCTCCTGCCCACGCTCTTCGAGCTGCAGGTGACGAACTTCTACATCCAATGCGCGAGTGAGACCGACCGCGGCAAGGCGCTGCGCCTCATGAAGCAGCACGTCGAGCCCGGCCAGCGGGTATTCGTCGGCGTGATCGATCCGATCGACCCGAGCGTCGAGACGCCCGAAGAGGTACGGGACCGAGTCCTGGAAGCGGCGGAGTACATCCCGCTCGACCGGCTCGGGACGACCGACGACTGCGGTTTCGCGCCCTTCAGCGACGATACCTCCACGGACCGCGAAACGGCGTTCGCCAAGATCCGCGCGCGCGTGGCGGGCACCGCGCTCGCGGCCCGGGCGCTCCAAGCGTAACGCCTGCCCGGGGCGACGACGCCAGCGGCTAGTTGCGCCCGCATCGAAGCAGCGGGGTAAAACCACTTCGATGCGCCCACTCTGGAGCGTCGTCCTCGCCCTCACGGTCGCCCCTCCTCTCCCGGCGCAGCTCCGGGAGGTCCGCCCCGCACGCACTGCCTTCGCGTTTGGATGGTCCGACGTGACGGGGTACGGCACTGCCGTCGCCTTCGTCGAGCGACTGCGGCGGGTGCCGCTCGCCCTGGGGATTGCGGCCGGCGGGGGAGGCGCGGGCGCCCACCTGCAGGTGCATGTGCCCAACCCCTTCATGCCGCCTCCGACCGATCACGAGGCCGTGACCTATTTCAGCGGCGGGATTACCCGCCTCTTCGGGCGCAACGGGCCGGGTGAGGCCAAGGTGGAATGGGCGGCCATGTTCGGATCCGAGCTGTGGCCCGACAGCGGGGCGGGCTTCTTCACCGATTTCGGGTTTGGGGTGGTGGGAACGATCGGCGGCACCACACCCGGCGGTCACTACGGCGGTATGACGTTGCGAGCCCTAATGGGCTGGGCATTTTGAAGCGCCAGTCCGCGATGGGTTAGCTTTCGACCGTGGCGAAACCCGAAGTCGCGACCCTCGCCGGCGGGTGCTTCTGGTGCCTCGAAGCGGCCTTCCAGGACTTAAAGGGGGTGGAGAACGTCCAGTCCGGATACGCGGGCGGGCACGCCGCGAACCCGTCGTACGAGGACGTCTGCACGGGGACCACGGGCCACGCGGAGGTCGTCCAGATTACCTTCGATCCCACGGTCGTCTCGTTCAACGACCTGCTGCACGTCTTCTTCACGATCCACAACCCCACCACGCTCAACCGTCAAGGCGGGGACGTCGGGACGCAGTACCGGTCGGCGGTCTTCTATCACACGCCGGAGCAGAAGGCCGTGACGGAGAAGGTGGTCAAGGAGCTCGCGGCCGAGCACGTGTGGGACGACCCGATCGTGACCGAGCTGAAGCCGCTCGAGGCCTTCTATCCGGCCGAGGAGTACCACCGCGACTATTATCGCCGTAACCCGAACCAGGGCTACTGCAGCGCCGTGATCGCCCCCAAAGTGGCCAAGGTGCGGAAGCTCTACTTCGACAAGCTGAAGCAACCGGTCGGCT
>Ga0209056_10007569_pt1 | contig 11177 bp, 15 predicted proteins | sample GraSoiAngelo_114_FD_185876 | JGI IMG/M metagenome (GOLD analysis project Ga0209056, IMG submission 185876) | Grasslands soil microbial communities from the Angelo Coastal Reserve, California, USA - 14_0903_13_40cm (SPAdes) (version 2) | ecosystem: Environmental > Terrestrial > Soil > Grasslands... | reverse complement strand
GCTGAGCCGGGGCGGCTGTCGCGCTTGCCTTTCTCGTGTTCGCAACCTATGGGTTGGCGCGACACCGCCAGGCAAGAGGAGGAGCGAGCATGGCGACAAAGGTGGGGAAGAAGGCGGCGGCACGGCCCGCCTCGAAGCTCGATCTTACGAAGCCGGTGAAGGTCGGCGCCTCGTCCAAGCCGCGCAGCCAGGGCGAGGTCTTCCGCACCATCGCCCAGCACGTCGGCATTCACCGTCGCGATGTGGCCGCCGTGTTTCACATCATGGGCTCAATGATCAAAGCCGACCTGTCCAAGAACGGCTCGGGCGTCTTCAAGGTGCCCGGCCTGCTGCGCATCACGGTCCAGCGGAAGCCGGCCACCAAGGAACGCCAAGGGATCAACCCCTTCACGAAGGAGCCGATGACCTTCAAGGCCAAGCCAGCTAGGAACGTGGTCCGGGTCCGTCCCCTCCAGGCGCTCAAGGCGATGGTCTGACCGTTCCGGGGGTAGGTCGCGTTCCCGACGCCCGGCGGCTCTGCATGTTGGCGGTAGGGCCACCCCCGCGCCGGAAGCAGCGGTATCAGATGTCGCCGGAAGGCGGGTCCTCCTCGGGTGATCGAAGACCTGAAGACGCGGTTCCCGTAGACCGAAGGGAGGAAGGATGCCGAGACAACGTAGCCTCGTAACGTTGATCCGCGACATGGTGCAGGAGGAAGTGCGCTCCGCGATCCAGTCGTTGTTCGAAAGCGTCTCGATAGGGAAGTCGAAGGCGACAAACGGCCGCCGTCGTCGCAGGACTCGTGGCACGTGGCGCCCTGGTGGTCCCGGTCGTCCACCGAAGGTAGTTGCCGCGAAGATGGCCGAAAAGAAGAGAGCGGCTGCGACGGTGGCTTCGAAGAGCAAGGCCGTTCGCCGCCGCCGCAGGCAGCGCGGTGTTGGGCGCGCAGCGGGCTCGAAGACGAAGGCGGCCTGATGGCGAAGGCTCAGCCCGAAGAAGCCCAGACGCAGTTGGCGACCCGCATCCCGAAAGAGCTTCACCGTCGCCTGAGGCTGTACTGCGTGACGCACGACATCGTGCTCATGCACTTTGTTACGGAGGCGATTGAGGAGAAGCTCGGGCGGAAGGCTCGCGGCGGGCGGCGGACGCCGGAGCAGGGCACGAGCTAAGCGGAAGAGGCGGGACGAACCAGAGGCGATCTTAGCCCTCGTCCCCGCCCGTTCGACCCGTTGCTCGTGTCAGCGTACCAGAATCCCCGCAGAGGTCTTTGCTCGCCCTTTCCGATCTACCGCAGCAGAGGGCCTTGCCCGTCAGTGTCGCCCCGGTTATCGCGAATTGCGCGGCGTTCGCGGTCGCGTATTCGTCAATCGGGATTGCATCGGGCAAGCCGTCGTTGCAGCAGTACGACCTGGCAGCTACAACCGCCCCGTGCGCCTCGTCTGCTTCGGTGACATTCACATGGCTTTTCAAGCCATTGACCGCCTTGGTCCCGTACTGCGCGAAGCCGATTGCGCCATCCTCACGGGCGACCTCACCCACTTCGGAGACCCTCCTGACGCCTTCCGTGTCGTTGAGGCGGTTAGGCAGTTTTGCCCTAGCGTGCTAGCAGTTACCGGCAACCTCGACATGCCGTGGGTCATCGACGCGCTGCGCACCGAGGGCATCTCGCTGCACGGCGAGGGTCGACGCCTCGGCGGTCTCGGCATCTTCGGCTGCGGGGGCTCGAACGTGACCCCGATGGACACGCCGACCGAGCTCGAGGAGGAGGAGCTCGCGGCCGTGCTCGAGCGGGGGCACGCGGCGGTGGCCGATGCGCCCCGTCGCCTGCTCGTGTGCCACACCCCACCGCACGACACCCGACTCGACCGGCTGATGAACGGCACGCCGGTCGGGAGCCCCGCCGTGCGCGCCTTCATCGAACGCCGGCAGCCGGACGTCGCCGTGGTCGGGCACATCCACGAGGGCCGCGGCGTCGACCGCCTGGGCGCCACTGTGGTCGTCAATCCGGGCGCCCTGCGTGACGGGGGCTACGTCGTGGTCGACGACGACGGCTCGCGGCTCACGGCCGAGCTGCGCACCCGGCGCTGACGGCCATGGCCGCGCCCTTTCCCGCCATGCGCGTGGACCACGTGTCGATCGCCGTGCGGGCGATCGGGCCCACGCTCGCGCGTTGGCAGCGCCTGTTCCCGGTCCGGCTCCGGACGCCGCCGCGCGCGGGCTACGACGGCGAGTTCCGGTGGACCGATTTCTTCCTCGGCGACCGCAAGCTCGAGCTGATCGAGAGCGCGCGTCCCGGGAGCTTCGTCGAGCGCTTCCTCGCCGCGTACGGCCAGCGCTGGCACCACCTCTCGCTCGACCTCGAGGAGGGAGCACTCGACCGCTACGCCGCGGCGCTGGAGCAGGGCGGCCTGCGGATCGTCGACCGGGGCGACTATGGTGGCGGCGACCAGACCGCGTTCATCTCGCCGCGCACGGCGCCCGGCATTCTCGTCCAATTCTGGCAGGTTCCCGGGTTCCGGGGCGAGGCGCCGGCCGACTACCCGACCGACCCGATGGCCGAGCACGACGGCATACGTTTCCGGGCGCGCCACCTGACCCTCGCCGTGCGGTCGATCGACGACGCGCTCGTATGGTTCCGCCGGACCTTCCCCGTCGAGGTGCCGGCGCCGAAGCAGCCGAGCCCCGACGGGTCGGGGGATTCCCTGACGCTGCTCCTCGCCGGCTACGCGTTCGAGCTCGTCGAGACGACCGGCGTCGCCGAGGGCTTCCGTCACCTGACCATCGACGTCGACCCGCTCGACGCCTTCCTCGCCCGGCTCGAAGCCGAAGGGATCCGTCCCGCCCGCGGCGCGGGGAACGCGCTCGTCGAGCTCGACGGCGCCACGCTGCTCCTCCGGGAAGGCGAGCACCTGCCCTGATGCCCCTCGGCGCCGTCACGCTCGACGCCGCCGGCACGCTCTTCGAGGTCGCCGAGCCGGTGGGGACGACCTATGCGCGCCTCGCTGCCCGGCACGGGATCACGCTCGCGGCGGCGGAGATCGAGCGCGGCTTCCGGGCCGCGCTGGCCACCGCCCCACCTCTCGCCTTTCCCGGCGCCAGCCCGGTTCGCCTCGGCGACCACGAACGCGCGTGGTGGTACGCCGTCGTCCGCCGCACCTTTGGCGCCGCCGGCACGTCGTCGCATTTCGATGCGTGCTTCACGGAGCTCTTCGAGTTCTACGGACGTGCGGCCGCGTGGCGGGTCTTCCCCGATGTGCCCGAGGCGCTGCGCGCCGTCCGCGCCCGCGGCCTGCGCGTCGGGGTGGTCTCGAACTTCGACACCCGCCTGGTGGGGCTGCTCGAGGAGCTCGGGCTCGCCCCGCTCGTCGACCGGATCGTCCATTCGACGCGCGCGGGGGTCGCGAAGCCCGACCCGGCGATCTTCCACCTCGCGCTCGAGGCGCTCGGCGTCCCGCCCGCCGAGGCGGTGCATGCGGGCAACGAGATCGTCGCCGACGTCGAGGGCGCACGGGCTGCCGGCCTGCGCGCCGTGCTGGTCGACCGCGAGGGACGGCTCCTCACGCTCCCCCCGGGTGTGCAACGCGTCCGGACGCTCGCCGAGCTCGTGGCTCATCTCGAGTCGTGAGCTATCCATAGACGTCCACCAGGAGGCCCAGCGGTTCCGGCGAACGCGGGTAGTCGCCGGCCCCCGGCGCATCGCGGTCGAGCTCCTGCGCGACGGCTGGCGGCAGGACCTCGGGGACGAGGACCAGCCTCGGCGTGTGCGGCGCGGGCAACGACTCCATGCGGGGGGTGCGACGCATCGCGCGTGCCATTCGCGGGACGGACGATTCGGGCCCGCGGTGCGCAGCGTCCTGCACGGCCCACGGCTACGGGATTTCCCGTAGTGCCGGCCCCCGGCCCGTGGCCGCTTGGGCGGGCGGGGCGCGCATCCGGATGCGCACCGCCGGCCTCGCGGGTGCAGCCGGCTGCGCACCCCCGTCAGGGCTCCACGAGCCCGTGGCGCTTCAGCTTGTAGAGGAGCGTTCGCCGCCCGATGCCGAGCAGCCGGGCGGCACGCGTCCGGTTCTGCCCGGCGGCTGCGAGGGCGCGCGCGATGACCGCCCGTTCGGTCTGGTCCACGACCGCGCCGACCACGCCGCGGTAGTCGAGCTCGTGCTCGGGCCGGGCGTGCGGGGTCTCCCCCACGTCCGCGGGACTGACGACCGGGCCTTCGGCCATCACGGCGGCCTGCTCGATCACGTTCTCGAGCTCACGGACGTTTCCCGGCCACGCTCGCGCCGCCAGCGCGGCAAGCGCCTCGGGCGAAAGGCGGAGACCCGCGCGCCCGTGTCTCGCAGCCGCACGCGCGAGAAAATGGTGCGCGAGGAGGGGAATGTCCTCGCGCCGCTCGGCAAGCGTCGGCACGCGCACGGTCGCAACCTTCAGGCGGAAGTACAGGTCCTCCCGGAAGCCGCCGTCCCGCAGGGCCCGCTCGAGGTCCCGATGCGTCGCGGCGACGACGCGGACGTCGACCGGGATCGGCCGGACACCGCCGACGCGCGTCACCTCGCGCTCCTGCAGCACGCGCAGGAGCTTCGCCTGGACCACGGGGCTCATGTCGCCGATCTCGTCGAGCAGCAGGGTGCCGCCGCCGGCGCGCTCGATCACGCCCGCGCGCCGTTCCACGCCGGTCGCGACGCCGCGCTCGATGCCGAACAGCTCGCTCTCGAGGAGCGTCTCGGGCAGCGCCGCGCAGTTGACCGCCACGAATGGCGCGTTGCGGCGACGGCCGCCCTGGTGCAGCGCGCGCGCCACCATCTCCTTGCCGGTGCCGCTCGCGCCGAGCACGAGGACGGTGACGTCCACCTCGGCGAGGCGGGCGACGGTGGCGAGGAGCTGCCGGCATGCCGGGCTCGTGCCGACCATGCCGCAGGGTGCGTACCGGTCGCTCAGCTCCGCCCGGAGGGTCCGGTTCTCGGAGGCGAGGCGCTGGACGAGCGCCGCGCTCTCGAGGGCCAGGGCCACCACCGGGGCAACGAGCGCGACGAGCCGTTCGTGCTCGGCGTCGACGCCGCCCGGCCGCGCCGCGCCGAGCCCGATCACCGCGACTGTCCGCCCGCGCGCCACGACGGGGAAGCAGAGGAGCGACCCGACGCCCGCCGCCTCCGGCGGCAGCGCCGGCTCGCCCGTGGCTTCTGGCAGACGGACCGGCGTCCCCGAGACAGCCGCGCCGACGGGCCCCGAGGTGAAGGGCATGAGCAGCGCGTCGGGCGACGGGCAGGCCGGTGCCACATCCCCCGCTCGCGCGTACGCGGCCGCACGCAGCCCGCCCGCGGCCTCGTCGACCGTCCACAGCGCGGCGAATTCCATCTCGAGCTCGTCGCGCAGCAGGCCGACGAGCGCTCGGGCGACGGCCGCCGATTCGATCTCCCCTGCCAGGGCGTCGCCCACGAGCCGCACGAAGGATAGCTCCTCGATGCTGCGGATGAGCGCGCTGCTCGCCTCGCGGAGCGCGCGCCGGAGCCGCTCCTCGTCCATCTGCATCAGGCCCCGGCCACCGCCTCGCACGCGCGCATCAGCTCGGCTTCGAAGGCCGCCACCACGCGGTCGAGGTCGCGGGCGTTCAGGCCCAGGCGATCCCAGGCCGCGGGCGCGATCGCCGGGATACGCCGATCACCGCCGAAGCCGTAGCCGTAGGCCCGCACGAGCGTGTTGGCGACGTGCACGACGGCGGTCTCGAGCGGCGCCGTCCGCGCCTGCTCGGGCGCGTGGTGGAACACCACCGGCTCCACGATGCGGGAGGGAACGCGCCAGCGCCCGAGCAGCCATCCGGCGATCTCGGCGTGGTCGACGCCGAGGAGCGCGCGCTCCGCCTCGGCGAAGCGCGTGCCCTCCGCCGCCGCGCGGTCCAGGACCGCCGCGAAGGTCTCGGGCGCCTGACGGTAGAGCACGACCTTGCCGAGATCGTGCAGGAGGCCGGCGCCCGACACCTCCTCGGGATGCGGAAGCCCGAGATGCCGGGCGAGCGTGCCGGCCGCCACCGCCGTGCCGACGGAGTGCTCCCAGAAGCCGCGCAGGTCGATGTGCAGGTCGAGGACCGCGGTGCTGTAGACGAGGCTCCGGGCCACGGTCGTCCCGAGAACGGTGAGTGCCTGCCCGACGGAGGCGATCGTCCCCGAGAGCCCGTAGAAGGCCGAGTTGGCGACCCGCAGCAGGTGAGCGGTGAGCACCTGATCGGTCTCGATCAGGGCGGCGGCGTCCGCGTGGCCGCCCTCCGGCCGGTCGAGCGCCTCGACGACGCGCTGCACGATGGCGGGAAGCGTCGGCAGCTCGCGCAGCCGCTCGACGCGCCGGCGGATGTCCTCGCCTTCGGTCAGGACCCGTCCCCGGCGCGGGCGCGCAGATGGCGGACGAGGGCTGCCTTGAGCGTGTCGAGGATCGGATCTGCCGGCTCTCCGGCAAAGCGTGCCTCGAGGTCGGCGAGCGCACGGGCCATATCCTTGTCCTCCTCCCACTCCGCGACGTCCTCGGCCTCCCAGACCTCGACGCTCTGCACGCCGAGCCGCGCGAGCGAGTGCACCACGCCGGGCCCGAGCGTCGTACCCACACCGGCCACGACGCACCCATCCGCCCCGAGCACGGCACGCGCGAGGTGCATGTTCGGCCTGGCATGGCCAAGCCGGATGCGAACCATGCGGAAACGGTACCGGGCGCCCCGCCGACTCTCAAACCGGGGATCTGTCGTACAACCCACACCTGAAAACGCGCAGCCGTGACCGATTCCCTGTCCATGTGGCGGGATTGCCGACCCGCGACGGCCGGGAAACGCGTATGTCGTTGACTTTCGAGGATGGTACGCACGTTGCTACACAATGTCAGTGATGGACCGAACGCTCTGCGGAAAGCGCTGCCGCACGGTTCGCACGGTCGCCCATCACCGCGGCCACCTGCCCCGTGAGACCGCCGGTACGATTCGCTACGCGCTCGAGAACATCGGTCGCACCCTGGTCTTCGTCGACTTCGACTCCGGTCCGTCCCTCATGGTCCTGCCCGACGACATCCGCCTCGAGGGTCCGGAGCCGACGTTCGAGGCCTGAGCAGGCCTGCCCGAAGCGACGGGTTCGACCGACTGCGTCAGCGCGCGTCGCTGTGCGTCGTCCGCCCGGACAGCGCGCGGTTCCAGAGCCAGGAGAGCCAGCCCGTCGCCTCGACGTCCCGGTCGGCGACGACGGTCACCTTGCCGAGCTCCTGGTCACCGCGGCGCACGACGACGTCGCCGAGCGGCTGGCTGCGACGCACCGGCGCCTGGAGCAGACGAGGAACGCGCGCCTCGACCACGATCCCGCGATCCTCCGCGCGCTTGACGAGGACGAGCAGGTCGCCGGTGGCGAGCGCCTTGACCCGGTCGTCCGCACCTCCGGCGACCGGGACCTCGCTCACCACCGCCGCACGCCGCGCCGCGGCGACCATCCGGTAGCTGGCGAAGGCGTCGTTCATCAACCGGGCCGCCTCGGCGAAGCAGCCCGGCTTGGTCGGCACCCCGAGGACGACCGCGATCAGCCGGAGGTCGTTGCGCGTCGCGGTGGCGGTGACCGAGAAGCCGGCCTCGTGGTAGTAGCCAGTCTTGAGACCGGTGGCCCCGGCATAGGTGCGCACCAGGTGGTTCGTGTTCGACATCTGCAGGGTGTCGTTGCGGAACCCCGCGGCCGGCGTACCGGCCCAGCGCATCACCTCCGGGAACTTCATCAGCTCGCGGGCGAGCACGGCGAGGTCGTGCGCGCTGGTCATGTCCGCCGTCTGCCCCTTCCCGGGGGGAAGGCCATGCGGGCTCTGATACGTCGTGTCGGCGAGACCGAGCGCCTTGGCGCGGGCGTTCATGAGGTCGACGAACGCCGCAGACGACCCGGCGATGTGCTCCGCCACGGCGACGGCCGCGTCGTTCGCGGACGCGATCATGATCGCCTTCAGCATCTCGCCGAGCGGGAACGTCTCGCCCGCGGCCAGGTAGACCTGCGAGCCGCCGATGCGGCTCGCCCACGCCGATGTCCGCACCGGCTCGTCGAGCGAGAGGGTCCCGTCCTGCACCCGCTCCATGGCGAGAAAGACGGTCATCATCTTCGTCATCGACGCAGGCGGCCAGCGCCGGTGCGCGTCGTGCTCGGCCAGCACGGTGCCGCTGTCCGCGTCGATGACGAGATAGGCCGCGGGCGCAGCCGTCACCTCCGGCTGGTGGGTCCTCGCCAGCGCCGCGGACGGGATGAGCACGCCCCACGCCGCCACGGCCGCCGCTCTTCGTGGTCCCCTCATCCCCACTACCTCGGCGCCGCCTCCCGGCGCCACCGTCCGTCAGCGTCCGAGTGCGACGAGCGCTTCGTCGCGCCGGATGAGCTGCTCCGTATCGGCGCGGATCACGTGTCCGCCCCCGTCGAGCTCGCCGTCCATGAGGAGCCCCCCGACGTCGCTGGCACGCCGCAAGAACGCGAAGAAACCCGAGCGCGTCATCCGCTGCGGGACGTAGCCGCGCCCGTTGACGAGATCGCCCCACACCGGGCCGACGGCCGCATCGCTCGTCCACACGAACAGCGTCCAGCCCCAGTCCCACCGCCCGCCGAGGTACTCCCCGGCGTGACGACGCGCCGGGGGCCGCCAGAAGACGAGGAAGTCACCCGAGCGTCTGAGCGCGTGGAGCGCTCCGAGCTGGCGAGGCCGAACGGGTTGCGGGCGGCGCACCGGCCGTACCCGCCGTCGGGCTGCGAAGTCGACCTCGATGACCTTTGCGCGCGTCTCCGGCAAGGCGCGCGCAACGCTACCAGCGCCCCGACTGAAGGTCAACGCGAGAAGGGAAAAGAGGAAGCTAGGCGGCGCCCGGGCGCCGCGCGCCGCCTCAATTCCCGCCGTAGCGCGTGTCGGCCTGGCGCGTCAGGTGCTCGAGGAGGCGTTGCTCGGCCTGGCGGAAGGCGAGCGCTCGCAGCATCTCCTGGGTCTGCTGTGCGAGGGGAATCGAGGCGATGAGGCCCGCCAGCTCGGCGGGCGACAGCTGCTCGATCGCCGCCTCCATCTCGGCCAGGGCCTCCTCGGGCAGCGCGCTGACCTGCGCGCGCTTCGCGACGTCCAGCGCCGCATCGAAGCGGCTCTCGAACTGCTCCTTCGCCTCGGCTCGCTCCTCCGGCGTGCAGGCGACGTTCAGCTTCCTCGCCGCCGCATCGAAGAGCCGGTCGAACGCGCTGAGCAACGCCTCTCGACCCGTCATTCGCCTACGATAATCACCGCGCGCCGGCTTGTCACGTCCCGGCCCGGGGCGGCCCTGCACGCTCGCTTGCCTCGCGCGGCCCGGCCTTGCTACAGCCCCGCCGATGGAGGGGACGCGCAGCATGGGCGAGTCGCTCGGCCGGGCGCCCACCGGTCCGGGCGCGGCACGCGCGGACGGGGGCGCCCTCGTCGCCCGGGTCCTCGGTGCCGCCGGCGTCCGTCACCTGTTCACGGTGAATGGAGGTCACATCTGGCCGATCCTGGCTCACCTGCGCGAGCACGGCGTGCAGATGATCCACATGCGCCACGAGCAGTCGTGCGCGTACGCCGCCGACGGCTACGCCCGCACGAGCGGCCGGCCCGGCGTGCTCTCGGTCACCGCGGGCTGCGGGCTCACGAACGCCGTGACCGGCCTCTGCGTGGCCGGGCTCGCGGGCAGCGCCGTCGTCTGCATCGCCGGCCAGCACCCCACGACGGAGGACCAGCTCGGCTCCTTCCAGGAGGCCTACGGCGCAGATATCTGCCGGACGTTCTCGAAGTTCACGAAACGGGTCCTCGATTGGTCCACCATCGAGGTCGACCTCCGCCTCGCCTTTCGCGCGGCGATGAATCCGCCGCCCGGCCCCGCACTCGTCGAGATCCCGACCAACGTCCTCTACCAGGAGGGCGACGTGTCCCGGCAGCGAGCCGGTGCGCGCCTCTATCCGCCCGCGGACCTGCGCGGCGCCGGCGATCCCGCCGCCATCGATCGCGCGCTCGACGCGATCGCCCGCGCCGAGCGTCCGCTCGTGGTCGCGGGCGACGGGGTCTTTTGGTCCGACGCGGCGGCCGATCTCCTCGCCTTCGCCACGAGGCTCGAGATCCCGGTCTACACGCGGCGCGCCGCGCAGGGCGCCGTTCCCGAGGACCACCCGCTCGCCGTGCGCGGCGCCTGGAAGAAGCCCTTCACCGGCCGCGCGGACGTCGTGCTCGCCGTCGGCTTCAAGTTCTGGAGCGGCGAGCACTTCGGACGTCCGCCGACGTGGAACACGGCGGCGACGTACGTCCAGGTCGATGCCGCGCCGGACCGCATCGGCTGGCACGTCCCGGCCGAGATCCCGATCGTCGGCGACCCGAAGCTCGTGCTCCGCCAGCTCCTCGACGGTGCCGCGGCCCGCGGGCTGGACGGTGCGCGCTACGCCTCGTGGCGGAGAGAGGTGGGCGAGGTGCGCAACGCCTTCGACCGCACGCTCGCCGAGCAGGCCCGCGCGGCCCGCGACGCGGTGCCGATTCATCCCGCGCGCGTGGTCGACGAGCTCGTCACGGTGATGGAGCCCGATGCCACGCTCGTGGTGGACAGCTTCACGCTCTCGGGGTGGCTCTCGCAGTGGTTCGGGGCCCGGTTCGCCGGGCAGATCGTCGACGCCGGGCCGCTCGCGCCCGTCGGCCACGGCATCGGCATGGGGATCGGCGCCCAGCTCGCGCGCCCGGGCAAGCAGGTGATCGTGGTGATCGGCGACGGCGGCTTCGGGATTGGCGGCATGGAGCTCGAGACCGCGCTCAAGCACCGCCTGCCCATCGTGACGCTCCTCTGGAACAACAGCTCGTGGGGACCGAGCTTCGATCAGATGCCGATGCTCAAGGGACGAGTCGACCCCTTCGACATGCTGCCCGAGCTCCGCTACGACCGCATGTTCGAGGCGATCGGCTGTCACGGCGAGCACGTCACCCGGCCCGACGAGATCCGACCGGCGCTCGAGCGCGCGATGGCCGCCGGGAAACCGTCGGTCGTCAACGTCATCGGCGACCCGCGCGTCGGCCACGCACGGCTCGGCGGGAACCTGCTCGGGTCGACGGAAGTCTAGCCCGGATTTCTCACCGTAGAAAATCGCACCGGCCGCCCGCACCTGCTAAACAGTTCTGCGCGAACAGAAAACTTCCAGCAGGAGGGGCGGCGCGGTGCGGACAGACTGTAGGGAAGAGCAGCT
>Ga0209056_10007565_pt1 | contig 11180 bp, 9 predicted proteins | sample GraSoiAngelo_114_FD_185876 | JGI IMG/M metagenome (GOLD analysis project Ga0209056, IMG submission 185876) | Grasslands soil microbial communities from the Angelo Coastal Reserve, California, USA - 14_0903_13_40cm (SPAdes) (version 2) | ecosystem: Environmental > Terrestrial > Soil > Grasslands ... | reverse complement strand
GGAGGACCTCGAAGGGAAACTGAAGGAGGCGCGCAACACCCGGTTCCGAATGATCGCCACGGACGGCGTTTTTTCGATGGACGGCTTCATCGCGAACCTGCCCGCTATTTGCGACCTCGCCGAGCAGTACGACGCGCTTGTGATGGTGGACGATTCGCACGCGGTCGGTTTCATGGGCAAGCGCGGGCGGGGCACGCACGAATTTCACAATGTGATGGGCCGCGTCGATATCATCACCGGCACGCTGGGCAAGGCGCTGGGCGGCGCCAGCGGAGGCTACGCCAGCGGGCGCAAGGAAATCATTGAAATGCTGCGCCAGCGGTCGCGTCCGTATCTGTTCTCCAACTCCGTGGCGCCGCCGATGGTTGCGGCATCGCTCAAGGTTCTGGAACTGCTTTCCGAATCCACTGCGTTGCGCGACCAGTTGGAAGCCAACACAGAATTTTTCCGCGAAGGCGTGACGCGGCTCGGCTTTAACGTCCTGCCCGGCTCCCATCCGATTGTGCCGATCATGCTGGGCGACGCCGCGCTCGCCACCCGATTTGCGGACGCGATGCTGCAGAAAGGCGTTTATGTCATCGGCTTTTCGTATCCGGTCGTGTCCAAAGGCCAGGCGCGCATTCGAACGCAAATCTCCGCCGCGCATTCGCGTGAAGACCTCGAATTCGCGCTGGAAAAATTCAGTGAAGTGAAAAAAGAATTCGGCCTGAAATGAACCCGTCGCGCGCCAGCGCGGTGCTTGCTCTGATCGGCAACACGCCGACAGTCCCGCTGCTTTTTGAAGCCGAGGGCGTGACGATTTACGCCAAGTGCGAGTTCCGGAATCCGAGCGGCAGCGTGAAAGACCGGTTCGCGGCCGCCGTGATTACCGACGCTGAGCGGCGCGGATGGTTGCGACCCGACTCGATCATTCTCGAATGCACCAGCGGCAACACCGGCATTGCGCTTTCCATGATTGGCGCGGCCAAGGGCTATCGCGTCACCATTTTGATGTCTGAGGAAGCGAGTCACGAGCGTCGCCGGCTTATCCGCCAGTTCGGCGCGGAACTGATTCTCTTCAAAAGCGGCGGCCGTTATCAAACGGGCATCAACCTATCGCGCGAAATGGCTGCCAAGGACAGCAGATATTTCCTGCCTCGACAGTTCGAGAATCCTTTGAACGCCACAGACCATGAACACTCGACGGGTCAGGAAATATTGCGGCAAGTGGACGGACCGATTGACGCGGTCGTCGCCGGCTACGGAACAGGCGGCACGCTGGCCGGGGTGGGGCGCGCGGTCAAGAACCGTTATCCCAAAGCGAAAATCTTCGCGATGGAGCCGGCCGAGGCGGCGCTGCTCTGTGGCGAGATGCCCTGTTGTCATCGGATTGAAGGTGTCGCGGACGGGTTCATTCCTGAATTGCTCCGTACCGCGTCGCTGGACGGCGAAATCAAAGTGACCAGCGCGGAGGCGCTGGCCATGGCGCGGCGGCTCAACCGCGAGTTCGGCTTGCTGGTCGGCACCTCGTCCGGCGCGAACGTGGCCGCCGCGTTGAAAGTGGCGCGTGACCTCGGCCCGTCGGGCAAAGTCGTCACGTTGCTCTGCGACCGCGCCGAGCGTTACTTCAGCACGGCGCTGTTTGATGCCGAGTCCGGGACCGCAGCCTGAACGCAGACGGTTCCACGTGAGTTATTGAAAAACAAGAATTGACCCCTTCAACGATGTATTTGAGGAGTGTGCCGCAGATGCCTGGAAGGCTTGGGAAAGAGCGAGCAGAAGCGGATACGAAGCCACAGTGAATCATTATGGGTTTTCTGTTTGTCGTAGCCGGTGGGTATTTTGCACTTGTCGGCGTCTCGCTTTATTATCGGCGTATCAAGACGACGCAGATTGGGGCACTGTGCGGATTGCTGGCTGGACTGCTTTTGGGAGGGTTCAGCGCTTACGCTGGGGTGATCGGATTCTTGATGACTTTGCGATGACACCAACGCCGCCTAACAACAAACGCGCTTCAGGCAGCCGGGCGATTGAAAACTTGTCAGCTCTCAGTATTGAAATTGGAGGCATTGTTTTGGCGCTGATCGATCGGCGCCGCGCAAGCTGGTAATCGAATGGGTGTTAATGACAGCAGTCCAGGTTGCGCCGCATAGAAGTGTGAGAAATGCTCAGGACGGGGCCAGTTTTGCCACGGCTATTTGCTCTACTTGTGTTTTTCAAATCTTCTGCTTCGCTTAATCTTCAATCGTACCATGAACTGGGTTCCCTACGGACCGCACGCGCTTTTGTTCCGATTCGCGGACCACGTCGGCGAAGGAGCGTTGGCACGACAGCGAGGCATCGTCGCCGAACTGGAACGGCATCCACCGACGGGGCTCGTCGAGTTCGTGCCAGCGTTCACGACGATCCTGCTGGAGTTCGACCTGAAGATCGTGCCGGAGCCAAAACAAGTGGCGGGCGAGCTTCTCAAGCGTTTCGAAACCGCTGCACAGGCAGAACTGCCGGCGACGTCGGCCAAAGAAATTCCTTTACGCTACGACGGCGAAGATTTGGAGACTATGGCGACAGCGAAACACATGACTGTCGAGGAGGTTTGCGAGTTGCATTGCGGCCAGGTTTACAACGTTTACATGCTCGGTTTCTCGCCCGGATTTCCTTACCTCGGTGATTTGAACCCGCGTTTGCACACACCGCGCCTGGCGTCGCCCCGACCCAAAGTGCGCGCCGGCTCGGTCGCTATCGGCGGAGAACACACGGGCATTTACACGGTGGACAGTCCAGGCGGCTGGAACATTATCGGTCACACGTCGTTGAAAATCTTCGACCCGTCGCGCGGCGGACCGAACGGTCTGGATGAGGCGATGTTCCTGCTCAAGCCGGGCGACCGCGTGAAGTTTGTGCAGGTCTAGTATCATGTCACAGAAATACCCATACCATGTGAACGTTCCGCTTTCCCCTCACCCGGCCTTCGGTCACCCTCTCCCCATCCGATGGGGAGAGGGTAGGGTGAGGGGCGTTGCTGTTTCCAACTCGATCGGCGTCATTGTAAAGAAGCGTTAGGGACACCACACTTCAGACCGGAGTCATGGGCGACGAAATTTTCGAAATTCTGGAGCCGGGTTTCGGCGCGACGTTGCAGGACGGCGGGCGGGTTGGCTGGCGGCGGTTCGGCGTGCCGCCGAGCGGCGCGATGGATGAGCACGCCGCGCAATTGGCGAACCGGCTGCTCGACAATGCGCCTGACGTGCCGGTGGTCGAGATTCTGCTGCAGGGCGCGAAGTTCAAGACGCTGCTCGAAACGTGGGTTGCGGTCACCGGCGCGGACGCTCAGGCCAACGTGCCCACCTGGCGCGTCGTGCGAATGAACGAAGGCGACGTGCTTCAGTTTCCAAAGAATCACTCGGGCGTCTGGATCTACCTGGCGGTTCCAGGTGGTTTTGAGGGGCAACGTCTGCTCGGCAGCGCGAGCGTTTGCGCGCGAGGACAGTTGGGACACACGTTTGTTCGAAGTGACGTTTTGTGCCGGGCGTCGAGCGCGCGATTCGAGCTCCCGCGCGGTGTCGCCGGACGCGCCGTTGACTGGCATGAGCGGCGCAACTACGAATCACCGCCGCCGTTGCGGGTTTGGCGCGGGCCGCAATGGGACTTTTTCAGCGAGACTGACCGCGAACATTTCCTGGCGCAGGAATGGACCGTCAGCTCGCAAAGTGACCGGGCCGGTTATCGGCTGACGGGAAAGCCGTTGAAAGCGCCCGGAGCAGGCATGATCAGCGAACCGGTGCTGCCCGGCTCGGTTCAAATCCCGACGGATGGCCAGCCGATTGTAACCATGTGCGACGGGCCGACGGTGGGCGGGTATCCCAAACTCGGCCTGGTGGACGCCGCTGATTTGTCTTGGTTGGCGCAATGTCGGCCCGGTCTGAAAGTGAGGTTCGTTGAATGATGCTGTTTCTTTTGCCAGTCAAGACTGTCCGGCCACCTGCAGATGGAAAGCCAATACTGTTCGGCAAGTAGTTTGCTTGGAGCCTGCAGCGCTTCTCTTCTCCCTCTCCTCCACAAAAAAGGAGGAGAGGGCCGGGGAGAGGAGTCTGTTTTTTCCCCTCTCTCCGGCTCTCTCCCCGCTCGTTCCTCGCGGGGAGAGAGGGAAAAACGCCCTCAGGGTCTTCATGCCGAACACAACTGGCTGGACACCTGCGCTACGCATGAAACTCGACCTCAATTGTGATTTGGGTGAAGGCGAACCGTTGAGGCGGACCCGAGCGCTGATGCGCTGGATTTCTTCAGCCAACGTCGCTTGCGGTGGGCACGCGGGCGATTTCACAACGATGGAGTCATGTGTTCGTCTGGCGAAGCAACAGGGTGTGCGGTTGGGCGCGCATCCTGGACCATGGAGCCGTCGCGATTTCGGACGCGGTCACATCGACCTTACGCCGGATGAGATGGAGTCTCTTCTCCTGCACCAGGTCGGCACCTTGGAATTGATCGCGCAGGCGAATGGGGTCCGGCTCCACCACATCAAGCTGCACGGCGCGCTTTATCACGCCGGTGAAGAGGAAGACGCATTGGCCAAACGCTACGTCGCCGTCGTCAAACGTTTCTGGCCACGCGCCAAAATCTACGCGCGAGCTGGCGGACGAGTCGCGCGCATCGCGCGTCGAAGTGGGTTGATCGCGTGGGAAGAGGCGTTCGTTGACCGCAACTATCGCGATGATGGAACGCTCGTTTCCCGGAATGAACCGAACGCGCTGCTGACCGGGACAAGCGTCGTCGTTGCGCGCATTCGCCAGCTTCTGGAAAAGGGCGACGTAACTGCCGAATCTGGAAAACGCATTGCCCTGCGCCCGCAAAGCCTCTGCATCCATTCGGACACGCCGCGCGCCGTGCAACTGGCGCGAGTCGTGGCGAAGGAGCTTGATTTATAGAGTTGGGAACGTCGCCCGGCCTTGTTTGCGTATGTGTTTAGCGTAGCGGCGAGCCATCATGGCTGCCGTAGAGGCCGGCATCTTGCCGCCCGGCAAAAACGCCTGGTTTTTCAGCGATCCGCAAATAGCCGGACGATTTGGCGTATGCGTAAGCTCGTTCCGCCGGGGCAGGCTGCCCGGCTCTACGGCAGGCCGGAGGCCCGCCGCTTCGCCGCTAACCACGTCCACTGCCGCGCTAGTGAAGCGCCGCTCGTAATGCGAGCGATTGAATTATCCTTCCTTCGGCTTCGTTCAGTTCTCTCAGGCGTGAGTAAACTTTCTTTTCGTCGAAATAGTTCATGGCCATTTTGACGAAGATGTTGCCGTGCTTGGCTTCGGACGTCCAGAGCCGGTGGTAGAACTGCTTCAGTTCGGCGTCGTTCTGAATGGCGTCAGCGATGAGACGAAAACGTTCCGCGCCGCGACATTCGATGATGGACGCGAGCAGCAGACGGTCGAGGAAACGATTGAGCGGATCAGTGCGGCAAAGGTCGAGCAGCGCCTTGATGTACGGGTCCTCGGTGATTTCTTTGGCCAAACGCACGCCACGTTTTACCATGTGCGCATAGACCTGCTGAAAATGGTCCAGCTCCTCAATGGCGGTCTCGATGAGCTCGGGGATGATTTCGACGCGGTCGGGATACTTGGCGACGAAACTCATCGCCATCGCGGACGCTTTCCGCTCGCAGTCAGCGTGGTCTTGCAGGAAGGCGGGAAAATTCGACACGACGGTCGTCACCCACTCAGGACGGGTGGCCACGGCGGGTTCGAGCGAATATTTCATAGAATCGCTTGCATTCTAGCAGCAGCGATGGAAAGCGGAAGGGCAAAGCCGACGAGTGACGTGTGACGAGCGGCAAGTGGAGGAGTCGAAACCGCCGAAGCGGTCGAAGCCGGCGCGCTTCTTCGAGCACGCCGCTGCGGGGAGTTAAGAAGACTCGAGCGGGCAAAGGAGGGAGCTTGTTGAATTTTGCCGACTGGTTGGGCACTGTCTGACCGGCGCTGGCGGAAGCGTGGGAAAATTGGACATGCCAACCCCGGAAACGGACTATTACTTTCGTCGCTTCGGTTTTTGTGAGCGGCAGATTGCAACGCCGCCGAGGCCAGACCTGGGGATTGTTGTTGTCATTCCGTGTTTCAATGAGCCTGATCTGATCCGCAGTCTGGAATCACTCTGGCTTTGCGAACGGTCTGGTTGCGCCGTAGAGGTGATTGTCGTCGTCAACTCGCCGGCCGATTGTTCCGAAGAAATCCGTTCACGGAATCAGGCGACTTTGAAGACGGCCACTGAATGGATTGCGGAGCATTGGGACCCGCGGCTGGCGGTCCGCCTGCTGCACTTTCCTGAACTGCCGCCGAAACATGCCGGCGTCGGGTTGGCGCGGAAAATCGGGATGGACGAAGCATTGCGACGATTTGATGACGTTGCGCGGCTGGAAGGAGTCATAGTGGGCTACGACGCGGACTGCGGATGCGAGCGCAATTATCTGACAACTATCGAGCAGCACTTTCAGCAAAATCCTCAAAGTCCCGGTTGCAGCATTTACTTCGAGCATCCCCTGAGCGGAACGTTGTCGCCGCAGATTTACGAAGCAGTCGGTGCTTACGAATTGCACCTGCGTTACTACGTTCAGGCTTTGCGATACGCTGGCTTTCCGCACGCGTATCACACGATTGGTTCCTGCATGGCTGTGCGCGCCGACTCGTACCGCAAACAAGGCGGTATGAACAAACGGAAGGCCGGCGAGGATTTTTATTTCCTGCACAAAGTCATCCCGCTCGGCGGCTTCACCGACTTGACCGGGACCACGGTTATTCCTTCAGCTCGTCCCTCGGACCGAGTTCCGTTTGGGACAGGCAAGGCAGTGCGCAGTTTTCTGGAGGGACAGGAGATCAAAACGTATCCGCTGGAAGCTTTTCTGGACCTCCAATGCTGCTTCGAACGCGTGGCGGAGATCTATCAGCGCGAAAAGGTGCGTGCTGGGGAGAAGCTGGAAGGATTGCCCGTGTCCATGCGCGATTTTTTCGCCGAACAGCGATTCGCCGAGGCGCTGTACAAGATTTGCGAAAACACCTCGAGCGAAGCGGCGTTTCGCAAGCGTTTCTTTCGTTGGTTCGACGGTTTTCGGGCGATGAAATCCATTCACCATGCGCGTGAGCGCTTTTACGGCGAGGGCAAGGTAGGGGAGCAAGCCGCCCGATTGCTCGCGAGGTTGACGCCGGGTCGAAGCGCTGACGCCGCTTCGTCTCTTCGCGACCTGCTGCAAATTTATCGAAGCCTTGATCGCGGCGGATCGGCAAACAGCGGCCCTTTGCCTTAGGCCAGCAGTCTCCGTTTCAGAAGATGCTGCAGAATAAATCCGGACGGAGCGTCCGGAAAACCAACGGTGCAGCGTCATGGCGCCGTGCTCGTTCTTTGGTTTTTATTTGCGATTGGCGGCGCGGCTGACTAGCGTTTCGTTGTCGGGCACAGTAGAGAGTTTTGCTTTGAATTATGAACAAGCCGCCCTTTTCGACCGATGAAATCACGGAATTGACTGTCGGGCTGAATCAATTGGCCCGCAATCTTTGGTGGACGTGGAACCAGGAAGCACAGGAAGTTTTTCAACAACTTTCCCCCCGCGGCTGGCAAAACCTGTATCACAACGCCGTCGCCGTGCTACATGAAGTTTCGGACTACGAATTGCGCGTGCGGCTTCAGGACCGCGATTTCGCGCGCCAGGCGCGCGTGGTGCTGGACAACTTCCAGGCCTATCTGAAGGAGGCCAAGACCTGGGGGCGGGAAAATGCGCCGCAGTTGCTCCAGAACCCGGTCGCTTACTTCTCCGCTGAGTTTGGATTTCATGAAACCTTGCCGATTTCTGCCGGGGGTTTGGGCATTCTCGCCGGCGACCACGCCAAATCGGCCAGCGACCTCGGCCTCGGTTTTGTCGGCGTCACTTTGTTTATCGCGAAGGTTATTTTCAGCAGACGGTCAACCAGGATAACTGGCAGTCCGAGTATTACACACGGCTGAATCCCAGGAATCTGCCGATTGAACCGGTGCTGGACGCGAAGAGCGAGCCGCTGGTCTGCACGATCGAGATAGCCATGAATGAAGTCTATTTCCAGGCGTGGCGCGTCAACGTGGGGCGCTGCGCGGTTTATCTGCTCGACACGAACCGGCCGGAAAATGAACAGCATTATCGCGATTTGACGCTGCGCGTTTATGGTGGTGACAGCACGACGCGGATCATGCAGGAAGTTTTGCTCGGCGTCGGCGGCGTTCGTTTGCTGCGCGCACTCGGGGTTCAGCCTCTGGTGTTTCACATGAACGAAGGGCACGCGGCCTTTTTGACGCTGGAACTGGTTCGCGAAAAACTGGCCGAAGGCATGCCGTTCAGAGATGCATTGGCGCGAACGAAGGCGGAGTGCATTTTCACCACACACACGCCGGTGGAAGCAGGGCACGATCGGTTCAGCCGCGATTTGGTCAATTACGCGCTGAACAGATTTCAATCGCAACTTAAGGTTTCGCTCAACGACTTGATGGCTCTGGGCCGGGTTCATCGCGAAGACGCCAACGAACCGTTCTGCATGACGGTACTGGCACTGCGCGTTTCGCGCGCGGCCAACGGAGTGAGCGAACTGCACGGTCAGGTCAGTCGTCAAATGTGGCATGGTCTCTATCCGGACAAATCGCCGGACGAAGTCCCGATTGGCCACATCACGAACGGTGTGCATTTGTTGGGCTGGATGAAAGGTCCGGTGCGGCGTTTCTGGCGGCGCAAACTCGGGCCGAACTGGGAGAGCAGCGTTAACGCGCCGGACTTCTGGCAACGACTGACCGATCCCGAATTCATCGCCGACGAAGAGATTTGGGCGTTGCGTTACAACCTGCGCCGCGAGTTGATCGAATTTACGCGCCGGCGTCTGCTCATTCAGGGCCTGCGGCTGTCGCAAGACGACTTCATTGCCTTTGATCAACTGCTGAATCCCGACGCCTTGACCATTGGGTTCGCCCGCCGTTTCGCGACCTACAAACGCGCGCCGTTGATTTTCCAGCAGTTCGATAACGTCCTGAAACTTGTGCGCGACAAACAGCGCCCGATTCAATTCGTTTTCGCAGGCAAAGCGCATCCGCGTGACGACGAAGGGAAGCGTTTCATCCAACACATCATCCACCTGAGCAAATACAGCGAGCTAAAAGGGTATCTGGTCTTCATCGAAAACTACGATGTGCACGTCGGACGGCAGATGGTTTCCGGCTGCGATGTCTGGCTGAACAACCCGCGCCGGCCGCTGGAAGCTTCCGGGACCAGCGGCATGAAGGCCAATTGTCACGGTTGCCTCAACTTCAGCATCCTCGACGGCTGGTGGCGCGAGGGCTACGACGGCACGAACGGCTTCGCCATCGGCGACGACTCACATCCCGACTCCATCGAGGAGCAGGACCGTTGCGACAGTGAAAATCTTTACAAGACGTTGACCGAGGAAATTATTCCGTGCTTTTTCAATCGGGACGCCAATGGCATCCCGCGCCAGTGGATCCAAAAAATCCGCCGCGCGATGGCAACGCTGGTGCCCCAATTCAACACCTGGCGCATGGTCCAGGAATACACGCGGAGGTGTTACCTCGCGAAATAGCCGCTTCCTCGTAATTCGTAATTGTAATCGTAATCTTACTCTTGATCCCCTGTCCGCGAGCGAGAACGAGAAGGATTAAGAGAAAGATTGAGTCAAAAGCTTCCGTGTCGCCCGACATTAAATCGCAGACGAAAGATGAACTCGATGCCCGCTTCGCAGAGTGGGCTGTGCCGCCGTATCGCGTTGACCAGTTGCTGCACTGGCTCTACGTCCAGCACGTCACGAGCTGGGAGGCGATGACCAATCTGCCGAGGCATTTGCGGGAAAAACTCAGCGAATATTACTCGCTTCACTCTTTGGAGTTGGTTTGCAAACAGGGAGCGCGCGATACGACGCAAAAATTTCTGTGGCGACTGGATGACCACTCGCTCGTCGAGAGCGTGTTGATTCCCGCCACTCCCGCGCTCTACGGCGATGCCAGCGACCGGCGCACCCTTTGCGTTTCGACGCAAGTCGGCTGCGCTTACGGCTGCAAATTTTGCGCCAGCGGACTGAAGGGTTGGAAGCGGAACCTCCGCGTCGAGGAAGTCGTCGAACAGGTTTTGGCGGTGGAGCGGTGGCATAAGCAAAGTGCGGAGTCGGGAATGCGGAGTGCGGAATGCGGAGTGCGGAGTGCGGAAGTGAGCCGGTCGGAAATTCCCCGTTCAATCGACAATTTGGTCATCATGGGCATGGGCGAGCCGCTCGCCAATTACGACAACCTGCTTAAAGCGCTCGCCATTCTGAACGCACCCTGGGGCGGCGGGATTGGTGCGCGCAAAATCACCATTTCCACCAGCGGTCTCGCGCCGCAAATCCGCAAGCTGGCTGACGAACCGCTGCAATTTCGATTGGCTGTCTCGCTGCACGGTGCGACCGACAAAGTGCGAATCAGGATCATGCCGGTGAACCGGAAGTATCCTTTGAGCGAGTTGATTTCAGCTTGCGAGTACTTCCAGCAAAAAAAAGGCAAGATGATCACGTTGGAGTACATCCTGATCGCGAGCGTCAACGACGGTCTCGAGCAGATCAAGCCTTTGGCGAAACTGGCGCTTCGGCTGAATGGGAAGGTGAATCTGATTCCCTACAACAAAGTCGAGGGACTGCTCTGGGAGCGCCCAGACGAAGAAATGCAAGAGGCGTTTCTCAGCGCTTTGGAGAAACAGAAAGTCACCGCCACACTGCGTCGAGAAAAGGGCCACGACATCGAGGCCGCCTGCGGTCAGTTGCGGTTGAAAACCGAACGCGAATTGACGTTGCAGCGTTGAATCGTTAAGAAGTCAAATCATTGAAAGGTTAAACGTGCGGTTTCCGTGTCCGGAGTCCTTCCGATTTAACGGTTTAACGCTTCAACGATTTAACCTATGCTACTTGCATGATTGCTTTGATTGACTACGGGGCGGGCAACCTGCGCAGTGTGCACAAGGCCTTGCGTTATCTCGACGCAGACGTGAGGCTCGTGACGCGGCCGCGTGAAATGAAGGATGCACGCGCCGCCGTGCTGCCGGGCGTTGGCGCGTTCGATGATTGTCTGGAAGCGTTGGGAAGGCAAGAGTTGCTGGAGGCCTGTCGGGACTTCATTCGGTCCGGGCGCCCGTTTCTTGGCATTTGCGTCGTCTATCAGGCGCTGTTTGA
>Ga0209056_10007564_pt1 | contig 11181 bp, 9 predicted proteins | sample GraSoiAngelo_114_FD_185876 | JGI IMG/M metagenome (GOLD analysis project Ga0209056, IMG submission 185876) | Grasslands soil microbial communities from the Angelo Coastal Reserve, California, USA - 14_0903_13_40cm (SPAdes) (version 2) | ecosystem: Environmental > Terrestrial > Soil > Grasslands ... | reverse complement strand
CCACTTCGACGAGCCGTTCGCCGACTCCTCGGCGATTCCCGTCTGGCACCTCTCGGAGCTCGCGCGCCGGCACGTGAAGGTCGTCCTCTCCGGCGAGGGGGGCGACGAGATGCTCGCCGGGTACGAGACCTACCGCGCCCGGCGCCTGGCCGCGCTCTACGCCCGGCTGCCGCGCTTGATCGGCGGCCGGGCGCTGCCGGAGCTGGTGCGGCGACTGCCGGTGTCGCATGCGCGCGTGAGCTTCGATTACAAGGCGAAGCGCTTCGTCGCCGGCGCGTATCTGCCGCCGGCCGCCGGTCATCTCTGGTGGAAGACCGTCCTCGCCGAGGACGTGAAGGCGGCCCTCTACGCGAACGGGACGGCGGCCGAGGTGGAAGCGACCGTGCGGCTCTTCGAACGGCTGTACGCGGAGTCGGACGGCGAGGAGCTCGACCGTCTGCAGTACGTCGATGCAACGCTCTTCCTGCCCGCCGACATCCTGGTGAAGGTCGACCGCATGAGCATGGCGCACTCGCTCGAGGCGCGCGTGCCCTTTCTCGATCGCGCCGTGATGGAGCTCGCGCGGCGCCTGCCGGCCCGGCTCCGGCTCCGCGGCCTCACGACGAAGTACGCGCTGCGCCGCGCGATGGCCGGGCGGTTGCCCGCCGCGATCGTGGATGGCCGCAAGCGCGGGTTCAACGTGCCCATCCCGAGCTGGCTGGTGGGCGAGCTGCGCGACTTCACGCACGACGTGCTCGCGCCGACCCGCCTCCGCCGCCAGGGACTCCTCGATCCCGACGCCGTCGGCCGGCTGGTGGCGGAGCACATGACGCGGCGGGCGGACCACAGCCGCGCCATCTGGGCGCTCCTCGTCCTCGTGGTGTGGCATGACGCCGTCCGCGCCGAGGTGCGCGCGGCCGCCGGGTACGGCGACCGGTGCCGCACGCTCGCCGCGGACGCCGGAAGGGAGGCGACGTGATCAGCCTGCGTGCGCAGCGGCCGGAGCGGGTCGAGGCGCCGGCCCGCGACCTCGGCCTCCAGCCCGACGGCCGCTGGGGCCGCTGGTGGCAGGTGGCGATCGCGGCCGCCGGGCTGCTCGTGCTGCTGCCCGTGTCGCTCCTCGTCGCCCTGGCCATCAAGCTCACCAGCCGGGGACCGATCCTCTACCGCGGCACGCGCATCGGGCGCGACCTCCGGCCCTTCACCATCTACAAGTTCCGGACCCTGCTGGCCGACGCGGAGCGCCGGATCGGCGCGCGGCTCCTCTCACCCGACGAGCCCCTCTACACGCCGGTCGGGCGGTTCCTCAAGCGCAGCAAGCTCGACGAGATCCCGCAGCTCCTGAACGTGTTGCGTGGCGACATGAACCTGGTCGGGCCGCGGCCGATCCGTCCCGTCTTCCTCGCCACCTCCACGCGGGAGATCGCGCACTACACCGCACGCTTCATCGTCCGGCCGGGCATGACGGGGCTTGCCCAGCTCCGCGGGGGCTACTTCACGCACCCGCGCGACAAGCTGCGCTACGACCTGCTCTACATCGGCAACCGCAGCTTCTGGCTGGACTTCCGGCTGGTGGCCGCCACCTTCGTGAAGCTGCTCAACCGCTGGCTCACGCTCGGTGTCGTGCTCGGCCTGATCTTCCTGTGCGCATCGTTCGCGCCGGCGCTCTTCAAGGAGCCGTTCGAGGTCCCGCTGGGCGGGTTCAACCTGTCCCCCTTCGAGGCCGTGGGGCTCCTGCTCGCGGTGACGACGCTCGTGCGCCAGATCCCGGCCCACCGCCTCTACCTGTACCGGACACCCACCAACCGGCCGATGGTCTGCTTCGTGCTGTTCTCGGCCCTCGCAGGACTCTTCGGGGGCGATCTCCTGCCGCGGCTGCGCGACGTCGCCTACTTCAGCGCCTCGGGCTTCCTCCTCGTCTTCCTCGTCGTGAGCGGGGAGGTGAACGATCGCTTCGTGGTGCGCGCGACGCGCGTCGTCGCGCTGGCGGCGGTGGCGGTGTCGCTGCTCGGCATCCTCGAGATCGCGCTCGAGACCCACCCGACCACGGGCGGGGCGCTGCTCGCGCACCCGGGCACGCCGCGCATCGCCTCCACCCTCGGCAGCCCGATCGTCCTCGCCGCCTACCTCGTCCTCGGGGTGCCGCTCGTGCTGGTCGAGCTCGCCGGCGCGGAGCGGCGCGAGGAGCGGGACTTCTGGCTGATCTGCACGACGCTGGTCATCGTCGCGATCGTCCTCACCCAGAGCCGCACCGGCCTGCTGGCGCTGTGGATCACGGGCTCGGTGTTCACCTGGCGGGCGTCGCGGCGGACGTTCAGGGTGTTCGCCGGTGGCTGTGTCCTGGTGGTGGGGCTGCTGATGCTGACCGGATCGCTCCGGCTCTCACCGGGCGCGATCCGCGCCGAGTGGGCGCGCCGCGTGTCGCTCACCGGCGCGACGATCTCCTCCGAGGTCCGCAGCCACCGGGCCCTGGCCGGGCCCGAGCCGGGGAAGGGCGCGGTGAGCATCGTGCAGGTGGAGGGCCCCGGCGAGGTGGCGCCTCACCGCGCGCAGAGCGCCAACATGCACCTGACCCTCATGCTGCGCGCCGGGTTCGTCGGCTGGGCGCTGATGATGTGGGTCATCGGCGCCGCGCTGGCCGCGATCTACGACGGCAGCCGGCGCGTCCAGGACCACCGGCTCGCGCTCGTGCTGTGGGCCATCTTCTCCTCCGGCCTCGGCTTCCTCGTCTCGATGGCGAACTTCAACGCCTTCTACAACCCGCCCGTCCAGATCCTCTTCTGGGGCCTCCTCGGCATCGGGATGGCGATCGTGACGCATCTGAACGGCAAGCGCCCCACCTTCAACGTCATCTACCGCTTCGGGCAGGGAGAGTAGGAATGCGCGGCGTGCTCGGAGCCGCCGGCCGCGGCCTCGCCTCGGGCGCCGCCGTCGGCGCGATCTGGTGGGCGGTCGAGGCGGTGCTCAACTGGACGACCGGCGGCCTCGTGGCGGGAGCGGTGAGCCTGCGGATCGCGGCGCTGGACGTCGCGATCGCCGGGCTCGCCGGGATGGGGCTCGGCGCGGCGATCGGCGACGGCGCGCCGCTCGCGCTCGCCCTCACGGCGGTCTACGGCCTCCTCCGCGTCTATCAGCCGCCGGGCTTCGGGGCCGAGGCCCTCTTCGTCGTCCTCGCGGCTCCCGCGGCGGCCCTGGGCGTGCGGCTGTCCGGCACCGCCGGGCAGCAGGAGCGCCCGAGCCTCGTCCTCGTCCACCTGGCGCTGGTGGCGACGGCGGCCGTCGCCCTCGGCGAGCTCGGGCTCGACGTGCGGCACGGCGCGCTCCTCGGCGAGCGGAGCCTGCCGGTCCTGCTGGCCGTCCTGCCGCTGCTCGGCGTCGCCGCCGACCGGGCCCTCGGCCTCCTGGTCACGCGTCGCGGCGTGCGGCTGGGGCTCGAAGTCGCGGGCGGCGCGCTCGCGGCGGCGCTCCTCGGCCACCCGCTCGCCAGCGCACCGCTCGAAGATCCGATCACGACCGCGCTCCCGCCGCCGGCCGGGGCGCCCGACGTGATCCTCGTGTCCCTCGACACCACGCGGGCCGATCACCTCTCGACCTACGGCTACGGGCGCGAGACGTCGCCCCACCTGACGGCCTTCGCCGCCGACGCGCTCCTGTTCACGCAGGCGCACTCGCCGGCCGCCTGGACCTTGCCGGCCCACGCGTCGCTGTTCACCGGCATGTACCCGAGCCGCCACGGCGCCCATCTCGCCGGCGGCTTCCTGCCCGGCCGGTCGATCGACGGCCATCGGCGGGTCGCCTTTCCGCTTCCCGAGGAGCGGGTGACGCTGGCCGAGGCGCTGCGCGACCGCGGCTACCGCACCGCCGCCTTCGCCGCCAACTTCTCCTACCTCTACCGCAGCTTCGGCGTGGCGCAGGGCTTCGGGCACTACGACGACGCCCCGGGCCTCCTCTTCCACGTCCGCCCGCACGTGGTCCACTTCGCGCAGCAGTTCGCCCCGGGCTTCTGCCTCAAGTCCTTCCGCAGCGCGCACGAGATCAACGCCGCGGCGCTCTCGTGGCTCGACCGCGCGCCCGCCGGCCGCCCGGTCTTCCTCTTCCTCAACTACATGGAGCCGCACGAGCCATGGCTCGCGCCGGCGCCGTACGACCGCTGGAGCCGCGGGCTCGCGGGCGCGGCCCGGCTCGCCCACACCAACCTCTACACGCATGCCGTCCGCGACTTCACCGACGCCGAGCGCGCCTTCATCGCGGCCAACTACGACGGGCAGCTGCTCCAGATGGACGCGGCGCTCGGCGAGCTCCTCGCGGCGCTGCGCGCCCGCGGCCGCTACGAGACGGCGCTCGTCGTCGTCACCGCCGACCACGGCGAGTGCCTCGGCGAGCACGGGCAGGTGGGCCACATCGGTCGCATGCTCTACGTGCCGCTCGTCGTCAAGTTCCCGGGCGCCGGCCGGCCGCGCGGCCGCACCGACCGCCCGGTGCAGCTGATCGACGTGCTGCCGACGGCGCTCGCCGCCGCCGGCGCCCAGGTGCCGGCTGGCGTGCAGGGCGAGCCGCTGCTCGACGTGACGCACGCGAGCGTCGCCGAGGAGGACATCAACCCGTGGCTCGTCGCGCAGTACGGCGGGGCGTACGACCGCGCCATGCGCGTCCTCTACGAGGGGAGCTACAAGCTGATCACCACGTCGCGCGGCGAACGGCTGCTCTTCGACCTGGCGCGCGACCCCGATGAGACCGAGGATCTCGCCGCCCGGGACCCCGCGCGCACGGAGGCGCTGGCCCGAAGGCTCGACAGCGCGATGAGCGGGATGCTCCTCGCCGCGGCCGGGAAGAACTGACCATGCGTCCGAACGGAACCGATCCCCGACCAGAAGACTCCGAGCACGGCTGGAGCCGCGTCACCTCGATGGCACGCTGGCTCGCGCGCCGTCGGCCCGCGGCCCATGGCGCCCCCGCGGTCTCGGTGGTGATCCCCGTCTACAACGCCGCCGCCACGCTCGCGGAGTGCCTGACCCGCCTCTTCCAGTCGACGTTCGTCGACTTCGAGGTGGTGGTCGTGGACGACGGCTCGACCGACCAGTCGGCGGCCATCGCCGCGAACTTCCCGGTCCACGTCGTGCCGACGCCGGGGCGGGTGGGTCCCGCGGCCGCGCGCAACGTGGGTGCGCGCGCCGCGTGCGGCGCGCTCCTCTTCTTCATCGACTCGGACGTCATGGTCGCACCCGACACGCTCGCCCGCCTGGCCGAGCGCTACGCCCGGGGGGACGTCGACGGGCTCATCGGCGTGCAGGCGGCCGTCATGCGGCATCGCGACCTCGTGAGCCAGTACAAGAACCTGTGGATGCGGTGGACCTACGCGCGCCAGACCGGCGACGTCCCGCTCTTCTACACCACGGCCGCGGCCATCCGTCGCGATGCCTTCGTGCGCGCCGGCGGCTTCGACGAGGGCTACGGGAACCCGAACGTCGAGGACACGGCCTTCGGCCAGAAGCTCGCCCGGCTCGGCATCCGCATCCGTGTCCAGCCCGAGCTCGAGGTGGAGCACGTCAAGCGGTACTCGCTGGCGGGGCTGCTGCGGACGGACTTCCTGCGCGCGGTTGCGCTGACGCGCTTGAAGCTCCGGCATCGCGCGGAGCTCGCGCGCAACAACACCTCGGTCCCCGCGAGCTACATGGCGAGCGTACCCGTGGCGCTCGCCGCCACGGCTGCGCTCGGCGCGGCGGCGGCGCTCGGGGCGCCGGCGCTCGGGGCGGTCGGGCTCGTCGCGCTCGCCGCGGCGATCGTTCTCAACGCAAGCTTCCTCGACGCGATCCGCACCAGCGACGGCTGGGGGAGGGCGGTGGCGGTGGCGCCGCTCCTCTGGCTGGAGCTGGTCGTGGTCGGCATCGGGAGCGGCGTCGGCATGTTGACCTACGCGCTCGGCCGGCGGTACTGACCGCAGCCGCCGGAGCGGGCAAGGAGCAGGGCGATGGGATACCTCGATTACTTGAAGCACGGCCGGAAGATGTTCGTGAAACGCGGCCAGCTTCCCGTGTACCTCGTCTACTTCATCACCGACGCGTGCAACGCCAAGTGCAAGCACTGCCTGCTCGCCGACGGCGCGCACCCCGGCTGGGAAGAGCCCTCGATGACGTACCGCAAGCAGGAGCTGTCGCTCGAGGAGATCGACAAGGTGACGGCGAGCATGGGGAAGGGGAGTCTCATGTTCCTCCTCCCCACGGGCGGGGAACCCTTCCTCCGGAAGGACATCGGGGAGATCGTCAAGATCTTCCACAAGAACACCGGGGTGCGGAACGTCGGCATCCCGACCAACGGCAGCACGACGGCGCGGACGATCTCCATCGTCAAGGATCTGTGCGAATCCTGTCCTGAGCTCGACCTCCACATCGACGTGTCGCTCGACGGCGTCGGCGCGTTGCACGACGAGATCCGGGTCTTCCCCGGCCTCTTCAAGCGGTCGGTCGAGACCTACAAGGCGCTGCGCGACATCGAGAAGCACTACAAGAACTTCAGCGTGCAGGTGGAGACGACGGTGTCCAAGCACAACGAGGACGTGCTGCTCGAGAACTACGAGTGGTTCCGGAAGAACCTCGACGTCGACACCGTCTTCACGCTGCTCACCCGCGGCAGCCCGAAGGAACCCGCGGCCAAGTTCTTCAACGTCGAGAAGTACGAGCGCTACGCCGACCACATGGAGCGCGAGTACAAGTCGGGATCGCTCTCCGGCTACGACCACTTCCCGTTCGCCGACTTCATCAACGCCAAGCGGATCGTGCGCCACCAGCTGATCGCCAAGATCGTGCGCACGAACGAGTACCAGATCCCCTGCTACGGCGGGAACCTCGGCGGCGCGATGTTCGCGAACGGCGACGTCTACCCGTGCGAGCTGTTGATCGACCGCAAGCTCGGCAACGTCCGCGACGCCGGCTACGACTTCCGGAAGATCTGGTTCAGCCGGGAAGCCGAGGCGTCACGCCGGTTCATCCGCGAGTCGAAGTGCTTCTGCACCTACGAGTGCTTCCTCACCATCAACATCCTGTTCAACCCGCGCATGATGCCCGCCGTCCTGAAGGAGTGGTCGAGCCTCAAGCTCCGCAAGGCGTGGCGCCGGGTCACCGGGCGGCAGCCCCGACCCGCCACGCTCGCGGCCTGCGCGAGCGAGAAGCCCGCGGAGCGTCCCGCGCTCGCCCGCTGACGCGCGCTCGCCTCCGGCACCCGCGCGCCCCCGGCCGCCGGCATTCCCGCAACCCTTTTCCCGTCGGTCTCGACGGAGGAGGTCCGCATGTATCGCGGCAATCGCATCTCGGTCGTCATCCCGTGCCACAACGAGGAGGAAGGCATCCGCGCCGTGCTGGCGCAGATGCCGGCCCTCGTCGACGAGGTCCTCGTGGTGGACAACGCCTCGACCGACCGCACGGCGGCGGTCGCGCGCGAGCTCGGGGCGCGCGTCGTCTTCGAGGGACGGAAGGGCTACGGGCGGGCCTACAAGACCGGCTTCGCGGCGGCGCGCGGCGACATCGTCGTCACCATGGACGGAGACGGCACCTACCCGCCCGACTCGATCCCGCTGCTCCTCTACGTGCTGGTCGAGGAGAAGCTCGACTTCATCACCGCCCGGCGCTGGTACTCGCGCAGCGGGCAGGCGAAGAGCCCGATCCGCCTGCTCGGCAACGCCATCCTCTCCGGGGCGATGATGTGCCTCTTCTTCAAGTTCATCATCGACTCGCAGTCGGGGATGTGGGTCTTCCGCCGCGAGGTCCTGCGCAAGATCGGGCCGCGAAGCGACAGCATGGCGCTCTCCGAGGAGCTCAAGATCCTCGCCTTCACACATCCGGAGCTGCGCTGTCTCGAGATGCCGATCTACTACGGGGAGCGGATCGGCACGAGCAAGCTGAACATCTGGCGGGACGGGTTCGGCAACCTCTTCTTCCTCGTCCGCATGCGCCTGGTCCTCGGCCGCCGCCGGCGCGCGGCCGTGGTCACGGCGCTGCCGCGGCCCGCCGAGGGCGCCGAGGCGCCCATCGCGCGCGCGCCCGCCGAAGGCGCGTCCTGAGGCGCATGGCGCTCACCTTCGCCCACACCACCGCCGGCTACCTCGGCTACGAGGTCGTCCGGTCGCCGGGCCCGCACCGCCCGGCGCTGCTCCTCGCGGCGGTGGCCCTCGCCAACGGGCCCGACCTCGACTTCCTGCCCGGCCTCGTCATGGGCCACGCCGGCGCCTATCATCGCGGCGTGACCCACACGCTGGCGGCGGTGGGGGCGGTGGGCGCGGCGGTGGCGCTCGCGGCCGGGTTCGGCGGCCGCCGGCGGGCGGTCGTGGTGCGCGCCGCCGCCTGGGCCGCGCTGCTCTACGCCTCGCACCTCCTGCTCGACTACCTCACCGTCGACGCCGTCCCGCCCTACGGGGGGCGGTTCCTCTGGCCGCTCTCCGGTGCGTACTACCTCGCTCCGACCCCGGTGCTCGACGGGGTGATCATCGATTCCTCGGGGCGCGCCGCATTCGTCGCGAGCCTGCTGACGCCGCAGGCGCTCGGGGTGTGGGGGCGGCAGCTCGCGTGCCTGGCGGTGACCGTCGCCCTCGTGCACGGCCTCCGGCGCGAGGCGGCCGGGGAGGTGCGCGAGGCGTCGTGATCTGGGGTGCCGTATATGCGGGCCTGCTGGGCGCGCTCCTGGTGCGGGTGCGTCACCCCGGAGCGCCGCCGGTCGAGCCCGCGCGGGCGACGCCCGGGGAGCCGATCTGGCTCGTCAACCTGCACCACCTGCTCTTCTACGCCCTCCTCGCCGGCGCGCCGCTCGAGCGCGCGCTCGCGGGCGGCGCGGAGACCGGGCGGGCACCCGGCGCCGTCTGCTTCGCGCTCGGGGTGCTCGGCTATCGGCTGGCGGGGCGCGCGCTCGGCGACGCGCTCTCACCCTTCATCGAACCGCGCGCCGGCGTCCCGCTCGTCACCCAGGGCCCGTACCGCTGCCTCCGGCACCCCATGTACCTCGCGCAGGCGGCGATCGCCGTGGGCGCCCCGCTCACGCTCGGTTGCCGGTGGATCCTCGTACTCGTCCCGCTCGCCGTCCTCGTGCTCGCCCTCCGGGTGAAGCTCGAAGACGACGCGCTGGCGCGCACCTTTCCCGAGTATTGGCGCTATGCAGCTCGAACCAAGCGTATCGTTCCCTTCGTCTTTTGAGGCCCGGGCGGCGGCGCCCGCCTCGGCGCGGCACACGCTGCGCCTCGTCCTCGGCGCCTGGGCGGGCCTCGTCTACCTCGTCTACTGGCTCGGCTACCTCGGCGTCCTGAGCACCCGATGATCGACCTCGGGCTCCTCGCGCTCGTCCTGGTCGCCGCCGCCGCTGGCGGGCTCGTCTGCCTGCGGGCGCTCGCGGCGCTGCCCGCCGAGGAGGCGGAGTGGCTCGTCCCCGGCGTGGCGGTGGGTCTCGGCATGGTGGCGACGGTCGGGCTCGGCCTCGCCGAGCTCGACGTGCTCCGCCCGGTGCCGATCGCGCTCGTGGGCCTGGCGGCCGTCGTCCTCGGCCGCAAGGACCTGGCCCGGGCGCTCCGCGCCGTCGACCGGACGCGGGTGCGGGCGGCGTGGCCGTTCCTCGCCGTGTGCGGCGCCCTCCTGCTCGCCGAATCGCTCGCCATGGTGGCGCCGCCGGTGGGCGGCGATCAGACGAAGTACCAGCTCGCCTACCCCCGGCTCTACGCCGCCGCGGGAGGGCTCGTGCCGACGCCCTGGAGCTTCTGGGGCCAGATGCAGTTCCTGCAGAACTTCGTCTTCGCGATCGGCTTTGCGCTCTCCGGCGGCGCGCTCGCGCGCTTCCTGAACGGTGCCTTCGGCGTGCTCACCGGGATCGCGCTCGGCACGCTCGCCCGCCGTCACCTCGGTGCGGAGTGCGGGCCGGCCGCGGGCGCCCTGTTCTTCACGCTGCCCATCACCTGGTCGATGATGACGCACGCCGGCTCGGACTTGCCGGTCGTGCTCTACGCCGCCCTCGCCATGGCGGCCCTCTTCGACTGGACGGCCAGCGGCCGCGCCGCCGACGTGCGCCGCGCGGGCCTCATGGCGGGGCTCGCCGGCGCGAGCAAGGTGATGGGCCTCCTCGTGCCCGCGCTCCTGGGCCTCGCCCTCGCGGGTCTCCTGCTCCGCCGGACCGTCCCGCCCGGGCGCGCGGCCGCCCTGGTGATCGGCTTCGGCCTGCCCGCACTCCTCGCCGCCAGCCCCTGCTACGTGCGCAACGCGGTCGACACCGGCAACCCGATCTACCCCTTCGGCTACCGGCTCCTCGGCGGGCGCCATTGGAGCCCGGCGGCGGGCGAGTACCTCGCCGACTACTACCGCCAGTACCAGTCGATCTACGCGGCGCGCCGCGACGGCGAGCCGTATGCCGGCCTCGCCGTGGCGCGCTTCCCCTGGGATCTCACCATGCACCCCGACTCGTTCGAGAACGCGGCGCGCGCCACGCTCGACGTCAGCCCCTTCATGCTGGCCTTCGTCCCGGCCCTGCTGCTCGTGCGGCGGCGGCGCGCGCAGGCGCTCGCCGTGGCCGGCATCGGGTTCGCGTACGCCGCGATCGTCTCCACCGGCGCCTGGGCACATCCCCGGTACGTGCTGCCGGGCATCGCCCTCGTGCTGGCCGCCGCCGTCCCGGCGGCCTCGACGCTGCTCGGGCGCCGGCTGGCGGCGGCCGTCGTCGCGCTCACGATCGCCGGCAACCTGACGCTCATCGGCCGCTACCTGGGCACGCTCTGGCCCGATCAGCTGCGCGTGGCCGTCGGCCGCCTCGCGCCCGAGGAGTTCCTCCGCCGCTACTCGCCGCGCTACGCCTTCTGGGAGCGGGCCAACGTCGCCGTGCCGCCGGCGGGACGGGTGCTCGTGCTCGAGAAGATTCCCCATCCCTACTACATCGAGCGGCCGTTCGTCCTCGCGAGCTACCTGGAGCAGGGTCTCATCGACTACCGCACCATCGACTCGGCGGCGGCGCTCGCCGACACGGCCCGCGGGCTCGGCGTGAGCCACGTGGCGGTCGACCTCTCGGCGTTCGCCGCTGCCGGCGACCCGTTCGAGGCGGCCGTCGGGCGGCTGTGGCAGGCCTTCATCAGCGGCGAGTGCGAGCCGGTGCTGCGCGAGGGCGAGTACGGTCTCTACGCGCTGCGGGCGGCTCGCGCCTCCGCACCGCTCGGCGAGCAGATCGATGGCTGAGCCGCGCGTCGGG
>Ga0209056_10007562_pt1 | contig 11183 bp, 14 predicted proteins | sample GraSoiAngelo_114_FD_185876 | JGI IMG/M metagenome (GOLD analysis project Ga0209056, IMG submission 185876) | Grasslands soil microbial communities from the Angelo Coastal Reserve, California, USA - 14_0903_13_40cm (SPAdes) (version 2) | ecosystem: Environmental > Terrestrial > Soil > Grasslands... | reverse complement strand
TCGGGATCGAAGCCGAAGACACCGAGCGTGGTGACCACGCGCGACACGCCGCCGAACGGCAGGCCGGCGCGCCGGCGCGAGTCGCCGCCGTCCAGCCACGCCGGACTGGTGACGAAGTCGACGCGCGCGACGAACCGACGCTTCTCATGCGCGGTCAGGATGATGACCTCCCTGCACAGCGAGGCGATGTCGTTGGCGCCACCGGTGCCGGGCAACCGCACCTTCGGTTTCCAGTAATCCGACCCGAGCACACTGGTGTTCACGTTTCCATGTTGGTCGATCTGGGCGCCGCCCATGAAGCCGTAGTCCAGGAACCCGCGCTGGGCGAAGAGAAACGTGTCGGTGATGCCCGGCAGCATCTGGGCGCGATGCGCGGCGCGCATCTCGTTGGTGGAGATCGGCAGCCGGCCCGGCTTGATGCGCGGCCCGATGATGCCGCCCTCGATGACCATCGTCAGCTTCGGCGCGTGGCGCTGCTGGGCCAGCGCCGCGGCCAGCAGCGGCACGCCGACGCCGGCGAACACGGTGGTGTCGTCGCGCAATTGCCGCGAGCCCATGATGGCCAACAGTTCGGCGGATGTGAACTGCTGGTTCATTGGAGCGGGGTCCGCGAGCCCGGCTCATCACGTGGGTGGCCTGCCCCAGGCGCGCGTGGCTCCGGTCGCCCGTTCATCCCGTCAGCTCTTTCGCCGCCGCGCGCTGCCTGGCGAGCCGCTCGCCGCCGAAGAGCTCGAGGTAGTCGTCCCACGTCGGCGGCCCGTAGACGTGGCGCGCGAGGTACTCGCCGACGGCCGCCTCCGGACCGCGCGCGTCGATGCTGGCCGTGTACTCGGCGAAGTGATCGAAGTCCGCCTCGTAGAGCCCGTAGCACTCGTGCGGGAATGAGCCGAAGGGCACGTGCACCAGCGCGTCGACGAGGAAGCCCGGGATGACGGTGCGATCGGGGTGGCGGCGCGTCTCCTCGTCGGTGATCAGCTCCTCCGTCGTCACGAGCACGGTCGCCGCCGCCCGCGCGATGTCGGCGTCCATGTGCGGGTAGCCGTCGATCTGGCCGTTGCCGAAACGGTCGGCACGGTGCACGTGCAGCAGCGCGACGTCGGGAAAGAGCGCGGGCACGGCGGCCAGCGTCTCGCCGGAGTAGGGATCGGCGATCGTCTTCATGCCGCCGACGGCGACGAGGTCGGAGCCGAGCATCGTGAGCGCGGGGAGGAAGGGCACGCCCATGGCCGCGGCGCGGAAGCGCAGGCCGAGGGCCAGGTGGCTCCACTCCTCGAGGGCCACCGCGCCGGACTCGACGTAGTGGCGCATGACCTTCGACACGCCCCACGGCAGGCCGATCGACATCCACGCCGTCATCACGCGCTCGACGGCGCCGGCCGCCATCATGAGCTCGCCCTCCGTGCACATGAGGTTGCGCACCAGCGTCAGGCCGCGGCGTCGCGCCCTCAAGATTTCGCGCACGAGGGCCAGCGGCGTGCGCGAGAAGAGGCAGCCACCGACGGCGACGCGGTCGCCCTCCGTGACCCGCGCGGCCGCGTCGTCGATCGAGGTGAGCTTCTCGCCGGCCGATTTGGGCTTGGCCTCCAGCCGCCGCCGCGCGGCGACAAAGTCCCACTCGGCCGGTCTCAGCGCAGGATCTCCCACTTCGACTGCCAGCGATCCAGCTCGCGGCGCGTGTTGTCGTCCATCGGGTGCGCGCGCTCGGGCACGTCGACGTGCTTGGCCTCGCCGAACAGCGCCGTGGTGAAGTAGCGCTGGCCGGTGTCGTTGGCCATGGTGACGATGGAGGGCAGGTCGGGATGCCGCGCGGCGAGCTTCAGGGCCGCGGCCACGTTGCAGCCCGTGGAGATTCCGCAGAAGATCCCTTCCTCGGCGGCCAGGCGCCGCGCCGCCGTCAGCGCCTCGTCGGTCGTCGTCGTGATCACGCCGGTGAGCATCGAGACATCGAGGTTGTCGGGGATGAAGCCGTCGCCGATGCCCTCGATGCCGTGCGGTCCCCACGCCCGGCGCGACAGCAGTGCGCACTCGTCGGGCTCGACGGCGTACAGGCGCACGGCGCCGTCGCGCTCGCGCAGGTAGCGTCCGACGCCGGTCAGGGTGCCGCCGCTGCCCTGGGAGGCGACGAAGGCGCCGACGATGCCGCCGGCCTGCTCCCACACCTCGGGGCCGGTCGTCCGGTAGTGCGCCTCGACGTTGTCGGCGTTGTCGAACTGCCCCGGCACCCAGTAGCCCGTGGGATCGCCCGCGCGGATCTCGGCGAGCCGCTCGAGCGAGAGATCGACGTCGCTCTCGCCGCCCGGCGTGAACACGAGGTCGGCGCCGTAGGCGCGCGTGATCTTCTTGCGCTCGTCGCTCATGCCCTGCGGCATGACGATCGTGCAGCGGTAGCCCTTCACCGCCGCCACGAAGGCGCAGGCGATCCCGGCGTTGCCGGTCGAGCACTCCAGCACGCGCATGCCCGGCTTGAGCTCGCCGCGCGACTCGGCCTGCTCGAACATGTGCAGGTAGATCCTATCTTTCAGGCTGCCGCTCGGTCCGTACCACTCGAGCTTCAGGTACACGGGAGGCCGCGCCTCGCCGACGACGCGGTTCAGCCGCACGAGCGGCGTGCGTCCGACGGCCTCGACGATGCTCGACAGCGCGGATCGGTGCGCGTCCCAGCGGACTGGCATGAGGATCGGATTGTACCCGAGGGTTCGTGAGAATTACCATGACGCGCCGGTAAGGGCACGTCTCCACTCGACACCGGTGTTGGCACGGCGGGGCTCTGAACGATGGGGCCTCGCACGTCCTCCTGACCGCTACTGCACCGCATCGAACGCGTTCCGCACGTGGGCGATGGCCGACCGTCCCGCGGCGTCGACCGTGACCGACACCACGTCGAACCGGCACCGCACGTCCTCGAGCCGGCGCCACTTGAGGTAGTGCTGCGCCAGGCGCGTGAGCCGGCGCTGCTTGTGCCACGACACGGCCGCCGCCGGCGGGTCGCCCCACGTCGCGCGGCGACACTTGACCTCGACGAAGACCACGACGTCGCCGTCGCGGCACACGAGGTCGATCTCGCCGTGGCCCAGGCGGACGTTGCGCTCGAGGACGCGAAAGCCGGCGCGCGTGAGGTGCGCGGCCGCCGCGTCTTCCGCCGCGCGGCCGAGCGTCTGCCGGGGATCCCGCCGCCCGCCGTCCACGCCCGCTGGTATAGCGCGCGTGGCGTCGACACGGAATGTCCACAGTTCGAGACGCTCTCTAGGGCCACGACTCAGCGCCGCAAAATCGACGGTAAATCATTCTCCAATGCTAACTTGGACGGGATGCCCACCACCGGGCTCGAACTCGGCGACCGTCCGGCGCTCGATCGTCTTCGCGCGGTGCCGATCTTCGGCATGCTGGTGGTCATCTTCGCATTCGCCAACTTCTCGCTGCCGCTGCGCCGGCGCAGCCGCGCGGCGTGAACTCCTCAGTCAATCTGTTGACTCAGCCACGCGATCTGAGCACGTCGGCCCGTCCCGGCACCGTCGTGGCCGTTGGCAGCGTCGCGCTGGCCGTCGCCTTTTTGGCGTATCACCGCACCGATCTCGAACGCTCGCTCCTCGGCTTAGCGGGGATCTATGCGTTCGTTTCCAGCCGTGGTATTACGCGCCTTCCTGAAGTTGCCGCGAGTGCTGCGGGGACCGGCGTCGCCGTTCTGATTGTTCTCGCATGGTACGGCGCGGGAGACCTCCTTCTACATCGCTGGGCGCAGCGCGATAGCTTTGTTGTCGTTGACGTTCTTTCGGTCGCGCGGGCCCTTGCCTATGGCGCCGGCCTATGGTCGCTCGTGTGGTTTCTACTCGGCCTCGCCGGGCTGTATACGACACTCACCGCCGTCTTGGTCTTGACGGTGGGAATCGCGCTCGGTACCCAGGCGCTACTGCGATGTCGCGTGGCGGCGCCGTCAGCAAGCGTCGCCGATTCCGACGGCCGCGTAACCCTGGCGCCGAGCATGATCGTCGTGGCGCTGGTCACTGCCTTTACGGCGGCCTTGGCGCCGCCGACCGCCAAGGACGCCTTGCAGTACCATATCGCTTTGCCGCAGGCCTTTGCCGAGGCCACGGCGCTCGTCGCCATCCCGTACAACATCGCGTCGTACTTCCCCCTCGGCGTGGAGATGCACGGTCTCTGGGCGATGCTGATCGGGCGCGGCCTTGATGCGAGGGTGGGAGAAGCGGCCTTCGGCACCGTGATCTTCGCGTTCTTTCCGATTCTCCTCGCCGTCGTTTACGGCCATGGGCTTTCGCCGGCACAGCCATCGTGGCCTCCGTGCCGACCGTGTACGACGTAGCGGCGGCGAGCGGATACGTTGACCTCGCGCTCGCCGTGTACGTCGCCCTCGGTGTCGAGGCGGCGGCGAGCTGGTGGCGCCGGCCAGCGGCGCAGCATCTCGTCAACGCCGCGCTCAGCATGGGTTTCGCGCTGGCCGTGAAACTGCTCGCGCTCTTCTCGCTGCTTCTCGTCGTGATGTTGCTCCTGCTGCGTGTGCTCACGCTCACCAGCGGCGAGCGTCGTCGGCTCGCTGGACGCGTGGTGGCCGTTTTCGCCGCCGCTGTCGCACTCGGCGCGCCGTGGTACGTCCGCACGTGGGCAGCCACCGGAAGCCCGATCTTCCCGTTCTTCTTGGATTGGTGGCCCGCCTCCGTCGAAGGCTGGGACGTCGAGCGCTCGCTCATGCTGAGCGCCTTCAACACCCAGTATGGACCGGCCAATCCCGTCTTGTCCCTTCTGACACCGGTCCTGGTTTCGCTGACAGGCTGGCGCGAAGTGGCCTCACTCTACGAAGGGGTGCTCGGCCCCACGTTCCTCGTCGGCATCCTGCTGATGATCTGGGCCCTGCGCAGGCGCCTCCTCGACGCCGAGTTCGTGATCGCCGCAGCCGCCGGCGTCGCCATCGTGGAATGGTGGGCCCTTACCGCACCGATCCTTCGCTACGTGCTACCCGCACTGGGGCCGCTCGCCGTCGCGATCGCCGGCGCTGCCGCGTCTCTCTCGCGTATCGGGGTGCCACGTCTCATGCTAGCGCTCATGGCCCCGACGGCGGCGAGCCTCCTGGTCGCCCTGTCGTGGTTCGTCGCCGACGCGCCCATGCTGCCGGTGCTCGGCAGCGAGCCACGCGCGGAGTACCTAGGACGCCGTCTGGACTATTACCCATACTATCGGCTGGTGAACGAGACGTTGCCCGCCGACGCGCGTGTCTGGCTGATTAACATGCGCCGCGACACGTACCATCTGCAACGGCCGTACTTTTCTGACTATCTGTTCGAGGACTATACCTTGCGTCGTTGGGTGCGGACGTCGGCCAGCCCGGCTGCGGTCCGAGCCAAGGCGCGGGAGGCGGGCATCACGCACATCCTCGTCAGGCACGACGTGCTCCTCGACTACAACCAGTCGTCGCTGGTCGACGAGGCGCGACCCCGCGCGGAGAACCTCGCACGCCTCAGCCTTGTCCGTTCGTTCCTCATCGACGGCACGACTATCTTGCGTGCCGACGCGAAGTTCCTTCTGGCCGCGCTCCCGCGGTAATAATGACCGTCGATGCGATGTGAGCGCGGTGTCCGCGACGGCGCTGCGCCAGCGAACGTCCATTCGATGTGAGCTTGGTCCAGCGCTTTCGATTTCCAGGGCAAACCGCGGCTTCTGAAGGGCGTCTGAAGCAAGTGCGCGTGGCGCAAGCGAAGACGAGATTGTATGTCAAACAGGGTTTCGGATCCGATTGGGTCCACCCGCCGGTCGCGGTGACATGGAATCGACGAGGCGAACCGCCGATCTGATCTCTGGCGCGATCTGGAAGGTCAGGTATTTCACTCTAGTCCTCCTCTTCCAGCACGAACAGCTCGCCCTGTCGCCATACGCCGGAGAACGAGCGGCGATGGATGGGACAGGCGCCGTGGCGGTCGAGGGCGGCGAGGTGGTCGGCGGTGCCGTAGCCCTTGTGGCGGGCGAAGCCGTACTCGGGGAACTGCTTGTCGGCCTCGAGCATCAGCCGGTCGCGCGTGACCTTCGCGATGATCGACGCCGCGGCGACCGTCGCGCAGCGCGCGTCTCCGTCGATCAGGTTGCGTTGAGGGCAGGGCAGCGCGGGCAGCGCGACGAAGTCGGTGATGACGAGCTCGGGGACGACGCCGAGCACGGCCAGGGCCTCGCGCATGGCCAGGATCGTCGCCTGCAGGATATTGACGCGGTCGATGGTGAGGTGGTCGACGATGCCGACGCCGACGGCGACGGCCCGCTCATGGATGAGCGCGTAGAGCTCCTCGCGCCGCTCGGGCGTGAGGAGCTTGGAGTCCGCGAGACGCTTCACGCGGCGCCGGGGATCGAGCACCACCGCCGCCGCCACCACGGGCCCCGCCAGCGGGCCCCGGCCGGCTTCGTCCAGGCCGGCGACGAGCGCGACCCCGGCCCTCCAGGCCTGGGCCTCGTAGCGGTACGGCGCCGACGGGGGCGGCGTCACGCGGAGCCGGGCGGCTTACTCTGGCTCGGGCGCGGTGGCCGGGACGACGTTGACCCGCTTCTCGCGCAGGCGGGCGGCCTTGCCGGCGAGCGAGCGGAGGTAGTAGAGCTTGCTGCGGCGCACGCGGGCGTGCCGCACGACCTCGATGCGGTCGATGCGCGGCGAGTGCAGCGGGAACGTGCGCTCGACGCCGACGCCGTAGGAGATGCGGCGGACGGTGAACGAGGCGCGCGCGCCGTCTCCGCGCTTGCGGATGACGGTGCCGTCGAAGATCTGCGTGCGCTCCTTCTCGCCCTCGATGACCTTCACGTGCACGCGGACCTGGTCGCCCGGCTCGAATCCCTGCCGGTCCTTCTTGAGCTGCGCCGCCTCAACGATGCGAATCGCGTCCATGACCTTCGTCCCTCTCTGTTCGCGCGGGCGCCGCCGGCGCCTCTCCGCGCTCGAACCGCTCGATCAACCGCCGCTCCTCGTCCGTCAGACTCGCCTCCGCGAGGAGCTCGGGGCGCCGCCGCCACGTCAGCCACAGGGCCTGCTCCCGCCGCCAGCGCGCCACGCGCGCGTGGTCGCCGGACAGCAGCCCCTCCGGCACCCTCCTCGGGCCGCGTATACTGCGGCGGCTCCAGCAGCCCCGCCGCGAACGACTCGCGCTCGGCGGCGCCCTCCCCGCCCAGCACGCCGGGCAGCAGGCGCGCCACCGCGTCGGTCACCACCAGCGCCGGCAGCTCGCCGCCCGTCAGCACGTAATCCCCGATCGACAGCCGCTCGTCGGCGATCATCTCGCTCACCCGCTCGTCCACGCCCTCGTAGCGACCGGCCACCAGGATCAGGTGCGTCTCGCGCGCCAGCTCGGCGGCGACCGCCTGGGTGAACGTCTGGCCGCGCGGGTCCATCAGGATCACCCGTGACCGCTCCCCGCGCAGCGCCTCCACCGCGGCGGCGATCGGCTCGGGTTTCAGCACCATGCCGCCGCCGCCGCCGAACTGGTAGTCGTCGGTGACCCGGTGCTTGCCCGTCGCGTAGTCTCGGAGATTTACCACGCGGATGTCAACGAGACCGCGCGACCGCGCGCGGCCCAGCATCGACGTTGCCAGCGCGGGCTCCACCATCGCCGGGAACAGGGTCACGATGTCGATGCGCATGTCACATGTCGTCGGCGCTACAAGTCCAGCAACCCCTCGGGCGGCCGGATCACGACCCGCCGAGCTTTCAGATCCACGTCTCGCACGATCTCGGGCACCGCGGGCACGAGATGCTCGCGCGCCCCATCGCCGACGACCCACAGATCCTGCGCGGGCGCCGGCTCCACCCTCAGCACCTGGCCCACGTCGCGCCCGTCCTCCGTCAGGACGCGACAGCCCTCGAGCTGCCACGGGTAGAAGTGCCCCTCGGGCGGCGGCAGCGCTTCCGTTTCCGGCAGCGCGAGCAGCCGTCCCGTCAGGGCGGCGGCCGCCTCCGGCGTCTCGTACCCGGCGATGCCGACGATGAGCGCCGCCGCCTGCCGCCGCGCCGTCGTGATCCGGCACGGCTCATGGCGATCGTGGGCGACATCCCAGAGGATGCACTCTCGCAGCGTCTCGAACCGCTCGGGCCGATCGGTCAGCGGCGTCACCCGCATCTCGCCGGCCAGTCCGTGCGGCCGCCCGATCTCGCCGATCGCGACGAGCCGGCCGCCGGCAACTTTCATAGGCTCGCCTCGAACGGGCCGCCAGGGCCTGCACTCCGTTCTGCGGCTCGCACGGCCACTACTGCCACTACTCCACGATCTCCAGCACCGCGCGCTTCTTGAGCTTCGTCGCGTTGGCGTTGAGGATCGTCCGCAACGCGCGCGCCGTTCGCCCCTGCTTGCCGATGACCTTGCCGAGGTCGGTCTGGGCCACCCGCAGCTCGATCACCGTCACGCGCTCTCCCTCGACCTCCGTCACGTTCACCTGCTCCGGCTCGTCGACCAATGCTTTCGCGACGTACTCCATCAACTCTCTCAACTACCACTCCCACTGCAGCTGCGTGCCACAACTGCTTCAGCCCGTTACGCCCCCGTCTTCGGGGCCAAGGCGATCAGCTTCTTCACGGTGTTGGAGGCCTGCGCCCCCTTGGCGATCCACGCCCGCGCCTTCTCGCGATCGATGGTCACCTGGGGCGGGTCCGTGATCGGGTTGTAGTGTCCGATCACCTCGATGAAGCGCCCGTCGCGCGGCGACCGCGAGTCGGCGACGACCACGCGATAGCGCGGCCGCTTGTTGGAGCCTTCGCGTCTCAGTCGAATGGCAACTGCCACGTTCTCACCCCCTCGGCATCGGAAAGCCGCCCAGGCCCTTCAGCTTGCCCAGGCGGCCCTCCATCGATTTGAACTGCTTCATCATCTTCTTCAGCTGTACGAACTGCTTGAGCAGCCGGTTCACGTCCTGCACGCCGGTACCGCTGCCGCGCGCGATGCGCTGGCGGCGCGAGCCGTTGATCACTTCTGGGTTGCGGCGCTCACCCGGCGTCATCGAGCAGATGATGGCGTCGAACCGGTCGAGGTCCGCCTGCTCGCCCGTCAGCTCCTTGGGCGCGCCCTTGAGCATCTTGCCGAAGGGCAGCATGCCCAGGACCTGGTCGAGCGGGCCGAGCGCACGCACCTGCTTGAGCTGCGCGCGGAAGTCCTCCAGCGTGAAGGTCTCCTCGCGCAGCTTCTTGACCATCGCCTCGGCCTCGGCCTGGTCGACGTTCTGCTGCGCCTTCTCGACCAGCGAGAGGATGTCGCCCATGCCGAGGATCCGCGAGGCGAGGCGATCGGGATGGAACGGCTCGAGGGCGTCGGTCTTCTCGCCCATGCCGACGAAGGCGATCGGCCGCCCCGTCACGTGGCGGACGCTGAGCGCGGCGCCGCCGCGCGAATCGCCGTCCATCTTGGTGAGGATCACGGCGTCGATGCCCACGGCCTGGTTGAAGCGGTCGGCCACCGTCACCGCGTCCTGGCCCGTCATCGCGTCGACGACGAGCAGCACGTGGTGCGGCTTGACCGCCGCGCGGATCTGCTTGAGCTCGTCGAGCATCGTCTCGTCGATGTGCAGGCGTCCGGCCGTGTCGAGGATCAGCGGCGTGAGCCCTCGCTCGGCGGCCGTCTCGAGGGCGGCGCGGCAGATCTCGACCGGCGTCCGGCCGGCGTCGCCGACGACGGGGACGTCCACCTGGGCGCCGAGCGTCTTGAGCTGGTCCTGGGCGGCGGGGCGATAGATGTCGGCGGCGGCGAGGATCGGGTGCTGCCCCTGCTTGGCGTAGAGGCGCGCGAGCTTCGCCGCGGTCGTCGTCTTGCCGGAGCCCTGCAGGCCGATCAGCATGACGACGGTGGGCGGGTGGGCCGCGGGCGCGAGTCGATGACCGCTGCCGCCCAGCAGCTCGACCAGCTCCTCGTGCACGACCTTGACGACTTGCTGCGCCGGAGTCAGGGATCTGAGAACGTCCTGGCCGACCGCCTTCACCTTCACGCGGTCGATGAAGCCGCGGACGACCTTGAAGTTGACGTCGGCCTCCAGGAGCGCCACCCGCACTTCCCGGAGGGCTTCCTGGATGTTGTCTTCGCTCAGGCGGCCTTTGCCGCCCAGTCGATCGAAGATGGCTGTGAGTCTTGCGCTCAGCGAGTCGAGCATAGAAAGCCGAGTGTACGGAACTACGCGGAAAATTTCAACTCGGGCGGGGTCTTACGCGGCTTCTGCTACGAGCGGCGGAGCGCCTGGACGCGCAGGCGGACGGATTCCCAGCGCAGCGGCACGAGCAGCAGAGGCCCGAACGGGATGACGAGGATCGCGAGGGCGAGCCAGAAGTCGACCGACTTCCAGCACGCCTTCCAGTCCCACGGTTCGAGGCCCAGCGGCTTCAGCCAGCGGCCCACGTTCGACCCTCCCGACGCCTGAACAGTGCGAGCCGGATGCCAGATCCACGGCAAGCGAATTCAGGGACTTGGGAGGGCTTGGCCGGCGCGCCTGGGCGGTCTCTTGGCAGGTTTGGTGAACGATTACCGACCGAGCTCGGCCGCCGCGCGAAGCTCGCGGATCGCCTTGGCGGGATCCTGCGCCTCGAAGATGGCGGAGCCGGCCACGAGGATCGACGCGCCGTGCTCGGCGAGCGGCCGCGCGTGCTCGATCTTCACGCCGCCGTCGATCGAGACGTCGATACCGCGCGCGCCGAGCATCGTGCGGATCTGTCGGATCTTCGGATAGACGGCGGGAATGAATTTCTGGCCGCCGAAGCCCGGGTTCACCGACATCACGAGCACGAGGTCGAGGTCATCCTTCACCCACTCGATCGTGGCCGGCGCCGTCGCAGGGTTGAGCGCCGCGCCCGCCTTGACCGGGCTCCCGCGCCGGCCGACGAGCTCGCGAATCGAGGCGAGCGTGCGCTGCAGGTGCGGACACACCTCCACGTGCACGGTCAGCATGTCGGCGCCCCGCGCCGCGAACTCCGCGAGGTACTTCTCGGGCTCGACGATCATGAGATGCAGGTCGAGCGGCAGCCGCGTGCGCTTGCGGATCGCGTCGAGGATCGGAAAGCCCATGGTGATGTTCGGCACGAACCGGCCGTCCATCACGTCGATGTGGATCTGGTCGGCGCCGGCCGCCTCCACGCGCGCGATCTCCTCGGCGAGGACGCCGAAGTCGGCGGACAGGATCGAGGGCGCGATCTTGATCACGGCCACGTCGGCCTCCTTATATCACGCGTA